>Ga0154716_1119_pt7 | contig 16272 bp, 14 predicted proteins | sample Rifle2008BG16ft_FD_105724 | JGI IMG/M metagenome (GOLD analysis project Ga0154716, IMG submission 105724) | Anaeromyxobacter sp. RBG_16_69_14
GGCTTCGTGCCGAACGACGTGGCGGTGACGTCGAGCGGGGAGGGCGAGGATCGCGCCGGCCAGCTGCTCGTGATCACCGGCCCCAACATGGCGGGCAAGAGCACCGTGCTGCGCCAGACGGCGCTCATCGCGCTCCTCGCCCAGATGGGCAGCTTCGTGCCGGCGAGGCGGGCGCGGGTCGGGCTGGTCGATCGCATCTTCACGCGCGTCGGCGCCTCGGACGACCTGGCGCGCGGTCGATCTACCTTTATGGTCGAGATGACCGAGACGGCCGCCATTCTCCACAACGCCACCCGCCGCTCGCTGGTCGTGCTGGACGAGATCGGCCGCGGCACCTCCACGTTCGACGGCGTATCCATCGCTTGGGCCGTGGCGGAGCACCTCCACGACCAGCTGGGCTGCCGCACGCTCTTCGCGACGCACTACCACGAGCTGCAAGACCTGGCTCGCGAGCGGGCCCGTGTCCAGAACCTCACCGTGGCGGTGCGCGAGGTCGGGGAGGAGGTCGTCTTCCTGCGCAAGCTCGTGCGAGGCGGCGCGTCTCGCAGCTACGGGATCGAGGTCGCCAAGCTGGCGGGGCTACCGGCAGGGGTGCTGGCGCGCGCGCGGGAGATCCTGAAGAACCTGGAATCGCTCGAGGTGGACGAGGGCGGTCACGCCGCGCTGGCGCGCGGCACCGGACGGCGGCGGCAGGTGGTACCGGCGGCGCAGCTCGGGCTCTTCCCGGCGCCGGCGGATCCGAAGCTGGACGCGCTCCGACGCGAGCTCGAGGCACTCGACCTCGACAGCCTTCGCCCGCTCGAGGCGCTGAACCTCTTGGCGGAGTGGAAGAAGCGGCTCTAGAAACTCGCCGCGGTGACCTGACGCGCCCGAACCGACCTCTGGAATCACCCAGCCCGGGTCGAGAGCGCGTGCCGGAACACGTCCCGTCCCTGTCAGATGAGCCAGCCTTGGTTGCGGCACTGCCGCTCGATCTCGTCTGGGGGGTACGGGGGGAGCCGGCGCTCCCCCCGTGTTGAGGACCGAAGGTCCGGAAATCCTCAGCGCGGCGGGAAGGGCGTGGTTCGTGCGGGTCGGACCACCGAGGATGGCCATCCGCGCGTTGGTTGCGGCACTGCCGCGCTGAGAGGGTCCTCGGGCTGCGGAGAAGAGACTGCAGCCCCAGATGAGCCAAGAGCACCGCAATCTCAACAGCGTCGCGCTGGCCGACGATCTCGTCGCCGGAAAAGTGGACGGTCACGTCGACCGCCGTAGAGTGAGCGGTCGATGATGGCATCGATCTGCGTCGCGCTCGCCCTGGTCCTCGCGACGCCCGCGACGTCCCGGCCTCACCGGGTCGTCGCGCGTTCAGCGCAGGCAGAGCGCCGTGCCCCCGCGCCGAAGGCCCTGAGCGAGCTCGAGCGAGCTCGCACGCTCCTCGCGCAGGTGAAGCGCGACCCAACCAGGCGGCGCTACCGGCACCGCTGGGAGCGCGCGATCGGCGCCCTGGAGAAGGCGGCGCGAGGGCGCGACAAGGCGCCGGCGCTGCTCGACGCGGCCCATGCCCGGTATGCGCTGTACCGCTTCTCGCAGGTGGACTCGGATCGCGACGCCGCGCTTCGGCTCGCCACCAGGGCCCGGCGCGCCGGTGCCCGCGAGGCGGCGACGTTCGCGGCGGCGATCCGGAAAGAGATGGGAGAAGACGAGGGACCGCCGGCGCCGAGGAAGGGCGCCACGTCCAAGGCGACAGCGTCGCCCACTTCGCGACCAACCGCTCCTCCCAAGGCGATTGCGTCGCCCACTTCGCGACCGGCCGCTCCTCCCAGGGTAACTGTGTCGCCCACTCCGCGACCGGCCGCTCCTCCCAGGGTGACTGCGTCGCCTGGCCTGCGGCCGCCCGGTCCTCCCGAGCGCAGGAGCCAACCCGAGGAGCAGACAGGGTCGGCGGCGAGGGCTCCCGTACCGGCGAGCGGTAAAGGAGAGACGACGAGAGACGACGAAGGAGAGGCCTCGACCGACGCCATCCTCGAGAAGGCCCTCGCCACCGCCGAGCGCGCTGCGGAAGAAGAAGGATCGGCGCCCGACGCCGGGCCGGCGCGCGTCTCCGACGTGAAGTCCTGGTCCAACTCCGATTACACGCGCGTGGCGATCTACCTGTCGCGCCCGGTCGGCTTCACCAGGGAAGAGCTGCCTGCGGGGGGCACGCGGCCCCGGCGGCTCGCGCTCGACCTCAAGCCGGCGCTGCTGGGACGCGAGCTCGCCCGTTCCGTGGACGACGGGCTCGTGCAACGGGTGTGGGCGGCACAGCGGGATACCGAGACGGTGCAGGTGGTGCTCGACCTCGCCGGCCGCGACGACTTCACCGTCTTCTCCCTCGAGGACCCGCCGCGCCTCATCGTCGACGTCGGCGTTCGCGAGGCGCGCAGGGAGGCCAGGACGTCAGCGCCGAACGCGGGGGAGGCCGAGCTGACCCCGCGGCGCCCCATCCGACGCATCGTCGTGGACGCCGGACACGGCGGGCACGACACGGGCGCCACAGGCCCGACGGGCGTCCGCGAGAAGGACGTCACCCTCGCCATGGCGAAGCGCCTCGCCGCCAGGCTCCGGGCCAAGGGGTTCGAGGTCGTGCTCACGCGCAGGGACGACCGCTACGTCGCCCTGGAGGAGCGCACGGCCATCGCGAACGCCCGCCACGGCGATCTCTTCGTTTCGCTCCACGCCAACGCCCATCCCAACCGCGATCGCCGCGGAATCGAGACCTACGTCCTGAACGTGGCCGACGATCGGTACGCGGCGCGGCTGGCCGCGCGGGAGAACGGGGCGCTCGCCGAGGAGGCAGAGGGCCAGGACGTACGCTTCATCCTCTCCGATCTGAACGCGCAGTCGAGCGTGGAAGCGTCGCGCCGCCTCGCCGAGTCCGTCCAGCACCAGCTGTGCGCGGGCATCCGCAGCCGCGTGGGCGACGTGCGCGATCTGGGCGTGAAGAGCGCGCTCTTCTACGTGCTGCTGGGGGCGCGCATGCCAGCCGTGCTGCTCGAGACCTCCTTCATCTCGAACCGCGCGGAGGAGCAGCGGCTCGAGAGCGCGCGCTTCCAGGAGGAGGTGGCGAACGCGGTGATGCGCGCGGTGGAGGACTTCGCGGCGCGCGAGGCGCGGGTCGCTTCCTCGCGCTGATAGCGCATGCCACATGAACTGACGCTCGAGATGGGGGGCGCGGGGGGAGAGTTCTCCCCTCCGCTTGAGGCGCCGCACGGCGCAGGACATCAGCTCACAGCGGCGGCGGTGACGCTGGAGAATCACATCAACTGGTCGCCGCTGTGAGTTTCTCTGGCAGCGCGAGCCCGCCCCGAGAATCCCGGCCCTGGGGCTTTCGGATGGGCGCCTGGGGGCGGGATCAGATCGTGATGAGCGCCGCCAGCTCGCGGCGTAGGAGCCTGTCGTCACCGAGGTTGACCTCGAGGAGCCGTCGCAGGTGGGCGAGGCAGTCGAGGTCGATGTCCGTGCAGCGCACGCCGACGGTTCGATCGGCGCGGTGCGCGACCGCGCCACGCATGCGGATGAGGACCGCGCCCAGGTCGAGCTGAATGGTCAGCGTGCACTCCTGACCTGCGTCCGCTCGGAGCTTCGCGGGAACGCGCACAAGGGCCCCTCGCAGCGAGATGTCGACCAGCTCGCAGGCCGTGCTCACGCCGCCCACCTCGAGCGACGCGAGACGGTCGAGCGCGATGCGCGAGAAGTTGCGCCGCTCTTCCTTCGCCAGCACGATGCTCACGGCCAACCTCCAATTCATGGGGGGGTCGGGTGCGACCCGCCCGCACCTGTCCTGGTGACACGGTGCCTGACTCTCGCTCCTGAGGCGGGCCGCCGGCCAGTACCCTGATCCCGTGAATCCGGATCGACCCCCTCCCGGGTGACTGCAGCCGAACGAACCCTGGGGCGCCCGAGACGCGCTACCTCGAGGTCTTCGTTGCGCGCGTGCGCTTCGAGGTCGCCGTCCGCAACGCCTACTTCGACGTGCTGCCGGCCCTTGAGCGCTACCGGAGGCCCCGCCGGGTCGGCGGGACTAACCCACGCTATACTCGCGCACCGATGCGCCTCCCCGACTCCCCGATGGCGAGCCTCCCCAAGCCTGCGCCGTACGAGTACGAAGCGCGGCTACCGCACCTCCCCGCCATGAGCGGAGATCCCAAGGCCGACCTGGCCGCCAGCCGGAAGTTCGTCGAGGGGCTGCACCGCCGGGGTGCGAGCGGCCACACCGTGGTGCGCCTGCAAAGCGCCGCGATGGATCGGTTGGTCGAGGTCCTGTGGGAGCGCGCGCTGATCGAGGCGCGGGGTAGGCACCCGGAGGCTTCGCTGTCCCTCATCGCGATAGGCGGCTACGGCCGACGTGAGCTGGCGCCCTTTAGCGACCTCGATCTGCTGGTGCTGCACGAGCCCGGCGTGCCGAAGCCGTTCGTCAAGCTCGCCAGCGAGCGTCTCGTGTACCAGCTGTGGGACCTCAGGCTGGAGGTGGGGTACAGCGTCCGCGACCTCGCCCATTGCGAGTCCATGGCACAGGAGGACCACACCGCGCGCACGGCGCTCCTCGACCTGCGCCACCTCGTGGGCGACCGCCCGCTCTACCGCGAGCTGGAGCGCGACCAGCTGCACGGGCTGTCCCAGGCGAAGGTGGAGACGTTCATCGCCGACAAGATCGCGGAGGTGCGGGAGCGGCGCGAGAAGTTCGGCGACTCCCTCTACTTGCTCGAACCCAACGTGAAGCAGTCGGAGGGCGGCCTGCGCGATCTGCAGTCGGCGCTCTGGATCGCGCGCGCCCGCTGGAAGGTCGCAGGGGTGACGGAGCTCCTCTCTCGCGCCATCCTCCCCGAGCGGGAGATCGGCGAGCTGCGCCGCGCACGCGACTTCGTCTGGCGCGTGCGCAACGAGCTGCACTACCTCTCGGGCCGCGAGTGGGACCAGCTCACCTTCGACGTGCAGCCCCAGGTGGCACAGTTCATGGGCTACGCCGACGGCGACGACGGAAGCGCCGTCGAGCAGTTCATGCGGCACTATTACCTGGCGGCGAAGATCATCCTCAACGCCTGCGACGCCATCGTCGATCGCGCCCTCGAGCCGCAGAACGCGACCGGTTGGCGCAACGTTCCACCGCCGGCGGCCATGACCGGAGCCGAGCGCGGCAACGGTCCGCCGCGCGCCGAGTGGCCGCTGCCGGGCGGTGAGCTGAAGGTCTTTCGCGGCCGGCTCACCATCGCGGACAAGGACGTCCTTCGCCGCTCGCCGGCGGCGCTGGTGCGTCTCTTCGCGGCGGCCGATCGCGAGAACCTCGAGCTGTACCCGTATGCACGCGACCAGGCTGCCGCTGCCGCTGCCGAGCTGCCACCCGAGGCTGCCGCCGATCCCGAGGTGAGTCAGGAGCTCCTTGCCTGCTTCATGAGGCAGGGAACGCGCGGGCGCTTCCTCGCGCTCATGCACCAGCTCGGCGCGCTCCCGCGTCTCGTCCCCGAGTTCGCGCGCGTCACGGCCCGCCGCCAGATCGACGTCTACCACGTGTACACGGTGGATGTTCACTCGTTGTTCGCGGTGAGGCGACTCTTCGCGCTGCGCAACGGCGACGTGCAGGAGGAGACGATCACGCCGCTCATGCAGCGCATGCAGCGTCCGCTCGGGCTCTACCTGGGGACGCTCTTCCACGACATCGGCAAGGGCCTGGGCGGCGACCACTCGCTCAAGGGCGCCGAGATCGCCGCCAACGCCTGCGTGCGGCTCGGCATCGATCCCGCCGACGCCGCCGACGTCGAATGGCTGGTGGCGAAGCACCTGCGGATGAGCGCCATCGCGCAGCGCCGCGATCTCTCCGATCCGCACCTCATCCACGCCTTCGCCGAGGAGTGCGGCACGCTCGACCGCCTCGACAAGCTCTACGTCCTCACCTACGCCGACATCGGCACGGTGGGGCCACGCACCTGGACCGACTGGAAGGCGCGCCTGCTGCGAGATCTCTACGACAAGACGCGCGAGGCCATGGAAGAGGGCGTGGCGCGCCGCCCGGAGCCCGGCACCGCGGAGGCGGCCGCCCGCGCGCGGGTAGGCGCGGTCTTCGCTGGTCGTGCGCCGACGAAGCTCGCCTCGCGCTTCCTCGCAGCGATGCCGGCACGCTACTTCCTCACGACGCCTCCCGCCCAGGCGCCGCGTCACCTGAGGCTGCTTCGCCTGGGCAAGCAGATGCGGTTCGCCGCCGCCATGCGGCACCATCCGACGCTGGGGTATTCGGAGCTATCCGTGGCGGCACCGGATCGACCGGGCCTGCTGGCGCTCCTGGCAGGCGTGCTCGCGGCGAACCGCATCGACATCCAGCACGCCGAGGTCTTCTCGACCCCGACCGATGAGCGCACGCTCGGCTGGCTGGCCGGTCGCGCGCTCGACCTCTTCGAGGTGCGCGGGCCGGAGGAAGGCGCGCTCGAGCCGGCGCGCTGGCGGGCCGCGCGACGCGATCTGCAGCGCGTGCTCTCGGGTGAGGAGTCGCTCGACGGTCTGCTCGCCCGACGGCTGAAGGCCTCCGCGCTGCCTCGAAAGCCGCTCCCGGGGGTCGCGACCAAGGTCGTCATCGACAATGACGCAGCGCGCGATCACAGCGTCGTGGATGTGTTCACAGCAGACCGGGTTGGCCTGCTGTACACGCTCGCGCACACGGCCTACGAGCTGGGGCTCTCCGTCGATCTGGCCCGGATCACGACGGAGGGTCACCGCGCAGCGGACGCCTTCTACGTGCGCACGCCCGAGGGCGGAAGGCTCGAGGGCGATCGCGCCGAGCGCGTCGTGGCGAGCATCAAGGCCGCGCTGGCGCGCACGACCCTGTGATCGCTACCCCTGGACAGTGGCCGCCGCGCGCCGATCCGGCGCACGCCCCGCGCGGGCTTCGCAGCGGGCCCGGGGGGGGAGCCAAGAAGCGCACGGATCGCCGCTCCCTTGCCCGGCCGAGGGCGCATGCCCAGCGTTAGGCGCAGTGTCGGTGGAGGGGGAGGGAAGCGGGCCCTTGGCGAAACGAGCGACGGAGATACGATTCGGCATCGTCACGGCCTGGCCGGAGGAGGACTGGCACAGCCGCCGCCTGACCGCGGCGTGCGCCCGCAGAGGGAGCGCGGCCACGGTGGACCCGGCAGCGCTGGCGGCCTTCGTGGGAGACGGCGCCGTGGAGGTTCGGCTCGGTAGGCGGAAGGCATCGAGCTTCGACGCGTTCCTCCTCGCGCGCGGCCTCGGGCGCGGCGGGGATCCGGACGTCCAGTTCGAGATCTATCGCGCGCTGGAGGGGACCGGCGCCTTGGTGGCGAATCGCATCGACCCCCTCCTCGCCGCCCAGGACAAGCTACGCACCTCGTGGCTGCTCCAGCGGGCGGGCGTGCCGACGCCTCGCGCGGCCGCGGCCCAGACCGCGCGGGAGGCCATCGCGGTGCTCATGGCCCTGGGCGATGCGGTGGCGAAGCCCATCACCGGTTCGCTCGGGGATGGGGTGCTACGCGTGGCTCCGGATCGCGGCGGCCGGCGCAAGGTGCTGGAGTTGATGGAGCGCGACGGGGCCGTCTACATGCAACAGTACGTTCCGCACCCGGGCCGTGACGCCCGGCTCTTCGTGGTGGGCGACCACCTGGCCGGGGCGATCGAGCGCTTCGCTGCGGCGGGTGAGTGGCGGACGAACGTGGAGCGCGGCGCGCGCGTGCGCCCGTTCCACCCGGATGAACTGCTGGCGCGCATCGCCGTTCACGCGGCGAGCGCGCTCGGGCTGGACTGGGCAGGAGTGGATCTTCTGTCGGGGCCGAGCGGTCCGACGGTGCTCGAGGTGAACGGGAACCCGAACTGGGTGGGGATCCTGGAGGCCACGGGCGAGGATATGGCCGAGCCGATAGCCGAGCACGTCTGGGCCCGGGCGCGGCGTCGGGCAGAGAAGATCGGTGTCGTACGGGAACAGGCGGGAGCGAACCATGGCAGCTGAAGACAAGAAGGGCGGCACCAAAGGTGCGATGACGGTCTCCGAGGCGGGCCGCAAGGGTGGGGTCAGGGTGCGGGAGACGCGCGGCCGGAAGTTCTACGAGGAGATTGGCAAGAAGGGCGGAGAGACCGTGAAGGCCGAACGCGGCCGGAAGTTCTACGAGGAGATCGGCAAGAAGGGCGGAGACACGGTGAAGGCCGAGCGCGGGCCGCGCTTCTACGAGGAGATCGGCAAGAAGGGTGGAGAGACGATCAAGTCTCAGCGCGGTACGCCCTTCTACGAGGAGATCGGCCGCAAGGGCGGACACAAGGTCCGCGAGCTCATCGAGAAGGGGAAGTCCAGAGCGCCCCAGGACGCCGAGGACGCAGGCGCCGCGAAGGATCGCGGTGAGTAGCGGGACGCCGGGAAGCCCCGGCGGTGGGAGGAATGGATGGACGACGAGAAGGGGACGGGGGACGGCGCCCCCAGGCCGAAGGACGGTGCCGCCGCTCCGCGACGGGCCATGACGGTGTCGGAGGCGGGGAGGAAGGGCGGCATCACGGTGCGTGACGAACGCGGCCACGCGTTTTACGAGGAGATCGGCCGCAAGGGGGGACAGAAGGTCCGCGAGCTCATCAGGCGCGGTAAGGCCCGCACGTGAGGCGCTGAGCGCCTGCGCGGCGCGTGCGTGGTCCGGGAAGGGCAGGGTGCCTGCTGGCGCCCTGCCTTCCCTGGTGGTTTGCGATTGTAGCGGCGCACTGGCGTGCTAGAAATCGGCGCATGTCGGCCGCCCCCATCCTCGCCATCGACCCCCAGCATCCCCAGCCGCGGCTCATCGAGCGCGCCGTGCAGATCCTGTCCTCGGCCGGGCTCATCGCATTCCCGACGGACACGTACTACGGCATCGGCTGCGACCTGTTCGACAAGCGTGCCATCGAGCGCATCTACCAGCTCAAGCAGCTCCCGAAGACGCACGAGCTGTCGTTCATCTGCGCCGACATGGCCGAAGTGTCGCGGTATGCGATCGTCGACAACCTCGCCTACCGCGTGCTGCGCCGCAAGGCACCCGGCCCCTTCACGTTCATCCTGCCCGCCACCCGCCTCGTCCCCGATCTGGTCCTCCGGCGGCAGAAGACGGTCGGCATTCGCCTCCCCGACAGCCCCATCGCGCTCGCAGTGGTGAAACAGCTGGCGCATCCGGTCATCTCCACCTCCGCGGCGACCCCCGACGGCGAGGTCCTCATCGACGCCCGCGACATCAAGGAGCAGCTCGGACACGGGCTCGATCTCATCCTCGACGGCGGCTACAGGCCGAACGAGCCGTCTTCGGTGATCGACCTCACGGGTCCCGAGCCGACGGTGGTCAGGCAAGGCAAGGGCGACTGCTCGGATCTGTTGCAGTAGCCGCGGGCGGAATCGGAGCCGCGCCGGACCCTGGCGCACGCGGCCCCCCGACCGCGACGCGCCGGATTGCTGGACGCGGCCACGGAGGGAGCTATCGTCCCACGCCACATGCCGTCGCCGCTCGACCCCGCCCTCGACCTCTTCCTCGTCCACATCCGGGTGGAGAAGGGACTCGCGCCGAACAGCGTGGACGCTTACGCGTGCGACCTGCGGCGCTATCTCGACGATCTGACCAGGCAGGGCTTGTCCGACTGGAAGGACGTCCGGCGCGAGCACCTCCTGGCGCACCTCGACCATCTGCTCCACCAGGGCATCTCGGCTCGAAGCCAGGCGCGAGCGCTCTCCGCGATCCGCTCGCTCCACAGGCTGCTGCTCTCCGAGAAGCTCGCGGACGCCGACCCCACCGAGGAGGTGGACGGACCGCGCGCCGGGCGGAGGCTCCCGCGTCAGCTCTCGCGGCAGGAGGTCTTCCGCCTGCTCGCGGCACCTTCACCGCGCACGGCGGCCGGATCGCGCGACAAGGCCATGCTGGAGCTGCTCTACGCCACCGGCCTACGCGTCTCCGAGCTCGTGGGCCTCTCGGTGAACGACGTCAACCTCGAGACGCGAATGCTGCTCGCGCGCGGGAAGGGATCGAAGGAGCGCCTCGTTCCGGTGGGGGTGCCAGCGGCCGCCGCGCTCCGCTCGTACCTGGACTTCGCCAGGCCACGCCTCCTCAGGGGCCGGGTCTCGAAGGACCTGTTCGTCACCCCGCGCGGCGCCGGCATGACGCGGCAGGGCTTCTGGAAGCTGCTCAACAGACACGCGCGTGCTGCGGGTATCGCCCGGCGCGTCTCTCCGCACAAGCTGCGCCACTCCTTCGCGACGCACCTGCTGGCAGGCGGCGCCGATCTGCGCTCCGTCCAGGCCATGCTCGGTCACGCCGACATCTCGACCACGCAAATCTACACCCACGTCGAGCAAGGCCACGTGCAGCGCGCCTACGAGAAGCACCACCCGCGCGCCTGACCGGGCTTTGGTCAGAGCCCTTGCCTGGCAAGGGAACAGCTGGTCGCCAGCGGGCGTTGACCCCTCGCGATGGCGCTGCTAAACAACCGTTCTTACGTGCCGTCGAGGTCCCCTCCGCCCCCGCGGCTGAGGGCGGGTTGAAACAGGGGTGTCCTTGGGCATCGATCTGCTGGCCGGGGTGAAGCTGCTCATCCCCCTCATCCTCTCGCTCACCGTTCACGAGTTCGCCCACGCCTGGAGCGCCTGGAGGCTCGGTGACGACACCGCCTCACGGCTGGGAAGGCTCACGCTCAACCCACTCGCCCATATCGACCCCATCGGGACGCTACTCCTGCCGCTCCTCGGCATTCCTTTCGGCTGGGCGAAGCCCGTGCCGGTGGACGCGACGCGGTTCCGGCGCTCGGTGAACATGAGCACCGGCATGATGATCACCGCCGCGGCAGGGCCGCTCGCGAACGTGGCGCTGGCCGTGCTTTGCACCGTGGGCTACGGGCTCCTCATCCGCTTCGCCCCGGGCGCTGCCATGCCTGGCTCGGGGTCGCACGAGTTGCTGCTCAACCTCATCCAGCTCAACGTGGCGCTCGCGATCTTCAACATGATCCCGATACCACCCCTCGACGGAAGCCGCGTCGTCGAAGGGCTCATGCCGCTGCGGTTCCGCAGCGCATGGGAGGGCTTCACCCGCTACGCGCCGTTCCTGCTGCTCGCAGTCCTCGTCGGCGCGAGGTACATCATGGCGGGTCCGATGGGTGCGGCCTACGGGTTGCTCGACCGGCTCCTCAACGTCGTCGTGGGCGCCTAGCAAGAGGCGGGGACCCAGAGCATGTCCAACATTCCAGTCGTCGTCTCCGGCATGCGCCCCACCGGGCGCCTCCACATCGGCCACCTTCACGGCGCGCTCGCGAACTGGGTGAAGCTGCAGGCCGAGAACACCTGCTACTTCTTCAGCGCCGACTGGCACGCGCTCACGACGAACTACCACGACACCGGCGTCATCAAGACGTCCGAGCGGGAGATGTTCGCCGACTTCATCGCCGCCGGCATCGACCCGGAACGAGCGACACTCTTCGTCCAGAGCCAGGTGAAGGAGCACGCCGAGCTCTTCCTCCTGCTCGGCATGATCACCCCGGTCGGCTGGCTCGAGCGCTCCCCCAGCTACAAGGAGATCCGCGAACAGATCACCGACCGCGAGCTCGCGCTGTACGGCTTCCTGGGCTACCCGGTGCTCCAGACCGCGGACGTCGTCCTCTACAAGGCCAACCGCGTGCCGGTGGGCGTCGATCAGGTGCCGCACATCGAGTTGGCGCGGGAGATCGTGCGGAAGTTCAGCCACCACTACGGCGAGGTCTTCCCCGAGCCGCTGCCGCTCCTCACCGAGGCGCCCAAGGTCGTCGGCACCGACGGCCGCAAGATGTCGAAGAGCTACGGTAACGCCATCGACCTGGGAGAGAGCCCCGACTCGACGCGAAAGAAGATCATGGGGATGGTCACCGACCCCGCCCGCAAGCGGCGCCAGGATCCCGGTAACCCCGAGGTCTGTGGGATCTTCTACCTGCACAAGATCTACAGCGACGCGGAGACGGTGAAGTGGGTCGACGAGAACTGCCGCACCGCCGGCATCGGCTGTGTCGACTGCAAGAAGAAGCTGCTCGAGAAGCTGGCGCCGGACCAGGAGCGTCTGCGCGACCGACGCGAGGCCATCCTGGCGAGGCCCGAGGACCTCGACGAGCTCGTGCAGCTCGGGAACCGCAAGGCCCGGACCGTCGCGGCGCGCACCATGGACGAGGTCCGTGCGGCGATGAAGCTGTAGGCCATGGCGAAGGCTCGGGCCGACAAGGCGGCCATCGCGGATGGCGATCGCGGGGTCGCGCCCGGCCGCGCCGTGCTGGACGCCTTCCGCGTCAAGCTCCCCGGTGCCACGCCGGGGGAACCGCCCTTCGAAGGCCCGCTGGACCTGCTCCTCCACCTCGTCAAGGAGCACCAGGTCGACCTGCTCGACATCCCGATCGCGCGCATCACCGAGAGCTACCTCGCGACGATCGAGGCGATGCGCGAGCTCGACATCGACGTCGCGGGCGAGTTCCTGCACATGGCGGCGCAGCTCGTCCTGATGAAGAGCAAGCTGCTCCTGCCGCGCACCGAGGTGGCCGAGGATGCGCAGCCGGACGACGCTCTGGGCGTCGATCCGCGCGTGGAGCTCGTCCGGAGGTTGCTCGAGTACCAGAAGTACAAGGCGGCCGCGGAGGAGCTTGCGCAGCACGACATCCTGGAGCGCGACGTCTTCGTCCGCCGGGTGCGCGTCACGCGCCAGCAGCCCGAAGGGCCGGAGGGGCTCGCCGACATCTCCGTCTTCAAGCTCATCGAGGCGCTCGACCGTGCGATCGAGAACGCCAGCCCCGAGTTCGGCCAGGAAATCGCGCCCGACCGGCTGTCGATCACCGACGCGATCTCGCGGGTGGCCGAAGTGCTACGCTCGGCGGGCCGCGCTTCCTTTGCGGAGCTGCTCTCGGGCCCCGTCTGGCAGCGCCACGCGCGCTCCGGCGTCATCGCCACGTTCCTGGCGCTGCTCGAGATGGCGAAGCTGAGGCTCATTCGCATCTACCAGGCGCCCGTCGAACAAGCAGCTGGGCTCGGATCGGACATCGTCGTCGAGGCCACGGAGACGCTCGGCGAGGGTACGCTGGCCGCCACGGAGGATTACAGGTGACCGACGAGACGAAGGACGAGAGCTCCCCACCCCCGCCCGCGGAAGCGGTCGAGTCGGAGGATGGCGCGGGGGAGCGGGCAGTCTCCGAGCTCCCTCATCTCGTGGGGCCCGCACCCGATCGGCCGGGGGAGCCTACCGCAGTGCGAGCGGCTCCAGCCGTGACGACGGCCGAGCTACAGGCCCTGCAGGCGGTCGAGGACGCCAAAGGCGATCCCGCCCTCGACGAGGTCGAGGCTGCCAGCATCCAGGTCGAGGAGGGCGAGAAGGGGGGCGAGAAGGACGAGCCCTTCGAGAAGCTCGCGGCCAGGGCGAAGAAGCTCTCCCCCGAGCGCGTGCGAGCCGTCGTGGAGGGGCTGCTGTTCCTCTCCGAGAAGCCGCTCTCGCCCGGCGAGTTGCGAGCCGCGACCGGCGTCGATCTGGCACGGGTGCGGAAGGCCCTCGACGAGCTGTCGGGCCTCCATCACGAGGGGATCTCCGGGATCGTGCTGCAGGAGGTGGCAGGGGGCTTTCAGCTGCGCAGCTCCCCGGAGGTGGCCGAATACGCGCGCCGTTTCCTCAAGGTGAAGCCGCAGCGCCTCACCCGCGCCGCGCTGGAGACGCTGGCCATCATCGCCTATCGCCAGCCCGTGACGCGCCCGGAGATCGAGGAGATCCGGGGCGTGGACAGCGGCGCAGTGGTCAAGGCGCTGCTCGAGCGCAAGCTCGTCAAGATCCTCGGCAAGAAGGAAGAGCCGGGCAGGCCCATCCTGTACGGCACCAGCCGGGAGTTCCTCGAGTTCTTCGCGCTCAAGGACCTCGCCTCGCTGCCCACGTTGCGCGAGTTCCACGAGCTGTCGGAGGAGCACCGCGACATCGTCGAGAAAGAGGAGCGACCCGAGCACGGGCCGCGGCTGGAGGGCCTGGTGGCGGAGCTCACCGACCCCGCGCTGCGCGCCGCCCTGGAGGCCCGGCAGGCGGAGGGCGAGGGCGCGCTGGAAGAGCTCGAGCGCGCCATCGCGACCGCCGACGCGAAGACGCGCGCTGCGCAGCATGCGCTCGCGCCCGAGCCGCTGCCCGCTGAAGGACCGACCGCGCCGGACGAGCGGGTGCAGGGAATGGGCGGCCTGTCCGGGGCCCCGGAAGCCAAATGATCGAACGCCTGCAGAAGTTCCTGGCCCGCGGCGGCATCGCCTCCCGGCGCAAGGCCGAGCAGCTCATCTCTGCCGGGCGCGTGACCGTGAACTCCGAGCGCATCACCGAGCTCGGCACCAAGGTCGATCCCGCGCGCGACCTCGTCGCGGTGGACGGGAAGCTCGTCTCCGCGCGCGAGGAGCAGCAGTACTATCTGCTGTACAAGCCGTCCGGGTGCGTGACGACGCTGTCCGACCCGGAGGGCCGGCCCACCGCTGCCGCCTATCTGGCGACCGTGAGGGCGCGCGTCTTCCCCGTGGGGAGGCTGGACTACGACGCCGAGGGCGCCGTGCTCTTCACCACGGACGGCGAACTCGCCAACCGCCTCGCGCACCCACGTTACGGGCACCAGCGCGTGTATCTCGTCAAGGTGAAGGGCACGCCGGAAAAGGAGCAGCTCGAGCGGATGGTTGCGGGCCTGCGCCTCGAGGACGGGGCGGCACGCGCTCTCGAGGCGGAGCTGCACGAGCGCACCGAGAAGAACACGTGGATCCGGATCACGGTGGGGGAGGGGCGCTTCCACCTGGTGAAGCGCCTCTGCGAGGCCGTAGGACTTCAAGTCCAGCGCCTCTTCCGGCCCGAGTTCGCAGGCATCTCGGTGGAGGGGCTCCGCCCCGGGAGCTTCCGGCCGCTCGAGCCCGACGAGGTGCGCTCCCTGCAGCGCATGGTCGCGCCAGCGCCAAACGCGCGCCTGCCGCGCGCGACGCCTTCGGGCTCACGGAGCTTACCGAAGGCAGCCCGGCGCCACGGACACGGACCGCCTCCGGCGCCGGGCGCGACGCCTGTGGACGCCGGGGGTGAGGCGGTCCCTGCCAAGGGTGCCCCATCGCGGAAGACGGGGCGTGGAAACGGGCGCAGAACCGGGGCTCGCTCACGGCCGAGGCCGCGATGAGCAAGTGAGATCGTACAGCACTTGGCAGCGACCTCGACTTGCCTGAACATCGCGAAGGGGGCCGGGGAGTTTCTTTCAGGAGCGAGAACGGCTGCTGGCCAAGAGATTCTGGCCCCCATCGTCGCGGTGCTTGTTCATGCGGCACGACGCACTACCAGCTCGGGCTCGGAAATGAGGGGATGCGTCAGGCCCCGCCCTACTGCGAGAGAAACGGGCGTGGAAGCCTTGCGCCGACACGAAGATGGCCGACGCAGCAGCGTAGACCTTTCTTGCACCGGGGTCTTCCTCGTTGGAGCATGATGGCGGCGTGAACCGCTGTCGCCACCGTGCCGTGCTGGCCCTGCTCACGGTCGCCTTCGCCTGCCGTCCTGCGCGCGATGAGATCTCCTCTCCCGATCCTGAGCACCGCGCCGCCGCCGTCGCCAGGCTGGCCGCCTCTCGGGTCGAGGCAGACCTGCCGGCCCTGCTCGTGGCGCAGGACGATCCGAGTGCCCTCGTCCGCAAGGCGGCGGCCGGCGCTTTCGCCGCGCGCGGCGGCCTGGCGGCCGTCGAGGCCCTTGGCAAGCTCGTCTGCGATCCCGATCCCGAGGTGGCAGGTGCGGCCGCCCGCGCGCTCTCGGCCCTTCCGTCGGAGCGCCGCGCAAAGGAGGTCCTCGTCGCGGCCTATTCCAGGGGGGGGCCGGCGGCGCGGGCCGAGATTGCGACCGCGCTGCGAGCGGTCGGGGGATCTCTTCGCGAGGCGGTCGAGCTCGAGGCGCGGGAGACCTGGGAGCGCAACGTCCTCGCCTTCGAGCGCGGTACGCCCGCAGAGCGCGCCGGCGCCGCCGAGGAGCTGGGCCGCAGCGGTAGGGCGGAGGCGGTTCGGCTCCTGGTTCCCTTGCTGGAGCCCGAGCGCCGCCAGGATCGCAGGGTGGTCGCCGCCGCGGCTCGTGCCCTGGGAACGGCCGGCGATCGCTCGGCCCGGACCGCGCTCGAGACCTTGCTGAAGAAGGCGCCCGACGCCGCGCTGGCAGAGTCGGCCGCGGAGGCCCTCGGTGCGCTCGCCGATCCCGCCGCCGCAGACGCGCTCGCCTCCGTCGGCGAGAAGGGGTCGGAGCGGCTCGCCGCCGCCGCCGCCAGGGCGCTAGCGGTCCTGCCGCAGGCACCCGA
>Ga0154716_1127_pt1 | contig 16131 bp, 16 predicted proteins | sample Rifle2008BG16ft_FD_105724 | JGI IMG/M metagenome (GOLD analysis project Ga0154716, IMG submission 105724) | Anaeromyxobacter sp. RBG_16_69_14
GGTGAAGGGCGCGCGAGTTCCGGAGGCGAGGAGCACATGCGGAGCCGGTATCTCGACATCGACGATCGTACCCAGGACTTGGCGGAGCTGCTCCGCGACGAGCCCAGTTTGGCTCACGATTTCCTGAGGAAATACGAGCTCTCCTGGATTTATCACGAGAACGCCTTGGAGGGCGTCGTGTTCAGCGGGCAGGAGCTGGAGATCGGTCTCGCCAACCACCCGGTCGCCGACTCCACCTCGGTCAGTACGTTCCGCGACGTCCGGAACCTCAAGGCTGCCATCGACGTGGCGCGGTCGGAGGCGTCGGCGAAGAAGCCGAAGATCACGCTCGCGCTGATCAAGAAGTTCTACGAGACGCTCCACTCCGGCATCGAGGCGCGCGCCGTCGCCGAGTACCGGAAGGAGATCCCGCTCCACCGCGCCTACTTCCACGAGATCGCGCAGCCGGTGAAGATCCCCGCGCTGCTCGGGAAGCTCGTCGAGTGGTGCGAATCGTCCGAGTTCAAGACCTCGCACGCCATCCAGAAGGCGTCGAAGCTGCAACACGGGTTCATGCTGATCTACCCGTACACCGACGGGTCAGGAAAGATCGCCCGGCTACTCGCGAACCTGCTCCTCATCCACGACGGCTACCATCCCTGCATCATTCACACGATCGACCGCCAGCGCTATTACGAGTCGCTGCGCCTGCCCGAGCCGACCCTCCGTGAGCTGATGATGGAGTCGATGGAGAACGGCCTCGACAACGGAGAGAAGTTCTTCCAGGAGGCGCTCGCGGCGCGGGCGAAGAGGGCTGCGCGCTAGAGCCGCTCCCCCCACCCCCACCGAAAGCACGGCGAGACGAGCGAAACGCGAGTTAGCCCCCAAAAGAAGGGGCGGCGCGCGACCGTCTTTCGACGTCTGTCACCCCCTCATGGAGGCTCGCCGCCTGCTTGGCTGGAGGGTGACGGGCGTGCAACCGTGCGAAAGTAGGCCCTCTTCTCTTTGGCGCGCTGCGGAGCCCCAGCAGAACTCCATGGGCGTGGCGGTATCGAGGCCTGCTATTGTATAGAAGGCCGCGTCTGATGATGCTGGGAGCCCATGAAGGCGTGGTAGGTGGCGTCTCGACCGCGTTCGCTCGGGCCGAGGCCGACGGAGCTGATTGCCTGCAGATCTTCACCCGTAACGTGCGAGGCTGGGCGGCCAAGCCCTTCGAGCCCGACGAGGTAGCCCGCTTCCACGCCGAGGCGAAGCGCACGGGCAAGCCCGTCGCGGCGCACTCCACTTACCTCGTGAACCTCTGCTCCGAGGACGGCGCGATCAGGAAGAAGAGCTGGGATGCTCTCACCGACGAGCTCGCGCGTTGCGAGCAGCTCGGTATCCGCTGGCTGGTCTTCCACCCGGGCAGCCATGCCGACGAGAAGGAAGGCATGAAGCTCGTGGCTCAAGGTATGGCGCAGGCCCTCGACCGCTCCCCCGGGAAGGCGCGACTCCTCATCGAGACCACCGCCGGCCAGGGTACGAGCCTGGGCTGGCGATTCGAGCAGGTCGCCGCGATCCGGCAGGGGGTCCCTTCACCCTTGCGCCGGCGGGTCGGCGTGTGCGTCGACACCTGCCACGTGCATGCCGCCGGGTACGACATCGCGACCCGCGAGGGGTACCAGGCCACCTTCCGCGAGCTCGATCGTACCGTGGGGCTCTCGCGCGTCGAGGCTTTCCACCTCAACGACTGCAAGAAGCCCCGCGGCAGCCGCGTCGATCGCCACGAGCACATCGGCGACGGTGAGCTCGGACTCACGCCCTTCCGCCTCCTGCTGAACGACCCACGCTTCGCGGATGTGCCCGCGTTCCTGGAGACGGACCAGCGCTTCCGGGAAAACCTGGCGGTGCTCCGATCCCTGCGATCATGAAGACCGCCGCCCGCATGCCCCTCTCGCACAGGCAGGACGATCGCGCCAACCGGAGCGCGCTCGTCCGCTCGCCGAGGATGGCCGTGCTGCGCTCGAAGGCCGGCGACCAGCAGCGGGTGAAGCTCGATCGGCTCATCGACTACGCAAAGGGGTACAAGAGGGCGCTCGTGCTCACGCACGACAACCCCGATCCGGACTCGATCGCGTCGGCGGTGGCGCTGGCCCACATCCTCGAACAGATGGCTGGGGTCGAGGCGGTAGTCGCCTACGGCGGCATCGTCGGCCGCGCCGAGAACCGCGCGCTGGTGCGTGTGCTGAAGCTCCCGGTGGTTCCCATCGCGCGCGTCGTCTTCGAGGATCACGACCTCATCTGCATGGTCGACACGCAGCCGGAGCAGGGAAACCACTCGCTTCCCGCGCGGCACTTCCCCGACGTCGTCATCGATCACCACCCGGAGCGGCCCGAGACGCGGCTCGCGCCCATCGCCGACGTGGGCAGCGAGATCGGCGCCACGAGCACCGTCGTCGTCGAGTACTTCCGCGTCAGCGGCCTCGAGATGCCGGCGCACATCGCCACCGCGCTCTACTACGGCATCAAGGCCGACACGCGCGACCTCGGCCGCCAGACCACGCCCACCGACGTCGACGCCTATCTGTGGCTCTTCCCGATGGTGGACAAGGAGGCGCTCGCCGAGATCGAACATCCGCGCCTCCCCATCGAGTACTTCCGCCTCTACCACACCGCAATCGAGCGGGCGCTCGTGTACGAGCACGCCGTGGTGTGCGATCTCGGCGAGATCTACGTCCCCGACATGGTGGCGGAGGTGGCGGAGCGATTCCTCTTCCTGGAGGACGTGAAGTGGTCGCTCGCCTTCGGCGAGTACGAGGGGCAGCTGTACTTCTCGCTCCGCACGAGCGACCGCCGGATGAACGCCGGCCGGCTCATCCGCGACGTGATCGAGGACAAGGGCGGCTCCGCCGGCGGCCACGGGTCGATGGCGGGGGCTCGCGTCCCCCTGCGCGGGCTCGCTCCCGCCGCCCGCACCCGCCTGGAGCAGGATCTGGTACAGCGCTTCCTGAAGGAGTTCGGTGTGAAGGCGAGGAAGGGCAAGCGGATGGTGTAGCGCTCCCTGCGCAGGGAGCAGTCGTGCGACCCGTGATCTACCTCGACCACAATGCCATTACCCCCATGCGTCCGGAGGCGAAGGCCGCAGTCCTGGCCGCGCTCGAGGTCTTCGGCAACCCCGGCTCCGTTCACGCCGCCGGCCGCGCAGCTCGCGAGGTGCTCGACCGCGCCCGGACGAAGGTAGCGGCGGCGATCGGCGCGCAGCCGGGCGAGATCGTCTTCACGTCTGGCGCGACGGAGTCGGCCGCCCTTGCCATTCGCGGCGTCCTCGGCGCCGCCCGCGCTGGACGCGACGAGCTCGTCGTCACCGCCGTAGAGCACCCCTGCGTGCTGGCCGTCGCCGAGGCGTTGCGCGCGGAGGGGCAGAAGGTGACGGTGTTGCCGGTCGATCGCCGCGGGCTCCCCGATCTCGAGGCCGCCCGGGCGGCCGTGACGACCCGCACGGCGCTCCTGTGCGCCATGCTGGCCAACAACGAGACCGGTGTCCTCTTGCCGGTGCGGGAGCTGGCCGCCCTGGCGCGCGATCGCGGCGCGCTCTTCTTCACCGATGCCGTGCAAGCCGTGGGCAAGATCGAGGTGGACGTCCGGACCTTGGGCGCCGACCTGCTCGCCCTCACCGGCCAGAAGTTCGGTGGGCCGCGAGGGGCAGGCGCGCTGTGGGTGAGCGGCGGCCTCAGGCTGACGCCTCTCTTCGGGGGTACGCAGGAACGCGGGCGGCGCGCCGGCACCGAGAACCTCCCCGGGCTGGCGGGCCTCGGGGCAGCGATCGAGGCGGCGGTGGAGCGTCGCGACGAGGAGCAGAGGCGCATCGGCGCGTTCAGGGAACTGCTCGAGGTGGGCCTCCTCGAGGCCTGCCCCGGAGCGGTGGTAAATGGCGCGCGCGCGCCACGGTTGCCCGGCACGCTCTCCATCACGCTCCCGGGCACCGACGCCGAGGCGCTCCTCATCGCGCTCGACCTGGAGGGGATCTGCGCCAGCGCCGGCAGCGCTTGCCATTCCGGGTCGGCCCGGCCGTCCCCCGTGTTGCAGGCGATGGGCCTCACCATGGCGGAGGCGCGCGCCACACTGCGCCTGTCGCTCGGCTGGACCAGCTCCAGCGCGGACGTGAAACAGGCTCTCGAGGCGATCCCACGCCTCGCCCGGCAGGTCAGGGCGGCAATCCCGGCTATCGGCTGAAGCAGGGCCTTCACGCGCCCAGGACCCCGCGCACGAGGGCCGCGATGGCGAGCGGATTGCCAATCGCCGGGTCGTAGCGGGCAGCGACCTCGGCGGCGAGCACGCCGGCGTCGGGGTGGCGGCCCTCGACGGCGAGCGCCCGCAGCACGATGGCGTCGATCTCGGGCGGCACGTCGAGCCGATCAGCGGACGGTGGGCGGCGGGCGCCAGAGAGGATCCGCCGAGCCACTCCGTCGGAGTCACTCCCCGGGAAGGCAGGCGCGCCCGTGAGCAACTCGTGGAGCACCGCCCCCAGTCCGAACACGTCCGTGGACGGCCCGAGCGGCTCACCGCGAAGCTGCTCGGGCGCGAGGTAGCGCACCTTCCCGAAAGCCGTACGGCTGCGCGCGTCTCCAGCGGCGCGCGCCACGCCGAAATCGCCCAGCTTCACCTCGCCGGCACGCGAGACGAAGACGTTCGAGGGCGAAACGTCGCAGTGCACGATGCCCAGCGGCCGGCCGTCGTCGCCACAGGCGCCGTGCGCGTAGCGCAGCGCCTCCGCCACGACGTGCGCGACGTAGAGCGCGAAGTCGAGCGGGAGCCGGATGGAGCGCGCGCCGCAGGCGGCGAGCAGCCGTCCCAGGTCGCGCCCGTCCACGTACTCCATCACGATGTAGGGCGCGTCGGCCTCGACTCCGGTCTCGATGACCTCGACGATTGCCGGGTGGTGAAGCTGCGCCGCCAGGCGCGCCTCGCGCGCGAAGAGCGCCATGTGCACGGGATCGCTGGCGACCGCGGGGAGCAAGCACTTCACGGCCACCGGTGAGCCGGCGAGCGGCCCGCCCACGGACCGTCCGCGAAAGACCTCCGCCATGCCGCCGCGCCCGATGCGCGCCTCGATATCGTAGCCAGGGATGAGCATCGCTATGCCCGGCCGCCGAGCGCGCGGGGTCGGTGAAGGGGGGACATCCGTCCAGGCGAAACCCCCTCGGTGAATATCCCGAACAAGACCGGGAGCCTGGCGCCTACCTGGCGATGGTGCTTCATCTGGGACCGCTCTTGGCGTCCGCTCCCGCTTGACAGGCAGGATTCACGCAGCTAGCATCTTTCTATAATCTCGCGTGATTGCGGGAAGTTATAGCTCTTTGACCGCTCTTGATCTGCCCCCTGCCGGGTTCGTGATTCGGCTTCGAGTCGTTTGGGCCGACTTTGTAAAAAGCGGAGCGTCTGCCCGCGCCCATGAGCAAGCTCCCATGTTTCGAGGGAGAAGCCTACGGGCGACGGCGAAACGGATGCCCCACCTGTGAAATACAGGTCCAAACAACCGAGCCACACGGCCTTAGCGGGGGGCTTTTTTTCATGAACGGCAGCTCGAAGGAGGCGCTGCGCGACGCGGTCATCGTCGCGCGCTTGCGCCTCTCCCCTCAGGAACGCGCCACCCTCTCTCACGCCGTCACCGAGCGCGTCCTCGTGCTCGACGCCTTCGTCCGCGCGCAAACGATCGCGCTGTACGCGCCGATGGGGGCGGAGGTCGATACGGCGGAGATCGCTCAGGCCGGCGCGGCCCGCGGGAAGCGGCTCGCCTATCCTCGCCTCCTCGAAGGAGACCGCGCTCTCGGCTTCGCCGCCTGCCGCGCGGACGCTCTCTTGCCGGGAGCTCTCCGGACGCGCGAGCCACCGCCCGATGCCCCGGTTGTCCCGCTCGGAGAGGTCGATCTGGTGCTCGTGCCCGGCGTCGCCTTCGACGCCCGCGGGCGGCGACTCGGGCGCGGTCGCGGCCACTACGACGCCACCCTCGCAGGCCTCCCGACGAGCGCGCGGCGCGTCGGACTCGCCTTCGAGCTGCAGATCATGCCCGTGATACCGCAGGAGCGGCACGACGCCCTGCTCGACACCATCGTGACCGAGGCGCGGGTCATCGTTCCGATGCCCGCGGCCGAGGCGGGCGACGACGGTCATCATTGACACCCTCGCCCGAGTCGGGCATCCATGCGCGCCTTGAGAGTCCTCTTCCTCGGAGACGTGTTCGGCAAACCCGGTCGCCAGGCCGTGAAGCACTTCGTCCCCAAGCTCATCGTGAGACACGGCATCGACCTCGTCGTCGCCAACTCCGAGAACAGCGCTGGGGGCGCCGGTGTCACACCCGAGAGCGCCAACGAGCTGCTCGCCAGCGAGGTGAACCTGCTCACCGGCGGGAACCACATCTGGGCGAAGCGCGAGATCGTGCCGTACCTGGAAGCCCCTGGCTCGAAGCAGCTCCGACCGGCGAACTATCCCCGGGGCTCGCCCGGGCGCGGCCGCGCCGTCGTCGAGACGCCGGACGGGCGGCGCCTGGGCGTGGTGAACCTGGAGGGGCGAGTCTTCATGAGGAACCTCGACGATCCGTTCCGGGCGGCCGAGGAGGAGATCCGACTCCTCAAGGCCGACGGCGTCAGCTGTATCCTGGTCGACATGCACTGCGAGGCGACGAGCGAGAAGAACGCCATGGGGCACTTCCTCGACGGACGGGTCTCGGCCGTGGTGGGCACGCACACGCACATCCAGACCGCGGACGAGCGCGTGCTCGCGGGCGGGACCGCCTTCATCACGGACGTGGGGATGTGCGGCCCGTGGGACTCGGTCATCGGCGTGAAGAAGGAGCTCGTCCTGCAGCGCTTCCTCACCCAGCGCCCGATCGGCTTCGAGCCCGCGAAGCGGGACATCCATCTCCAGGGCGCCATCATCGACATGGACGACGCCACCGGAAAGGCCCGCTCCATCGTGCGGGTCCAGGAACGCTTCGAGAGCTGAGTCCGGTGCTGCTCCGCTGGTTCTCCGGCCAAGGCCGCAAGCTATGGCTCGTGCGACCGAGGTGGTGCCGCGGACCGTAGCCCGTAGCCGGAAGTCCGTGGCCTTCTCGTCACCCCTCGACGACGAGGAGCGCGTAGTTCCGGCGACCCTTCTGCAGCATGACGTATCGGCCGGCCAGGAGGTCTGCCGGGGCGAGCCGCCGATCGGCGGCCGGAACCACGGCACCGTTGAGCGAGAAGCCGTTGCCCTGGATCCCCCGGCGAGCGTCTCCCTTCGAAGAGGCCAGGCCCACCCGCAACAACGCGTCCGTCACCGGCAGTCCCTCGAGCTCGGACCGTGCGAGCCGCGCCGTGGGGATCTCCTCGCCCAGGACGCGGAAGACCTCGGGGCTGGCGGCGCGGAGGTCCGTCCCGCCGAAGAGGAGCTGGCTCGCCTCCACCACGCCGCGCACCGTCTCGGCACCGTGAATCCGCGCGGTCATCTCTTCCGCCAGCCGCCGCTGGGCGACCCGCTTCCCGGGGTCCTGCCCGTGCTCTTCGATGATCGAGTGCACCTCTCCGACGGGGAAGAAGGTGAAGAACTTGAGGCATCGATCGACGTCGCGGTCGTCGGTGTTGAGCCAGAACTGGTAGAACTTGTAGGGCGAGGTCTTGCCCGGATCGAGCCAGACGGCACCTTCCTCGCTCTTGCCGAACTTCGCGCCCGCGGCGGTCGTGAGGAGCGGAAAGACCAGCGCGTGCGCGCTCGCCCCTTCGCGCCGGGCGATGAGCTCCGTTCCCGCGGTGATGTTGCCCCACTGGTCGCTCCCGCCCACCTGGAGCTCGCAGCGCTCGGTCCGCCACAGGTGCCAGAAGTCGTAGGCCTGGACCAGCATGTAGCTGAACTCGGTGAAGGAGATGCCGGAGTCCATGCGGCTCTTCACCGAATCCTTCGCCAGCATGTAGTTCAGCGTGAAGTGCTTCCCCGCGTCACGCAGGAACTCCATGAGGCCGAGCGGGCGGAGCCAGTCGGCGTTGTTCCGGACGCGCGCCGCGTTTGGCCCGTCGAACCGGAGGAAGCGCTCGAGCTGCGCGCGCTGCCGGGCCGCGTTGTGGTCGATCTGCTCGACCGAGAGGATCGGCCGCTCTCCCCTCTTCCCGCTCGGATCGCCCACCATGCCGGTGCCGCCGCCCACCACCACGATCGGGGTCCCGCCGCAACGCTGAAGCCAGGCAAGCCCCATCACCGGGACGAGGTTGCCGACGTGCAGCGAGTCCGCGGTGGGGTCGAAGCCAGCGTAGCCGGTGATCGGGCCCTGACGGAGCCGCTCCGCCAGGCCGGGCGTCGCGTCGTGGATGAAGTCTCGCGGGGTGAGCTCGTCGATCAGCGTGGGCATGGTGCGAAGCTTAGGGGTAGGCGAACAGGTGGGCAAGCGACGAGGACACCGGCTCATCGGTCTCCCACCAGCGCTGCTGGCCCCCGAGGAAAGGCCGCGGCTCTCTCGTCCCCGGGGCACCTCGCCAGCCGCGCCCGTCAACCTTGCCCGATCCTCGAAGCGGCGCCTAATCCACTAAGAGTGGCCAAGATCCCTGGGCAGCGACCGATCTCCGGCGAACCCCTTTCCGACCACGTAGACCTCGTACGAGTGCTCGCGCGTCGCCTCGGGCCGGGCGACGTGCACCTTGTCGAAGAGGGTCGCCACCTCGCGCCTGAACAGGGGAAAGTCGCCACCCATGAGTACCTTGGTGACGAAGCCGCCGCCGGGCTTCAAGGTGTCGCACGCGATCGCCAACGCCATGCGACACAGCTCGAGCGAGCGCGCCTCGTCCGTCACCTTCACGCCGATGGTCTTGGGCGCCATGTCGCTCGTGACGAGGTCGAAGGGCCCGGAGTGGAGCGCGCGGATCCGCGAGAGCGCATCGGGCGCGAGGAGGTCCACGATCGCGGTCTTCACCCACGGCTTGCCCAGGTTGCGGACGGGCTCCAGATCGACGCCGACCGCGATCCCCTTCTCGCCCACCGCATCGGCGAGAACCTGCAAGAATCCGCCCGGTGCGGCGCCCAGGTCGAGCACGGCCTGGCCGTGGGCGAGGAGCCGGTGGCGGCGCACGATCTCGTCGATCTTGTAGGCGGAGCGCGACCGCAGGCCCTCCGCTTTTGCCCGGCGGTAGTAGAAATCCTTCGGGTCGTACGGCTTCGCCATGGCGTTCGTGCTCCGATCCGACTCGTGTTTCGCCCTCTCCCCTCAGGTCCGGTGGGGGCGTAGGGGTGCGGCGCGGTGGACGATCACGAACAACGGACGAAAGGCGAGTCAACCAGATTCCAGCCGGGGATTTGTGCGGGCGACGCACGGGCACTATCCTGGCGCAGACTCGACCGTCAAGCATGATCCCCGGCAAAGCGCTCCTCGCTGCCCTGCCGCTCGCCCTCGCGGGCGGGTGGCTGGTGCACGCGTCAACCGTGCGCGTCGGTTCCCTCAGGGTCGAACTGGCCCAGCTCGACGCGCAGGGACGGCAGGAAGGCGACTCCTTCGTACGCACGCTGCAGGGAGTGCACGCCGAGCGGCAGCTCGAGATCCTGTCCCGCCGACGCGACACGGCGCTCGAGCTGGCCGCTGCCCGGAGGAACCGGTTCCTGGGCGTGATCCTGATGATCTTCGCCGCACTCGCCTTCGCATTCGTGCGCGCGGCGCAGCGCGTCGCGGCCGAGGTGGAGGAGGACGGGAGGATGCTCGCAGGCCAGCCCTCGGGGCGGCGCGACGCGCGTCGTCCGTCGTGAGCGCGACCCGGCCGCGGCGCCGGAGCGCCCGGCGAAACGTCGATCGAAAGAGCGCAGTCCACAGCGTCGTTCGCCGCGCGAAAGGCGAGACGCGGAGCAATACGCGCGCCTTGACTTCGCTTGTCCTTGCGTTGGATAACGCCTGCCGCACCTGATTCACCCGCTTCGTCCCCGCAGGGTCAAGGAGACCACCACCGATGGCGACGACGATCACGGAGGAGTGCATCAACTGCGGTGCGTGCGAACCCGAGTGCCCCAATGGCGCCATCGGCCAAGGCGAGGACATCTACATCATCAACCCAGCCCTCTGCACCGAGTGCGTCGGGTTCCACGACGAGGAAGCGTGCAACGCGGTGTGCCCGGTAGACTGCTGCGTCCCGGATCCGAACAACGTCGAGAAGGAGGAGCAGCTCTACGCTCGCCTCGCGACGGTTCACCCGGACAAGAGCTTCCCGGCGCTCGCCGACCTGCCCGCGAGCCTGTCGCGGTTCCGCAAGAGCGCCTGAGCCTCCCGGAGACCTTCGTCGGAGCTCCGCCCCCGAATGCCCCGTGCGCTCTCCTGACGCGCGGGGCATCCTGCGTTTCAGACTCGCCTTCGCTGTTCTTCGTGCTCACCGCTGCGAGAAGCGCGCAACACGAGTCTGATACATGGACAACCGTGGCGGGGGAAGAACGTACACCCTGCGCGGCGGAGGAACGCATGGCCACGCTCAGCGGGGGACAGCTCGTCGCGCGCATGCTGCGGAAGGAGGGCATCTCGACCGCATTCACGCTCTCCGGCCTCCACATCGCGCCCATCTACGCCGGCTGCGTCGAGGAGGGCATCCGTCTCGTCGACACGCGCCACGAGCAGGCGGCGGCGCACGCGGCGGACGCATGGGCGCGCCTGACCCGCGGCCTCGGCACCTGCATCGTCACCGCCGGGCCGGGCGTCACCGGCACTGTCACCGCCGTCGCGAACGCGTGGGCGGCGAGCATCCCGCTGCTCGTCCTCGGCGGCGCGGCGCCGACGTTCAACCTGGGCCGCGGGTCCTTGCAGGAGATGCCGCAGACACAGCTCTTCGCCGGCATCACCAAGTGGTCGGATCGCGTCCCGTCCCCCGATCTCGTGCCGAGCTTCCTGGCCAGGGCGTTCCGCGTGGCCCGCGCTGGAAAGCCGGGACCGGTGTTCCTGGAGATCCCGTGGGATGTCCTCTCCAACGGTGCGGACGAAGCCCTCGCCGACGACGCGATCGGGTATCGCACCGACGCGCGGAGCCCCGGCGATCCGGAGAAGGTGGCAGCGGCGGCAGCGCTCCTGGCGCGGGCGGAACGCCCGGTCATGCTGGGCGGCGGTTCGGTGTGGTGGGACGGCGCGGTCGAGGCGCTTGCTCAGCTCGCGGGAGCGACTGGCATCCCGATCTTCCTGAACGGCATGGGACGCGGTTGCCTCCCGCCGGACCACCCGTGCTTCTTCCACGGTTCTCGCAAGGAGGCGCTGGGGCAGGCGGATGTCGTGCTCGCCGTCGGCACGCCGCTCGACTTCCGCGTCGGCTACGGCACGGAGCCGACCTTCGCGCGCGGTGCGAAGGTGATCCAGGTCGACATCGATCCGGCGGAGATCGGCCGGAACCGCCCCGTGGAGGTCGGGATCGTCGGCGATTCACGGAGCGTCATCGGGCAGCTGCGCGGCGACGCCGGGAGGACGGCCTGGGGACCTCCCGGCTGGCGCCGGTTCCTGCGCGAGAAGGAGGAGGAGCGCGCGGCGAAGCAGCGGGTCCACGAGGAGAGCAGCCAGCGGCCCATCCACCACTTTCGCCTGGCGAAGGACATCGACACCGTCACCGGACGGACCGACGTGACGTACGTCGGCGACGGCGGGAACGTGGTGGCGGTGGCGGCCAAGGTCCTGCGGGTACCGCGCCCCGGGCGCTGGCTCGACCCCGGCCCGCTCGGCTGCCTCGGCGTGGGGGCGCCGTTCGCCATCGCCGCCAAGCTGCTCGCGCCCGAGCGGCCGGTGTGTGTCATCCAGGGTGACGGCGCGTTCGGCCTGAACGGCATGGACTTCGAGACGGCGGTGAGGTTCGGGCTCCCGATGGTGGTGGTGGTGGGGAACGACGCGGCCTGGGGTCAGATCCGCGTCCCGCAGCGAAGCATGTACGGCGAGGACAGGTCGCCCGCGACGCGGCTCGCCCCGACGCGTTACGACCGGATCGTGGAGGCGATGGGCGGGCGCGGCGAGCACGTCGACGACCCGAAGGACCTCATCCCCGCGCTCGAGCGCGCCTTCGCGTCCGGCACGGTGTATTGCGTGGACGTGGCCATCGACCCCGAAGCCGCGGCGGCCTCCGGGGCGGCCGGATATGCCATCTGAGGTTCTTGCACGCCAACCGCGGCAGGCCTTCTGCCTGGCTTTCTGCCCCTCCCCTGTCCTCCCCCCCGCCCTCCCCTGCCGTCGAACTGGCCAGCGCCCGCCCGGCATTCTAGGATGAGGCTGCTGCACTCCCTCACCTGCTCCCTCACCCTCGGGCCTTGACGGCCGCAGGAGACTACATGGCGGTTCTCCTACCGAAGCTCGATCGCGGCACCGCCTGCGTTGTCGTGGTGGACTTGCAGGAGAAGCTCACCCCCGTGATGTGGAACTTCCCGTCGGTCGAGAAGTACTCCCGCGCGATGATCCTCGCCGCGCGCGAGCTGGGCATGCCCGTGCTCGCGACCGAGCAGTACCCGAGGGGCCTCGGCGCCACCATCGCCTCCGTACGGGAAGCGCTGCCCGCAGCACCCATGGTGAAGATGAGCTTCTCCTGCGGCGCAGACCCAGCCTTCGCCCAGGCGCTCGCCGCGACGGGCCGCAAGCAGGCGGTCGTGGTCGGCATCGAGGCTCACGTCTGTATCTTCCAGACGGTGCGCGATCTGCTCGGCCTCGGCTACGAGGTGTATGTCTGTGCCGACGCCGTCACGAGCCGCTTCGAGGAGCACCGCCGCATCGCCCTCGAGCAGATGCGCGACATGGGCGCCGTCGTGACGAGCGCCGAGACGGTCATCTTCGACCTCCTCCACGCCGCGGGGACGCCGGAGTTCAAGCGGACGTCTGCACTGGTAAGGTGAGTCTCGCTCTCCGCGAACGCTGTTGACCCCCTCTCGGCCGGGTGTTACCTATCGCTCCCCTTGAAGTCATCGGGGCGTAGCGCAGCCTGGTAGCGCACTTGCTTGGGGTGCAAGTGGTCGCAGGTTCAAATCCTGTCGCCCCGACCAGCTGAAGGCCGCAGCATCGTTCGGGAAACCGGCCGCGCTGCGGCCTTAGTTTTTCCGGCTTCCGGCGCGTCTCACCACCGGCTCACCAAACCAGGTGACGTTGCATACCGCGCCCTGGTCCGGGCTGCGCTCCGTGCGATCGACAGCCGACCTCGAGGCGGAGCAGGCCGTCCTCGGCGCGTTCTTCGTCGCCGACGAAACATGGCAGTCCGTCGGCGAGACCTTCTCGCCGGAGGTCTTCTACCTCGTCGCGCACCAGGCGATCGCCCAAGGCGGCCGCCTACGTCGAGCGCTTCATCGGATCGCTGCGCCGAGAATACCTCGACCACGTCCTTCTTCTCGGCGGGAGCCATCTGCAACGCGTACTCACAGAGTATGGCTCGTACTTCAACCGCGCGCGACCTCACCAGGGAATCGAGCAGCGCCGCCCGGCCGCGTTCGGCTCCCCTGCCCTGTCGCCGGATTTCGTACCCGGAGCTGTTGTCCAGGGTCGCCCGATGCTCGGAGGGCTCCATCACGACTACCGAGCCGCCGCATGAGACCATGTGGTGGGCCGGATGCAAGCGGTAGCCAACACAGCCACTGGGGATCAACGACTATACGAGAATCCGTGTACTAGGTATTTCGAACCCTGAAACACCCCCAGCGCCTGGAACTCCTACGCCGCAGGCCTCCCCGCGTGCCTTGACCTGTCAAAGTCGGGTGCTATCCAGGCGAAGCGACCACCGTCGTCCGATCGGCACGCCGAGTTGGACCCCAACTGCGAGCGGCACTCTGGAAGCGCAGCGTCGTTCTTTGAGGGCACGGCTCTTCGGTCAGACCTCGCCGAGCGTTGCCAGGAACTCGGCAGCGCTGACCACCAGGACGCCCGCGAAGCTGCCGACGGCGAGCACCGCCGCATCGCCACTCACGATGGTCCGGGCGCCGGCGGCGAGCGCCGTTGCGAAGAGCACGTCGTCGTCGGGGTCCTCCTTGACGACGCGCACCTCGCCGAGCAGCTCGGCCGGCACCATGGTGGCGATGGTCGCGAGCTTGGCGAGAACCTGTCGGGCCTGCGCCTCGCGCCCCTTCAGCCGCTTCTGAATGCGCGGCAGATCGAGGATGCGGCGGCACTCGACAGCGATGGCCGGCGTCCACACCAACTCGTAGCGGAGCCCGGCCCCCCTGAGGACGGCCGCCGGTACGCCAGCCCGGTTGAGGATGCCGCTCACCACCACGTTCGTGTCGATGACAGCGCGGGTCACCGGCGGCGGCTCCGCACCTCGCGCTTCGCGTCGGCGGCCAGGCCGGCCGCCTCCTCGTCGGTCATGTCACCGGCGGCCTTGGCCGCGTCGAGCAGCCGTGCCAGGTCGACGACCGCCCGCCGCTTACGGGCCTCGGCGAGCGCCAGGTCGCGCAGCCAGGCGGACACCGACCCGCCTGGCGCCATGCGCTTCAGGAGGTCCCGGTCAGCCCTGGTGACGCGGACGGGGATGATGACGTCCTTGGTAGCCATGGGTGAGTTATACAACGTATGTCGGTTCGCGAACAACCCGGTGCGCAGGAGGGCCCCTCCGCCCGCGGGCTCTCGTGCATGAGCCGCGCCCGTGCTACACCGCGCTCGCGCTCTCAACGGCCCACGAATCGAGCGAAGGTGGCGCCCAGGACGAAAGCTGTTGCTCCGACGCTCGCTGCGATGCAGTACGGGGCCCGGCGCCGGGACCGCACCACCACAACCTCTCCTCCCCCGAGCTTCCCCTGCGCGCCGACGGCTCGCTCCAGATCGGTGGCCACTGCCGCCCCGGCCTCGCGCACCTGGTCGGTTATCCGGGCGCGTCTCAGGAAGCGGCGGCTTGAAGCGGCGATCGCTCGCATGCCCGAGCCCGGCGACATCGAGATCATCTGGCGCGCATTCGAGCTCGACCCCGCAGCGCCGCGCGTGCAGCCCCCGGAGACCCTGCTGCGCGCCTACATGACGGAAGGCGAGCCCATCGGCGCTCCCGAGGCGCTCGCCCCGAGGTCGGTCGCCGGTCGGGCGGTGGTGGTCAGAGTCAGGAGCAAGGGCGAACCTCAGGCGATACGTGGACGCAGCTTCTGCCGGATGGTCTCCTCGGCCTGGAGGACCATTCGATCACTCCCGCGCCGGCACTGCGATCTCCCAGGCGCGCTCGCCGACCTCGCGCAGCTGGATGTCCACACCGAGGAAGGCGCGGAGCAGGTCCGCCTGTGTGTGCGCATGCTTCGACGGCGCCAGGGTCCGGAACGAGCCGCCCGCGCCGAGCGCCATCGGGAGCAGGAGCTGATCCGCGAGGTGACGTCCGACCGGCACGCCCGCGGCGAGGTACCGGGCGACGTCCTCCGCGACCTCCGCTCCGACCCGCTCGGCCGACACGCCCCGCTCCCCGAAGCCCGTGAAGACCTCCGTCACGTGCTCGGCCACGACGTCGACGGTCCCGACGTTCCCGGGGCCGACGGCGTCCTGGACGTGCTCGATCCGTGCGCACTCCGGATCCCAGTGGAGCTTCTCGCGCACGACGCGCAGCTCCCGCTCCGCGATGCCACGGGAGAGCAGCGCCACGACCGCCGTGGCCCGGCGCTCGAGGATCGGGCGTGCTCCGGCGAGCTGCGCAGGACGCAATCGACGCCCCTCCCCATCGACAGCTCTGCGGAGAGGCGAACGCAGAAACCCTATTCGCCACCGCCCGATCGCGCTGCGCTGCCACCTCGGTAGACCGCCAGCCAGATCGTGTCGCGGTCCGGCGGTGTCCAGGTAACCCGGTGACGCAGATGGCGTGGCAGGTCGATCCAGTCGCCCGCGGCGAGCACAACCTCCCCTTCGCCCTCGACCTCGAGACGCGCCGCGCCCGATACGAGCAGGACGAACTCGTCCTCCTCCTGGTCATACCAGAAGCCCGACGGAGAGGCGTGCCCGTGAGAGACGATACGCTCGATGCGCACCCCCGCTGAAGACGCGAGCACGTTCACGATCTCTCCGGAGGCCAACGTCGGAGTGCCCTCGCCCAAGCTGCCCTGTACGGCATGCGAGATCTCGGCAAATCCGTCGTTCGGGATCGAGCGTCTCACCATCGCGATCCAGATCCTAGCACCTCCGCGCGCATCCACGCGCGCGCAGCCGCCCCGCGGTACGCTGCGCTCGTGGAGCACCTTGACGGTTAGTGTGAAGGCCACATCCCTCCGATG
>Ga0154716_1053_pt3 | contig 16122 bp, 13 predicted proteins | sample Rifle2008BG16ft_FD_105724 | JGI IMG/M metagenome (GOLD analysis project Ga0154716, IMG submission 105724) | Anaeromyxobacter sp. RBG_16_69_14
TGGGAGAGCGGGACGTTCCGGACCGACTCCAGATCCCGCAGAAACTCTACGGGCGCGATCATGAGATCGGCGCGCTTCTCGCCGCCTTCGAGCGCGTCGCCGACACGGCCATTCCCGAGCTCGTGCTGGTCTCGGGTTACGCCGGCATCGGCAAGTCGTCGCTGGTTCACGAGCTGGAAAAGCCGATCGTTCGACAGAGGGGGCTGTTCATCGAAGGCAAGTTCGACCAGCACAAACGCGACGTTCCCTATTCTACGATCGTCCAGGCCCTCCGGGATCTGGTGCTCGACATGCTCCTGGAGGGCGAGGAACGGATCGCCTACTGGCGGGAGCGGCTCCAGGCCGCCCTGGGGACAAACGGCCAGCTCATCGTCGACGTGATCCCTCAGCTCGAGTTCCTCGTCGGTCGCCAACCGCCCGTCCCCGAGCTGCCACCGGCCGAGGCGCAGGGCCGGTTCCGCTTCGTGTTTCGGCGCTTCGTCGGGGTATTCGCCCGGAAGGAACACCCCCTCACGCTCTTCGTCGACGATGTTCAATGGGCCGATCCGGCCAGCCTCGCGCTGCTCCAGGACCTGGTGACCCATCCCGACCTGCGCTCTCTCCTCGTGGTCGGCGCGTACCGCGACAACGAGGTCACGCCCGCTCATCCGCTCGTTGCGGCCCTGGACTCGGCGAGAAGGGCCGGCGCGCACGTCTCGGGCGTCATGCTCGGTCCACTCTCGGCGGAGCACCTCACCGCGCTGATCGCCGATGCGCTTCGCTGCGGTCCCCGCGAGGCGGAGCCGCTGGCTGCCCTGGTCCTCGAGAAGACCGGCGCCAACCCCTTCTTCGTGGTCCAGTTCCTCGCGGTGCTCTACCGGGAAGGGTTGATCGCGTTCGACCCAAGGGCAGGCCGCTGGAGCTGGGACGTCGCGAGGATCCGGGCCCACGGCTACACCGACAACGTGATCGAGCTGATGGTGGGCAAGCTGCGTCACCTCCCGGCCGAGGCGCGAGAGGCCCTCGAGCTGGCCGCCTGTATCGGTGGCACCGTTGACGCGAAGACCTTGGCGATCGTCTGCCAGCGCGATCCGGAAAGCGCGCTGCGTACGGCGCTCGAGGAGGACCTGCTCATCCGGCACGAGCGCACCTACCGGTTCCCCCACGACCGCGTGCAGGAGGCGGCCTACTCGCTCATCCCCGAAGGAGAGCGGGCGGCGGTGCACCTCGGAATCGGCCGGCTGCTCCTGGCCCGCACGGCGCCGGGGGAGGTCGAGAACGACATCTTCAGGATCGTGAACCAGCTCAACCGCGGGGCGGCGCTGATCACCTCGCGGGAAGAGCGCGAGCAGGTTGCCCAGCTCAACCTCATGGCAGGCTTGCGAGCCAAGAGATCGACAGCGTACGCTTCCGCGCTGAGCTACGTCACCGCCGGCGCGGCGTTCCTGGACGAGGAGTGCTGGAGCCAGCGGTACGAGCTCGCCTTCGCCCTCGAGGTCCGCCGAGCTGAGTGCGAGTACTTGACCGGAGCGCTGGAAGCGGCCGAAGGGCGGCTCTCCACGCTCTGGCATCGCGCCAGAAACCTCGCCGACCTGGCCGCCATCACCTGCTTGTGCCTGGACCTCTATACGACCCTGGATCAGAGCGACCGCGGCGTCCACGCGTGCCTCGAGTACCTCCGCCGCCTCGGGATCCATTGGTCGCCACACCCGACGACGGAAGAGGTACAGGAGGAGTACGAGCGGATCTGGCGGCAGCTCGGGAGCCGCCAGATCGAGGATCTCGTCGACTTGCCTACGATGAGCAATTCGGATTGGCGGGTGACGATGGACGTGCTCACGTCGCTCATGCCGGCAGCCCTGTTCACCGACGAGAACCTGCTGTGCCTCTCCGTCGGACGCATGGCGAACCTCAGCTTGGAGCACGGCTACTGCGACGGATCGAGCCTAGCCTACGTCTGGCTGGGCATGATCCTGGGCCCGTACTTCGGCAACTTCCAGGCCGCGCTCCGCTTCGGCAAGCTCAGCCTCGAACTGGTGGAGAAGCGGGGGCTGGACCGCTTCAAGGCCCGCGTCTACCTCTGCTTCGCGAACTTCGTCAATACATGGGCAAGGCATGTCGGCACGAGCGGTGAGCTGCAGCGGCGTGCCTTCGACGCGGCGACGACGGTCGGCGACCTCACCTTTGCGGCCTATTGCTGCAACTCCTTGATCACGACCCTCCTCGCCACGGGAGAGCCGCTCGGCGACGTACAACGAGAAGCCGAGGACGGGCTGGCATTCGCTCGGAACATGGGCTTCGGCCTCGTCGTGGACATCATCGCGAGCCAGCTCAGGATGATCCGGGCGCTGCGGGGCCTGACCCCGAGCTTCTCTTCCTTCGACGACGAGGAGTTCGACGAGGGCCGGTTCGAGCAGCACCTCGAGCAGGATCCGCGTCTGGCGATCGCCGCCTGCTGGTACTGGATCCGGAAGCTGCAATCGCGCCTCTTCGCGGAGGACTACGCCGCTGCCATCTGGGCGGCATCGAAAGCTGACCTGCTCCTCTGGACCTCTCGGGCGTTCTTCGAGTTGGCCGAGTACCACTACCATGGCGCGCTCGCCCGGGCGGGGCACCACGACGTGGCGCTTGCCGACGAGCGGCCCCGAGATCTGGAGTTGCTCGTTGCCCACGGGAAGCGCCTCGAGCTCTGGGCGAAGAACTGTCCGGAGAGCTTCCAGGACCGCCACGCCCTGGTCTCGGCGGAACTGGCTCGCATCGAAGGCCGCGAGCTCGACGCCGGGCGGCTGTACGAGGAAGCCATCCGATCGGCGCACGAGAACGGTTTCGTCCAGAACGAGGCGCTCGGCTACGAGCTGGCCTCGAAGCACTACCGTACGCGCGGATACGAGCAGTTTGCCGACCTGTACCTGCGGGAGGCGCGGGCCTGCTATCTGCGCTGGGGGGCGGACGGCAAGGTGAGGCAGCTCGAGCGGCTCCATCCGCAGCTCGTCGAGCGGCGGCCGCCCGCCCCCACGGCCACCTTCGCCCTGCGCAACGAGCAGCTCGACCTGCTCTCGGTGGTGAAGGCGTCCCAGACCATCTCCGGCGAGATGGAGATCGAGAAGCTGGTCGGCACGCTCCTCCAGGTCGCCCTCGAGCAGGGAGGCGCCCGCAGGGGCTGCCTCGTCCTCCAGCGCGACGGTGCCCTGTTCGTCGAGGCCGAGGCGAGCATGGAGGAGGAGGGGGTGGCGACCCGGATCGTACCGTCGGTGGCGGTCGAGTCGTCCTCGCTCGTGCCGGTGTCGGTGGTCCAGTACGCCCGCCTGACGAGGCAGCCGGTGATCGTCGAGGACGTGGCCGCAGGCGCCGGCAAGTTCGCTTCGGATCCGTACTTCTCGCGCCACACCACGAGGTCGGTTCTCTGCGTGCCCATCCTGCGCCAGGCGGAGCTCGTCGGCCTTCTATTCCTCGAGAACCGCTTCGTCGCTGACGCCTTCACTCCCGAACGGCTGACGGCGCTCTCGCTCCTCGCCTCGCAAGCCGCCATCTCCGTGGAGAACGCGCTGCTCCTCGGGCGCGAGCGCGTGGCACGGGAGTCCGCCGAGAAGGCGGAGCGCCGCGCGGCGTTCCTGGCCGAGGCGGGGGGGCTGCTCTCGGCATCCCTCCACTACGAGGAGACCATGGTCCGGCTGGGCCGACTCTGCGTCCGTTCGCTGGCCGACTGGTGCGTGCTCGACATCGTCGAGGATGGCGAGCTGCGCCGGCTGGCCGGCGCCTGCGCCGATCCGGCCAGGGAGCCGCTGCTCCAGAAGCTCCGGGAGCGCTATCCGGCGCGGTGGAACTCGCTTCATCCGGCGGCCAGGTCCCTGCGCGACGGCGAGCCGCTCTGGGTCCCGGCGTTCACGGACGACCTCCTGCGGAGCATGTGCCAGAACGAAGAGCACCTGGAGATCGTCCGCGGCCTCGGGGCGTGCAGCGCCGTGGTCGTGCCGCTGGTGGCCCGCGGACAGACGCTGGGCGTCCTCAGCCTGGCCTCGGGCACTCCGGGACGGTACGCACGCGCCGATCTGGAGCTCGCGAAGGAGGTGGCGCAGCGGGCCGCCATCGCCATCGACAACGCGCGGCTCTACCGAGAGACGCAGCGAGCGGTCCGCCTGCGCGACGAGTTCCTCCTCGTGGCGTCCCACGAGCTGCGCACGCCCATGACCCCGCTGACCGTGTCACTCACGGCGCTGCAACGATGGGAGCGGTCGGGACAGTTCGCCGTCCCTGCGCCTGTCAGCGAATCCGTCGCTCTGGCGGCGCGCCAGGGGACCCGGCTCAACCGCCTCATCGGGGAGCTGCTCGACGTCTCTCGCATCGAGAGCGGCCGGCCCGAGCTCGACCTCTCGGAGGTCGACCTCGGCACCATCGTACGCGAGGTGGCGGCCCGCTTCGAGCCCGAGCTCGCCGGCGCTCGCTGCCGGATCTCCATCCGCTGCACCGGTTCAGTGGTGGGGCGCTGGGACGCGTCGAGGCTCGACCAGGTCGTCACGAACCTCGTTGGCAACGCGCTCAAGTTCGGCGCCCAGCGACCCATCGAGATCGATTGCACTCAGGAGGCCGGGGTGGCACGGCTGGCGGTACGCGACCACGGGATTGGCGTCGACCCGGCCCACCAGGCCCGCATCTTCGAGCGCTTCGAGCGCGCCGTCTCGTCGTGGAACTACGGCGGGCTCGGGCTCGGTCTCTACATCAGCCGCCGCATCGTCGAGGCGCACGGGGGCACGATCAATGTAGAGAGCCAACTAGGGGCCGGCTCGACCTTCATCGTCGAGCTCCCGTGCTTCCCGCCCGCCGGTGCGGAACGGCGGAATGGAGCGAGTCCCGGAGGCACCGAGCACTTGCGACGCCGAGCATGAGGCACGCAGCGCCCTCCGAGAGGGGTGGCGATCATTTCCGGTCCAGCAACGCTTCCTTGGCCATCGACATGGAGGGCTCCGACCCCTATACGGATGAACCCAGACGGGTAATCCTGACGCAGACAGGTACTCCGGGGAGTTGGGGCGCGACCTGATAGCGCATGCCACATGAACTGACGCTCGAGATGGGGGGCGCGGGGGGAGAGTTCTCCCCTCCGCTTGAGGCGCCGCAAGGCGCCGGACATCAGCTCACAGCGGCGGCGGTGCCGCTGGAGAATCACATCAACTGGTCGCCGCTCTATGAGAGTCCTGCCGCGGAACAGACCAACAAGAGGGCGTTGCGCATGGGCCTGGACGAATCGTTGCACACCTTCGTGCCGAGGCCGGGCATCAATGTCGTACCGATTGCTGCCCAACGGCTGCACCAACCCCGTCGAAGACTCGCGCCGAGGCGGTGTCGGACGACATGCGGGCGGCTCGCCGCCGATCCGCGCGGTCACGCTGGTCTGCGCGGGGCGCGCGCTGCCGAGTAACTCGAGATCCCGGCCGCCTTGGCGCGGGCGGCCCCTGAGTTGAGCGCCCGTAGGCCCGGGGGCGCCACGCAAGACGCAGCCGCCCGAGGGGATGATCAGTCCGCGTCGGGCGCGCCGAGCGGGAAGTATTTGCGATAAGGCCGCGCCTCGTCGACAGCCCGCGCGAACGACGGCCACGCGAAGAGCCGCTTCCGATAGGCGTGCACGTGAGTGAACTGGTCGCCGATCGGGTGCGTCCAGTGCGCGTAGAAGAGAAACGGCGCCGCGCCGCAGTCGGCCAGCGTCGGGCGGTCGCTGGCGGCCCATTCCCGCCCGGCCATGCGCTTGTCGAGCCAGGCGTAGGCCGTCTCCAGCATCTGTCTCGCCTCGTTCACGCCATAGGCATCGCGGTGCTCCGCCGCGCGGAGCGCGTCGAACACGATCTTCTGCTGCGGCGTCGAGACGTAGTTGTCGAAGATGCGATCCATCATCCGCACTTCGAGTGCTGCCTGCGGGTCCTCCAGGATGAGGCGCTGGCTCGCAGGCACCTGCAACGTCAGGTACTCGATGACGCAGGTCGCCTCCACGATGGTGCGATCGCCCTCGACCAGCACGGGGAAGCGCTTGACCGGCCACATCTGTGCCCACTCGTGCACGGCAGGGCAGTCAGGCCCTTCGAGCACGCGGCGCTCGAAGGGAAGGTCGTATTCATAGAGCGCAATGAGCGCCTTCTGGCTGTAGGAGGAGAAGGGGTGGTAGTAAAGCTGCATAGGTCCCTGCGAATCGGTTCCCAGCGCGGAGCCTGCTCCGAGCGGCGGCGGTTCGGGGAACTACCCCGAAGAGCGAGGTGGCAGTACGCTGGGGGTAGTCCTGCCGCCCCGGCTCTCGCCGAGTGAATGGATCGAAGAGCGGGTCTAGGGCGCGGCGGAGGACCTGCGCAAGGTAAACGAGAAGGCGACCAAGTAGCGGTCGCTCCTGCCAAAGGCTGAGCGCGCGCAAGGCGCCTCGAGGAGGGTTCTGCTGTCCCATGTCGGTGCTGGCAGTCCAGGTGCTCTCGAGATAGAGGGTACGCCGTGGGATTGATTTGCCTGAGCTGCTCGCCATCGCCGTGGCTGGCCTCATCCTCGTGGCCGTCGGTCGCGCAGGCGGGCTGCGGGTGCTCGGCCCTGCGCCCGTCCTCCGCCGCTTCAAGATCGACGAGGCACCGGCGGCGGGCGCCCTCCTCGACGTCGCCGGGCGCGCCCCGGGTCCATCGGCTGGCTGCTGACGGTGATGGGGCTCGACGCCGAGAGTACCCTCCAGGTGTCCGATCTTCAGGTGACCTTCAAGTCGTCGAGCCTCTTCGGGCAGGTCCATCAGGTGGTGCCGCTGGCCAGCATCGCCAGCACCCACTGCGGGTGCACTAGGCCGTTAGGCGCGCTCCTGCTGGGGGTCGTCTTCCTCCTCGGCGCGCAGCGCTCTCGCGAGCCGCGGAGCGGCAGCGGGAACCCAGCGCACCGTGGCGAGCCGGGTCACGACGAGGTCACCCCGCGTCGGCCGCACCGTTCGTAGGGCGAGGTCGGCCTCGCGCCACGCCGGCCAGCTCTACGAGCTCACCGGCCCGCGGCTCCTCACTTTCGCCGAGGCGGTCGCCGAGATCGCCCGGGCGGCGCGCCGGGAGGTCCAGTACCGCCAGACCTCCGTCGAGGAGTACGCGTCGCTGCTCGCTCGATACGGGGTGCCGGCCGAGGTGGTCTCGCTCGTCACGTACCTGTTCCGAGAGGTCCTGGACGGCCGCAACGCCAGCCTGGCAGACGGCGTCCAGCGCGCCTTGCGCCGGGAACCCCGGGACTTCGCCGCGTACGCGCAGCAGGCTGCCTCGACGGGCGTGTGGAGCCCGTGAGCACGCCCCGGAGCACTTCGAGTCGCAGAGTGGTCCCGATTTCGCACTCGTGGAGGCCACGGTGTTCCCGGGCCGAGTTCTCGTGGATCCGGACCCCGGCGTGGAGGGAGAAGCCCTCGAGGAAGGCGCTGCGGCGGACGTGCGGGAACGGGTCGGGACAGCGGAGCCGCCGGTCCACCGCGGGCCAGCGCGTCGTCCTCGGGTGCCGGCCACGCACACGTCCAACGGGGTGGCTCGCCGGTTGCCAGCACCCGACATGGCCACGCAAGCGGCGCGCCTCACAATGAGGCTTGCCGTGATGTTGCCCGATCGTTCACAAGGCGGACCCAACGATCGCGCGACGGACCTGTCAGCGGGTTCATGGGCGACGCAATCGGCCCTTGCTCTTCCACCTGTGGCCTTCAGCCGTCAGGGCGGCGTTGGACGTGCTCCTGCCGGACGCCAGGGGGCTGTGCATCGCGCGTGAGACGAGGCGCGAGCGAGCTCTCGAATCGGGTCCCCGTCCTGTTCATGCGTGCGCGAGGCGGCGCGCCACCTGAGCCGCGATCGGCTCATCGCTCAGCGCGCCCTGCGAAACGTGAGGTTGATGCGGCATGACCCGGTGAGCGGATCGATGCCCTCGCTCAGCGGCTCGACACCATGGAAAGCGAGCCGGGAGGGGCCACCCCAGACGGCGACGTCGCCGCTCTCGAGCCGAAGTCGTGCGGGCCTGTCGCCGCGGTGGGCCCCACCGAACAGGAAGACCGCCGGCAGCCCGAGGGAGACGGAGACGATGGGCTGTGTGAAATCGAGCTCGTCCGCGTCCTGGTGCAGCGACAGCCGCGCCCCGGGCCGGTACTCGTTCACGAGACAAGCATCGGGCTCGAAGCCCGGGAAGCCGCACTCGGCGGCCGCGCGGGCGGCGAGGGCCCTGAACGGCTCGGGCATCGGCGGCCAGGATAGGCCCGTCGCGGGGTCGACGCGATCGTAGCGATACCCGGTCCGGTCGGTCACCCACCCGACGGTACCGCAGCTGGTCATGGCGACGGACATCGTATAGCCGCCCCGCGTGACCATGTGCCGGAACGGCGCCGCGTCGGTCACGTCGCGCAGCGCCGCGAGCAGGCGCGGGACCTCTGCGCGAGCGAAGCCGCGCAGCAGCGCTGCACCCTCGGTAAGCGGCTCCTTGCCGTACGCCGTGCCGTTCAGCAGATCGCCCAGGGCGCCACCGGGGGTCGCGGTCATGTGGCGTCGTGGAAGATGATACCGATCGTGAAGCGCCGGCCCGAGCGCAAGCGGCTCACACCGTGGCGCATGACCACACGGTATACCCCGCGCGCCCCCCTGGCCGGGCGCTCGTTCACGGCGAAGATCACGCCCTCGCCCTGCGCGAGGCTCACCACCTCGGCGCGGGACTGCGTGCGCGGGCGCTGCTCCGCGTGGGCAGCGATCGAGGTATCCCTCGTGGTCCGCGGGATAGCCGCCGTCGCGGCCGAGCGCCCTCTCCCAGCGATCCGCGATCGGGGCGAGCCTGGGGTAGATGGCGGCGCGCAGCGTCGCGACCAGGTGGGGAGCGGATAGGCGAAGTACTCGTACTCGCCTCGCCCGAACCCGTGCCGGGTCATCTCCACCCGGCTGCGAAAGGCCTCCTCGGAGTCGTAGCCGCGGACGAGCTCCGCGCATTCCCGCGGAGTGAGCAGGGCGCCCGGCTGTGCGCACCCGCGCTCGGCGAGCTCCGCCTCGATGCGGGGCCAGTCGAGCGAGGCGACGCGCGTGCGCAGGCTCGGGGCAGCCTGGCGAACGCCGTTCGAGAGTGCTCTCATAGGATGCTCCGTCATCTCGTGATCCCGCCGAGATGGTAAGCGGCGCCGGCCCCCGTCGCATTCCGGGTCTTGCGCCGGGACTCCGCCGGGATGAGATCGAGGCCATGCGCATCTTCGTGACCGGTGCGACGGGCGTCGTCGGCCGGAGGCTTGTCCCGCTGCTCCTCTCCGCCGGGCACGCGGTGACGGCGGTCGCCCGCTCGCAAGAGAAGCGCGCCGCGCTCGAGCGGCAGGGGGCGGCCGCGGTCGTGGTCGACCTCCTCGCGGCGGGGGCGGTCCGTCGCGCGGTGGCGGGGCACGACGCGGTGGTGAACCTCGCGACGCACATCCCGCCCTCGACGCTGCGCATGCTCCTCCCCGGCGCCTGGCGGGAGAACGACCGCATCCGCCGCTTCGCCTCTGCGATCCTGGTCGACGCGGCCATCGCCGGCGGTGCCTCGCGCTTCGTCCAGGAGTCGTTCGCACCCATCTACGACGACCAGGGAGAAGCGTGGATCGACGAGCGCTCGTCAGTGAGGCCCGCCCGCAACACCAGGAGCATCCTCGACGCCGAGCGGTCCGCGGCGAGGTTCAGCGAGACCGGCCGCGTCGGTGTGGTCCTGCGCTTCGCGGGCTTCTACGGGCTCGACGCGTTCCACGTGCACGACCTCGCCCGCGCCGTCCAGAAGGGCTTTGCCCCCCTCCCCGGCTCGTCGGACGCCTTCATCTCCGCGGTCTCGCACGACGACGCCGCGACAGCGGTCGTCGCCGCGCTCTCCGCGGCATCCGCCGGGGTCTACAACGTCGCCGACGACGAACCGCTCCGGCACCGCGCGTACGTGGACGCCCTCGCGGATGCGCTCGGTGTACCCTCGCCGCGGCTCCCTCCCAGCTGGCTCGGCCGGTTCATGGGTTCGCCGGGGGAGCTCCTCTCCCGCTCACAGCGCATCTCGAACGGGAAGCTCCGCGGCGAATGCGGGTGGACCCCCCGCTACCCCAGCGTGCGCGAGGGGTGGCGCGCGGTGGTGGCGGAGCTGCGGCCTACCCCTCCAGCGGGGAAGGCGGCGGCCCACGGCACCGCGTAGCGCCCGCCCGCCGCGCCGTTACACCTCCGGCATGCCACTCCCCATCTCCGGGACCACGCGCGCTGGCGTGGCTCGAGATCGTGATCCGCGGCGCCCGCGCGGCGGAGTGGGTCGCTGAGCTGGAGCGATTTTCATCGCGATGACGCGGAGGAGGTCCTCGATGGCTCGCCTGCTCTCCGTGAACGTCGGCCTACCCCGCGAAATCGCTTGGCACGGGCAGAACGTCCACACGTCGATCTGGAAGGCACCGGTGGATGGCCGGCGCATGGTGAGGCGGCTCGACGTCGACGGCGATCGCCAGGGCGATCTGGCCGGCCACGGCGGCGAGCAGCGAGCGGTGCTCGTCTACCAGATCGCCTCCTACCGCCACTGGGAGGCGAAGCTCGGACGGAGCGGCTTCACCTTCAGGCAGTTCGGCGAGAACTTCACGGTCGAGGGCCTGCCCGACGACGAGGTGTGCATCGGCGACCAGTATCGCATCGGCGGAGCGCTCTTCGAGGTGACGCAGCCGCGCGTCACCTGCTACCGGGTCGGCATCCGCATGAACGAGCCCCGGATGGCCGCGCTGCTCGTGTCGCATGGCAGGCCTGGCTTCTACCTGCGCGTGCGCGAGGAGGGCGAGGTCGGCGCCGGCGGCGAGATCGTCAGGGTCGCCGAAGGCCCCGAGCACATGACGGTCGCGCAGGTGAACGCGCTCCTCTACCTGCCCGGCCACGCTCGGGCGGATCTGGAGCGGGCGCTCCGCATCCCGGCCCTGAGCCCAGGCTGGCGGGGCTCTTTCCAGGCCATGCTTGATCAGGAGGGATGCAGTGACACGCTGGCCGGCAACCCCGGGCTCGCTCCGGACTCGGGGCCGCCGCCGGCTTGGCCAGGCTTCCGTCCGCTGCGCATCGCGCGGATCGCCCGGGAGAGCAGGAGCGTCGTCTCCTTCGAGCTCGAACCAGCCGACGGGCTCCCCCTCGCCGTGGCCCTGCCCGGACAGTTCGTGGTGCTTCGGCTCCGACCCGACCGCGCAGCGCCGCCCGTCTTGCGCAGCTACTCGCTCTCGGGTGCGCCGAGCGCTACCGGGTGAGCGTCAAGCGTCCCGCGGGCCCGAACCGCTCGACCCCCCCGCGAGTGGCAAGCTGCTCATCTGCTGCTCGAGGCCCACGGGCGACGTGGTGGTCGACCTGTGACGGCGCCTCGCCCACCTCCGCGGCGAGAAGTCCGTCACGCTGGGTGCGCGGCAACCGTCGTCTTGCCGACGAACCCCCTCCTCGCGAATCCGGCGGTCGATGACGGACATGAGCTGCCGGAGCTTCTGGTGATGGACCCCGCTGGCCCTCCGGCCGACTGCGAGCACCCGCTCCACGCTTGCGTCGAGGAGGTGCACTCGCGCAGCGCCCTTGCCCGATCACGCCGGTGGCGCCGAAGAGGATGACCCCTCATGGCGTCGCCTCCCCCACGCCGACGGCGGCAGGACCCGTCCCCGTGGCGACGATGGGATCCTTCTCCGCAGTCCTCCACGGCACCGCTGGCCACCAGCGCGTCAGCCGCGGCAATGCCCCTGGCTCGATGCTCTCGCCTGGCATGGGGACGGCCACCTTCACGTCGGCCTTCTGCGCCGCCACCATCACGCGTTCGGCCGGCTCGGTCCACGTATGGTACGCGAGATTGAAGAGGCCCCAGTGGACCGGCAGGAGCACCTTGGCCCTGACCATCCGGCTCGCGCGAACCGCCTGCTCCGGCCCCAGGTGCCAGTCGGGCCAGGAGCGGTTGTAGGCGCCTGCCTCGATCATGGCCAGGTCGAACGGTCCAAGGCGGGCGCCGATGTCGTGGAGGCCTGGAAAGAGCCCGGTGTCGCCCGAGTAGTAGGCGCGGTGGGCCGGCCCGATGAACGCGAACCCGGCCCACAGGGTCCGGTTCTGCCCTGAAGACGGCGAGCGACCCGAGGCATGGCGCGCCGGCGTGGCAACGATCTCGACGTCGCCGAGCCGGGTCGACTCCCACCAGTCGAGCTCGACGATCCGATCCTCGGGAACACCCCATGCCTCAAGGTGAGCCCCCACGCCGAGTGGCACGATGAACGCGCTCCTCCAGTCCTTCATGGCCTGGATGCTGGGCAGGTCGAGGTGGTCGTAGTGGTCGTGAGAGATCACCACGGCGTCGACGCGCGGCAGCTCATGGAGCGGGAGGAGCGGCGCGTAGAAGCGCTGCGGGCCGAGCGAGGACAACGGGGAGGCGCGCTCGCCCCAGACCGGATCGACGAGGACGCGGCGCCCGTCCACCTCGATGAGCAGGGTGGAGTGTCCGAACCAGGTGACCCGGAGACCGGATTCTGGCGGCCGCTCGAAGCGTCTCGCGTCCACGGGCGCGGTGGGCACGGGTCCCCTCGGCCTCCGCTCGTCGCTGGCACCGAACCAGTCGCGCAGCGCGCGCCAGACGTCGTTGTGGAGCGGCTGCGGGTTCTCGAACCGTCCGTCCTTCCACTGCGGCGAGCGCTCCATCCGAGCCCGTCGCGCGCCTGTCGGCCGCTGGCCGAAGGCCGAGCTGCCGGACGCCGCGACCCCTGCCACTACGACGGCCATGAAACCTCCCAGCCAGGTGCCAAGACGCATGCCGGAACTCATCGAGCAGAGCGACTGACTGCGTTACGAGGCGCTCACGCTGTTCGCGGCCGACGGGGAGAGCCCGAGCGGCACCCCTGTGAGCTTCTCGCTCTCCTCCCATAGCCGCGCCGCGTTGACCAGGTCCCGCGCGCCCTCGGAAATACGGGCGGGGGCGGGCGGCCCGTTCAGCTCGAACATGTTGCGTGGGCCCCAGTAGCTGCCGGTCGCTGCCGCGGGATCGGTCGCCGCTCGAAGCGTCGGGAGCGCGCCGTCCGCGGGCTTCATCGCGAAGATCGGGTTGAGGACGCGCATCCAGCCCGACGTGCGTTGCAGGTCTGTCGCGGTCCAGCCCGGGTGGGCAGACGTGACGCGCACCGCCGATCCGGCCGCCGAGAGCCGTCGGTGCAGCTCCAGCGCGAAGAGCTGGTTGGCGAGCTTGCTCTGGCAGTACGCCGCCCACGCACGGTACTGGCGCCGCTCCCAGTTCAGATCGTCGAAGTCGATCCGGCCGTAGTTCTGGGCGGTGCTCGACACGACGACGACCCGAGCACCGGTGGTGCGGAGGGCGAAGGGCAGGAGGCGCCCCACGAGCGCGAAGTGGCCGAGGTGATTCGTGCCGAGCTGGAGCTCGAAACCCTGCTTCGTGCGCCCGAGCGGCGGGAGCATCACGCCCGCGTTGTTGATGAGGAGGTCGAGCCGCTCATTCGAAGCGGCAAAGCGTGCCGCGAACGCCGTCACCGAGTCGAGGTCCGACAGGTCCAGCGCCGCCAGCGTCGCCCTCCCGGCGGGCCGCGCCGCGAGGACGCGCTCCAGCGCCGCCCTTCCCTTCTCGCCGTTGCGGCAGGCGAGCACCACGTGGGCGCCCTTGAGCGCCAGCATGCGGGCCGTCTCCAGCCCGATGCCGGTGTTCGCCCCGGTGACGATGGCGATGCGGCCGGTCTGGTCGGGGACGTCGTCGAATGTCCATGCGCTCATGCTGTCCTCCTCGGTCAATGGAATATGCGTGCGTACTCGCTCATCCGTCTCTGCAAAAAAATCAGCGCCGCACGGCGCTCCAGAAGATCTCGAAGCCTTCCCTGCGATACTTCGCGGCTCCAGCGGGATCGGCTGCGATCATCTGGAGCGTGGCCGTGCTCATGGCCGTGAAAATCTGGTTGAGGAACGGCATGGGGATGTCGCGGAGCGTCCCGTCCTCGACGGCCTTCCGCGCAGCCTCCTCCACCTCGCGGAACGGCTCGGCGCCCAGCTGCCGCGACGCGCTGTCAACGCGGCTGGAGAGGAGCAGCAGCTCGAGGACCTTCAGCTTCTTCGGGGCCGCGGCGCACCAGGCGACATGGTGATCCCACAGGTGCTTCAGCTTCTTCATGATCGAGCCGTCTCGGGGGAAGCCCTGCAAGAGCACCTGCGCCAGCTCGGCCTTGAGCTCCAGGTAGAGCGCGTTGATGAGGCCGTCCTTGGACTTGAAGTAGGTGAAGAGCGAGCCCTCGGCGACGCCCGCCGCCTTCGAGATGGCCGCCGTCGGCGTCGCGTCGATCCCCGTCTCCGAGAAGAGGTCGATCGCGGCTGCGAGGAGCGCGTTTCGCTTTTCGTCGCTGAGCGGACGGGCCATGGTGGATCGTAGATACCTGAGTGACTGCTCAACCATAACCGGTCGCTTCTCGCCGCGCAAGCCCCTGGAGTTGCCAGGGCGCTCGCCCTCCTGCCCCATGGCGGCGCGGGAGGGTTACAAGCCCAGCGAGAGAGCCGGTTTCACGCTAAATGCATCCAGCGCGAGACGGCGAGGGGATCTATGGAGAAAGTGAACGTCGCGGAGAAACTGGCCCTGTTCAACGACTACTGGAACCCGCGAATCGTGGCCGAGCTGAATGGTCGGCTGGTGAAGGTCGTGAAGCTGAAGGGCCCGTTCGTGTGGCATGAGCATGCGGGGTCACATGCTCTGCTCGCGGGGTGGTGGGCTGGTGCCTTTCTTGGCGTTTGTGAACCTGCTGCCATTCCGCACGAGCAGCGGGCTCACCACCGATGGTGCACGCATTCTGATGACCGTGCTCCCCATATCGCCTGGGGCGGAAGCCGTGATGCGCTCAAGCGTGCTCTCGGTGCAGGGGCGCCGGCCGCGCGACTGGGACATGTCAGTCGGGTCACTTCTGATAGCGCTTGCCACATGAACTGACGCTCGAGATGGGGGGCGCGGGGGGAGAGTTCTCCCCTCCGCTTGAGGCGCCGCACGGCGCCGGACATCAGCTCACAGCGGCGGCGGTGACGCTGGAGAATCACATCAACTGGTCGCCGCTGTGAGCGCCGCAAGCAGCGAGCGCCATCACCGCGACACCCTTCTCGTCGTGGGTCTTGCAGTGGCCCTCGATGTTGGTGACACGGCGGCTGTAGACGAGGTCCTTCGTCGCGTGGCGGAGACACCTCCATCGCACCCGCTTTGCCGCAACGAACTTGAACTACAGGCTGCTATGGTCGAGGCGTTCCGCGGGGACACCGCTTCGGCTCGAAAGCGGCTCGACCGCCTCGGACCTCACCGACGACGGTGCGAGTCGGGAACGAATGGGCCGAGGACGTAGTACGGGCGCGTCTCGGGCTCGTGAGCGGGTCGGCCGACGCCGCGAGGGTGCACGTCGGGTAGATGGCGGGGCTATGGTGCCTCTCTTCAACGCCTGCTTGGAGGCTGGTCAAGCTCAGCAGCGGGCTCCTTTACCCACCGCGCGACTACACGGACCGCGTGGCCTCGGTTCTCGAACGGAGTCGTTCGGACCCACCGCATGACCAGGCGGGGACGCCGCGCTGTCGTCTCCGCGACGTCCTCCATGTTCAGCTCGCGACAGGGGGATCCCCGCATGCCACCGTCTCCTTCCGAGGAGGGAGACAGAGGTGCCCCTCGGAGCATGACGGGCTCAACGGGGGCGGCAGGCGGCAGATGCCGCGCCCGCGAAGCGAAGAGCCTTGGACCGGTGGCACACCGACGTTCGTCACGACCGGCGTGCCGGAAACCCGAGAGCGATCCTCCTGCAGGCTACGATGGGGAGGTGCGTGCCGCACTGCCGTCGCGTGGGCGATGGGCCACGGCCCCGATTGCCTGGGTCGCGTTCGTCGTCACGAGGTACCACCCTCGCCTCGGGTACGGGCGGTCGTTCGCGTTCGGGCTCTTCACAGGAGTGGCAGTCCTGGGGTTCACGGCACTCTTCATCGGCTACCTCCCGTTCATGGTCGAGCGGCTCGGATTCAAGCGGCTTAGCACCTGGCTGCGGCCGCCAGCCTGAGGGCCGGGGGCACGGTCAACGGAAGCACTTCGCCTCGAAACTACCGCCACCCGCCTCCAGGGCCAGGACTTCATCGCCGGTGGTTCCTGATGCCGGTTTGCCGGGCTGGTTCGGGAAAGGAGCAGGATAGAAGCAGGGACATGTGA
>Ga0154716_1125_pt9 | contig 16083 bp, 14 predicted proteins | sample Rifle2008BG16ft_FD_105724 | JGI IMG/M metagenome (GOLD analysis project Ga0154716, IMG submission 105724) | Anaeromyxobacter sp. RBG_16_69_14
CCGCTATCCCGCGTAGCTCGACTCCTCGGCGCCGCCCGCCAGGATTCCGGCTCCTGCGATGGCGCGCGCGTACACCCGTTCGTAGTCGCGCACCATGCGCCTCGACGAGAAGCGGGCCGCAGCGCGCCGCCGGCACCCGGCCCGATCAAAGCGATCGAGCTGCGCCAGGACGGCAGCCATCTCGTGCTCGTCCTCCACCAGGAACCCGGTCGTCCCCTCGTCGACGACCTCTGGCGCCGCACCGCGGGAGTAGGCGATGACGGGCGTGCCGCACAGCATCGCCTCGATCATCACCAGCCCGAACGGTTCCTCCCAGCGCAGCGGCATGAGCAGGGCCCGCGCGCCGCCGAGGAACCGTGCCTTGCGCGCGCCCCCCGTCTCCCCGAGGTGCAGGACGCCCGGCTGTGTCAGGGCGCTCGCCATCACCGCCATCCAGTCGGGCGTCGCATCGACGGGGTGGACCTCGCCCGCGATCCTGATGGAGATTCCCACCGCGCGGGCGGCGGCGATGGCGAGCTCCGGTGCTTTGCACGGCGCGAGCCGCCCGAGGAACGCAGCGTAGTCGCCATCCCCGCGGCCGAGCGGATAGCTCCGTGGATCCAGGCCGTGGTGGACAATCTGGCAGTCGAGCTGGGGCTCGAGCTGGGCCTGCCGGGCCGAGATGGCCACATAGAGGACGTCTCTTCGACGGAGGTAGACCTCGGTGAGCTGATCGTAGTGGGCGTGGTGGAGCGTGTACACGCAGGGGGCCCCGATCCCCTCTGCGAAGGAGACCATGGAGGGCGTGTGCGCGTGGACGACGTCGAAGTGCTCGCGAGCGATGGCGCGCGCGGCGTGCCTGCAGTGAACCACCTCCGCCTGGGGATCGGGCGGCCAGACGGGCGCCGGGTAGACGAAGCGAAGGTCCGGAGCGCGCGAGTCGCCGGTGGCGAAGAGGGTGACGTGGTGCCCGGCCGCGGTGAGCCCGCGTACCAGCTCGTGAACCACGAGCTCCGTTCCCCCGTAGCCCCGCGGCGGCACAGCCACGAAGGGAGGCGAGACAAGCGCGATCTTCACATGGACAAGGTAACTACGCAAACCGGCCTGTCACGCGGCGGCGTGGCGCACGCAGCGGCTCGTTCACCGCGGGCAAGCGCCCGCGCGGATGCTACCCTGCGGGGCGAGGCCCCGGAACGAAGTACACGCACGGGCCGGCCCACCAGGTCCAGGCAAGTCTCCGAAGCCGGCACGCGCGGATCCGGGGGGGATTGGGGGCGCGGGCGCCGATCGGGTTAGACTTGCCGCCATGGAAGGACAGACCCCAGGACCGCTCAGCGAGGAGATGTTCCACTCCTTCCTCCAGCTTGCCGTGAAGAGGCAGGCGAGCGACGTCCATTTCGAGGTCGGATACCCGCCCACCTACCGCGTGTTCGGGGAACTCCTCGCGGCGAAGTACCCGGCGCTGACCCGGGACGACACCGAGGCCATCGCCAACTTCGTGCTCCAGGCGCCCGGGTCGGGGTTCACTCCGCTCGACTTCCGCGAAGTGGACCGGAGCTATTCGCTTCCGGGAGTGAGCCGGTACCGGGCCTCGATCTTCAAGCAGCGCGGGAGCTGGGGGGCGGTGATGCGCACCATCCCGTTCGCCATCCCCGACGTCGCCTCACTGAACCTGCCCCCGGTGGTCCAGACCATTGCCGAGGCGCGGCGAGGGCTCGTGCTCGTCACGGGCGCGACCGGCAACGGCAAGTCCACCACCATCGCGGCCATCATCAACCACATCATCCAGCAGGAGCGCCTCCACGTGGTAGCGGTGGAGGACCCCATCGAGTTCATCTTCCAGGCTGGCAAAGGGCTCGTCATCCAGCGCGAAGTGGGCGCCGACACGGCGAGTTACTCCGACGCGCTGCGCGCCGCCCTGCGCCAGGACCCCGACGTGATCATGGTAGGCGAGTTGCGTGACGGCGAGGCGGCGGACATATGCCTCAAGGCCGCGGAGACCGGCCACCTCGTCATCACCTCGCTCCACACGCCGGACGTGGTCCGCTCCATCGGCCGCGTGGTCGGGCTCTTCCCGTCCGACGAGCAGGAGACGGTGCGGGAACGCCTCGCCGACAACCTGCAAGCGGTCGTCTCGCTGCGCCTGCTCATGCGCGCCGACGGGGCCGGCCTCATCCCGGCGGTGGAGGCGCTCCTGGCCACATCGACGGTGCGTGAAGCGATCCGCGAGGGCGGCTCCCGCGTGCAGGAGCTCAAGAACTACATGGAGACGGCGGGCGCAGATCTCGGGATGAACAGCTTCGACCAGTACCTCTACCGCCTGCACGAGGCGAAGCGCATCTCCCTGGACACGGCGCTCGGCAACGCCACCCACCGAGCCGATCTGGAGAGGCGCATCCTCATCGAGACCGGAGGTCGAGGCGCGTGACGATGCCCGCGGGCGGCCAGGTCGCATCGCGGGCTCTCGTCGTCGGCCAGGACTCCGACGTCTGCGCCACGCTCCACCTGCACCTCGATCGCGCGGGGTGGGTGCTTTTCTGCCTGCCCTCCCCGGAGCTGCTCGAGTCGATGCTGCGAGCGGTGGCCCCGCACGCCATCGTGCTGGTGCTGCCGGCCCAGCCCGACGCCACCTGGGGCGGCGCGCTCACGGCAGCCGCCGGCGCCGCGCGCGTGGGGGTGCGCGTCGTGTTGGTCGCACCGTCACGCGACGTCGTCGAGCCGCTCGCCGCGGTCGCCGGCGCCGAGCGCGCGCTGGCGCGAGCCGAGGTGCTGTCGCGCCCGCTCTCGGTTCTCGAGCGCGTGTCGGGGTTGGGCGTCACCGCGCCGCGCATCCCGGCCGCACCCGCCGTGCCGCCGCTGCCGCCGACCCCTCCGACTCCGCCGGCGCCCATCGCCACCTCGGCGCTCGCCGACGTGGGCGCGCTGCCGTCCGCCCGCGGCGCGCGGGCGAACGTGGATCTCATGAAGCTCATCGACGAGGAGCTCATCGACGAGCCGAGGAACCGCCCCAAGGTGACTCGCGTCGAGGTGAACGTCAGCCTCGTCTCGGAGCACAACTTCTACGTCGGGCAAACCCGGCGAGTGGACTCCGGCGGCGTCTTCATCTCCACCATGCTGCCGCCGCCGACCGGCACGCGCCTCGAGATTCGCCTCGGCCTCGCCGACGGCCGCAGGCTGGACCTCGAGGGCGAGGTCGTCTTCATCCGCGAGAAGAGCGCCATCAGCGGAAGGCAGCCTGCCGGCTGCGGCGTGAAGCTGTTCAGCCTGCCAGGCTGGGCCATCGACGCCATCGACCGGTTCCTGCTGGCGCGGCCGCCCATCGTGTACGTGCCGAGGTGACGCGACAGGAGGCAAAGCCTAGTCGTCCACCACCCGATCGGTCCGCCGCACGCCAAGCAGGAATGCCTCGATGAAGGGGTCCAGATCGCCGTCGAGGACGTCGTCCACCTTGCCGGTCTCTATCCCGGTGCGGAGGTCCTTGACCAGCCGATACGGAGCCATGACGTAGCTCCGGATCTGCGATCCGAAGTTGATGTCCTTCTTGGCAGCCTCCTGCGCGTCGAGCACGACCTGGCGCTTCTTCTCCTCGTAGTCGTAGAGCCGCGAGCGCAGGATCTTCCAGGCCATCGATCGGTTCTTCTGCTGGCTTCGCTCGTTCTGCATCGCCACCACGATGCCGGTCGGGAGGTGAGTGAGGCGGACGGCAGAGTCGGTCTTGTTCACCTTCTGACCACCGGCGCCGGACGAACGGTAGGTGTCTATGCGGACGTCGGCCTCCTTGACGTCGATGACGATGTCGTCGTCGATCTCGGGCATCACGTCCACGGCCGCGAAGCTGGTCTGGCGGCGCGCGGCTGCGTCGAAGGGGCTCATGCGCACGAGCCGGTGCACCCCTCGCTCGGCCTTCAGGAACCCGTAGGCGTACTCGCCACGCGCGAAGAACGAGGCCGAGGAGATACCCGCCTCCTCGCCTGCCACCAGATCGGCCGGCTCGACGTCCCAGCCCTTCCGCTCGGAATAGCGCGTGTACATCCGGTAGAGCATGGCGGCCCAGTCCATCGCCTCGGTCCCGCCGGCGCCGCTCTTGACCTCGACGATCGCGTTGGCCCGGTCGTGCGGGCCCGCCAGCATGCGCTCGAACTCGAGCGTCTCCACGTGCCGCTCGAGTTCGGCCGCGTGCTGCGCCGCCTCGACGAGCGTCGCGTCGTCGCGGGCTTCCTCGGCAAGCTCGTGCAGCGCGCGGGCGTCCTCGAGGGCGCACCAGGCGCGGTCGAAGCCGGCGACGCGCGTCTCGAGCTGGGCCTTCTCCTTCAGCAGCCCCTGCGCGCGGGCGTTGTCGCTCCAGAACCCGGAGTCCTCGGAGATGCGTCTGATCTCCGCGGCGCGCGTGCGCTTGCGCTCGACGTCAAAGCGACCCCCGGAGGGCATCGAGGCGCTTCGCGAGGTCGGACAATAGATCAGTGGTCGGCGCGGCCATGGCTACCCGGTTACTCCTTCTCGCGGACGCGGCGCCCGCGGAGCGCGAACGCCAGCGCGATCGCACCGTAGGCGCTCGCGACTCCCGCAAAGAGGTCGCCGAATGTAGTGTAGAGGGTGCGCCCGCGCAAGCGCGCCACCTGTCCGACGAGCAGGCGCGGCGGCTCCTCCGGATCGGGTGCCAGATCGAGATCGACGGGACCGACAGGGAGGGCCCCCGGCTGCAGCTCGCCCGTAGGGTCGATCAAGGCGGTCACGCCCGCATAGGCGGGCCGCACGACCGCCTTCCCCGCCTCGATGGCTCGCATGCGCACGATGGCGAGGAACTGGTAAGGCCCCGAGGAGTAGCCGTACCAGGCGTCGTTGGTGGGGTTGAGCAGGATCTCCGGCTCCTGCATCGCGTAGGCAACGTTCACCTCGGGGAAGATGGCGTCGAAGCAGATCATGGGCGCGAGGCGCGTTGCAGGCGGGAATGCCAATCCTTCTGGCCCTTCCGGGGAGATGGGCGGGGTCGCAGTCGAGGTCAGGGCACCGGGTTCCGATGAGATCCCCTCTCCCCCGTCGGGCCTTCCAGGGAGAGGGGGGACATCCGCCGGGCTCTTCCGTGGCAAGCCCGGGGAGACAGGCGGGGCCACGGCCTCGGACGCGGTCGGCGTGAACTCGAGGACTTTCAGCTCGCTGCCCGGCCTCTGCGGGACCATCTCGGGGACGACCGACCGCAGGAAGTGACCCAGAAATGGCTGCAGCGGCACGTACTCGCCGAACGGCACGAGGTGGTGCTTCGCGTAGCGATCGAGCACGGTCAGGTCGGGCCGCAGGAGGAAGACGCTGTTCGCGCCCTCCGCCTCGGTCCGGCCGTCGGCCGCGATCCGCTGGGAGTAGGTGCCGGCGCCGAGCAGCAGGTGCGCGCGCGTGAGACGAGGCAGGCCGATACGCCGATCGTCGAAGCTGGCGAGGTTCGGAGGCAGGAGGTACGGATAGGCGGCCTCGGGCCAGGCGATGAGGTCCACGCCGCGGCGATCGGCCTCCAGCGTGAGGGGGACGTAGCGGCGCAGGATGTCGGCGGCGTAGCTCGAGGCCTGGTTCTTCACCGACTGGTTCACGTTGCCCTGCACGAGCGCAACCGTGAGCTTCGGCGCCGCCGCGATACGCGCCCGCACCGCCGAGAGGTGCGCCTCACCGTAGCCCGCCACCAGCGCGAGCAGCCCCGCCGTAGCGGCGACGAGTCGCCACGGGAGCGGCTCGCGATCCGCGCGCGCGCGGAGCGACGCGTGCACCACGCAGTTCACCAGCACCACCAGCGCCGCCACCCCGTAGACGCCGGTGAGCGAGGCCAGCTGGGCCACTGCGGGATGGCGCGCCTGCACGTAGCCGAGGTTGCCCCAGGGAAAGCCCGTGAACAGGTAGTTGCGCGAGAGCTCGGACGCCACCCAGACGGCCGGCAGGTGCATCCAGAACGGCCAGCCCAGACGCTGGCGGATGGTCCACGAAGCGAGGAACGCTGCCGCCCAGTGCGCCGCCATGTAGAGGACGAGGAAGGTGAGCCCGAGGAGCGCGATGGGGAACGGCACGCCACCGAAAGAGGTCATGGCGTGGTTCACCCACCAGATGGCTCCGTAGAAGTAGGCGAGCCCCGCGAGCAGGCCGAGCGCGAGCGCCACCCGCCACGTGCGCGCGCGGTCGAGCGCGAAGAGTGCCGGCGCGAGCGCGACCCACGCGATCAGCTCCAGATACCCGGCAGGATCGAGCTCGCGCAGGGAGATCCAGGGGATCGCCTGCGGGAGGGTGAGGGCCATCAGGAGGCCCGAAACGATGGCGAGGGGGACGGCGCGCTTCATCCCTACCTCGACGTAGACCGAGACCCCGCCAGACTCGCCTCTCGCCACTCCTCGTGCTCACCCTCCGCACGCCTTCTCCTCGAAGGGGGCGACGCGGCCGAGCGCCGCCTTCCAGGCTGCGCGCCCGTCAGCATACCCTCCCCCACCAGCGCATCCTCCTTCGCCGCCATCAGGCTCGCATCCTCCGCCCGCTGGTGGTCGTAGCCGACGAGGTGCAAGAGGCCGTGCGCGAGATAGCGATCGAGCTCGGCGCCGACTGCCCTCCCATCGCGCCGCGCCACACGCGTCGCGGTGTCGAGCGAGATCACGATGTCGCCGAGCAGCGGGTGAGGTAGATGACGTCCAGATCTTCGGTCCTCGAGCAGGGGGAACGTCGGCTCCCCCCCGCGCCGCCCAGCCGAAATCGTCGCGCGGCTCGACGACTTGGGTCCTGCGGGCTCCGCAGCTGGCGGACCGCGGTTCGGCTCCGTCAGCGGAAACGAGAGCACGTCGGTCGGGCGATCCTTCCCGCGCCATGTCCGGTTGAGCCGCCGCACGGCTGCGTCCCCCACCACCAGGATCGAGACCTCCGCGTCCTCACGGCCGAGGGCGGCCAGGTAGCGGCAGGCGCGCTGCCGCAGACGGCGCGCGACCGCGGAGCCGCGTGCGTGCTCGCTCCGAACGTGCACGGTCACGGCCGACGGCGCTCCCCGGTGAGGAGCTGGAGCTGGGGAACGGCCGGCTCGGGCGCCGAGCCGGCCGAGCGCGCCGGATACTCCGGTCGCACGTGGTAGACCGCCTCGAGGGCCCTGACCATGGAGCCCGCGATCGCCTTGAGATCCTTGAGCGTGAGCTCGCACTCGTCGAGCTGCCCTTCGCTGAAGATCTCGTTGATGCGCTTCTGGACGAGATCGCGCAGCCGCTCGGTGGAAGCCTCGGGCAACGAGCGCGCGGAGGCCTCGCACGCGTCGGCGATCATGACCAGCGCCGTCTCGCGGGTCTGCGGCTTCGGCCCCGCATACCGAAAGACCTCGTCGTCGAGGGCGCTCGCCTCCCCCCCGTCCTCGTACCCGCGCTGCTTGGCCCTCGCCCAGAAAAACGAGACGAGACGCGTCCCGTGGTGCTGTGGGATCGCGGCGGCCACGGCACGCGGGAGCCTCCAGTGGCGCGCGAGCTCTACACCATCCGTGACATGGCGCTTCACGATGAGCGCGCTCATGGAGGGCGCGAGCCCTTCATGGCGGCTCTCGGTGCGCTGATTCTCCGAGAAGTAGAGTGGATTCCGGATCTTGCCGAGGTCGTGGTAGTAGGCGCAGACCCGCGCCAGCAGGGGGTTGGCGCCGATGGCCTCCGCGGCCGCCTCCACCAGGGAGCCCATGATCACCGAGTGGTGGTACGTGCCGGGCGCCTGGACGATGAGGTCCTTCAGGGCGGGGTGGTTGAGATTCGCGAGCTCGAGCAGCTTGAGATCGGTGAGGTAGCCGAAGGTCCACTCGACCAGCGGCAGGATCCCCACCGTGAACACCGGCAAGAGCACCCCCCCCGCCACCGCGGCGGCTAGCACCGGGGCGAGCGCGTGGTCGAATCCACGACCGGTGAAAAGCTGCGTCGCGAGGGCGAGGAGCGATCCCAGCGCACCTACCGCCGCTCCCACCTTGAACAGTCCGGCCCGATCGCGCGTCCGCGCGATCAGGCCCGACGCCATCACGGAGGTCAGCGTCGCGTGCAGCCCGAAGAAGAGCGAGTTGGCCGCTATGAGACCCACCAGGCCACCGCTCCCGACCGCGAAGAGCAGGGCCACCTCCGCCGAGAGCACGCTCCGGATTACGGCCGCCCCCACGGCGAACGGCACCAGGTAGAAGAACGCCTCCTGCGAGACGTTCGGGAAGCGGTCGTGGAGGGCGTCCCCGACCGCCAGCCCCGCCGCCGCCACCCCTGCGCTCGCCAGCATCGCCACGGCGAACAGCACCGCGTCCTTCCGCGTCGGCCGGGAACCCGGCACGTTGCGCTGCGAGTGGAGCCAGAGGAGCAGCATCAGCACCGCCACCAGGGTGCCCGCGCCGAAGCGGACCAGGACCACGTCGCGCCCCCGCACCTGCTGGCGGATGCCGCGGAACACGAGCAGGTGCCGCTTGTCGATCACCTCCCCGTCGCCGACGATCTTCTCTCCTCCCTTCACGTGCACGACGACCGGCTTCACCCTGTCGGCGGCGTTGCGCTGCCGGAGCGCCGTCTCGGCCGGGTCGAAGACGAGCGTGGGGCGGGTCAGCGCCACCGCGAGGTGCTCCAGCGCGGCCCGTTGCGGCGCGGGGATGCTGGCCGGGAGAGCCGCGGCCGCGCGCTCCACGTCGGCGCGGGCGTCCTCGAGGCTACGGACCGGTCCGAGCTCGACGATCGTGCGCTCCCCCTGAGGCGCGCCACCACGGATAGTGCGCGCGACCATCCCCCGCTCACGAGCCGTCGCGAGTCGCCATCGGTCCAGGACGACCTTCCCGGACAGTCCATGGGCCGCGAGCACGACCAGCTCAGCCTCCAGCACCTCCGCGAAATGTCCGTCTGCGAGCTCCAGCAGGTCGGCGTCGCTCACCCGCACGCCCATGCGCGCCTCGAACGCGCTGCGCTGCGAGCGCGAGGACGTGCGGACGTCGCCGGGTCCGCGCCGCGCGCCTGCGAGCGAATCGCGCGCGAAGCGGAAGGCATCCCGGATCCGGCCGGCCGCCTCCTCGGCCGCTCCTTCGTCCCAGTCGAAGACCGGCAGCTCCGCCGCCGCCGCCGCATCGCGCAGCTCACGCGTCGCGTCCGGATCCGAGACGTCGAAGTCGTGTGGCGCCTTGAAGTTGCCGAGCGCGGGGGTGCCGAGCGCGTCGTCGCCTGGCGTGCGCTGCGTGAAACGGCCCGGGGTGAGAAGCCACGCCGACCCCCCCGCCACGGCGAGGACGAGCGTCAGCGCCAGGCCGCCAGCGCTCAGGCCGCCCGAGGGGGAACGCGCGAGGAGTCGCGCGAGCAACCCGCGCGCCCTCTGCGAAGGATCTTCAGGGGTCACGGGACATGAGCGTTGCACCCGATCGGTCGAAACGCAACGGGCTTGAGGGGCCTTCCGGGCCCGTCGACGCTACCACCCACGTGCCGGTGAGCCGGATGAGCCCACTGGCACCCATTTCGTGCGAATGTCGTTGGGCGACGGAAGAAACGCAAGAGAATACTTACTGATCAAGACTCGCCTTTCGCCCTTTTTCGTGCTCACCCGCCGCTCCAGATTCGTGTTTCGTCCTTGGTCTTGGGGCGAGTCGGGCTGGCAGCCTCCGTCATGCGTCGTTGCCATCGGGCGGGCGAGCCGCGGCGCGCACCGCGTCCCTCGGAGCCCGTTCCTCGGCCTTCGCCTTGCGCTCTGCGTCGAAGGCATCGTAGGCGCGCACGACCTCCTGGACGAGGGGGTGGCGCACGACGTCCACCTCGCTGAACGAGCAGAACGCGATGCCCTCGATGCCACGCAGCACCTTCTGCACCTCGAGGAGCCCGCTGGCGCGGCCGGATGGCAGGTCCACCTGCGTCACGTCGCCGGTGATGACCGCCCTCGAGCCGTAGCCGAGGCGCGTCAGGAACATCTTCATCTGCTCGGAGGTGGTGTTCTGAGCCTCGTCCAGGATCACGAAGGAGTCGTTGAGCGTGCGGCCACGCATGAAGGCGAGGGGCGCGACCTCCACCGTGCCGCGCTCGATGAAGGCCGAGGCCTTCTCGTAGTCAACCATGTCGAAGAGCGCGTCGTGGAGCGGCCGTAGGTACGGATTCACCTTCTCGGCGATGTCGCCGGGCAGGAAGCCGAGCTTCTCTCCCGCCTCCACCGCGGGTCGGCAGAGCACGATGCGCTTCACCTTACGTTCTATGAGAGACGCGACCGCCATGGCCATGGCGAGGTACGTCTTGCCGGTGCCGGCCGGGCCGATTCCGAAGACGATGTCGTTGTCGCGAATGGCCTGGACGTACCGCTTCTGGCCAAGGCCCTTGGGCGTGATGACCCGGTGACGCGCCGAGACGTAGACCGTGTCGCCGAAGATCTCCTTCAGTGGCACGCTCTGCCCTGCGAGCTTGGTCGCCTGGTCCACGTCCTCGAGGTAGAGCGGATAACCCGAGACGACGAGGTCGTAGAGCTCACGGACCAGCACCTCCGCCTGCTTGACGCGCTCTCCGTCTGGCCCCGACAAGACTATCTGCCCGCCGCGCGACCCCACCTGCACTCCCAGGCGCCGCTCGATGAGCTTCAGGTGCTCGTTGTGCGCCCCGCAGAGGGACCGAACGTTGTCGTTGTCGTCGAAGTCGAGGCGGCTGGTCTTCAGAGAGGGCGCAACGTGGGTCAAGTGGCCTCCTGCGAGGGGCACTCGGCCACCCCGCGGTCGCAGACCATAACCCGGCCGTCGCAGCGCCACCTTCCTTTCGGGCCTTTCGGGGCGCCCGGGCGTTCTTGCGGGCCACAGGCCGACCCTACTCTACGGAAGAGGCGGCAGCAGCACGAAGCCGCCCTCCGCCTTGCGTCTGTAGTGGTAAGCGTCCAGGAACGGGTACCGCAGCTCCGCCTGCTCCACCAGACCAGCCTCGACCAGGTCTTTCAGACCGCCAGGGTACTCGCCATGCTCGAGGCGCCACACCTCCAGGGCACGGTGCAGGCGCGAGAGCTGATAGCGGGCGAGGAATCTCTGGGCAGCGCGGTCCGTCAGGTCTGGACCGCCGCTGCTGGCGAGGCCGCGCTCGGTCGCGAGCCATGCCAGGCCGGCGAGGATCGCCGCCAGCGCGATGGTGGCCGCGAGCCTTGCCGACCCCTGTCGCAGCCGCTCCCGCCAGCCGCGCGCATAGGCTTCCACGCCGGCCACGGCCGAGCGCCGCGGCGGCGCGACGGGTAGCAGCAGCTGGAGGTTCGTGAGCGTGAGGAGCGCCTTGCAGGTCTCGAACTCGCCCAGGCGGGAGAGGTCGACGATGCGCTCCATCGTGCAACCGGGCTCCGCGAGCGCAAAGACCCGCCGCTCGTTCGGGCCGAGGCCAGGGTCGCCTCGGCCCTCATCGGGGAGCTCTCCGATGCGGAGGAAGGTCATGGCTGGCGAGCTGATCTTGCGCCGCACCGCTGGCCACTCGTCGACCTGGCGGAACCCCTCCATGAGCACCGACTCGGCCCGGAGCGGCGTCATCGTCGAACGGTCCCACTCGACCGCGCCGGCCTCGAACTCGTAGGTGCCGGTCTTCCAGGCGAAGAGCCGGTAGATGGTCTCCGTCGTCTGGAGCGCCGTCATTTCCTTCAGATCCTGCTTCGACACGAGCTGCATATCGACTAGGATGTCGCCCAGCCGGCGCAAGGTGCGGCTCTGCGCGGCGAGGGCACGCTCCAGATCTGCGCGCGTGATGAGCTGCGCGCGCACCATCATGGCTCCGAGCCGCTCCCTGTGGTTACGAGCGGCGTATTCGGCGGAGACGACGCAGCCGTCCGCCATCAGGATGTGGATCTCCTCCTCGCGACTCGAGAGGTGCAGCACGCCGCTCTTCGCCTGCTGACCGATCAGCTGCAGGATCTCGGCGATGCCAAAGTCCTTGAGCGTGCCTGTGAGGGCCATGGCCGACCAGCTCCGGGCTTCAGTGGTGGTTCAGACTACGGGCTACGGGCTTCGGGCTACGGGTAGTTTGGGAATGGCGGAGCACGACTCATCGCTCTCGTCCTCGCGTCCGCCTGAAGAGGTCCCGTACCGCGACCACCCATACGAGGAGCGCCAGCGGTACCGCGATCGCCAGCTTACCCATCGCTGCCCAGGTCGGTGGATGAGGCGGGGGGACGAGCCCGCGCCAGGACACCGCCACTGCCGCCAGGAAGACGAGCACGAGCATCACCACCGCCCCGCGCGCAGCGTCGCCGCGCCACAGGTGGCCAGCGCCGCCACCGACGAGCGCCAGCCCGCGAGCTACTTGCCGCCGGATCCGCGCGTGCCGGCGCACCTGCGCCTCCTTGCGCAGGCGGTCGCGCGCATCGACGACGCCCTTCTTCACGAAGACGTTCACGCACTGCCCGCATAGTCCATCGGCGGCGCCTCCGCAGCGCTGACACGCGGGGCGGCCGCAGCGCTCGCAGGCGGCGCTCGGGGCGAGGCGGCGCCGCACGAGCGCGGCGGGCCAGAGGGCGAGCGCGATCGCGAGCGGGGCCCATGGCCAGGACGAGCGTGGGAGAGGGCCGGCCAGCCACGCCAGCACGGCGTCACCCACCGCGCGCGGCGCGTCGTCGGCGGCGAGGGGACCTATCTCCCACGCCGGCACCGGCACGTCGACGAGCCAGCGGTTGGCGCGGAAGTCCTCGTCCGAGCCGTATCGCTCGATGAGCGCCGGGTCCTCGAGCGCTGCCTTCTTGCGCGCCTCCTGGGCCTGCTCGAGCGCCGATTGCCGCACGAAGACCTTGGAGAGGTCGTAGTGCGCCGCCGCCAGGGACGTGACGTCCGCACTGGCGCCGGCGCGATCGATAGCGGCCAGGTAGGCGGCCTTGGCGCCGTCGGTGTCGCCCTTCAGGAAGAGCACGTTCCCGATGTTCACGAGCGCGTCCGGGCGCGACCTCCCGGCGGCCTCGTACCACCGCAGCGCCGCCTCGAGGTCACCGCGCCGCTTGTGGTGGCGCCCCAGCGCGAGGAGCGCAGGCGCCGGCAGCTCGCCCCGCGCTGCACGCGCCTGCAGCCTGGCGGCCACGCGGCCGTCGTCGGCGCCGTGCTCGAGAACGTACACGTCCTCGGCCAGCGTGCCAGTCCAGGCCGTGAGCTGGACGGCCCGCTGCGCACCCCAGGGGAGGAGCGCGATCGCGATCAGGGCCAGGGTCGCCACCGTGCGCTCGGAGTTCTCGAGATAGAGCGCGGCGAGCAGGGCGAGCACGGCCGGTAGCGCCGCCGGACCGAGCCGCAGCGCCACCGGTAGCGCGAGGACCACGAGCGCGAGGAAGCCGGCCTGCAGCGACGTCGCGAGCCTGACCACCGGCAAGTGGCGGAAGTCGTGCAGCACGAGTCGCAGGCGCCGCAGGAAGAGTAAACCGAGCACGAGGGTGGCCGCGCCAAAGACGGCGATCAGCGCGGCGACGAGCACGTCGCCGAGCAAGGAGCGCGCCGTGCGCGGTTCGCGCGCGGCGGCGGCTATCCCGCCCCCGAGGTCCTTGAGCGCCGCCATGACCTGGCCCGCCTCGTTTCCAAGGCGCGCGCGCGCCAGCGCCACGTAGGCAAGGGCGAGGTCGGGGGCGAGCGAGACCGCCAGCTCCGCGCGAGCGACGGCATCGCCCGGTGCGCGAGCCTCGAGCGCGCGTGCCGAAGCGCGCATCTCCGCGGCGGCGAAGTCGTCCAGGTTCTCGATGCCGAGCTCCGTCTTCAGCGCCAGGAGACGGCCCTCCTCGGCATGGGCGCGCGGGAGATCCTGCTCGCGCAGGGCCTTGCGCCGCTGGTACCACGCGTCGATCAGGTCTTCGTACCGGCCGCGCACGAGCTCGATGGCGCGAGCGGTCTGCACGCCGTCGGACTTCGCCTTGGTCGTCCCCGTAGCCGCCTTTCCGGCCGAGACGGCGCCATCGGAATCGGCGGCCGTCGGCGGCAGGGTGGGCTCGGCGGAAGGGCGGGGCGGCTCCTCCGGCGGGAGGTCCTCCTCCACCAGCGACGGCGCGGGCACCTGCGCGCTTCCTCGCGCAGGCCATGCGGCCGAGGCTGTGAGGCTCAACAGGACGAGGAGACTGGCAGGCACGAGTTTCACAAGCGGAGGCAATGCTAGCATGCGGCTTCCGGGGTACAACGTGGTGGCCATGCCCACACCAGCACAAGCCGTCGACCGCCTCCTCGCCATCATGGCCCGCCTGCGCGGACCCGACGGCTGCCCCTGGGATCGGGAGCAGACGCTCGCGTCGCTCCGCCCCTACGTGCTCGAGGAGACCTACGAGGTCCTGGAAGCCATCGACGCAGGCGACCCGCGCGAGCACTGCGAAGAGCTGGGGGACCTCCTGCTCCAGGTGGTCTTCCAGGCGCAGCTCACGAAGGAAGCGGGCTCCTTCGCGTTCGAGGACGTGGCGGAGGCCATCTCCGACAAGCTCGTCGCCCGTCATCCCCATGTCTTCGGCACCGCCACCGTGAAGGATTCGGAGGGGGTCCTGAGGCAGTGGACCGCCCTCAAGAAGAAGGAGAAGCAAGCGAAAGGCGGCGGGAAGAGCGTGCTGGAGGGCGTGCCGCGCGAGATGCCGGCGCTGGCGCGCGCGGAGCGGCTCACCGAGAAAGCGAGCCGGATCGGCTTCGACTGGCCCGACGCGTCGGGTGCCCGAGCGAAGGTGAACGAGGAGCTCCGCGAGCTCGACGCGGCGATCGCTTCCGGAGACCGGGCGGCGATCGAGCACGAGCTCGGCGACATGCTCTTCGCGATCGTCAACCTCGCCCGCAAGCTGGCGCTACCGCCGGAGGACGCTCTCCGCGGTGCGGTCGGTCGCTTCATCGAGCGGTTCACGCACATCGAGCGGGGTCTGGAGCTCGCCGGCGTACCTCACGGCCAGGCCACCCTGGAACAGATGGACGAACTCTGGAACGAAGCGAAGGCGCTCGCGGGCCAGAACGACGCCAAGTGACCCTGATGGCGTGATCCAGCTAGGCCCGGATCGTCGCTGCGATGGACGATGGACGCAGACCGCGCATCATCCGCAGCGGTTTGTGGAAAGTCCGTGCACAACTCCTCGCCTCTCCCCTGTCGGCACGCAATCTCCACACCCCTGTCACACCTTGCTGCATTCTGCATCGCGCGCAGAATGCAATGATTTCAGTATCTTGCGGTACGCTGATCACCGCCACGTTCGCAGCCGAGGCTCGATCCCCCAGCCAGGGGTCGGGGGATCCTTTCGTAGTGGATAACTCGGCCAATCGGGTGTCACACGCTCGCCCGCGGAGTGCCTGGGTCACCGGATCGGCGCGCCCGCGGTCCTGCGCCATCGGCACTTGACTCGCCGCCTGACAGGCGGTAGATACCGCCACTTTTCAACCGCGAAAGCCCCAGGAGTCACGTTGGCGAACACCCGCTCCGCTGAGAAGCGCAACCGGCAGTCCGAGAAGCGCCGGACGAGCAACGTGCAGGTCCGTACCGGCCTCAAGTCGGCCGTGAAGAAGGCTCGTGAGGCGATCGCTCACGGCGATCCCGCCACCAAGCCAGCTGTGAAGGCTGCCGTGCGGACGCTCGACAGGGCCGCCTCCAAGGGCATCATCCACAAGAACGCCGCTGCCCGGCGTATCTCGCGGCTCGCAAAGGCCGCGGCGAAGGGCGCCCAGCCCGCTTCCTAGGCGTTCACGGCTGCTCGAAGCGCTCGATGATGTCCCGAGCTATCGCCTCCGACGCGCGACGGAGCGCGAGGCGACGGCGTCCTTCGCTCTCCAGCGGGTCCAGTCCGGAGAGGTAGTCCTCGGATCGCCCGAATCGCTGCTCGGCGAGCAGCTCTCCGTTCAGAACCATCCTCGCAATCACCGTGAGCCCGAGCCGGTACGTGGGAGGATTCACGTTCAGCGAGGAGAAAGACGTGTCCTCGACCGCACCCTCGATCCGCGCCGGTGCCTCGGAGCCAGCGTCGGCACCTCGGCGAGCCAGCTCCTGCCGCAGCGCAGACGCGACGAGCGCACCGGCTTCGGCGTCGGGGGTGCGAGCCTCGAACGGCCGCACGAAGACGCGCTGCGCGCCGGGCGGCATCCGCTCCGCGCCCGCGGCGAGGGAGTAGCCGCAGCTGGACAGGGAGGCGAGCAGCGCGAGGAGGAACATGGGCGCTCCGGCGAGGGTCGGCACCCCTATCACCCCA
>Ga0154716_1030_pt16 | contig 15956 bp, 13 predicted proteins | sample Rifle2008BG16ft_FD_105724 | JGI IMG/M metagenome (GOLD analysis project Ga0154716, IMG submission 105724) | Anaeromyxobacter sp. RBG_16_69_14
CCTCCGGGTGGTTGAGGCGCAGCCCGCGCGCGAGCCGCTTCTGGGCCAGGAAGCCCGCCTGGTGCAGCGTCAGCTTGTCGATCTCGCGGGGCGTGAGGTGCATGCGCGGTCTCCTCGGGGTCACCACCTGCCCGCGAAGGGGTCGTCCCCCAGCGGGGCTGCGGCGAAGGCGAGCGCCTGGCGCAGGAAATCAGCCAGCGCCTCGGGCGAGGTGGCGGCGCAACGCAGGAGCGCGCCTCCTTCCAGCGGGCTCGCCGCGGCGAGGAGATGGGCGTCACGCTCGACCGGCTGCGCCGCGAGCCGCGCGAGGAGCGCACGTGCTCCATCCGAGAAGGCAGGGCCGAGCGCGAAGGCCAAGGCGAAGGCGTCGAACCGGCCGAGCCGTGTCGCTAACCCGCTCCCCGCACCGGGCGCGCGTGGCTCGTGGCCCCGAAGGCGCTCCCGAAATCGGTGGGGCTCACAGGCCTCGCGTGGCTCGCGGGGCTCCAAGACGAGGGCGTCGCCCATGACGAGCCGGCCGTCCACGCGTACTTCGTTCGAGCTGAGGTACCGGTCGAACGCCCAGCGCTCGCCGCGCGCGCTCCGGCCGGCGACGACGGCGTCGACGGCGAGCAGGCTCGCGCCCTCCTCGAGGTCGAAGCGCTGCCGCTGCTCGTAATGCGCGCCCGCGAAGGGTGAGACCGGTTCGGGCAGGATCGCCAGCGCTCCGCTCCGCCTCACCCGCGCATCGAGCCGCTGGACTGCGCCGCGGCCATCGTGCGCGCGATACACCTTCGTCTCGGCTTGAGTGGCGAGGAGCGCCGTGGCGCCGGGACCGACCTCCACCTCGACCGCCACGTCGTCGCCGGCCACCAGCCCACCCCCGTGGCTGAGGAGGAATACCCAGGCGCTCGTACCCCGCACACGAGGGGCGAGGAACTGGAGCGGCGTGGCGGCCTCGGCCCGCAACAGCGCAGTCGCGCCGTCGACGAGCGCGAAGCCGAGGCGTCCCCGCCCGGGAGCGAGTGCCGCCGGTCTGGGCGCAACGCAGGGCCCCGAAAGCGACCGAGGCTCGCCTGGCCGCCTGACGGCTCGCGATGGCGAGCGGGGGAGCCTGTCCGTCACCTGTTCGAGGGCTCGTCTCACGGGGTCGGGACGTCATCGTTCCCGAAGCGCCTCTCCACCGCAAGGGCTGGTCCAGGCACACCCACTCGGGGTCGGTCGCCGTTCGCGTCAGTCTCGCACTTGCAAAACGCTGTCCGGCCGTGCTGGCGAAGGCGCACGCGACCATCCGTGACGATGCTCTCGCCGGGGGCCATGCGCTCGCGCCGCCCAGCGAACCGGCGACCCGAGGGCTCAGGCCAGCGCGCGATCGTCGATCTCGACCGGCTGGCCATTCGTCGGCCAGTCGATCTCCGAGGCGAGCAGGTGCAGCTCCTGCTTCAGCTTCTCCTTGGCGCGGATCTCGAGCTGGCGGGCGCGCTCTCGACTGAAGCCGAAGTGCTCGCCGAGCTCCTTGAGGGTCATCGGCCTGTCGCTCATCACGCGCTGCTCGATGATGTAGCGCTCGCGCTGGTCGAGCCGTCCCAAGGCCTCCCCGACGCGGCCCTGCACGATCGTCTGCTCCTGCGCCGTCGAGAGCTCGTGGTCCTGAGAGGGGCCGTGGCCGACCACAAAGTCGACGTGGGTATAGCCCCCGTCGTCGCCCATCGGCGCGTCCAGGGAGAGGTCGCGTCCCTCCATGCGCTGGGTCATCTCCTCCACCTCGCCCGGCTTCACTTTGAGTTTCCTGGCGATCTTGGAGGAGTCCGCACCGTCCGAGTCGAGACCGTGCTCGACGCTCATCTTGTCGAGCTCGCGCTTGGTGCGGGCGAGCGAGAAGAAGAGCTTGCGCTGGGCCTGCGTCGTCCCGAGCTTCACCAGCGACCAAGACTTGAGGATATAGTTCTGGATGTACGCGCGGATCCACCACACGGCGTAGGAGATGAGGCGGATACCCTTGTCGGGGTCGAACTTCTGCACCGCCTTCATCAAGCCGATGTTCCCTTCCTGGATCAGGTCCGCCATCTTGAACCCATACGACCGGTATTCGTATGCGACCTTCACGACGAACCGGAGGTTCGCCGTGACGAGCCTGTGGGCGGCGCGCGTCTCGCCTTGCTTGCGGTAGACTCGCGCCAACCTCTGCTCTTCCTCGACCGTCAGGAGCGGGAACTGATTGATCTCGGAAAGATAGAGCTCCAGGGAGCCGGCCGCGTTTGGAAGGGCTTCTCTCTTCTTCATCTCGCCTCCTGAGAACCGCGTCACGGATCGCTGCCGACCGTCCCAGGACATGGGGCGGCGCACGCATGGCCCACCTAGCAACGGTAGTGCCAGGAGGGGCGGGCAAAGCAAAGCCGCGCGATTTCAAGCGCTTGTCGAGGAGGAGAGCCCGGTGCTGTTTCTGCCTGTCAGAAATAGTTACAGCCAAACCCTTCGGGAAGGGTCCCTGTTGGGTTTTTTGCCGGTACATTTTTCAAAACGCTTTCCTTGCATCCTTTCAGGTTCGTGTTCAAGCTATTGTGTTCACCGCAATGGGGCTCTCGCAGACTGAGAAGGAGTAGCGAGGCGTGTCCGATCACGAGGCGCTCGAGCGCGCCGTCGCAGCCTCGGCGGTGGACTTACGAGAGGTAGCTGCCCAGCGCGGCAGCTTTCTCGGGTTCGTCGCCCACGAGATGCGGAATCCACTCTCCACTGCGCTCTGGAGCGCCGAGCTCCTGGCGCGCCTGTCGTCCGAGGATCGGGGAGGCGCGCGCGGTGAGAAGCTCACCGGAATGTGCCTTCGCGCGCTGCAGCGGCTCAGGTCCCTGGTCGAGGACCACTTCCTGGCGGAGCGGCTCGACGTGGGCGGGATCCCGTTTCGCCTGGAGGCCGTCCTGGTCAGGGAAGCGGTCGCCGCGGTCGCCACCAAGGTCGGAGTGGCGGAGCTCGCACTCGAGATCGAGGAAGGACTAGCGGTCCGGGCCGACCGGGGCATTCTCGAGCGCGTTCTCGATGGCCTCCTCGCCACGGCCGGACGCGGAGGGTCACCCGTTCAACTACTGGGTGCAGGGCGGACGAGGGACACCGCACTCTTGCGGGTGCGCGGAGCGCCACCGGCACCCGACGCTCTGGAGCTGCCGCAGAAAGGCACCGCCTCGGACCCGACGGGCAGGGCCCTGGCGCTGTACACGGCGCTCCGTGCAGCGCAGGCGCTCGGAGGCTCTCTGTCCACCACGCAGGAGGAGTACCTGCTCGTCTTGCCGCTCGCTTCGGCGGGGTCGCCCGTGGCCGCCACGTGAAGGCGACGGCGAACGGTCTCGGCTCGCACTTCAGGATTGCCGGAATACCCCGCGAGCACGCGGCCTTCGTTCCTTGACAGGCCTGGTGCCGTCCGCTACAAGCACCCCTCTTTACCGCTCGCCCCACGGCGGGTCCTTCCACATAGGCACGTCCTCCCGGCCAGCGCGAGCGCGGCGGACCACTGCGAGGTTCCATCATGGCGACTGGCCTTCTGGCGAAGAAGATGGGGATGACCCAGGTCTTCAACGCCGCCGGCGACTGCATTCCGGTCACCGTGCTCGAGTGCGGTCCCTGCGCTGTCGTGCGCCGCAAGACCGCCGAAAAGGACGGCTACGACGCCGTTGTCATCGGGTTCGTAGAGGTCGACGAGAAGCACACCTACCGGCTCACGAAGCCCGAGGTCGGCGTGTTCAGGAAGGCTGGTACCAGCGTCTTTCGGCACGTGCGGGAGGTTCGCGTCAACGACGCGAAACTCCTCGGCGAGCTCAAGGCCGGCGACATCCTCACCGTCGACAAGGTCTTCAAGCTCGACCAGCGCATCGACGTCACCGGCATCACCAAGGGACGCGGCTTCCAGGGTGTCTTCAAGCGCTGGGGGATGAAAGGCGCCGCTCGCGACAGCTCTACCGCCCACGAGCACCATCGGCATATCGGGGCCATCGGCCAGCGCAAGACGCCTGGCAAGGTGTGGAAGGGCAAGCACCTGCCCGGCCACCTGGGCGTCGATAACGTCACCATCCAGAACCTGTTCGTCGCCGGCATCGAGGCCGACAAGAACCTGCTCCTCATCGCTGGCGCCGTGCCCGGCCACAACGACGGCCTGGTATTCGTGAACACAGCGGTCAAGGGGCAGCCGAAGACGAGGGCGAAGGTGGAGGAGCGCCAGCGCGCGAAGCCGAAGGTGTAGCTGGCTGGCGCGGGCTACAGGCTACGGACTTCGGGCCACGGTTCGTTGCCGTGGTGCTCGGCTTCCGGCTGCGAGGCGCGTCATCTGACTTTGACTCGCCCAGCCGCTGCCGATGCAACTTGCGAGCTGCCCCAGAAACAGCCAGCTCGTTCGTCAGCCGCAGACTCCCGCGGACGCGCTCGCCTACGGCTGCAGCCGCGGCCGGGTGAGCAGCCGTGCGTGCGATCGCTTGCCCACGGGCCGTAGCCCGCAATCTCTATGGCCGAGCGAGCAGCCATGCACGCGATCGCCGGGCAACTGCAGAAGCCTATGGACGCGCTTGCCCCAAGGGATGCCCCTGGCCGTGGACCGCAGCCTGTAGCCGAGCGAACAGGCTGACGCCTACGCGCTCGCGGCGCCTCGCTTGCGGTTCCTCTCGAGCTTGTAGCGCATGTTCGGGTCGAGGAACTTCTTCCGCAGCCGGATGCTCTTCGGCGTGACCTCGACCAGCTCGTCCTCGGCGATCCACTCCAGCGCCTTCTCCAGGGTGATCTCGCGAGGAGGCGTGAGGAGGATGTTGTCGTCGCGTCCGGCTGCCCGGATGTTGGTCAGCTTCTTCTCCTTGCAGATGTTGAAGTCGAGGTCGTTGTCGTGGCTGTGCTCACCGACGATCATCCCGATGTAGACCGGATCGCCGGGCTTCACGAACAGCGCGCCCCGCTCCTGGCAGTAGAAACAGGCGTAGGCGACCACGTCGCCCACGCGGTCGGAGATGATGGCGCCGGTCTTCCGCTTCTCGATGCGCCCCTGCCACGGCTCGTAGCCGTCGAACTGTGAGGACATGATGCCCTCACCGCGCGTGAGGGTGAGGTACTCGCCGCGGAACCCGATGAGGCCGCGGGCTGGGACGCGGAACTGGAGGCGGGTGCGTCGGGAGCCGAGCGGCTGCATGTCCACCATGCGGCCCCTGCGTGGCCCCAGGTTCTGCGTGACGGCGCCGACCGAATCGCCCGGTAGGTCGCACACGAGCAGCTCCATCGGCTCGTGGGTCTCCCCGTCCAGGATCTTGAGGATCGGCTCGGGGTTCGAGACGGTCAGCTCGTACCCGTCGCGCCGCATGTTCTCGACGATGACCGCGAGCTGGAGCTCGCCGCGGCCTACCACCTTGAAGGAGTCGGGCGTCTCGGTGTCCTCGACGCGGATGGAGACGTTCTTGTACGCCTCGCGGTAGAGCCGCTCGCGGATGTTGCGGCTCGTGATGTACTTGCCTTCCTTGCCTGCGAAGGGACCGTCGTTGACCTTGAAGATCATCGACATGGTGGGCTCCTCGACGCTGATGCGCGGGAGCGCCACCGGGAAGCCAGGTTCGCTTATGGTGTCGCCGATGCCGATCTCCTCGGCGCCGGCGATGCAGACGATCTCGCCCGGCCCGGCGTCCGGGACCTCCGTGCGCTTCAGGCCGTCGTAGACGTACAGCCGGACGATCTTCGCCTGGACGATCTTGCCCTCGTCCCGGATGACCGCGATGGTGTCGCCCGCGTGCGCCACGCCGGACGCGATGCGTCCGATGGCGAGCCGGCCGACGTAGTCGTCGTAGTCGAGGTTGTCGACCAGGAGCTGGAGGGACTCGCGCTCACCGCGCTGTGGGGGTGGCACGTGCGTGAGGATGGCGTCGAAGAGCGGCTTGAGCGACTCCGCGCGCAGCGCGTCCGCGACGGTATGGGCGGCGCGTCCCTCGCGCGCCACGGCGTAGATGACGGGGAAGTCGATCTGGTGCTCGTTCGCGCCGAGGTCGATGTAGAGCGAGTAGACGAGGTCGAGGACCTCCTTCGCCCGCGCGTCCTGCCGGTCGACCTTGTTGATGACGAGTACCGACGGGAGGCCCATCGCCAGCGCCTTCGACAGCACGAAGCGCGTCTGCGGCAGCGGGCCCTCCGCGGCGTCCACCAGGAGCAGTACGCCGTCGACGAGCCGCAGAGCGCGCTCCACCTCGCCACCGAAGTCGGCGTGACCGGGTGTGTCGACGATGTTGATCTTCACGCCCTGCCAGGTGACGGCGGTGTTCTTGGCGAGGATGGTGATGCCCTTCTCGCGCTCGAGGTCGTTCGAGTCCATCACCCGGTCGACCATCAGCTCGTTCGAGCGGAACACGCCCGCCTGGCGAAGCATGAAGTCCACCAGGGTGGTCTTCCCGTGGTCCACGTGAGCGACGATGGCTACGTTCCGGATCTTCTCGCGTTCGATCATTGGGGGCTCGGGGGCATTAGGGGTTTCGGGGCTCGCCCCCGGAAAAGGTCGCACTCTATATGCTGGACGAGGCGTCCCGAGCAAGCGACAGGGTCCGCGAGTGGGCGCGTGGAGGCCCCGTGGCGCCTATATCCCACAGTCCCCGCTACATGAATCCGATGCGCCGGGTCCCGGCGAGCGCGCGGGTGACCTCGTCCAGGATCCCGATCTCCCGGCAGCCCTGGAGGAACGCGAGCGAGCTCCGCTCGTCGAGGCCGGAGAGGACGATCAGATCCCGGACGGTCTTCGTACCATCCGCCTGACCGAGCATGGATGCTTCGCCGGCAGCGATGGCGAGATCGCCGTGCGCGAAGGGCGGGTCGGCGGCGGGCGCGAGCGCGAGCATGTCTGGCAGATCCAGGCGCAAACGCTCGAGCGTCGCCGTGCGCCGGAGGCCCTCGAGCACGAGGCTTCCGGGACAGAGCACCATGCGCGCGATGGGGCGGCGCGCGCGCGACCCAGCCAGCAGCCGATAGCTCCCCTCACGCCAGGCGAAAGTGCTCCAGAGGATCTCGCTGATCTGGTCACCGATCATCCTCACGCGGCGCGCGTCGTCGAGCACCCCACGTGCGACGAGCGCCTCGTTGAGCGGTGACCTGGGTCCGATCTCGGCCAGGATGGCGCCGAGCGCCTCCGGCGAGAGGACCCCCTCGCGCACGCAGCGCACCGCGAAGCGCTCGGAGGGCACGTTCGAGACTGCAAAGACGGGCCGGCCCTCCTCGAAGAGCACGAGCTTCTTCAGCGGGCCGCGCGCGAGGGTGAGCGCGCCTGTCGCCCGCGCGACGTGGAGCGCTGCGAGGAGGCGCGGCACACGCGTCGAGGCGAGATCACCCTCGGGCAGCGCCGGAGCCCCCGCCCGCGTCGGAGACGGGATGGCGGGGGAGGGTAGCGGCATCGCGAGCCCCTCCCAAGGACGTGGCACGAGCGGGGTGCCGGGCGAGATCTCGTCGAGCGCAGGGCGGGCCTGGGAAAACACGAGGCTGTCGAAGTCATCGGCGATCTCTTCGGCAGGGGCGGGGAGGTCCGCCCCGACCGCCGTCGTGGCCGGCGCCGAGACGCCTGCGCCGCGGTCCCCTGGCGCGGACATCATCATCGAAAGGCGTGTTCCGGAAGGTCTGTCCCTCATGCATGACTCGTGTTTCGCCCTTTAGCACACTGCTTCCGGCGCGGAAATCCCTCGGACTCGCCTCGGCAGTGGGGGTGAGGGCACGAAGTACCGGCATCCCTGCGGGGCCGAGCTGTGGCGCGGCCGTCCGGCATTGGCTACGCTCGCCCCGTGATCCTCACCTACCACCACCTCGCCATCCAGTGTGTCGACCTCGCCGTCTGCGAGCGTTTCTACCGAGAGGTGCTCGGGCTCGAGCTGCTACGGCGCTGGCCGCTCGAGGGGGGCGGCGATCGCAGCGTGTGGCTGTCGATCGGCGACGGCTTCCTCGCCCTGGAGCGCGCTCGGGAGCCAGGGCCGAGCGCGCCGTGGCGCGACGGACGGGCCGGCCTGCACCTCGTCGCGCTGCGCATCCGTCCAGGCGAGCGCACCGAGTGGGAGGCACGCCTCGAGGCGTACGGTGTACCCGTGGTCCACCGCACGCGCTGGACGCTGTACGTGCGAGACCCGGAGGGGAACCGGGTCGGCCTGTCCCACCATCCCGAGGACGCTGGCACGCCGAGGGCCTCGGCGTCGCTCTCGCCGGAGGGGAGCCGGGAAGGAGAGGATTGGCTGGCCTCTCTACCGTTTCCGGGGAGGCAGGGTTGATCTTCGATCGCCGCCGCTACGGGAAGGACAACTACGTCTACCTCCTCGCCGAGGGGGGCGAGGCGGCGCTCGTCGATCCTGGCGATTCCGAGGTCGCGCTGGCGCTGGCGCTGGCTCACGGCGCCCGGCCGCGCTTCATCCTGCACACGCACGGTCACCCCGACCACACCGACGGCAGCGCCGAGGTGGCGAGTTGCCTCGGGGCGGCCGTGTACGCGAGCGCCGCCGATGCAGCCTGGTATGCTCCCGACGTGGATCTCGCCGGTCGCACGGAGCTCGTCCTGGGGACGCTGCGCCTGCGCGTCCACGCAGTGCCCGGCCATACCCCCGGTTCGGTCCTGTACGAATGGAGCGGGCGGCTTCTCACCGGCGACACGCTCTTCTGGGGAGGCGCGGGGAACTGCAGGCACGGAGGCGATCCGGCATTGCTCGCCGACAGCTTCTCCTCCGTCGTCGCGAGGCTCGACGGCGCACTGGAGGTGAATCCGGGCCACGACTACGCCGAGGCGAACCTCCCCTTCGCGCTCGACCTGGATCCCTCGAACGCGCGTGCCCGCGCGCAGCTCGGCGCCGCCCGCGCCGCCCGCGTGCGGGGAGAGGAGCCCAGGCCCACCACGCTCGAGGAGGAGAGGAGCGCGAACCCGTTCCTCCGCGCCGCCGAGCTGGCGCCGGTGCTGGCGCAGCGGGGGCTTGCTTGCCGCGATGCCAGGGAGGCTTTCCTGGCGATCCGCCACTTGAAGGACGCCTGGCGGGGATAGCGATCCTCTCGCTCGCCTGCTCGCAGGCAGGCATCGCGCACCGCAGCAGGTTGGATTTTCGGATGGTTTCTAGGAGCGGCGGAGGCGGGACCGCCTCGTGGAGGACCGATGCCGCGCATCGTCACCTTGCCGAACGCCCTCACCCTCTCGAGGTTCGTCCTCGCGCCGGTGTTCCTCGTCCTCTACTCGCGCGGTGACACGGTGAGGGCGCTCGCCGCCTTCGCCGCGGCGGCCGCCACCGACGTCCTCGACGGGCTGGCCGCGCGCGTCCTCTCCCAGTACTCGCGGCTCGGCGCCTTCCTCGACCCCATCGCGGACAAGTTCCTCGCCGCGTGCGCGCTGTTCGCCCTGTGGGAGCGGGGCCGGCTTCCTCTCTGGCTGCCGCTCTTCGTCATCTCGCGGGATCTGGCCCAGCTCGCCGGCGCCGCCGTGCTGCGCTCCATCCACCGGCGCATCCCCGTCGCGCCCACGCGCATCGGCAAGTACGCGACCTTCTCACTGGCCGCCACCGTGGTGGTCTCCCTCGCTTGGGAGCTCCTCGACTGGCCGGGGGCAGCTGTCGCGCCCTTGGTCGCGGCCCTCGGGCTCATCACCGCCGAGTGCATCGCGATCAGCTTCATCCAGTATTCCCTGTTCTTCGTCCGCAGCATGCGCATGTCGCGCACCTGAAACGACCGAAGTCGACGCGACCGGTCCAGATCAGTGTGGGTCTGCGAGGCCTAGAGAACCGACACTCGACCTCGGTACAAGCGGAGAGTCAGCGCACGGATCGTATGCCCGCAACGAGGGGCCCGCATGCTGCTCTGCCGCGTGATCATCATCTGCCTGGTCCCCGCGCTCGCCGGCGTCCCGAGCGCGCGCGCCGAGCGCTTGGCGATCTCCCCGATCCGCGAAGCGGCGAACGCCTCCGGCTTCCCGGGCGGCACCGGCTTCCCGGGTGGCCTCGGTTTCCGAGGCAGAAACACCGGGGACCTCGCCGTCGCCGTGGTCCGCGACAGGGCAGACCCCATCCCGGACGTGTGCAGCTGCGACGGCTTGGGACTCGCCCAGGACGCCGCCCGCGGCGCGGCCGCGTCCTCGCATGGATCGCGATCTGGCGCGCTCTTCCGCAGCCTGCTCGTGCCGGGCTACGGGCAGCTCTACAACGATCAGCCGCTGAAGGGCGGCATCGTCCTCGGGGCCGAGATCGCGCTCCTCTCCACCGCGCTCGTGTTCCACCTCGCCGGCGACAGCGTGCTCTCCGCGTATACGCGGCAAGCGCGCGCTCAGGTCAGCACCGATCCCACCGGCCGGGTACAGCAACTCTACGAGAGCGCGCAGACGCGCTATCGGGTGCGGGACGCGCTGCTGTTCACGGCGACCAGCATCTGGGCGCTGAACCTCGCGGACGCGTACCTGTCCGGTGGCAAGGGGTGGAAAGGGCGCCTGAACCTCGAGTCGGGCAGAGCGGGCCCGACGAGCGATCGCGGGCTCGCCCCGCTCGCGGCGATCCGGCCGGGTCACGTCATCCTGGGCTTGCAGGGAAGGTTCTAGCCCAAGGGGGAGCGGGCGCCGCTCCCTCACAGCGGCGACCAGTTGATGTGATTCTCCAGGGTCACCTCCGCCGCTGTGAGCTGATGTCCGGCGCCTTGCGGCGCCTCAAGCGGAGGGGAGAACTCTCCCCCCGCGCCCCCATCTCGAGCGTCAGTTCATGTGGCATGCGCTATCAGACCCTTCCGCACGCCCCATTGGAATTGACACCCTCGGAAAGCGCGGGTACAACCGCAGCGCTTTTCGCGGCTCACAGGCCCGTAGCTCAGTGGTAGAGCACTACCTTGACACGGTAGGGGTCGTCGGTTCGATACCGACCGGGCCTACCAGAGCTTCCGGGGACCTGGTCCGACGGCCGGGTCCCCTTTTTTTGGGTGTCGCGCGAGTCGCGATCCGGCGGTCGTTCCATTGCGACCGAAGGGCTTGCAGCCCGCTGCGACCGCGCGCTACAAGCCACGGCCCCAGGCCCAGTCGCATGGGCGCACCCGAAAGCTGCCATGCCCGACCTCGTCAAGATCACGCTCCCCGACGGCTCCTCCAAGGAGGCGGAGAGGGGAACCCGCATCGCCGACTTCGTGAAGGAGCAGATCGGAGCCGGCCTGGCCAAGGCCGCCTACTTCGCGAAGCTCGATGCCGAGCCGGTTGACCTGGCGCGTCCGCTCGATCGCGATGCCAGGATCGAGGTCGTGACGACGAAGAGCCCCGAGGCGCAAGAGGTCGCGCGCCACGACGCGGCGCACGTCATGGCGAGCGTGGTGCAGCGCCTCTACCCCGACGCGCAGGTGACCATCGGTCCCGCCGTCGAGGACGGCTTCTACTACGACTTCGCGCGCGACAAGCCCTTCACGCCCGAGGACCTCGAGAGGATCGAGAAGGGCATCGCCGAGGAGATCAAGGCCGACCACCGCTTCGTGCGCGAGGAGGTCTCGATGGAGGCCGCGCTCGAGCTGTTCGGGTCGAAGGGCGAGACCTTCAAGGTCGAGATCGTGAAGGACATCGCCGCCAAGGGGGCGAAGACGCTCACGCTCTACAGGCACGGCGACTGGGTGGACTTCTGCCTCGGGCCGCACGGTCCGTCGACCGGGCGCGTCGGCGTCGTGAAGCTCATGAGCGTCGCCGGGGCCTATTGGCGCGGCGATCCGAAGAACCCGATGCTGCAGCGCATCTACGGTACGCAGTTCTTCGACAGGAAGGCGCTCGAGGAGCATCTCCACCGCCTCGAGGAGGCGAAGAAGCGCGATCATCGCAAACTCGGCCCCGCGCTCGGGCTCTTCGCGTTCCACGAGTACGCGCCGGGCTCGGCGTTCTGGCTACCGCACGGCACGACGCTCTTCCGCGTACTGCGCGACGCCATGGACCGGCTCGTGCGCGCGAACGGCTACCAGGAGGTCAAGACGCCGCTCCTCTTCAACAAGCGGCTCTGGGAGACCTCCGGCCACTGGGGCAAGTACCGCGAGAACATGTTCCTGGTGGTGGACAAGGAGACCGGCGAGGACCTGCCGCTCGACGAGCGCTGCAACCAGTCCTTGAAGCCCATGAACTGTCCGTCGCACCACCTCATCTACAAGATGGGGAAGCGCAGCTACCGCGAGCTGCCGCTGCGCTACTTCACGACGGACGTGCTTCACCGCAACGAGGCCTCGGGTACGCTCGGAGGCCTCACCCGCGTGCGGCAGTTCCAGCAGGACGACTCGCACATCTACCTCATGGAATCGCAGATCCAGGACGAGGTGGCCCGGATCGTGGGGCTCATGAAGCAGGTGTACGCCGCGTTCGGCCTGCCGTTCTCGGCGCGCTTCGGCACCCGGCCCGAGGAGCGCATCGGCGACGACGCGCTGTGGGATCGGGCCGAAGAGGCCCTGCGCGTGGCGCTCGAGAGACTCGGCCTCCCATACGAGATGAACCCCGGCGACGGCGCGTTCTACGGGCCGAAGATCGACTTCGCGGTGACCGATTCACTGGGCCGGAGCTGGCAGCTCTGCACGATCCAGGTCGACTACGCCGCGCCCGAGCGCTTCGATCTCACCTACGCAGGCGACGACAACACGGAGCACCGGCCGGTGGTCATCCACCGCGCCATCTACGGCTCCTTCGAGCGCTTCATCGCCATCCTCACCGAGCACTACGCCGGCGCCTTCCCGGCCTGGCTGGCGCCCGTGCAGGCGCGGGTCGTGACCGTCTCCGATCGCTTCGACGGCTGGGCCAAGGCTGTCCTGGAGCGCCTCCTCGCGGAGGGCTTCCGCGCGGAGCTCGACGGGTCGTCGGACAAGCTCGGGGCCAAGATCCGCGACGCGCAGATCGCCAAGGTCCCTTTCGCCTTGGTCGTGGGCGAGAAGGAAGTGGAGGCGAAGGCCGTCGCTCCGCGCCGCCACGGCGGTCAGGATCTCAAGTCGATGGGTCTCGACGCTTTCGTGGATCTGCTGAGGAAGGAAGCGGCGCCGCCCTTTTGACTCGCCTTTCGCTCTTTTGACAGCAGGCCTTCGGTGGGCTGTCCTTGACTTGTTGCGGCGCGACGACTAGCGTGGCACGCGATGTCAATCTATCGCAGCGAGCGTCGACTTCTTAGCCGGGCGGGAGAGGTATCCCGGCCAGGCTGACCGCTGCGCCGCGACCTCTTCCGCCGGACCCCGGCTGAAGAGGTTGCCTTCGATAGGCGAGACCGCTTCTTCGGCCCAACCAGGACCCCGAGGGCCTTCTTGCCATGTCGATCTCCGAGCCCACCGATCACCCGCCCGCCAGCTCCACTGGAGTCCTGGCGAACGCTGTTTCATTCTCGAACGAGTCTGGTACAGTTCGCGATTCGCATTTTGACGGACCCGGCCAAGGGCCCGACAGAAGGGGACAGAGGACCGTGAACGAGTCCGCAGCCGAGCGCGTCGTCATCTTCGACACCACCCTGCGCGACGGAGAGCAGTCCCCAGGCGCCTCCATGAACCTGGGGCAGAAGCTCCAGGTGGCGAAGGCTCTCCGGGATCTCGGCGTCGACGTGATCGAGGCCGGCTTCGCTGCCGCCTCCCCCGGCGATCTCGAGGCCATTCGCGAGGTCGGTCGTCAGGTGGAAGGCCCCGTCGTCTGCAGCCTGGCGCGCTGTTCTAGGGGGGACATCGACGCAGCGTGGGCCGCGCTGAAGGACGCGCCGCGCAAGCGGATTCACGTCTTCCTCGCCACCAGCCCCATCCACCGCGACTTCAAGCTCAAGATGGCCAAGGACGAGATCGTCCGCCGCGCCGTGGACGGCGTGAAGATGGCGCGAGAGAAGTGCGCCGATATCGAGTTCTCCACCGAGGACGCCGCCCGCACCGAGCTCGAGTTCCTGGCCGAGGTGGTGGAGCGCGCCATCGAAGCTGGCGCGACCACGCTCAACATCCCCGACACCGTCGGTTACGCCCTGCCGCAGACCTACGCCGAGACGCTCGGATATCTGAAGAGGCACGTCCGCGGCATCGACAACGTGATCATGTCGGTGCACTGCCACAACGACCTCGGCCTGGCCGTCGCCAACAGCCTGGCCGGCGTGATGGTCGGTGCACGGCAGGTCGAGTGCACCATCAACGGGATCGGCGAGCGCGCCGGGAACGCTTCGCTGGAGGAGATCGTGATGGCGATCCGGACCCGCCAGGACGTGCTGCGGGTGCGGACGGACGTGAAGACGGAGCGGCTCTACCCGACGAGCCGCCTCGTGTCGCACGTGACGGGACTCCACGTTCAGCGGAACAAGGCCATCGTGGGCCAGAACGCCTTCGCGCACGAGGCGGGCATCCACCAGCATGGCATGCTCACCCATCGCGAGACGTACGAGATCATGCGTCCCGAGGAAGTTGGCTTCAGCCGCAGCTCGCTCGTCCTGGGAAAGCACTCGGGCCGCCACGCGCTCAAGGAACGGCTGAACGCGCTGGGCTACAAGCTCGAGGACGCGCAGATCGACAAGGTCTTCGCCGAGTTCAAGGTCCTCTGCGACAAGAAGAAGGAGATCTACGACGCCGACATCGAGGCGCTCGTGATCCACGGCCAGATCCTCGGTGCGGGCTCCCATACCTGGGAGCTGCTGGCGCTCTCCACGACGAGCGGCACCGGCACCCTGCCGGCTGCTTCCATCGCGCTGCAGAAGAACGACGGCACCCGCCACCAGGAAGCCGCCGCCGGCGACGGCCCGGTCGATGCCGTCTTCAAGGCGATCGAGCGCATCACCGGCATCACCGGAAGGCTCCGCGACTACCAGGTTCGGAACGTCACGGTGGGTGAAGACGCGCAGGGCGAGGTGGTGCTCGAGGTCGAGCACCCTACCGGTGTGTATCGCGGCCGGGCCATCTCGACGGACATCATCGAGGGCTCGGCGCGCGCCTACCTCGACGTCGTCAATCGCATCGCGCTCAAGCAGCCGACAAACAAGGCCAGCACCGCCGCAGTACGCGAGCTCGGCACTCCCTAGCCAGGGGGTGGCCGAGCCGCAGAGTGCCTCCTTTCGGGGCTCGTCCCAGGGCAGTTGGATGACTCTGTTGGCAGGGCGGCACCCCCCAACGCAGTGCTCGCAGCGTCCCCGCAGCACGCCGGCGACAGCCGGCAGCACTCCAAAGGAGCCCAGGGAAGCACATGGAACCCACAGCCATGCCGCGCACACTCTTCGAGAAGGTCTGGAACGCGCACATCGTGAAGGCGGAGACGGTCGACACCCCGGCCGTCCTCTACGTCGACCTCCACCTCGTCCACGAGGTTACCAGCCCGCAGGCGTTCTCGCTCCTTCGCGAGCGCGGCCTCAAGGTCCGCCGACCCGAGCGCACGCTCTCGACCATGGACCATTCCACACCAACCACGCCGCGCGCGGCGGACGGCCGTTTCGTCTACGGTGACGCGCAGTGCGAGGCGCAGGTGGCGCAGCTCACGCGCAACACGACCGAGTTCCAGATCGAGCTGCACCAGCTGGGCGATGCGGCGCACGGTATCGTGCACGTGATGGGTCCCGAGCTCGGCGCGACGCAGCCGGGGATGACGGTGGTGTGCGGCGATAGCCACACCGCCACCCATGGCGCCTTCGGCGCGCTCGCCTTCGGGATCGGCACCTCCGAGGTCGGGTACGTGCTCGCCACCCAGTGCCTGCTCCAGCGCCGGCCGAAGACGCTGCTGGTGAACGTGGAGGGACAGCTCGGCTTCGGCGTCACCGCCAAGGACCTCATCCTGGCCATCATCGCCAAGCTCGGCGTGGGCGGCGGGACCGGGTATGTCGCAGAGTACGCTGGCCCCGCCGTCCGCGCTCTCTCCATGGACGAGCGCATGACGGTCTCGAACATGTCGATCGAGATGGGCGCGCGCGCCGGCATGATCGCGCCCGACGAGACGACCTTTCAGTACCTGGCCGGAAGGGCAAAGGCGCCGGCAGGGAAGGCCTGGGACGCCGCCGTCGCCGGCTGGCGGCGGCTCGCGACCGACGACGACGCTCGCTTCGACC
>Ga0154716_1132_pt13 | contig 15911 bp, 16 predicted proteins | sample Rifle2008BG16ft_FD_105724 | JGI IMG/M metagenome (GOLD analysis project Ga0154716, IMG submission 105724) | Anaeromyxobacter sp. RBG_16_69_14
GCACGGAGAGCTCGTCGGCCTCGAGCCGGCCTTCGAGCGGGGAAGCTGCGATGGCAAATGACGTGAGTCTCCGCGCGCGATCGAGCGCTGCCGCTGCCGCCGGAGCCGCCTTCGCGCTCTTCTGCGCGGCGCCGGCGGCGGCCGATTGCCTGCCCGGGCTCACCACACAGATCATCCCGCTGCCCGTGTATGCGACGCTGCCGAACGAGGGCAACACCTGGGGGGCGATGCCGGTCTTTCTCCGCGTCTGCCCGGATGGCGAGCGAACCGAGTCCATCATCGCGCCGAGCGTGACCTGGAACTCCGTCATCCGGTTCACGGGCACGTTCCGCTGGTTCCATTACCCGAGCGACGACACGAGCCTGACCCTGGTCGCCTCGGCGAGCACGCGGACCAATTTCGGCGCGCTCCTCGTCTGGGAGAGGCTACCGACGGCCGTGGGCGACTCCACGGACGAGCTCTTGTTGCGCATCCAGCGCAGCGTCTTCTTCCGCTTCTTCGGCCTGGGCCCGGACACACCGCCCGGGGCGGAGTCGAGCTACACCGGCCTGCGCCTGATCGCGACCGGGCGGCGGGGCTTCAACCTCGCGCCGCACCTGAACCTGGGCGTGACGGCGGGCATCGAGCGCGAAGGCGTGCAAGACATCGGCGTTCCAGGCCTGCCGCTCAGCCCGCGGGTCTTCCCTGAAGTGCCGGGGATGGGTGGCGCGACGCTCGCCTCGCAGGGTCTCGAGCTGCGCTACGACGACCGGCGGGGTGGCGACTACGCCGAGCGCGGCCTCCGCGCCGCCGTGTCGGGCGGCGTGGTCGAGGGGCTCTCGGGCTCTCCGACCTTCCTGCGCGCGAGCGCGGAGGCGAGGGGGATCGTGCCGGAGCTCGACTGGGTCACCGGAGCTGCGCGGTTCCGTTGGGACGCGGTCAGCTCGGCTCACGCTCCCTTCTACCGGCAGAGCTCGCTGGGAGGCTCGTTGCTCCTCCGTGGATTCACGGAGTACCGCTTCGTCGATCAGCAGGCCTGGACCCTCGAGCTGGAGCAGCGCATCCGGCTCTTCCAGACGCACATCTTCGGCGTCGTCGCCGATTGGCGGATCGATCCCTTCGTCGCCGTGGGGCAAGTCTTCGGCGCCTTCGACGATGCGCTCTCGCACCCGCAGATCACCACTGGCGCCGGATTCCGCGCATTCGTCCACCCGAACGTCCTCGGGCGCATCGACGTGGCGAACGGCGGCGAAGGCTGGAAGGTCTACGTCGAGCTCGGCTACCCCTACTGACCACGCAGCCGCGCCCCTTTTGCGCGCGCGGCGGGGGACGAGCCCCCGCTCTACGGCACCTTCGCGAAACTCACAGCGGCGACCAGTTGATGTGATTCTCCAGCGTACCGCCGCCGCTGTGAGCTGATGTCCGGCGCCTTGCGGCGCCTCAAGCGGAGGGGAGAACTCTCCCCCCGCGCCCCCCATCTCGAGCGTCAGTTCATGTGGCATGCGCTATCAGGCGACGCCGCGCTTGCTCGTGCCAACCTGGGCATCGACGAGCTCGTGCGCTGCGGCGGCGATGCCTACCGCGTCCATCCCCAGCTCGGCGCGCTGCTTGTTCGCGTCACCGTGGGTGATGAACCGATCGGGGATCCCGAGGCGACGCACCTGCACTGCGGTCAGCAGATTACGCCGCTCGAACGCCTCGAGGCACGCCGAGCCGAAGCCGCCTGCCAGGGCCGACTCCTCGACGGTCACGACCCGTCCGCAGGCGGCAGCGAGTTCGCAGAAGAGATCCTCGTCGAGCGGCTTCACGAAACGGGCGTCGACCACCGTCGCGCCAATGCCGTCGGCCGCGAGCTCCTCGGCCGCCTGGAGCGCGGCGTACACCACCGTGCCCGCAGCCAGCACGACCACGTCTGGCCTCGGCCCGGCGTCGCGGAGGACGCGCGCCTTGCCGATGTCGAGCGCTCGCGGCGCGGCGTCGAGCTGCACCCCCTGGCCCGTCCCGCGCGGGAACCGGAAGGCTGCCGGGCCGTCGCTCGCGACCGCGGTCGCGAGCATGTGGCGCAGCTCGTTCTCGTCGGACGGCGCCATGACCATGAGATTGGGCACACAGCGCAGGTACGAGAGGTCGAAAGCACCCTGGTGCGTCTTCCCGTCGGCGCCCACCAAGCCGCCGCGGTCGAGCGCGAACGTGACCGGCAGGCCCTGGAGCGCGACGTCGTGGATGATCTGGTCGTACGCGCGCTGCAGGAACGTCGAGTAGATGGCGACCACGGGTCTCAGGCCCTCGCAGGCGAGGCCCGCGGCGAACGTCACCGCGTGCTGCTCCGCGATTCCGACGTCGTAGGTGCGATCGGGGAACCGCTGCTTCGCCTTGATGAGGCCCGTCCCTTCCAGCATGGCGGCGGTGATGGCGACGATGCGCTTGTCGCGCTCCATGCCCTCGCACAGAGCGTCGGCGAAGAGATCGGTGTAGCTCTTCGCCTGCGGTTTCTTGGAGGTCGGCTTGCCGGTCGCGACGTCGAAGAAAGAGAGCCCGTGGCCGCGGGTGGCCCGGTCCGATTCGGCCGGCTGATAGCCCTTCCCCTTGCTGGTGATGGCGTGCACCAGCACCGGTCCGTCGCACTGCGCCACGTTCTGGAACATCTCGACCAAGCTTTGCACGTCGTGGCCGTCGACGGGTCCCACGTACTGGAAGCCCAGCCCCTCGAAGAGGATACCGGGCGAGACCAGCGCCTTCGTGGCGTTGATGGCCTGCCGGATGACCTGGATGGCGTCCGAGCCCCTCGGCAGCTGGCGCAGGATCTCCTTGGCCGCCCGCCGCCAGTTGTTGAACGTGCGGGTGGCGAACTTCTTCGTGAACCACTCGGAGAGCGCGCCGACGTTCGGGGAGATCGACATCTCGTTGTCGTTGAGGACGACGAGCAGGTCTCGACCGAGATAGCCAGCCTGGTTGAGCCCCTCGAAGGCGATGCCGCCGGTGAGGGCGCCGTCCCCGACGAGCGCGACGACCTTCCCGGCCTCGTTGTGGAGGCGCCTGCCCTCGATCATGCCGAGCGCGGCGGACACGGCGGTCGAGGCGTGCCCGACACCGAACGCGTCGTGCTCCGACTCCTTCCGCTCGGGGAACCCCGCCAGCCCACCCTCGGTACGGATGGTGCGAAACCGCTCGCGGCGGCCGGTGACGATCTTGTGCGCGTAGGCTTGGTGGCCGACGTCGAAGACGAACCGGTCGAGCGGAGACGTGTACACGTAGTGCAAGGCGACGATGAGCTCGACGGCGCCGAGCGAGCTACCCAGGTGGCCGCCGTTCCTCGCGCAGGTGGCCACGATCTCGTCGCGGATCTCCTGGCAGAGCCTCGGCAGATCCTCGGGCTTGAGGCGCTTCAGGTCCAGCGGCGAGTCGATCCGTTCCAGCATGCGGCCCATCGTCACCTCCGGCGCGTCACGACGAACCGGGCGAGGGCGCGCAGCGCCTCCGCCGGCCCGCCGAGGGACTCGAGGGACTCGAGCGCCGCGTCACACGCGGTATTGGCGCGGCGCCGCGCCTCGTCCACACCAACCAGCGAAGGGAGCGTCGCCTTCCCCGCCGCCTCGTCCTTGCCCACGCGCTTTCCGAGGGTAGCCGCGTCACCGGTCAGGTCGAGGAGGTCGTCCGCGATCTGGAAGGCGAGGCCGAGCATCTGTCCGACGGGCTCGAGCCCGCTCGCTGAGCCGGTCGCAGCGATCGCGCCGCCCACGACCGCGGCCGTGATGAGCGCACCCGTCTTCGCGGCCATGAGCTCGAGCACCTCGCGCTCGGACAGCGCACGACCTTCGGCGCCGATGTCGAGCGCCTGGCCCTCCACCATGCGCCAGGCGTTCTCCGCGAGGAGAGCGGCCAGGGCCGCGGCGCGGGGATCGCGCGTCGCCAGCAGGTGGCGGAACGCGAGCGACTGGAGACCGTCGCCGACGAGCATCGCGGTGGCCTCGTCGTAGGCTTTGTGCACGGTCGGCCGCCCACGCCGGAGTTCGTCGTCGTCCATGCACGGGAGGTCGTCGTGCACCAGCGAGTACGTGTGGATCATCTCCAGCGCGAGGGCGAAGCGCATGGCGAGCCCGTCGTCGCCAGAGTCGCCGCCCAGCGCCTCGCAGGCGGCGAGCACAAGCGCCGGCCGAAGGCGCTTGCCCCCGCCGAGCAGGGCGTACTCGAGGGCCTCGGCGAGCCGCGGTGGCCCCGCGCGCTTCCACTCGCCACCGAGCCGCTGGAGATGACCGTCGACGCGCGCAGAGACGCGCCGGAGGTAGTCCTCGATCGGAAAGGGGGTGGGCACAGTCTGAAGGTTTAGCATACCCAGCGGCCGATGGGCTCGCCTTGCGGCACGTCCCGCCGGCGGAAATCTGGGACCCCCGCCACGCGACGAAAGGCACTACCTTTCGGCCATGAACCTCGTCGCCCTCGCAACCCTCGGCCTCGTTGGGTCCTCCGCGCTCGCCGCCGCGCCGGGACGGCACCTCCTCGTCGTCTGCTCCCCTGGCTCGCCCGGGACGACCGCAGAGGCACAACCCACCATGGATGCCTTCGCCGCTGCGCTCGCCGCCAGGGCGGGGCTGCCCGCCTCCGCCCTCGGCGCCGTCTACGACGAGGCGGAGGACTCGGGCGTGGCGCGCCTCCGGGCCAAGGACGCGGCCGTGGCGCTCGTGTCCCTGCCCTTCTATCTGAAGCACGAGCACGACCTCGCGCTGCGCGCGCGGCTCCAGGCGGTCCCGAAGGGGCGTGGGGAGATGGAGCGCTGGGCCCTGGTCGCGAAGAAGGGGCGCGTCGCGAACGCCGCCTCCCTGGACGGATTCACGATCGCGTCGATCGCCGGATTCGTGCCCGCGTTCGTGCGCGGCCCGGCGCTGGGAAGCTGGGGGCCGGTCCCGGCGAGCGTGCGCATCGTGCCGTCGGGGGCGGTGTTGTCGGCGCTGCGCCGCGCCGCTTCGGGCGAGCCGATGGCAGTCCTCCTCGACGGCGCGCAGGAGGCCGCGCTCGCCTCGCTGCCGTTCGCGTCCGAGCTCGAGGTCGTGACGCGATCCCCTCCCCTCCCCGCCGGCGTGGTCGCCGCCGTGAACTCGCGGCTTCCGCCCAAGTCGTGGCGCACGATCGAGGTGGCCCTCGAGACACTCCCCTCCGACGCTTCGGGCACCGCGGCCCTCGACGCCATCCAGATCACGCGTTTCGCGTCGCTCGACGAGAAGGCACTCGCCGGCGCCCGGAAGGCGTACGCTGAGGCCGCGAGATGACGGCGGCGGCGGTGGCGGCCGCGCTGGCGCTCGTCGTCACCGGGTGCGCGCCCGCGCTGCGCGAGCCGCCTCCGGTGTCGACGCTGGCCCCGGGCAGGTCGGGCGCCGGCGGCGCGGCCGAGCTGGTGCGGGCAGCCGACACCGCATGGGTGCGGCGCGCCGATTCCCGCGCGGCCGAGGAAGCGCAGGCCCTGTACCTCGACGCGGCAGCCACCGACGAGCAGCGCGTGGACGGCCTCCTCGGCGCCATGCGCGCGATGGCGTTCCGCATCGAGCGCGAGCGGGAGGCCCCCGTCCGCGCGCGGCTCGCGCAGGAGCAGGTACAGCTCGGCCAGTGGTGCCAGCGGCGCGCGCCCTCGGAGGCCGCGTGCGACTACCGGCTCGCCATCGCGCTCGGGCAGCAGGCGCGAGAGCGCGCGTCCACCGGCAAGGACGCGCTAGGCAAGATGGTCGAGCTCCTCCGAAAGGCGATCGCCGCCGCCCCGCAGCTCGACTCCGGAGGCCCCCATCGCGTCCTCGCGCTCGTGCTGCTGCGGGCGCCGGGATGGCCCGTGGGGCCGGGCGATCCCGAGGCGGCGCTCGGCGAGGCGCGCGCGGCCGCCGAGCTGTTCCCGGACGCCCCCGAGAACCAGCTCGCCTTGGCGGAAGCGCTCGGGAAGAACGGCTCATCCGACGCGGCCCGCGTTGCCTATCAGCGGGCGCTCGATCTCGCCACCGCGGCGCGCGAGGCGGGGGACCCGGAAGCAGATCGGTGGCGGGCCGAAGCCTCCGCCGGCCTCGAACGGCACACCGGCCGATGACGGCCCTCACAGCGGCGACCAGTTGATGTGATTCTCCAGCGGCACCGCCGCCGCTGTGAGCTGATGTCCGGCGCCTTGCGGCGCCTCAAGCGGAGGGGAGAAACTCTCCCCCCGCGCCCCCCATCTCGAGCGTCAGTTCATGTGGCATGCGCTATCAGCCGCCCGCGGCAAGTGGCCGCTGCAAGTCGGTAGCTTGGGCACGCCGTCGAGGTCAGCGGATGGTGCCGACCGGCAGCACCGGGCGTCCGTAGACCTCGTTCAGGATCTGTGCGGCCCCGAGGTAAATGGCGGAGAGGCCGCAGAAGATCCCCTCGTACCCGGCGAAGCGCGTGAGGTCCTTGTTTCCTGTAGCGTCGGCGAAGCCCAACAGGCAGAAGAGGATGGTCAGAGAGAAGAAGACCAGCATGAGCGCGCGGCTCGTCCGGAACGTCCCCATGAAGAGGACGAAGGTGAAGAGGCCCCAGATGAACAGGTAGGCGGCCATCGCCCGGTGGTCGGAAGCGTCCGCAAGACCAAATTTCGGGAGCAGGACGAGCGCCACGAGGGAGAGCCAGAAGAAGCCGTAGGAGATGAACGCGACCATGCCGAAGGTGTTCTTCTTCTTCGACTCCATGATGCCCGCGATGACCTGGGCAATACCGCCGTAGAAGAGCCCCATCGCCAGGATCATGCTGCTGAGGCCGATGATGCCGGCGTTGTGCAGGTTCAGGAGCACCGTCGTGAGCCCGAATCCCATGAGACCGAGCGGCGCCGGGTTGGCGCTCGTGTCCTTGATGATGGTCTCGGCCACTTCGGCGACTCGGCCGGCCTCGATCAACGCGGGGGGCGCGGCGGTTGCACTTACAGCGGACGCCTGCTTGCTCATGTGAGCCTCCAACGGGTGGACGGGGACCCTTGCGTACCAGATTTGGAGCATGGTTGCCCGGCGGTCAAAGGTCGCACGGAGCACCTTCTTGCCCACACCGCCAGGATCCCCGAGATCCCGTGGGTGCCGCTCTCCCGAAGGGCTGGAGCTTCGCCGTGGGGAAGGGAAGGTAGCCCAGCAACGGGCGGACGTCCATCGAGGAGTGTTCGACGCGCTCGGCCCGACGCCGGTGAGCGCGCCTCCCACCGCGCCGCACCTCCAGATCCGAGCCAGCACCCCTCTCTCTTCGTCGTGCTCGACGAACGGGCTAGACTGACCCAGAAGCTCGGGGTTGACGTTGGCGAACTCTCGAAGGACCACGCGTATCGCAGCCGCTGAAGGAAGGGTGCGCACACCGCTCCTCGCCGGCGGGATCGTCATCGCGCTCTGCCTGGCACGGGCGACCTTCGCGCTCGAGAACTCCGATTGCCTTGCCTGCCACGGCGACAAGGACCTGGCCAAGACCGGCAAGGCGGGCCAGATCGTGTCGCTGTACGTGGACGAGGCGAAGTACGCGGCGTCGACTCACGGCAGGAACCTGTGCACGAGCTGTCACAGCGAGATCGCCGACCTGCCACACCCCGAAGGTTTCACCCACGAACCCGTCCGCTGCGGCGCCTGCCACCGCCTCGAGACGGAGATCTACCTCAAGAGCGATCATGGGCAGGCGTTGCAGAAGGGCGTGGTCGAGGCGGCGTCGTGCAAGGACTGCCACGGGGACTCGCACGCGCTGTTGAGCTCCCGGAACCCGCGATCGCCCGTCAACCGCGCGCACATCCCGGAGACCTGCGCTCGCTGCCACGGTAACGCAAAGGAGATGGAGAAGTACGATTTCCACCAGGGCGCCGTCGTCGCCACCTATCAGCGGTCCGTCCACGGGCGGGCCCACGCCAACGGAATCGCCAGCGCAGCGGTCTGTTCGGATTGCCACGGCACGCACGACCTGCATCGCTCGACGAACCCGCGGTCGAAGCTCTACTGGCAGGCCATCCCGCACACCTGCGGCAGGTGCCACGAGAACGTCCTCCAGACGTACTCGCGCAGCGTTCACGGCACCGCTGTCAGCGCCGGCATCCGCGACGCCGCGACATGCGTCGATTGCCACGGCGAGCACACGATCCAGGGCACGGCCTCGGCGAGCTCGCGGGTGTCCGCCGCGCGTATCCCCGAGACGTGCGGACAATGCCACGGGTCGGAACGCATCGCGAGCCGATATCAATTGTCGTCGAAGGTGGTGGAGACGTACATGCAGAGCTTCCACGGCCTGGGACAGCAATTCGGTGGGCCGACGGTGGCCAACTGTGCGTCCTGCCACGGTTTTCACGACGTCCTCCCGTCCGGCCACCCGCTCTCGTCGGTGAACAGGGCGAACCTGCCACAGACCTGTGGCAAGTGTCACACCGGCATCGGCAGCCGTCTGGCCAAGGGGGAGATCAGGATCCACAACCTGCCCGGAGTCGCGAAGGGCAAGCCCTGGTTGGTGAACTTCGTCACCCGCGCCTATCTGGCCCTCATCCTCTTCTCCGTCGGGGGCATGTTCGCGTTCAACGCGCTGGACTACCTCTCCAAGACGCGGGCGCACATCCGGACCGCGCGTGCGGCCGACTGCGAGCTTCGGATGCCGCGGTGGGTCCGGGCACAGCACGCAGCGTTGATGGTCCTGTTCATCACGCTCGCCTTCACGGGCTTCGTCCACAGCTTCCCCGAGGCGTTCTTCAGCTGGCCGTTCCGGGCGCTGCACAACGGCGGCTCGGTGCGCGGCCTCGTCCATCGCGTGGCAGGGTGGAGCTTCACCGCCCTCTTCCTCGTGCACCTGCTCCTGCTGTCCTGCACGGCGCGCGGCCGCGCCTACCTGGGGGACCTCCGGCCGCGCATGCACGACCTGCGAGACGGCGCAGCGCAGCTGCTCCACAACCTCGGCCTGCGCAGGTCAGCGCCCACGCCGCGTCGCTTCAACTACGCGGAGAAGGTGGAGTACTGGGCGCTCGTCTGGGGTTCATTCGTGATGATCGCCACCGGCGTCATGCTCATCTTCACCGAGACCGTGCTGCGCACGTTGCCGAAGGTCTGGCACGACGTCGCGCAGGTCGTTCACTTCTACGAGGCGGTGCTGGCGACGCTGAGCATCCTCGTCTGGCACCTCTACTGGACCATCTTCGACCCGAAGGAGTACCCGATGAACCCGGCGTGGTTGATCGGCAGGAAAGCGCCCCACCCGCGCCCGGACCAGGAGCGTTCCCGCCAGGAGGGCGAGGCGAAGGTTGACGAGCGCGAGTAGCTCGCGCGTGCTCCAACCGGGCAAGACGAACCGGCGATCAGGCCAGCTCGGTGGCGAGCTGACCGAGACGCACCAGCGCGGCCTCCACCCGCCCGTTCCACTCCTGGGCCGTGCTCAGCCGGATGAAGTTGCTCAGGCGCTGGCGCGCGGAGAAGATCGGGCCCGGCGCGATGCTAATGCCCTCGGCCAGCGCGCGCCGATGGAGCTCGAGCGCGCTCACCTTCCGCGGCAGCTCGACCCAGAGGACCGTCCCGCCCTTCGGCTGGGAGATCCGCGTCCCCGACGGGAAGTGCTCGGCTACCCCGGCGCCGATGCGGTGCATCGACTCGGCGAGCTTGCGCCGCAGCGTCCTCAGGTGGCGATCGTAGCTGCCACCCTCGAGGAACCGGGCGATGGCACGCTGCGGAACCGTGGTGGTCGCGACGGTCTGGGAGAACTTGAGCAGCTGGACGCGATCCTGGAAGCGGCCGGGCGCCACCCAGCCGACGCGGTAGCCATGGGCGAGCGTCTTCGAGAAGGAGCCGCACGAGAGCACGAGCCCCCGCCGGTCGAAGGACTTGGCCACCCGCGGCCGCGCGGGACCGTGGTGGAGATCTCCGAAGACGTCGTCCTCGATGAGCGGGATCTCCCTGCGCGCCAGCATGCCCACCAGCTTCTCCTTGTTCGCGTCGGGCATGCAGCTTCCGAGCGGGTTGGAGAAGTTGGTGACGGCGAGCACCGCGGCCACCCGGTACCGCTTCAGACCGGTCTCGAGGGCGTCGAGCTGCATGCCGTCCTGCGAATCTGTGGGGATCTCGAGCGCCCGCAGCCCGTGGGCCTCCAGCATCTGCAGGATCCCGAAGAAGGTGGGCGACTCGATGGCGACCGTGTCGCCCCGCCGCGCCACCGCCATCAGGGAAAGGTTGAGCCCCTCGGTCGCCCCACAGGTGATGATGAAGTCCTCGGGGGAGAGCGCGGAGCCCCACTCCAGCGAGCGGCGGGCGATCTGCTGCCGAAGCGGCAGGTGGCCGGGCGGCGCGTCGTACTCGGCACCACCGTGCGCCGCCTCTCGCACCGCGGCGACGAACAGCCTGCCGAGCTGTCTCGTCGGGAGCAGCGAGAACGGCGTATAGGCCGCCCCGAACCCAACGGCCGCTTCGTCGTAACCGCAGGTCGAGTAGATGCCCGCCACGAGCGAGGACAGGCTCACCGGCGCGGTCTCCTGGGGCGGTCGCGTGGCGCGCGGCTCGGGGAGCGCCCGTGGCGCCCGCACGTAGTGGCCGGACTGCGGGCGCGCCTCGAGGACGCCCCCCGCCTCGAGCTGCGCATAGGCCTGGAGTACCGTCGAGACGCTGACCCGGTGCTGCTGACTCAGTCGCCGGACCGAGGGGAGCCGATCACCGGGCCGCAGCGCGCCCGACTCGATGGCGGCGGAGATGCGGGCGGCCACCCTCTGGTACAGCTTCGACTGGAAGGCAAGGTCCTTGTCGGTTTGCATGGAGTCGTCCTGTTCCGATCTCATTCTCTGCTCTCATGGCGGGCCGCGTACCCGCTCGGACGGCACAGATAGCGACGGCTTCGACCAGCACAGTCAGCTCTAGCTTGGACTGTGCTGGTCACACATGCCATCAGCTGAATCTGTTATGCAAGCGGCGAAAGCGGCATCCTCACTCTTGCTCGATGCCGGTGGATGGAGGGAGCCATGATCGCGACGGACGGACAATGGGGGCTGCAGAGCCTGTGGTGGGTGCGAGGGCGGCGGGCCGCGGTCCGCCCCCGGCCGCTGGAGATTGTGCTGGAGGAGAACGAGACCTGGAGCTTCGAGGTGGGCGGCCCCCGCTTCGATGTCGTCTGCATCTCAGGGGAGGTGTGGGTCACACTCGAGGGCGACCCGGAGGATCACCTCCTGGCGGCGGGAGCGACCTTCTCGACCGGGCGCAAGGGCCGCCTCGCCATGATGGCTCTCCGCCCGGCGCGGCTGAGACTCCGCCCGGACGGGACGTGACGTTCAGGCGCCAAACATCCCGCCATCGTGGACCCACGCCGACGCGCCGACGCAGTCGAAAGGAGTGAGCCTCTCCGCGCCCTGTCCAACCACCTGCCAGATCATGCACGGTGGAGGTGGCGGTGACCCGGATGCCCCACCGCCCGGGGTCGGTCTCGAGAAGGGCGAGGCAGTCCTTGGTCGTGGGGGGATCGAGCCAGCAGTCGGTCAGGTCGGGGCGCGCACCGATGTCGCGGCAGGTGAGCCTCACGCGTACCTGGGTCATCACCCTGGGTCGGCAGCACGTCACTGTTCGTTGATCATGGTACATCCCCGAGAGCACAGACCGTGCTATACCGTACGGTATGACCCTCGAACAAGTCGTAACTCAGAACCTCCGTGCGCTGCGGGCTCAGAAGAAGTTTTCGCAGGAGACGCTCGCGCACAAGGCTGGTATCTCGGTAAGCTACGTCTCGATGCTGGAACGCGGAGCGCGCACGCCACCCTTGGCCACCATGGAAGCGCTCGCGAAGGCGATGGGCGTGTCGCCACTGGCCCTGCTGCAGAAGCCTTCGCGCTGAGGTGGGATCAGGCCCTTGCGCGCTGCCCGGCGCGGGAGCGGGCGGCGGGGGGGGCTCGAGGACTGCCTGGTAGAGCCGGCGCCGTGACTCAGGCTGGCATCCTACCAGGGCGATGGCGGAGCTGACCCAGGAGAGCGCGCTCCGAGAAAGGAGCCGGTGGACGGCTACCCGAAGCGCCATGCCTTCACCATGGGTGCTTAGACCAAAGCCGAGCAACGTGCTACACGGGGTCTACCGATGGCCCTCGCCGACCACGTCGCCCCGAACATCCTCGCTGCCCGCGAGGCGAAGAAGCTCACCCAAGTTGCGCTCGCCAAGAAGTCCAAGCTCTCGGTGAGCTACGTGTCGATGCTCGAGCGGGGCGAGCGAGTCCCGCCGCTCGACACGCTGGAAGCCCTCGCACACGCGCTCGGAGTGCCTCCCCTGGCTCTGCTACAGCGACCGGCGGGCAAGGCCGCTCGGCGGGGCCAACAGTAGGCGGGTCATGCACTCCTGCGGGAGCCTCACCGGCGCTCTTCTGCTCGCGGCGCTGCTCGCCTGCGGGCAGTCCAGCACATCCAGCAGCCTGCTCAAAGTGCCCGTGGCGGATTCGCCCCAACGTGGTCCGAGTGACGCCTGGGTCACGGTTGTCGAGTTCGCCGACTTCGAGTGCCCCTACTGCCGGAGCGAGGAAGCTGTCGTGGAGGAGGTCGAGTCCGTCTACGCTGGGGATCTACGCTTCGTTTTCAAGCACTTCCCACTCACGAGCATCCACCCGCATGCGCAAGCCGCCGCGATCGCCGCGAGCTGCGCAGGCGACCAGGGGAAGTTCTGGGAGATGCACAACCTCCTGTTCAAGGGCGCGCTCGACGGCGCCGCGCTCCTCGCCGACGCCGAGCAGGTTCCCGGGCTGGATGTAGCCGCGTGGCAGGCGTGCATCGCCACGCCAGATCCAGCGAAACGCGTCGCCCAGGATGTGGCCCTCGCCACGAGCCTCGGGATCGACGGCACACCAACGTTCGTCGTAAACGGGGTGGAGGTCGTCGGCGCGGTGCCCGAAGGCGAACTCCGCTCCGCCATCGACCATGCTCGGGCCGTGGCGGTGGCGAGCGGCATCCCCCGGGCCGACTACTACAACAAGGCTGTGCTCGGAGAGTAGGAGACTCGCCCAGGACGGCGTTTGGTTACGCGATGGCCTCGGCCGCGAGTTCGTCCTGCAGGCTGATGCCCGTCACGCCGTCGACCGCGTCACGAACGGCTCGAACTCGAACAGGTCGAGGAGTCCTGCGAACGCCTCAGTCACCGTGTACGAAGCATGGACGTTCTGGAGCGCCCTCGTCTTTCGCTCGCGCTCGATGTCGGCATCTGTCCAGTGGCTAACCCGGCGCAGCAGCTCGTACTCCTCCCGGTGCTGCATGACCCCATACCTCGCGAACACGTCGGTGACACCGGCCTCCTGCGCCATCGCGATGTCTTTCACGAGGCTGTCGCCTACGTAGATGGATTGCTCGGGGTCAGCGCCGACGTCCTCCATGATGTCGGCGAGGACCTTCGCGTTCGGCTTCACCTCGCCTTCTGGCAGGAGGCGGTGGGCGGTCTTCTGGAACTCGTACGCCTGCCTTGGCTGACTCCGAATGGTTTCGACGTCCGTGCCGCCAGGCAGGTCGTGATCGGGCGGCGAGTACAGGTAGTCCAGTAACCCGTCGAGCCCGAGCTTCCGGGCGCGGTAGCCCGCGTAGAAGGCACGCGAGTCGGTGTAGCCGACGACGAGGCAGCCCTCCGCCTTCAGCCTGGAGAGCGTCTCGAACACGGACGGAAAGAGCCGAAGCGAGAGCTCCCGAGCCGTGCGGAACGCCTGGATGGCGTCGCCATAGATCTCGCAGAGACCCTTCCCTGGGTGCTTCCGCTGGAGGCTCGGCAGCGCCTGGATGAGGAACGCGTACTCGGTCGTGCCGTGCTTCTGGTGGACGGCGCGTGCGTCGGCCTCGATGACCGGCTGCGGTACTCCGCTCCGCTCGACCAGTACACCTAACATGGCGCCGAATGCAGCGCCCCACATCTCCAGCCAGTCGTAGAGGGTGTTGTCGAGGTCGGTGATGACGGTCGTGATGCGCTGCTTCATGGCTCGCCTCCGGGAATCTTGTACTGCGGCCGGCTGACGCACCGCCTACGGCAACAGGACGATGGAGCCCGTCGTCTGCCGGGCCTGCAAGTCGCGGTGGCACTGCGCTGCGTCCTTGAGTGCGTAGGTCGCTCGCACCTCGATCTTGACCTTGCCGGACCGTATGACCTCGAACAGCTCCGCCGCGCCCTGCTCCAGGTCGCTCCGCTTCGCCGTGTAAGTGAACACCGAAGGGCGGGTGAGGAAGAGCGAACCCTTCGCTCCCAGCATGCCGATGTCGATGGGCGGCACCACCCCTGAAGCGGCACCGAAGCTCACCATGAGCCCAAAGGGCTGTAGGCAGTCGAGTGAACCCTCGAAGGTGGCCTTGCCCACCGAATCGTAGACCACTGGCACGCCGGCACCGTTCGTCAGTTCGCGGACCCGCTTGGTGAAGCTCTCGCGTGAATAGACGACCACGTGATCGCATCCGTGCGCCTTCGCGAGCGCGGCCTTCTCGTCCGAGCCGGCAGTGCCGATGACCGTCGCGCCAAGGGCCTTCAGCCACCGGCATGCAATGAGGCCGACGCCCCCGGCAGCAGCATGGAAGAGGACGGTCTCGCCCAGCTTCACCGCATGAACCCGGCGCACCAGCGCCCAGACCGTGAGCCCCTTCAGCATCATCCCCGCCGCTTCACGATCGGACACGCCCTCGGGAAGCCGTAGCAGCCGGTCAGCAGGGATGAGCCTCACCTCGGAGTAGCCTCCGGGCGGACCGCCGACGTAGGTCACCCGGTCTCCCGTCTTGACGTGCGTGACGCCGGGTCCGACCGCCTCAACCGTCCCCGCGCCCTCCACCCCGAGTCCAGACGGAAGCGGCAATTTGTAGAGGCCGGAGCGGTGGTAGATGTCGACGAAGTTCACCCCGATGGCCGTGTGGCGGATGCGCGCCTGCTCCGGCCCGGGCTCGCCGATGGCCACCTGTTCCAGGCGTATCACCTCCGGGCCGCCCGTCTCGTGTATCCGAATCGCCTCGGCCATTTCCCTCTCCTGCGGCTCCTTGCCGTACGCCGTGCCGTTGAAGCCGATCCTGAAGACGTCGATGGTCCGGAACGGGCTGCTGGAGCTGAGATACCATCATGACATGTCATTTCAGCGAGTGTTCTCGAATGCCCCCTGGGAGACGCAGGTCGGCTACTGCCGGGCAGTGCGCGCCGGCTCACACGTTTACGTGACTGGCACGGCTCCCGTCGCGGAGGGTGGAGGGGTCCACGCGCCCGGGGACGCCACCGCGCAGGCCCTCCGGTGCTTCGAAATCACTCGTGGTGCCCTCTAGGCGCTGGGCGCGGACCTCTCGAACGTGGTCAGGACCCGGATGTTCGTGACCGACATCTCCCGGTGGCCCGAGTACGGCGCTGCACACCGTGAGGCCTTCGGCGCTCACCCTCCTGCCACCACCATGGTGGAGGTCAGGGCGCTCATCGATCCAGCCATGCTGATCGAGATCGAGGCCGATGCGGTCGTCGAGTGACACAGGCCGCCCTCTCCTGTTGGTGCTCACGCCCGACGAGCTGCTTGCCCGCCAGGCAACGCTGGTGCCGCCGCCGCGCGACGGGGGGACCGGTAGGCGAGATGAACGTTGTCAGACGCGATCCGTAGCTTGGAGTTCCTGCTCGCACTCGCACTCGCACTCGCAGAAACGCCTTCCCTTAGCCTTTCGAATACTTTCTGAATTTGAGCTCAAAGGCGACGGAGGCGACCATCTTCTTCACTTCTCCGCCGCACTTAGGGCATGCCTTCACTGGGGGGTCTGCGAGCTTTCGTTGCAGTTCAAACTGGTCGCCGCAGGCATTACATTGATATTCATATACTGGCATTGGTTGAGTATCCTATCTGAGATAGATCACGCGCCCTGAATATAGTGAACATAAAGTCCGTCTGTCAACCGTTTGGGGGGAGGCGCGGATGCGAGGGCTCACAGCGGCGACCAGTTGATGTGATTCTCCAGCGTCACCGCCGCCGCTGTGAGCTGATGTCCGGCGCCTTGCGGCGCCTCAAGCGG
>Ga0154716_1061_pt8 | contig 15852 bp, 16 predicted proteins | sample Rifle2008BG16ft_FD_105724 | JGI IMG/M metagenome (GOLD analysis project Ga0154716, IMG submission 105724) | Anaeromyxobacter sp. RBG_16_69_14
TGGCTCAGCCGCAGTACCGAGCCACGACCTCGAACAGCTGCTCGATGCGGAGCGGCTTCTCGAGGTGGGCGGCGACGCCGAGCGCACTGACGCTGTCCTCGACGCCCGCGGCGGCCGAGACGACGACGACGGGGATCTCGGCCAGCTCCGGATCCAGAAGCTGACGTCGCCGGAACTCGATTCCGTCCATGACCGGCATGAAGAGGTCGAGCAGGATGACGGCAGGGCGCTCGTCGCGGGCGGTATCCAGAGCATCGAGGCCGTCCTTGGCCGTCGCCACCTCGTAGCCCTCTTGCTCCAGGATCTCCTGGAGGGTCTCGCGAATGTCGCGGTCGTCGTCCACGATGAGGACGCCGCGGCGCGGCGCCTGCGCCCCAGGATCGCGCGAGGAGGGGACGAGCGGGGGGGGCTGCATCTTGTGGTGGACGCTCCTCGACCGGTAACGTGACCGTGAAGGCGGATCTCTCACCGTGGCTGTGCTGTGTGCCGCGCGCCCACCGGGAGCTTCCGCGGTGAGCGATTTATCTTACCCCCTTGGCCGCCATGATGTCGCGCCAGAACAAGGTGCGGAGGGGGGCGCTCCCCCCGCCTTGAGGAGCGGAGGTCCGGAGATCGCCCTGACTCTCCAGGACCGCGTTCCACAAACGGCGAAGAGGCGAGTCAGAGTGGCCGCAGCCCCGCTTGCCCATCCGGCTGCGCCGGGCGGCGGACTCGCTCCAGGGCGTCCTGGCTGCGCAGCGTGGGCGCGCCGAGCTCCGGGCGAAGGCGCTCGTACTTCCCATCCGCGCGGAGGACGCTGCCCTTGGCGGTGTCCTCGAAGCCGGCCTCGACGATCTGGAGCAGGCGCTGGCGCAGTTCGGGGTCGTCGATGGGCGCCATCACCTCGACGCGGCTGAGGAAGTTGCGCGGCATCCAGTCGGCCGAGGAGACGTGGAAATGGGCGCGCTTGCCCTCTCCGAAGATGAAGATGCGGCTGTGCTCGAGGTAGCGGTCCACCACCTGGTGAACCCGGATGCGCTCCGAGATCCCGGGCACGCCGGGCCGCAGGCAGCAGATGCCGCGAACGAGCAGGTCCACCTTCGCGCCTGCCTGGCTCGCCCGGTAGAGCGCGCCGATGACCTCGCGGTCCACGAGGGAGTTCATCTTGGCGAGGACGCGCGCGGGCCTGCCCGAGAGCGCTTCCGCCGCCTCCTCGTCCACGAACTTGATGATCCGGTCCTTGAGGCCGTGCGGCGCGACCGCGAGCCGCTTCCACGGCCACTGCGGCACGATGCCCTGCGCCGCGAGCTCGTCCGTGGTGTTCCCGGTGAGCATGTGGAACACCGCCTCGGCCTCTTCGGCGATGTCCTGGCGCGCCGTGAGGAGCGAGACGTCCGTGTAGATACGCGCCGTCTGCGGATTGTAGTTGCCGGTGCCGACGTGGACGTAGCGGCGCGGTCCCCGTCCCTCGCTGCGCACCACGAGCGACAGCTTGCAGTGCGTCTTGCAGGCGTCGTAGCCGTACACCACCATCGCGCCCGCGCGCTTCAGCTCCTCGATCGGGCCGATGTTGTTCTCCTCGTCGAGGCGAGCGCGAATCTCGAGGAAGACGGCCACCTCCTTGCGTTTCTCGGCGGCGCGGAGCAGCGCCTTCACGAAGGGGCTGTTCTTGCCTGTGCGGTAGAGCACCTGCTTGATGGCCTTCACGTCGGGATCATCGGCCGCCTCCTCGATGAAGCGCACCACCGGGTCGAACGAGTCGTACGGATGGTGGAGTAGGATGTCGCCCTTGCCCACCGCCTCGATGACCGACTCGCCTTCGAAGAGGGGGGGGGCCGCAACGACGGAACGGGCCTCGCGGTGATCGGCGCGGGTGAGGTCGCCCAGCGCGACCAGGTCTTGGAGCTGGAGCGGCCCGTCCACGTCGTAGACGTCCGCTTCCTCGAGCCCGTGCTGGCTCGCCAGCGGAGCCGTGATCTCGCTCGGCGAGTCGGACGCAAACTCGAGTCGGACCGCCGCGCCGAGGTCGCGCCGGCGCACGCCTTCGGAGACCATCGCGAGCAGGTCGTCGCCCTCCTCCGGATCCACGTCCAGGTCCCAGTTGCGGGTCACGCGGAAGGCCGCGGTGCGCAGCTTCGTGCTGGAGAAGAACAGCTCCGAGACGTGCTCGCCCACCAGGTCCTCGACGAGGATGAAGGCTCGCCCGCCGCCCACCGGGACGAGGCGCTGCACCGCTGCCGTAGGGACGCCCACCACCGCCATGGTGCCGCCCGGCCGCCGCCGCCGCCTGGGGCCGGGCCGCGGCAGCTGAACCGCCAGCGAGATGGACTTGTTGCGCAGCTGCGGGAAGGGATGGCTCCGGTCGTGGGCGAGCGGGGTGAGGAGCGGGAAGACCTTCTCGCGGAAGTGCCGCCGCGCCTCCGCTGCCTGCTCCCCCGAGAGCTCGCTCGCGCGCAGGATGCGGATGCCGTGCTCGCGCTCCAGCCCGGGGCGGATCTCCTCGCGCCAGAGGCGGTACTGGTCCGCCACCATGCGGTGGACGCGGGCAGAGACCGCGGCCAGCTGCTCGGCGGGGAGCATCCCGTCCGCGGGCGTGGTGGTGACCCCTTCCTCGATCTGGACCTTCAGGCCAGCCACCCGCACCATGTAGAACTCGTCCAGGTTCGACGAGACGATCCCGAGGAACTTGAGCCGCTCCAGGACCGAGAGGGAGCCATCCGCCGCCTCGTCGAGCACGCGCTGATTGAACTCGAGCCAGGAGAGCTCGCGGTTGATGTAGAGACTGGGGTCGAGCTCCGTGCGCGGCGCCAGCGCCGGAGGCTCGGATGCCGCGGCCGGCGGAAGCCCGATCGCCGGGGCCTCCAGCAGGCCCTGGGTTGGGCTCTGGGTTGGCAATGGCTGTCCTGAAAGATCTAGACTTCCGACACTCTAGTCTCGTTCCATCGCAGGCAAGGCTCCTTCACGGGTCGCGCACGGGTCGCGGATCGCCGCTGGAGACCCCGCCTCCAAGGCGCGCAACCACGCGACATCTCGGGAATACGATGATTTTCCCAGCAGCCCACCTACACTTTCCGGCACCGTCTGGCCCGAGGATGCGTACCCAGAGGATGCGTCCTTGAGGAAGACCCAGCAGAGCGACATCCTGGCGGCCATCGACGTGGGCACGAACGCCGTCCGCCTGGAGCTGGTACGCCCGCTCCCCGACGGTTCGCTCGAGACCCTGCATCAGGAGCGCGATCCCGTGCGGCCGGGCGAGGGCGTCTTCGCCACCGGTTCGATCCCCCGCGAGGTGGCAGACCGGTTGCTGTCCACGCTGCGGCGCTACAGTGCGCTCTGCCGGCGTGACGGGGCGAGGCTTCGGGCCGTGGCGACGAGCGCGGTGCGCGAGGCGCGCAACGGTGCCGAGATCGTGCGCCGCGCGCGAGAGGAGGCGGGCATCGAGCTCGAGGTCGTCTCCGGGCGCGAGGAGGCGCGCCTCATCTGCCTGGGCGTCCTGCACGGCAAGCCGCCCAACTCCCGCTCGCTCGTGCTCGACATCGGCGGCGGCTCGACCGAGGTGGCGATGGCGCATGGCGAGCACCCCTCCGAGCTCTGGAGCGTGGCGGTGGGCGCGGTCCGGCTCACCGAGATGTTTGGCACCTCGGCAAAGGTGCCGCCGGCGAGGCTGGCCCTCGTGCGCAGCTACGCCGCGGAGGCCTTTCGCGAGGGTCTGCCGAAGCGGTTCCGCCACCCCTCTGTCGCGCTTGGCAGCTCGGGGACGATCAACGCGGTGGTCGGGTTCGCGGCCTCGAAACGCCGCAGCGCGACCCCCAAGGAGATCGAGAAGGCCGTGCATGAGCTCGCCGGGATGGGAATCGAGGAGCGGCGCCGTCACTTCGACCCGGGCCGCGCAGAGATCGTGATCGGGGGTGCGGTCATCCTGGAGGCCGCCGTGCGTCACCTCGGGCTCGCGTCGGTGACCAGCGTGGACACCGGCCTGCGCAACGGCATCCTCGTCGACATGTTCCGCCGCGGCGCCCTGGCACAGCGCGACGACCGCTCGGGGGCTGAGGGTGCGCTCGCACTGGGGCGCCGCTTCGGCTTCGACGAGCGGCACGCGGTCCACGTGGCCGCCCTTGCGGTCACGCTCTTCGAGGATCTGGCCGGCCTGCACGGGCTTCCGCTCTCGGCCCGGCGCGTGCTCGAAGCGGCCGCGGTGGTGCACGACGTCGGCAACGCGGTCTCCTTCCACAAGCACCACAAGCACACCTTCTACCTGGTAGCCAACGCCGACATGCCTGGCTTTGCCGATCGCGAGCGCGAACTCGTCGCGACGGTGGCGCGCTATCACCGGCGTTCCACGCCGGACCGCGGGCGCGCCGATCTGGCGCACCTCTCGACGGCGGAGCTCACCTCCCTCCGCAAGCTGGCGGCCCTCCTGCGCGTGGCGAACGCGCTCGACGCTTCCCACCAGCAGCCGGTGCGCGAGCTGCGCGCCGAGCAGCGTGACGGCGCGGTGGCGCTGCGGCTGCGACTGCGCGCCCCCGCCGACCTCGAGCTCTGGGACGCCGACCGCGAGGGGCAGTTCTTCCGCGCGGTGTTCAGGAAGAGGCTGGAGCTCGTCGTTCGCAAGGGGTAGTCGCAGGTAGTCGCGGCTCTCCCCAGCCTATCAGGATCTGAGGCAGCTCCGGACGTCCGTCCCTCCCCCTGAGGAGGAAAGGGACGGCTCCAGTCACGATGGGGAGGCCGTCCCCGAGGGCCGCCTCGCTCGAAAGGAAAATGCCCCGGATTACGCGGGCACGCTCCGGCATGCCGCTTGCGGTAGGCGCTGCCAGCCGCGGGCGGTCGAGCCCGCTTCGTTCACTCGTCTCAATTGAGGAGTTCACCATGAAGAAGATCCTGAGCGCACTCGTCGCCGTGGTTTTCGTCGCAGTCTCCGCCCCCGCCTTCGCGGCGGATCCTGCCGCCGCCGCCGCCCCTGCCGCTGCCCCCGCTGCCGAGGCGCCTGCCGCCGCCCCCGTCGAGGCCCCCAAGGTCGAGAAGGCCGAGAAGAAGGTCGAGAAGAAGGCCAAGAAGGTCAAGAAGTCCAAGAAGGCCGCCGAGAAGATGGAGAAGATGGAGAAGCCTGTCGAGAAGATGGAGAAGCCTGTCGAGGCGAAGTAACTCCGTCTCGTCCCTGGGTCGGGGCTCGTCCCCTGCCGCAGTGGTCATGGAGCCGGTCGCCGCGAGGTGGCCGGCTCCTTGTCGTTGGTGAGCCGGCGCGAAGGGATCGCGGGGCGCGAAATGCGCCCGCCTCTGCGGCGTTTCGGTTTCCGCGACCTCGAACCGGGCTGCCGCTGGCGCACGGGAGGTGTACGGCGTTCCGGCGAGCGTCGCGCTCTGGGCGGTGATACTCTCCCTCGCCTCCGCGTCGGGCTGCGGGCTCGCCTTCGGCGTCTACCCGCCGTGCGCGCCAGCCGGGTCGATCCGGTGGAGGCGATGCGAACCGAGTAGCACCACTGGGGTGGAAGGGGTCGTCCCGCGCCGCCCATACGCCGTAGGGCTGGGGCTCGTTCCCCGCCGCCGAAGGAGCGAGAGCGCGTGGACAGACAGAAGGTGAAGAAGGAGATCCGTGGCTGGGTCCTGACCATCGCCGCCGTGCTGGCGTTCCGGACGTTCCTTTACGAGGCGGTCTACATCCCTTCGGGTTCCATGATCCCCACGTTGCAGATCGGTGACTACGTGATCGTGGAGAAGTGGGCCTACGGCGCGCGCCTGCCGTTCACCGAAACCGCCCAGGCCACCTGGTCGAGCCCGAAGCGCGGTGACGTGGTGGTGCTGCTGGCGCCCCCCGGAAACGTGCGCAATGACGACCTCATCAAGCGAGTCGTTGCGGTGGCTGGCGACACGGTCGAGATCCAGGACGGCGCGCTCGCCCTGAACGGCAAGCCCGTGCCGCGACGGCGCGTAGACGGACCGTGCACGTACTGGAACAAGATCGAGGGCGGGCCCTGGCGCGAGGAGCCGTGCGCCGACTTCGTCGAGCAGCTCGATCGTCACACCTACCAGTCGTACTGCACGCCCTACCTCCCGTGTGGCGACGTGCCCCCGGCGACGGTGCCGCCCGGCACGGTCTGGCTCGCCGGCGACCACCGCGATCACAGTGCCGACTCGCGCGTCTTCGGCCCCGTGCCCGTCGGCCGCGTCAAGGGGCGCGCCTGGGTGGCGCTCGTGTCCTGGGGGCCCTCCGGCCCGCGCTGGAATCGGCTGTTCCACAGCGTGAGGCACTAGGTTTACCCGGATGGGGCCTCCAGGCCCCGCGGTGGAGTGCATCTCGGCACCAGCGTCGTCGGCGAGCAACAGCCCACCCTGGCCGGAGGTGGCGTGTTGCGCGCATCGCGGAAGGCGACAAGACTATCCCCCTCGAGGAGCGCATCGGGCTCTCTCCTTATCCAAAGATCGAAAGCACACGGACATGGCATCGAACCTCTGGGACATCGACGTCGGCTGCTCGTCCATCCGCTTCTCGGTGCGCCACATGGTCATCACCAAGGTCCACGGCTGCTTCGCCAGGTGGTCGGGAACCATCACGCTCGACGAGCAGGATTTGACCCGCTCCTCGGTGGAGGTTCGCATCGACGCGGCCTCGATCGAGGCGCGCTGGGCCGCGCGGGATACGCAGGTGGCGGACCGCGACGCGCGCCTCAAGTCGGCGGACTTCCTCGACGTGGCGAAGTACCCGGAGATCAGTTTCCGGTCGAAGCGGATCGACAGGGCGGGTTCGAGCTACCGCCTCGTGGGCGACCTGTCGCTCCACGGCGTCGAACGCGAAGTGACGCTCGAGGCCCAGTTCGCAGGCGTCGGCAAGGATACCTGGGGCAAGCAGCGGGCAAGTTTTTCCGCCAGGGTGGCCCTCGACCGCCGCGACTACGGGTTGGTATGGGACCCGGTGCTGGAGGTGGGGAGCATCGTGGTCGGCGAGAAGGTGGGAATCGCGATCGAGATCGAGGCGGTGAAGAAGGTCTCCGCGGCTTCGGCGGCGGCGTAGCGGCCCCCTACACCCGCGGGCTTCCGCGCCTACCAGTCAGTACTTCCCGTCCTCGCCCTCGATCAGCCGGTAGATCTCGGCCGAGTCCTTTGCTTTCATGATCGACTCGCGGAACGCGGGGCTCTTGAAGATGCGGCTGATCCGCGCCAGCGCCTTGAGGTGTGCGCCCGCCGAGTTCTCGGGTGCGAAGAGCGAGAAGAAGAGAAAGGTGGGCTTGCCGTCGATGGCCTTGAAGTCAACCCCGGCCTTCGAGCGGCCGAAGCTCGCCATGAGCACGGGAAGACCGGGTACCTTCGCGTGCGGGATGGCGACGCCGTCGCCGATGCCGGTCGAGCCGAGCTTCTCGCGCTCGAGCAGCGTCTCGAGCAGGCGCTGGGCATCCAGCTTGTGGCTTGCCGCGAGCGGTCGGGACAGGCCCGTCAGCACCGCCTGAGCGGACGTGCCGGTGAGGTCGTCCACGACTGCGTCGGGCTGGAGGAACTCGACGATCTTCATGGCGGACGTCTCGCTAGCACAGGTGGCGATGATGGGCAAGCAACAGGGTAAAGCAGCACGGTGCGCCGCGCCGCCTCTCTCCTGAGGGCGGCGGGCGCCTCTTGAATAGCCGGTGAAGCGCTGGTCAACCGGCCCTGGCCTCGATCAGCCCGAGGTTTCCGTCGTCGCGGCGGTAGACCACGTTGATGGCGTGGTCCTTCGCGTTCTGGAAGACGAAGAACATGCTGTTGAGGAGCTCGAGCTGGAGGATCGCCTCGTCGAGTGTCATCGGCTTCGCCTGGAAGGTGCTCGACTTCACCACGCGGTCGGACGGCGCCCTGGCCGCGTCGAACACCTCGTGCCGCACGTCGACCGCGCGGTGGCCATTCACGCGCTCGACGACCTTGTGGTTCTTGAGCTTTTCCTTGTGTTTCTTGAGCTGTCGCTCGATCTTCTCTGCCGCCGCGTCGATGGACGAGTACATGTCCCCCGTCTTGGCGCGGCCGCGCAGGAGGAATGGGCCAGCCTTCAGGTTGATGTCTGCATGGTGCTCGAGGTTCTCGACGTAGAGCACGACGTGCGCCTCGCTGGGCTGATCGATGTAGCGCTGGATGTGCTCGACCTTGACGCGTGCGTGTGACTTCAGCGCTTCGGTCGATTCGAGGTGCCTGAAGGTGATGTTCACCTGCATGAACCGCCTCCTCTGCTGTGGAGCCGCGGAAAACACATCGGCCGCGACCCGCGCGCCCCGCTCGGAGCCCGCCGCGCCGCGGCCGCTGTCGCTCTGGGCCTCATGCCCAGGACCATTCTAGCAGACCTCCCGGTCGCGAGATCTCGGGCCCATGAAGGGCTGCGCGCGCCTGGATTTCACCTAACCGGGGGCACCCGTGGTCGGCAAGTGGAACGGTCGGGGCTCGTTCGTCAAAAGTACTTCTTGCGCTTGGACGAGGGCAGGATGCCGAGCACCTCGCGGTATTTCGCCACCGTGCGGCGCGCGATCTCGATGCTCTGCCCCTTCAAGAGCTCGACGATCTTCTGATCCGAGTGAGGGCGCTTGGGGTCCTCGGCCGCCACGATCTGCTTGATGTGGTTCTTCACGGCCTCGCTCGCGATCTCCTCGCCGCCCGTCTTGTTGATGGCCGAGTTGAAGAAGAACTTGAGCTCGTAGATCCCCTGCGGTGTGTGGACGTACTTGTTGGTGGTGACGCGCGAGACGGTCGACTCGTGCATCCCGATGTCCTCCGCCACGTCGCGCAGGATGAGCGGCTTCAGGTATGCGATCCCCTTGTCGAGGAAGTCCTTCTGGAACTTCACGATCGACTCGGTCACCTTGTAGATGGTGCGTTGCCGCTGGTGGATGGAGCGGATGAGCCACACCGCGCTGCGCAGCTTGTCCTGGATGTACTCCTTCGCCTTGCCTGCCTGTCCGTTCTTGAGCGCCGCGCGGTACATGCCGCTGATGCGGAGCTTGGAGAGGCCGTCGTCGTTCAGGACGGTGACGTACTTGTCGCCCATCTTGTAGACGTAGACGTCGGGGGTGATGTACTGCGGCTCCTCCGTCGTGAAGGCGCGGCCCGGTTTCGGCTCGAGGTGGCTGATGACCTTGACCGCCTTCACCACCTCGTCGATCGGGATCTTGAGGTCCTTCGCGACGGCCGCGTAGTTCTTGGACTCGAGGTGCTTCAGATGACGCTCGATGATGGCCACGATCTCGGGCGTGTCGGCGTTGAGTTGCCGCACCTGGATGAGCAGGCACTCGCGCAGATCGCGCGCGGCGACGCCGATGGGGTCGAGCGTCTGCACCTTCTGCAGCGCCGCCTCGCAGAACTCGAGGCCCATGCCCGACTCGAACGCCACGCGGACCAGCGGATCGCGCGCGGCGCCGTCCTCGGTCTCGCCCTCGACGTGAGGCATCTTGAAGTAGCCGTCGTTGTCGAGGTTGCCGATGATGAGCATGGCGACCTGCTCCTCGTCGGGGGAAAAGTGCGAGAGCCGGAGCTGCCAGACCAGGTGACCGACGAGGTCGGTCTTCTTGGTGAGGGTCGCCTCGTAGCCGGGCAGCTCCTCGTCGGAGAGGCCGCGGTTCGACGGTGCCGTGTGGCCTTGCAGCTGGTAGTGGTCGAGGTACTGATCCCAGTCGATCTCGTTGGCGCCCTCCTCGCCCTTCACCTCGACGGCCTTCTCGGCCTCCTTGTGCTGTGGCGCCGCCTCCTCCTGCGCCTGCTCCGTGGGACTGGCGCCCTCGGCGCGGGTCTCCTCCTCCCCCTCGGCCGGCTCCTCGAGCAGTGGATTCTCGGTGACCTCGGTGCGGATGAGATCGACGAGCTCCATGCGCGAGAGCTGCAGGAGCTTGATGGCCTGCTGCAGCTGGGGGGTCATCACCAGCTGCTGGGTCATCTTGAGGTGCTGCTTCAGCTCGAGGCTCATCGGGGACGCTCCGGGTGCTTTTCGTGGTCGAGGCGGAACTTCTCGCCGAGGTACACGGCGCGGGCGCGCTCGCTCGCCGCGATGGCGGTCGGCGTGCCCTCTTCCAAGATCCCGCCCGCGGAGAGGATGTACGCGCGGTCGCAGATGCCGAGGGCCTCGCGCACGTTGTGATCGGTGAGCAGGACGCCGATGCCTTTGTCCCGCAGCGCACCGATGAGGCGCTGCAGCTCGCCGACCGCGATCGGGTCGACCCCGGCGAACGGTTCGTCGAAGAGGATGCAGCGCGGCGAGGAGAGCAGGCTGCGCGCCACCTCGGCCCGCCGTCGCTCGCCCCCGGAGAGCGTCTCGCCGAGGCTGTCCGCCACGTTCTGCAAGCGGAACTCTTCGAGCAGCCCATCGGCCCGTCGCTCGCGATCCGCGCGACGGGCGCCCAGCGCCTCCAGGACCGCCGTGAAGTTCTGGCGCACGGTCAGCTTGCGGAAGATCGAGGACTCCTGCGGGAGGTACCCCACGCCGCGCCGCGCGCGCTTGTGCATGGGCAACCCCGTCAGATCCTCTCCGCCGAGGGAAATGCGACCGCCGTCGGGTGTCACCAGCCCGACCACCATGTTGAAGCTCGTGGTCTTGCCGGCGCCGTTCGGGCCGAGGAGGCCGACGACCTCGCCCGGGCGCACGTGGAACGAGACCCCGTCCACCACGCGGCGTCGCTTGTAGCTCTTGGCGAGCCCGTCGGCGCGCAGGAGGCCGTCGCTCACTGCGCTGCCCCCTTCTTCCCGGGCAGCGACTGTCCCGGCTTCTGGATGAGGGTTCCCTTCCCCTGCTTCAGGAAGACCCTGTCCAGGTCGAGATCGTAGACGACCTCCTCGCAGTACATGATCGAGGCGCCGTCGTGCAGGATGGGATCACCCCGGCAGACGACCTTGCTCGTGGCGGCGTCGTAGGTGGCGCGGTCGCAGGTGACGACCTTCTCGCCGCGCGTGAGCTTCACGTCGCCCTCGCACACGGCGTGGTGGATGTCGCCGGCCGGATCGTGATCGGCGACCATCTTGCGGCAGACGAGCTTCGCGTCCTCGCGCGTGAACGTCACGAGGGGTTTTCCCTTCATGATCGTCCGGCGCTCCTTGTACAGGTACTCGATGGCGTTCGCGTCGACGTGTGTCGGTGGGGTGGGCTTGGCGGATGCTGCGGCCTGGCCCCGTGATCCGGCCCTCGATGTCGCAGGTGCAGCCGTCGTCCCCGGTAGTCCGGCGAGGGCGAGCTGCGCGATGGCCAGGAGGGCGATCACCGCCCCGCCTCGCCAGTCACGACATGAGCACCGCCCTCGATGTGCAGGACTTGGTCCCTGGGATCGAGGGTGAACCCCGGCCCGCTCACCGTCAGCTCGGACGATCGGACCTCCACCGGCTGGTCGCCGCGCACCAGCCCGTCGGCGGCGGCGTAGCGCGCCTCGGCGGTGGTGGCGACCTGTCCGGGCTGTTCGGCCCGGACGCCACCCGTCGCGGTGAAGCGGTGTTCTCTCACGTTGCCGCTGCCGCGGGCCGCCGTGATGTGCGATTCGGCCTGGGAGGAGGTGGCTGGGAAGCGGACCGCTATCCGTTCGGCCGCGAGATCGGCGGAGTCGCGGCGAAACGTCGCATGCGCGGCCTGGCCCTCCGCCGTGAGGAGCGGGCCTCGGAAGACGCGGAACCGAAGCTTCTCGAATGTCAGCTGCGGAGGCACGTCCTCGTTCCCTCGCGGTCTCGCTGCTTCGCACCCGCTCGTGGCGGCGAGTGACCAGAGAACCGCCACGACCGCCAAAAGCCGCGTAACCATAACATTCTTGTCCATCTTCAATCTAGTGGCACGGCCTTTGCTAGTGGTATTCACGAACGCTGGGAAGCTAGGTCCCGGAAAGCTCACGGCTTTTCGGCATCGCCTTTGCTTGGGAGACCCTTACGGGTGCAGTGGTCTTCCAGCGGCGGTGCATCCACACCCACTCGGTGGGGTTGCGTCTGATCGCCGCCTCTTGAAGGGCCGCGGCCGCTGCGGTGATGCGTTCGACCTCAGCCTCCGGATCGGCGGGTCCGGAATCGTAGCTCAGCTCGATGATGTCGAGCTCGTGGCCAGCTCCCGGACGGGGGCCTCTACGGTGGCTTGTGCCGACCACCACCGTCGCCCCGAAGCGCAGCGCGAGGTCACCCACCGCCCGCGGCGTGAACGCTGGCCTGCCGAAGAACGGGACGAAGACTCCCTGCACCTTCGTGTCCTGGTCGATGAGGATGCCGAGCGCGCCACCTTGCCGGAAGAGCTTGATGAGCTCGCGACCGGTGGCGGGGTCCTCACGCCAGAGCGTCTTGTTCCCGCCTCCCGCGCGGAAGCGCGCCATGAGCTCGTTCAGCCTGGGGTCCGCGTTCCGCTTCGCGATGACCGCGTTCGGCTGGGTCACGAGCGCGAGGCGGCGGGCCAGGAGCTCCCAGTTGCCGATATGGCCGGCGACGAAGATGAGGCCCTTGCCGCGCGCCATGGCGCGCCGGACGATCTCCTCGCACCCGGGGGCGAACGACACGTACTCGTCGATGCGCCCGCAGCCGTGCACGGCGATCACCTCCATCGCCACCTGGCCTAGATGGGCGAGGCTGGCCCTGGCGATGGCGCGGCGCTCCTCTCCGCTCTTCTCGGGGAACGCGAGCGCCAGGTGCTCCAGCATGAGGCGGCGCTCCCTGCGAGCGAAGAGCCACGCCAGGCGCCCCACCACCGAGCCCAGCAAGAGCGCGGGCCCGAGGGGCAGCCAGGAGAGGAGCCGGACGGCCGCGCGCAGGAGCGCGGACCTGACCGCGCGCTTCACTCGCTTGCGAAGAGGTACCTCCATCGCGCCTCAGGCTATCACGTAGCTCGGCCGGTGCCCCTGCCATGGAATGCACCGGGAGTTCTCCCTCCTTCGTCCGGCTTGCGCGGCGGTCAGGAACCCGGGAGCCGCCAGACGAGCCCACCCCGGAAGAGGACCTCGGAGGGCAAGTCCGCCGCCTCCGACGAGCACGTCAGGGATTGACGGTGGGTCAGCGTCACACCAGCTGGTCTCCTTCGAAGTGGCTGAATTCACACCCGAGATGGCTGGCGCGTGGTGTGCTTATCAGCTCGGAGTGATGGTAGGGGACCGGTGTGACTCCATGAAGGACTCCCGAGGTCTTTGTGAGACGGGTGCAAGGGAAGCACTGCCTCCCGCCCACGCCCGGGAGCGCCAGCGCCGCTCTCCCCTCCGATTCCCTGCCTGGTACCGACCGACCTTGATCCTGGCCGCGCTGGCGGGCTACGCGCTCGCATTCGACGCGATCCACCGTGCCATAGGCCCTGCCGTCGGAGCCTTCAGCTTCATCCCTATCCTCGTGGCAGGGGCGCTCTCGGGAAGCGCGGCAGGGGCGCTCGCCGGGATCATTCTCATCCCCGTCAACGCCGTGCTCTTCCGGGCAACCGGGTCGGTTCTAGGGTCCTGGAGCGCCCACATCGTTTCAGGTCTGGCAGGCGTCTTCGCAGGCGCGATCGCTGGGCGCCTCAGGGACTTGCGAGTTGCCCTCGAGGAGGCATTGAGGCAGAAGACCGAGGCCGCCCGCGCCCTCGAGGATCGCGAGGCGCAATTCTCGCTCGCGCAGGAAGCTTCCCACGCCGGCAACTGGGTGCTGGAGATCGGCACGGGGAGTATCTACTGGTCGGCGGAAATCTACCGCATCCTCGGTATTGATCCGAGGACGACGCCTACCCGCGAGCTCTTCCTCGAGCACGTCCACCCCGAGGATCGGGCCGCCGTGGACGATTCCGTCCAGCGCTCCATCCAGGAACGGAGCGCGTTGGCTGTCGAGCATCGTATCGTCCGCGCGGACGGCCAGATCAGGTTCGTTCACGCGTCAGGACAGATCCTCGCCGACGAATCCGGGCGGCCCTCCAAGATGGTTGGCACGACCCAGGACATCTCGGAGCGTAAGGAGCACGCCGCCGCGCTTCGCGCCGCGAATGCCGAACTCGCCGCCGCCCACACGGCGGCGATGCGCTCCCGCGACAACTTCCGCAAGATCCTGGAGACCATCCCGGACGTGGTCGTCATGACTCGGATGGACGGGAGCATCGCCTTCGTGAACGGGTCCGGGCAGTCGATGTTCGGGATCGAGCCGGGGTCACCTATCAAGACGAACTCGGTTCTGGAACGGGTTCTACCGGAGGACCGTCCGGTCCTCATGCGCCGGCGCGAACTGGCTGCCGCTGGGCGAGATCCGGGAGAGGCGACGGTGCGCGTCCTGACAACGCGGGGCGTGCGCGAGTGCGAGATCAATGGACTGCGCGTCGATTTCGACGGCGAGCCGGCCATCGTGACCATGGTGCGCGATGTCAGCGAACGCCGCGAGATGGGACGCAAGCTGGCTCTGGCCGAGCGCATGGCCTCGCTGGGGACGCTCGCGGGCGGCGTCGCGCACGAGATCAACAACCCGCTCTCTTACGTCCTGGGCAACCTGAGGTTCATCTCCGCCGAGCTCGCCGGAATGAAGGTCCAGGGCCCCCCCGACCGGCTCACGGAGGTGAGGCTGGTGGCGGGCGAAGCGCTCGAGGGAGCGGAGCGCGTCCGGCGCATCGTGCAGGATCTTCACGCATTCTCACGGCCCAGTGAGACGCTGGGGCCAGTCGACGTCCATCGGGTCCTCGACCTGGCGATCAACATGGCCTGGAGCCAGATCCGGTACCGAGCCAGACTGGTGAAGGACTACGCCGACATCCCGCCTGTCCAGGGGGACGAATCGCGTCTGAACCAGCTGACTCTCAACTTGCTCGTCAACGCTGCGCAGGCGATCCAGGAGGGCCAGCCCGCCGAGAACGAGATCCGCGTCGTGACCCGCATGATGGGTGCTGACCGTGTCGTCATAGAGATCCAGGACACCGGATGCGGGATCCCGCCCGAGATACGGAGCCGCATGTTCGAGCCCTTCTTCACCACGAAACCGGTGGGTGCGGGTACGGGTCTCGGGCTCTCCATCTGCCACGGGATCGTGGGTTCCCTGGGTGGCGAGATCACCGTCGAGAGCGAGGTGGGTAAGGGGAGCGCATTCCGAGTGATGCTTCCTGCCGCGCCGCAGGTTGGCGTCCCGGCGCCGCTCCTCCACGAACCACGCGCCAGCCTCGGCTCAGGACGGCAAGAGTCCCTTTGCCCGGCGAATCAGATCGCACAGTTCCCGCACCGCTCCGCGGCCGCCCGGTGACGCGGCCACGAAGTGGACGGCGGCCAGGACCTCTGGCAGCGCGTCGGCCGGGCACGCCGAGAGCCCCACGCGCGCGAGGAGGGGGAGGTCGTTCACGTCGTCGCCCATGTAGGCGACCTCGCTGTCGGTGATGCCGAGGTGCGAGAGCTCGGCGTAGCCCGCGAGCTTGTCCCGCTGGGCGAAGACGAGGTGCTTGAACCCGAGCTCCTCGAGGCGCTTCTTGGCGAGGCCCGGGCGGCCGGAGATGACGCCCAGCTCGACGTGCTCGCGAATGAGCACGATGCCGTGGCCGTCCTTCACGTCGAACGCCTTCATCACCTCGCCCTCGGCGCCGTAGTAGAGGCGGCCGTCGGTGAGCACGCCGTCCACGTCGAGGAGCAAGAGGCGGATCTTCGCGGCGCGCGCGAGGAGGTCCTTCTGCCCTCTGGTGGAGCGGGGGCTCGTACCAGGGCTCGTCCTCGACCGGCGCGCCACCTTGCCGGTGGGTTCGCGCCGCACGGCTGTCCCGGCGCCTTCGAATGCCGCAGGGCGGGGGCCCGTCCCCGGCCGCCCTGTCTTGCCGGTGGCAGGAGGCCTCACGGCTGACCGAGCGCCCTGCGGATCCGGAGCACGTCGGACAGCAGGCGGTCGGCCATCTCGAAGTCGAGCGAGTTCGGTCCGTCGGACCTGGCGACGGAGGGGTCCTCGTGGATCTCGGTGAAGAGCGCGTCGATGCCGGCCGCCGCCGCCGCGCGCGCGAGCGGCGCG
>Ga0154716_1094_pt4 | contig 15800 bp, 14 predicted proteins | sample Rifle2008BG16ft_FD_105724 | JGI IMG/M metagenome (GOLD analysis project Ga0154716, IMG submission 105724) | Anaeromyxobacter sp. RBG_16_69_14
TCGGCGACAGCCGCCCCGAGATCGTGGCCGCCGTCAACGACGGGTTCGTGTACGCCTACGGGCCCGACGCGCAGCTCCTGTGGCGCTTCGACTACGCGCGCGGTGCCGGGAGGAGGTTCGCCTCGGAGCCGGTGGCCGTCGATCTCAACCGCGACGGCCGGCCCGAGATCGCCTTCGGCACCTACGGGCTCGAGGAGGGCGCCGGCCACCTCGTCGTCCTCGCCAATACCGGCGAGCTCTTGCACGACGTCGTCCTTCCCGGCCAAGGGCAGGATGGCAACGGCATCGGCGTCCCGGCGGCGCCTGCGGTCGGCGACCTCGACGGCGACGGCAAGCTCGAGATCGCGCTCATGACGTTCGACCACGGCCTCGACGTGTTCACCGTCCCGGGATCGGGCGACAACTGCATGCCGTGGCCGACCGGGCGCGGCAACCTGCTGCGCAACGGGGCGGGGCCGAACACGCGCTGAAGAGCGTGTAGCGCGTCCGTCCCCGTCGAATGACGTGCGGATCGGCCGGGCGAAGGGTATCGCATGCACGGGGGAGAAGAGTGACGCACGTGCCGCCCGATCACCTCGAGCTCGTCCACGGGCAGGGCGCGAGGCCGGAGTCGGCCCTCGCTCTCGAGGCCGCAGGCGATGCTGCGGCAGCGGCGCTCGCGCAGCCGGGCGCCGGGGGTGACGCTGCGCTGGCCAATCCGCGGCTCTTCGTCAACCGGGAGCTCAGCCTGCTCGAGTTCCAGCGGCGCGTGTTCGATGAGTGCCGGGATCCGGCGAACCCGCTGCTGGAGCGAGTCAGGTTCCTCTCCATCGTCGCGTCGAACCTCGACGAGTTCTTCATGATCCGCGTCGCCGGGCTGAAGCAGCAGATCGCCGCCGGCGTGACGGAATCCTCGGCCGACGGACTCACCCCGACCGAGCAGCTCGCGGCGATTCACAGGGAGACGCTCACCCTGAGCCGCGCGATGACCGACTGCCTGCACAGCGAGATCCTTCCCCAGCTCCGGATGGCGGGCATCCACGTCCTCGACTACCCGCAGCTCAACGAGAGGCAGCTGGCCGCGGCGCGGAAGTACTTCGACGAGATGGTCTTCCCCGTGCTGACGCCGCTCGCGTTCGACCCGGGCCGGCCCTTTCCGCACATCTCGAACCTGAGCCTGAATCTGGGGGTGCTGATCGAGGGCAGCGAAGGCGCCCAGCGCTTCGCGAGGATCAAGGTGCCCGACACGCTGCCCCGCCTGGTGCCGCTGGGCCGCTCCTCGGGCGGCTTGAAGAAGGACGGGACCGTCCCCTACCAGCACTCCTTCGTCTGGCTCGAGCAGTTGATCAAGGCGAGCGTCGATCGGCTGTTCCCCGGGATGAAGGTCCTCGAGGTCGAGCCGTTCCACGTGACCCGCGACGCGGAGATGCTCCTGCAGGAGATGGAGGCCGCCGACCTGCTCGAGTCCATCGAGAAGGGAGTCAGGCAACGGCGCTTCGGGTCCGTCGTCCGGCTAATCGTGACGCCAGGGATATCGGGAGCACTGCGCGACGTCCTGCTCGAGAACCTCGAGGTCCATCCGCTCGACGTCCTCGAGCTGGAGCAACCGCTCGGGCTCTCGAGCGTGGCGAGCCTCACGTCGATCGAGCGTCATGATCTGAGATTCCCGGCGTTCCTGCCGACCACCCCGGCGCGCCTGTCCCGCAAGGACGCCGGCGGCAACATCTTCGCCGCCATCCGCCGGAACGACATCCTGCTTCACCATCCGTTCGACGCGTTCTCGTCGGTGGTGGAGTTCCTGCGGGCGGCCGCTCGCGACCCGGACGTCCTCGCGATCAAGCAGACGCTGTACCGCGTCGGTAGCAATTCGCCGGTGGTGGAGGCGTTGCTGGAAGCGAGCGAGAACGGCAAGCAGGTCGCCGTGCTCGTCGAGCTCAAGGCGCGCTTCGACGAGGAGAGCAACATCGGATGGGCGCGCGCGCTGGAAGCGCAGGGCGTCCACGTCATCTACGGACTCCTAGGCTACAAAACGCATTCGAAGATCGCGCTCGTCGTCCGGCGCGAGGGAGAGCGCCTGTCGCGCTACGTGCACCTGGCGACGGGGAACTACAACCCGGTCACCGCGAGCCTCTATACGGACCTGGGCTTGCTCACCTGCGATCCGGACATCGGCGAGGACACGACCCACCTGTTCAACCACTTGACCGGCTACTCCCGCAGGCGGGACTACCGCAAGCTGCTCGTGGCGCCCATCAACATGCGCGAGCGGCTCCTCGAGCTCGTCGAGCGCGAGGTCGCCAACCACGAGGCGGGCAGGGGCGGGCATATCGTCTTCAAGATCAACGCGCTGGTGGACCGAGCCATGATCCAGGCGTTGATTCGCGCTGCGCAAGCCGGTGTCCGAGTTGACCTCCTCGTGCGCGGGATCTGCTGCTTGCGACCTGGCATTCCGGACGTGAGCGACAGGATCAGCGTCACGAGCATCGTCGGGCGTTTCCTCGAGCACAGCCGGATCTTCTGGTTCAAGAACGGCGGCGCCGAGGAGGTCTACCTCGGGAGCGCCGACCTGATGCCGCGCAACCTCGACAGGCGCGTCGAGGTGCTGTTTCCTATCCGCGACCCCACGCTCGTCCGCCACCTGCGCGACGAGGTCCTCGAGACCTACCTTCGCGATAACGTCCGCGCGCGCCGGATGCGCGCCGACGGCAGCTTCGAGCGGCTGGCCCCGCGCAAGGGCGAAGCGCCGCTGGACAGCCAGGCCGCGCTGATCGCGACCGGGGCACTGCGGCGCGGAGTCTAGAAGCCGGGCGAAAAAGAGCGAAACACGAGTCTGATAGCGCATGCCACATGAACTGACGCTCGAGATGGGGGGCGCGGGGGGAGAGTTCTCCCCTCCGCTTGAGGCGCCGCAAGGCGCCGGACATCAGCTCACAGCGGCGGCGGTGCCGCTGGAGAATCACATCAACTGGTCGCCGCTGTGACCCCCTTCAGTGCGACCGCCGACGCCGACGCCTGCTACGCCGGGATCCTCCATGCGGGCCCGGTGAGCCCGCGCTCGATGGCTGCGCCGGACCGCTCCGGGGGGGGCTCGGGCGGGGGTCGGTACTCGAAGGCGCTGCACCCCCGCGGTGCGGAGCCGCGTTCACCGCGGCTAGCCCTGCCTGCCTGGACGCTTGCCTCGGCGCCTGCCTGGACGACTGCCTCGACGCCTGTCCATGATGCCCGTGTGGCGACATGGGATCATGTGGAGGTGTTCGGTGCGCGGCGTGGCCGCTGCGCGGACCGCGCCCTGCGTGCGACTCGCGTGAGCGGTTGGTCTCCTGGAGCCGGCCGGTGGGGACGAAGTCGCTCGTGAGCTCGCGGCGCTCGTACGCGCGCCAGATCTCACGTCCATCGTCGCCGCGCGCGTGCAAGGTCGGGTCGAGCGCTGCGAAGAAGCGGCGGATGGTCTGGTAATCCCGCTGGAAGAAGAACTCGGCCCTGCTGTTGTGGGCCGCGCCCACGACCTGTGGAAAATCGATGACGGTGGGCCCGTTCCAGGCGAGCAGGACGTTGTAGGGCGAGAGGTCCCCGTGGATGAGGTCGCAGGTCAGCATCTTCACCATCTGCTGACAGAGGTCCGCGTAGAGCTCGGCGCCACGCTCGCGGGGGACGGCGGCGTCGATGAGCCGCTGTGCCGGATGGCCCTCCGCATCGACAACCGCCTCCATGAGGAGGACGCCCTCGTAGAACATCACCGGCAGGGGTACCCGCACCCCGGCGGCGTGGAGCGTGTGCAGTGCCTCGGACTCCCTCGTCTTCCACTGTTCCTCGGCCGCCGCCTGGCCGAAGCGGCTACCCCTGGTCATCGCCCGCTGCGTGCGGGTGTCGCGGACCTGACGACCCTCCCTGTAGGCGACATTGTTACGGAAATCCCGCGCGTGGCGCTCCTTGTACACCTTGGCGACGACGACCTCACCCGCGTGGCGCACGAGGTAGATATCCGCCTCCTTGCCGCTCTTCAGCCGACGGAGGACCGCTTCGACGATGCCATCGGCTACCAGGGGAGTGAGCGTGACGATGCCTCGAGGGGAGAACCGCAGTGTCCAGCACTAAGCGAGCGCTCCTGCAGCGTCAAGGCCTGGCGCGGAGCGGAGGAGGCCCCGTCCTTCCTTCCCGGCGTCCCCCTGCCCGGGGGTAGGTCGCGTTCGCGACGAGTTTCTTGTAGCAGCATCGTCTGACACGGCTCGCTCCGCGAGCCGGACGCTATCCTTCCCCGCCCTGAACGGCGGGGCTTGTCGCGCATTCCGGTCAGGCGGCGCGGACGACGACGCCTGTCGCCGTCTCGGCGAAGAGTAGCTCCGGGTGAAGACGCTCGGCCGTGCGCAGCGCCCAGTCGCGGTCGAAGAGCACGACCGGGCGATCCCGCAGATCGAGCACGACCATGCCCTCGACCGATCCGTGGAGGTCATCGAGGTCGAGCGCCTGCCCGTCGACGCGCGAGACCCAGCGCGCGAGCTGGTAGGCGACGGGCTCGAGCCGGACGCCCACGCCGTACTCGGCCTCGAGGCGGTATCTCACCACCTCGAACTGGAGTTGACCCAGTGCGCCGAGGATCAGGTCACCCGTGCGGCCGTCGGGGGGCCGATACAGCTGTACGGTCCCCTCCTGGGCGAGCTGCTCCAGCCCACGCGCGAACTGCTTGCGCCGGAGCGGGTCGTTCATCACGAGGCGCGTGAAGTGCTCGGGCGCGAAGCTCGGGATGCCCTCGAAGGCGAAGCGGGAGCCGCCGGTGAGCGTGTCGCCGATCTCGAACGTCCCCGGATCGTGAACGCCGACGACGTCGCCGGCGAATCCCTCCTCCACGAGGCTGCGCTCACGCGCGAGGAACTGGGTGGGGTTCGCGAGTCGAAGGTCGCGGCCGGTACGGACGTGGTGGACCTTCATGCCTCGGTTCATCCGGCCCGAGCAGATGCGGACGAACGCGATCCGGTCGCGGTGTGCCCGATCCATGTTCGCCTGGATCTTGAAGACGAACCCGCTGAACTCCTCCTGGGTAGGCGCGATGAGGCCCTGATCCGAGGCGCGCGCGCCCGGTGGCGGCATGAGCTCGCAGAAGGTCTCCAGGAACGGTTCGAGCCCGAAGTTGTTCGTGGCGCTGCCGAAGAACATGGGCGAGAGGTCTCCGGCCTCGAAGCGGTCGCGGTCGAAACCGTCACCAGCCGCGTCGAGCAGCTCGGCATCGTGGCGGAGCTGCGCGTAGCCCTCGACGTCGAGCTCCTCGCGCAGCGCCGGATCCTCGATCCCGGTCACGTCGACGGGCGGCCGCTCTGCGCCTGCCGCGGCGCTCGAACCTGCGTCCCGCGCGTCGAAGAGGTAGGCGCGGCGGGCGAGCCGGTGGTAGACGCCGCGGAACACGCGCCCGCGGAAGATGGGCCAGGTGATGGGGAAGACGCCGATCCCGAGGACGCTCTCGACCTCCCCGATGAGCGCGAAGGGATCGCGGCCGGGCCGGTCCATCTTGTTCACGAAGGTGAAGATGGGGATGGACCTCTGGCGGCAGACCCGGAACAGCTTGCGGGTCTGCGACTCGACGCCTTTCGCGCAGTCGAGGAGCATGATGGCGCCGTCCACCGCGTGCAGCGTCCGGTAGGTGTCCTCGCTGAAGTCGGCGTGGCCGGGGGTGTCGAGCAGGTTCATCTGCAACCCGCGGTATGGAAATTGCAGCACGCTCGTGGTGATGGAGATGCCGCGCTCGCGCTCCATCTCCATCCAGTCGCTCACCGCGCTGGAACGGCCGCGTTTCGCCTTCACGGCACCGGCGAGCTGGATGACGCCGCCGTAGAGCAGGAGCTTCTCCGTCAGGGTGGTCTTGCCTGCGTCGGGGTGCGAGATGATCGCGAACGTCCGTCGCCGGCCGACCTCGTGCTGTGAGCTCATGGAGGGACCTGGTGGGGGCGACTCGAGGGCGGGACCAGAAAGGCGGCCAGTGTTAGCCGTTGTTGCTGGCCGCCGTCAAGCGGAGGCCCCCGGCGCGCCACTGCGGTCCAGGGGGGCAGGGGCTTGCTCGCTCGCGGTACCCGCTGACAGGGTGAGGCCAACTGCTCTCCGCAGTCACCCCTTCGTGTCGGTCGACTTCTCGCCACCCTTTTCGCCTGTATCGGCGGCGGTCCCGTCCTTGCCGGGGAAGTCGCGCGGCGACCGGGATCGCGCCGCTGTCCCGATGTCGAAGTGCACGATCATCCCGAGACGGAGCTCCCAGGGAGGGGCGTCACTGGTGACTCCCCGATTGATCGTCCCGACGAGATCCAGCGCCCTGGCCACGGGGTGCCCCAGGGTCACCCCCACCAGCGAGGGCCGATCGAACCGCTCGTAGCCCCAGTAGCCACGCCACTCCAGATCGAAGAGCGTGCCCCGGGCCGAGCGGAGCCGCAGGGTGGCGCCCAGGTCAACCGCGTCGTCTTGCCAGTTGCTGCCTTGCTGCCAGGCGGTGAACCCGACCTTCGCGAGCACCCGGACATGCTGGAACGGCCCCAGGTTGACGGGGAGGGTCTTGCCGAACAGGGCATCTAACACGTAGGCGGGGGCGTCGGTGAAGCGCTTGTCCTCGAAGGACTTGCCCGTGGTGGTCTTGGTGACGAAGCGGATCCCCATGGCCGGAAGCAGCTCGCGCTCGTCGAGCAGGGTGAAGCGGGCCCCGAAGCGCAGATCCCCGGGGGCGGTGCCGCGGCCCCGGGTCGCACCCAGGCGTCGCTGGGTTTCTGGGCTCACCCGCCAGAACTCGACCGGGATCGCGTCCAGCTCCAGCGCGGCGAAGCCGAAGAAGGGCGCCATCAGGCCGAGATACGGCGTCACCGAAGCGTCGCGGGCGCGGGAGAGATCGGACAGCTGGGCGGCCATCGCGAGCTCGAAGCGGAAGTGATCCTCGACCTTGGGATCGGCGTTGGGCAAGCTCGGGAGGGCGTTGTATCCCATCAGGCCGGGGACGACACTGCGATCCCCTGGACGCGCGCCGCACGGCGCGAGGAGCAGGAGCGATGCGAGGAATAGATCGGCACCGTGCCGCATGGGTGTCATCGAGGGATAGATCTTGACTGGCTCGCCGAGCGACAAGCGCCCTATCGGATGACATGCCCGAGGCCAGGAGACAACAGCAAACGTCAAAGGCGGTTCAAGCCCGCGAGCGCGGCGACCTTGTAGGCCTCGGCCAGCGTGGGGTAGTTGAAGACCGTGTCGCGGAAGTACTCGATGGTGCCCCCCAGGCCGAGCACGGCCTGCCCGATGTGGATGATCTCCGCGGCGCGCTCCCCGATGCAGTGGAGCGTCTGCTCGGGATCGTACCCGTGTTCACGCACACGCCGCCGACGACCCCGCGTCGCTCGATGATGGCGACGCGCTTCCCGAGCTTCGCCGCGGCGATCGCCCCCTTCTGGCCCGCAGGGCCGCTGCCGATCACGAGGAGGTCGAAGCTCTGTCCATCCATAGGGCGACCACGGGTGAGGGTGTCGTGGCCGAATCTTGACCAAAGATGCCTCCGAGCTCGATCGGACGCACGTGGCCGGTCTGGCATTGCCCAACAGGGGTAGCGCTCCTCCTCTGCGGTCTGCCGCGCCCGTGACCGGACTGCCACGGCTTGATGCCGTTCTCGTTCTCCAGTTCGGTGCCGGAGGCCATGGGAGTGGTGGCGGAGAAGTGGGGTCGCTATGTCACCAGCGGCCGCAGGCTCCGCTGAGGCCTGCGCGCGACCCTGGAAGGTTCGAGGCATGCTCGCCGAGTCCCTGGAGGAGCTGAGACAGCGAGTCATGCGCGGGTTCGAGGCGCGGATCGCCGCGGCTCCGGGCTCCCCTGGCGGCTCCGCGCACGAGCCGGGGGGCTGGCTTCCTGGAGCGCTCGACGATCTGACCGCGTCCCTGCGGCGAGGGCGCGTCGAGCCTGAGCACCCCCCGTGCGGGTGGGCGGTCGAACCGCAGCGGTGCAGGCTGGGCTCCGGACAACGCCCGGACATCGGTGTGGTGGCTGGCGACTACGGGCTTCTGGGTGAGTCCATCTTCGACCTCATCGAGCAGGACGGGCTCGACGTCTCGCCCCGCGAGATGCGCATTCTCTCGGGATGGCTCAGCGCCCGGGCCTCGGCGGCGGCAACGGGGCACGCCGAGCAGCTCCGGGATCAGATCGTCGAGAACGCGCGGGTGCAACAGCAGCTCAGGGAGAACATCACCGAGCAGAAGCGAGCGCAGGAGGACCTGGCGCAGGCGCTCGCGTTTCGCGAGCAGGTGCTGGGCATCCTCGGCCACGACCTGCGGAATCCCCTCGGTGCCGTTCGCGTGCTGGCCACGCTCCTCCTGCGGCGAGAGGACCTGCCCGAGGCGGTGCGCGTCAGCCTCGGGGAGATCGACCGCTCGGGGGAGCGCATGCTCGAGATGATCGGGACGCTCCTCGACTTCACCGAGAGCCGCGTCAAGGAGACCCTGCCCGTGGCGCCCGTGCCGATGGACATGCACGAGCTGTGTCGAAGCGTGGTCGAGGAGCTGCTCGCCGCCAACCCGGGGCGGAGCATCGGGCTGGCGGTGGAGGGGGATGGACGAGGCAGGTGGGACCCGGCGCGGCTGGCGCAGGTCGTCTCCAACCTCATCGGGAACGCGATGAAGCACGGCGCGAGGCACGGACCCGTGAGCGTCTCGGTCTCCGGCAACGACGAGGACGTGGTGCTGGAGGTGAACAACGAGGGACCGGTGATCTCGCCGGACCTGATGCGGGTGCTCTTCGAACCCTTCCGCCGCGGATCCGCTTCCCGCGACGCGTCCCACACCCGGGGGCTCGGCCTCGGGCTCTACATCGCGAGGCTGATCGTGAACGCCCATGGCGGCGCGATCTCCGTGCAATCGACGCGCGAGCAGGGGACGACCTTCGAGGTGCGGCTGCCGCGCACGGTCGACGCCCAGGTGTCGGAACCGCTCCGGGCGGCGTGGGACGCGGGCGCCGACGCGGGACCTTGAGTTCTGTTCGTCCAGGTGAGGGGAAGTTTCCGTGGGGCAGGGACTCGTCCCCGCCGCGGTCGGGCATGATGGCGGCAATCGCGCACGGCCATCGCGATCAGCTCGCCGCGCCGAAGTCGGCGGCGATCCCATAGCGGCGCAGTCGATCGGTGAGCGTGTTCCGGCTGATGCCGAGCCGGCGGGCCGCCTCCGATTGGTTGCCGTGGACGGCGGTCATCGTCCGGGCGATGACGCTCCGCTCGAGCGCGTCGATCTGCTCGCGCAGGGTCAGCGCGTCGTCGACGGGCGACGCGGGCTCCGCGGCGTGGTCGGGGGCCGGCGGTGCGGGTGCGCCGGGCACGGCTGCCGGGAGCGCGTCCGGTCCGAGCTCGCCCCCGCCGCTCATGGCGACCGCGCGCGCCACCGCGTTCTCGAGCTGCCGCACGTTGCCTGGCCAGTCGCCGGCCTGCAGCCGCGCGACGAGGGCAGGGGAGAGGTAGACGTGCTCGATGTCGAAGCGCTCCGCGTAGCGGCGAGCGAACTCCTGGGCGAGCGCTGGGATGTCCTCGCGCCGATCCCGCAGCGGCGGGACCAGGAGCTCCACGACGGCCAGGCGGTAGTAGAGATCCTCGCGGAAGCGGCCCGCGCGCATCTCGGTGGCGAGATCGCGGTTCGTGCAGGCGACGATGCGCACGTCCACTTTCTCGGTGTGGCCGGAGCCCACCGGCTGGATCTCGCCCTCCTGCAAGGCGCGCAAGAGCTTCGCCTGGACCCCGAGCGGCAGCTCAGCCACCTCGTCGAGCACGAGCGTGCCCCTGCTGGCCTCGGCGAAGTAGCCAGCCCGCGCCTGGGTGGCGCCGGTGAACGCCCCGCGGGTGTGCCCGAAGAGCTCCGCCTCCGCCAGCTCCGCCGGGAGGGCGCTGCAGTTGAAGCGGACCAGGGGGCCCGCGGCCCGGCGACTCTGCGCGTGGATGAGCGACCCGATGAGCTCCTTCCCTGTCCCGGTCTCTCCGCTCACGAGCACGGTGATGTCCCTGGGAGCGACGCGCGCCGTTGCGTCGAGGAGATGGCGTATCGCCGGGGAGTCACCCACGATGCGCCGGCCAATCGCCTGCTCGGCCGTGAGCTGGCGGTTCCGCAGCCGCAGGGCACGCGCCTCGAGCGCCCGCTCGAGCGCCATCGTCATCTCGTCCACGTCGAAGGGCTTCGTGACGTACTCGTAGGCCCCCGCCTTGATGGCGCGGACTGCCAGGCGCTCCGATCCGTGCGCGGTGAGCAGGATGACCGGGAGGCTGTCGTCGCGCTCGTGGACCGCGCGCAGGAGCTCCATCCCGTCCATCTCCGGCATGGCGAAGTCGGTCACCACCGCGTCGGCGCGATCGACCAGCCCGAGCGCCTCGGCGCCGGAGCGTGCGAGGAGCGGATCCCAGCCGCGGCCCAGAACGAGTTCCTTCAGGGCGAAGAGGACCGAGGGCTCGTCGTCAACGAGCAGCACGCGCTGCATCGCGGCACCTCGAGGGCGGGCGAGCGGGAAGAGTGACCGTGGCCGTCGTCCCCCTGCCTGGCTCGCTGTCGTAGCGCAGCGATCCGCCGTGCTGCGCGACGACCGAGCGCGCCAGCACCACCCCGAGGCCGGTGCCTTCCTCGCGGGTCGAGAAGAACGGCGTGCCCAGGCGCTTCACGGTCTCGGCCGGCATGCCACGACCCTTGTCGCGGACCGCGATCTCGGCATGATCGCCCAAGGACCGCACCTCGACCACCACCTCTCCACCGGGAGGGGTGGCCTCGATGGCGTTCGCGACGAGATTGAGGATCGCCTCCTTGATGCGGCGCGGATCGGCCTCGACTGTCGCATCTCCCTGCGATGACAGCTGCACGGATGCTTGGTCGGCGCGCGCCGAGAGCGCGAGGAGCGCGTCGGCGACGAGCGGCCGGAGTTCGGTGCGCTCGGGCCTCACCTCCTGCAGCGGGCGAGTGAAGGAGAGGTAACCGGCGAGGATCTCCTGTATCCGCGCGACCTCCTTCTCGACCACCTGCAAGCGCTCATGGGAGGGGGCCTCGGAGGGGTTGCGCACGCCGAGCTGCACCAGCGCCTTCACCGCCGTGAGCGGGTTCTTGAGCTCGTGGGCCACCTTGGTGCCGATCTGCTCCAGGCAGCGCGCGCGGGCGAGCGCCTCCGAGGCCATCTCCTCTCGCGCCCGGGCGAGATCCTCGCGCATCCGGCGTGTCGCCGAGTGGAGCGGGGCGAGCAGCGCTCCCACCCCGAGGACGCTCAACACCACCAGGGTGGCGTGGAGAGGCCGCGACAGCTCGGGGCCGGTGAAGGCGCGCGGCAGCACGGCCAGCACGCACACGCCCAGCCCCGTTGCGCCGAGCAGCATGCGCGTCTCGCGACGGTCTCCGGCCATGATGAGGGCTGCCAGGTACGAGGTGATCACGGTGACGAGGAGCGGGCTCGCGATCGCGCCCGTCGCTGCCACCGCCACGCCTGTAGCGACGAAGAAGCCGAGCTGGTGCCGGACGGCGCGCCGCGCCCATCGGGCCGGGTCGGCATTCACGCAGGCCTTCACGCAGGCCTCGGGGTCGTGCCTCGCCAGGATCCACGTCTCGAGCTGCTGTGCCGCGGCGGGGAGCGCCAGGAGCGCGACGCGCCACGCCGGGTAGGCCGCGAACACCAGAACCGCGGCTACCACGGCGTAGTAGAGGAGCGGGACGAGATCGCTCGGCCGCGGCCAGCGCTGGGCAATACGGGGGAGCTCGGTACGGAGCGCGGGCTGGGCGGTCTGGACGACCGAGACGGTCATACTCGCACCCTACGGAACTCCGGGCGGCGGGATATTCCGCGCGCCTGAAAGTCAAGCGGCCGAGCCGCGACGGGCCCGCGCACTCCCGGTTGGGGCGCCGCCGCCCGCACGAACGGGACAGCAAGACGCGATGGTACGCCTTGGGGTCACTCCCTGATCGGCGGTTGAGACTGCTCATCCGGGTGCTCGTGGTCTTCCCGGACGCTCTTGGGCGGTGGCAACGTCGAGGGTGCCTGCTGCTTCGACTCTCCGCTGCCGTCCTTGCTTCGATACATCTCGCTCAGCACACGCGCGACGTTGGCCCTGTTCCTGTTTCCCATTTTCATGTTCTCCTCTCGCTGTCTTAATGGCTTGCAGCCTCTGCGCCAATCACGCGCGGGCCCGCCACTCGCGGTATCAGGCTCGCGGCGCTCGATCCGGGCTGTCCTGACTTCGCGCAGATTGCTCACGGCGTGAGCTGTCCTGGCGGACGGCGAGCGCCGCTGGCCTGTGTATCCCGTCGCCAGGGTGCCTCGGCGGTGGTAGAGGAGCAGGACATGTGTACGATCTCGCTGGCCCTCGCCGCTCTCGTCGCCTCTTCGACGTCGACCCCGCGCAACGTCTCGGAGGGGCCCCGCGCCGCCGCGCGCGCGTATTTCGAGGCGATCACGCGAGGCGACGCCGACGCTGCCCTGGCGCTCGTGGCCAACCCCACCGACGCGGACAGGCTGGCGGTGCGCGCCAGCGCCGCCAGCCAGGAGGGGCTCCGGCGCGTGGAGGACCTCGCGACGTCGCGTTTCGGCGAGCGGGGCGATCTCGGGATCACCGCCCGCCAGCGCCGCATGCTCGGCGCGATCGGCCGCGCCCCGGTCGAGGTCAACGGCGATCGCGCTGTGGCGCATCCCGAAGGCGAGCGGCCCGTGCAGTTGCGCCGGGTGGGCGGGGCGTGGAAGGTCGGGTCTCCCGCCGACCGGCTCACCGGTCCGGAGCGCAAGGCGCTGGAGCGAGCGCTGCAGAAGACGGAGGAGGCCACCAAGGATGTCGCCCAGCGCATCCGCTCGGGCGCCGTGAGGAGCGCCGAGGAGGCGCGCGACGCGCTCCGCAAGGCGCTCGGGCACGAGAAGGAGGGCGTGCCGCTTTGAACGGTCCGCTTCCACGCTCATTTGTCCCGTAGGGGGGCTCGTCCCCCGCCGCTTGGTGCGCACTGCGGCGGGGCGCAAGACCCCGCCTTACAGATAAAAGCGCTTGATAGTTCAGGCATTTCCAGCTGATTCAGTGCTCCGGACTGAACGCCGTCCAAGGAGGTCCACCATGAAGATCATCCTCGGCAACAAGAGCTACTCGTCCTGGTCGCTGCGACCATGGCTCGTCCTCGAGCACGCCGGCATTCCGTGCGAGGAGCAGGTGATCCCCCTCGATCTGCCCACCACCGCCGCCGAGATCGCGCGCTCGTCCCCCTCGGGACGTGTGCCCGCGCTCACCGACGGCGATCTCACCGTCTGGGAGTCGCTCTCGATCTGCGAGTACCTGGCCGACAAGTACCCCGAGAAGCAGCTCTGGCCCCGCGATCGCGCCGCGCGCGCCATGGCACGCTCGGTCAGCGCGGAGATGCACGCGGGCTTCACGGCCCTCCGCACTCACTGCCCGATGAAGTTCAAGGAGACCTTCGCGCCGCAGCCGCTCTCGAGGGAGGTGCAGGCCGACGTCGCCCGCATCGTCGCCATCTGGGACGAGTGCCGCCGCCGATCCGAAAAGGAGGGGCCGTTCCTGTTCGGAGCGTTCTCGATCGCCGACGCGATGTTCGCTCCGGTGGTGAGCCGCTTCCACACCTACGGCGTGAAGCCGGCCGGCGTGGCCGGCGCCTGGGCTGACATGATGTGGGCGTTGCCGGCCATGCAGAAGTGGGGTGTTGGGGCGCGCGCGGAGACGTTCCGTATGGCGCGCTACGACCAGGTCACCTGACCAGGATGCGCCTTCGGCCGCGCTTCGTGTCCTTCAGGGACGGTGCGTGGAGGAGAGATGCCGCGGCCCTGGTTGACGCTCGCGACCCAGTGGGGGGAAGCTCCCTCCGCCATGCCCCGCGACCGGTTCCAGCAGGTGTCCCAGGCGCCCACGCGGCCCGCGCCCCGGTCCGCCGAGCCGCGCTTCGACGTCGCCGACCTCTACCGCGGCCCCGCCGCGGCGGAACCCGCGGCAGGGGCTGCCGGCCTGCAGCTCGACGAGAAACTGCGGCAGGCCTACTTCTGGATCACCAACCACGCCATCATCAGCCCCTTCTACGACGTCGAGTACAACGAGGGCCCACCCCAGCGGTTCACCTTCGGCGATCAGGGCGTGGAGGTCACTCTCCCGTCCGACCAGAGCTACTCCAGCTACGTCCTCCTGCCGCTCCTGAACCTGGCCGTGCGGCGGCGCTGCCTGCTCGTCGGCGGGCCGGGCCGCGGCAAGACCACCATCGCCGTGCTGATGGGCGTCCTCTCCGGCTACTCCCTGCAGGAGCTGAAGCGCGGGATCCAGCACGGGCAGCCGCAGATGACCATCTCCGACCTGCTCGGGAATCCCCTTCCCTCCAGCCTGCTCGCGGCCAAGGAGATGGAGGAGGTGAAGGTGGCCTGGCGCCGCTGGCTGGGCATGCGCGTCAAGATCGTCGACGAGTACAACCGGATCCCCACCCGCACCCAGTCGGCGCTGCTCACGGTGATGGCGGACGACTACGCCGAGGTGTTCGACCAGGTCTACGAGTGCCCCAGGGCGGCCTGGTACCTCACCGCCAACGACGACGCGGGCGGCGGCACGTACCAGGTGATCGAGGCGCTCCGCGACCGGATCGACGTCGTGGTGAAGGCGCTCCACTTCAACACGCGCTTCCTGGGCGATCTCCTGACCCGCGTCGAGGAGGACGTCCGCCCGGAGGAGGTGGTGCCGCCGCAGATCGTCTTCACGCCGGAGGAGCTGGATCGCGTGCACCAGGAGATCCTGGCGGTCGAGGTCCCCGCGCCGCTCCGCCGGCGGTTCGAGTTCTTCGCCAGTCACTTCGAGTTCCTCGAGCCCGCCGCTCGGCAGGTCGAGTACCAGACCAAGGACACGTTCAAACTCTCCGGCCTCGACCCTGCGGCGCAGGCGCGCGGGGACGGGGGCAAGGACCGGCTGGCCGATCTGGGCGCCCAGACGCGAAACGGCCTCTCCGTGCGCGCGCTCACCACGAGCCTCGTGTTCTGCAAGGCCATGGCCTACTTCCGCGGCGCCGCGGAGGTCGGCTTCGAGGACGTGCGCCAGATGCTCCCCTTCGTCCTGCACGACAAGCTGGCGCAGAACCCGGACGCCCCGTGGTTCGAGGGGCAGGGGCGGGCGGCCTACCGCGTCGATCGCGTGAGCTGGATCCGCGCCCTCTTCGACCTCTCATGCAAGGAGTACGATCGGCTGAACCTCGACCGCGACGACCCGGTGGCCCGGATGACGGCCGAGTTCGAGCGCGGGCTGGACGGGCTCGACGAGAAGACGGTGCGCCAGCGGCTGGTGGCCATCGAGCGGACCTTGAAGGAGTGGAGCGGAGGGCGCAAGCTCTACGGCCACCTCTTCGACGACGTCCTGAACTTGAAATACCTTCACCAGCGGTACGCCAACTACCTCAGGTGGCTCAAGTGGAAGGCGTGATCTGCTGAAGGGCCTTTCGGACCTGTCGGAATGTTGCCCATGGCGCTCCTCGATCCGGACTCGGCCCTGGCACACGCCCTGGCGCGCGCCCGAGACCGACTCAACGCGCGCGCCGCTCTGGCCCGCCGCACCGGGCTCGCCTTCGACCCGTCCGCCCTGGCCCGGCACCTGGCGGACGGTGTGGCGCCGGCGGTCGAGGCGGTGGCCGCCGCCGCGCCCGACCGCGTCGACGCGGTCACCGAGGCGCTCTTCGCGCTGTCCCTGGACCTCGTCGCCCGCGAGTGGGTGGGACCTGGCTGCCGGCTCCCGGCCGTCGACGCGGCCTGGCGAACCCTCCTCCCCCGCCTGGCGCGGCCGCTCGCCGAGGCGCCGCAGCGGGTGGCCGCCTCGCTGACAAACGCCGCCTTTCACCTCGCGTCGGAGCCGGGCC
>Ga0154716_1015_pt3 | contig 15598 bp, 14 predicted proteins | sample Rifle2008BG16ft_FD_105724 | JGI IMG/M metagenome (GOLD analysis project Ga0154716, IMG submission 105724) | Anaeromyxobacter sp. RBG_16_69_14
TTCGGCCCCCCGGCCAGGCCCGCCACTGCGGGCCTCGACCGTGCCCCCGTGCGACTCCACCAGGCCCTTGACGAGCGCCAGGCCGAGCCCGAGCCCTCCCTGCCCGCGTTGCAGGCTCTGATCTGCTTGCATGAAGGGCTGGAACAGCCGAGGCAAGAGCTCCGGCGCGATGCCCACCCCGTCGTCGGCGACCCGGATGACGGCGAGCCCGTTCTCCCGACCCACGGAGACGGTCACGTGCCCTCGGCCGTCCGTGAACTTGCACGCGTTCTGGAGGAGGTTGCTGATCACCTGCGAGATGCGGGTCGCATCGGCGTCGCTCCAGAGCGGCGCGGGATCGGCGCGGAGCTCCACCGCGATGTCGCGCTGTGCGAACTCGGAGCCGTGGTCCTCGATAGCGCGTCGGACGAGGCTCCCGAGCTCGACGCGCTCACGCGCGAGCTGGATCTTGCCTCGCGAGATGCGGGTCATGTCGAGCAGGTCGTCGACGAGGTGGGAAAGGTGATCCGACTGCCGGCGGAGGATCTGCTTGGCCATCGCCGTCTGCTCTCCCCCGGGATCGGCATGATCGAGGATGTACAGGCAGTTGCGGATGGGCGCGAGCGGGTTGCGCAGCTCGTGCGACAGCATGGCCAGGAAGCTGTCCTTGCGGACGAGCTCCGCGGTGCGTCGCTCGACGCGTCGCTCGAGCTCTGCGGCGAGATCGGCCAGCTCCCTGCGCAGCAGCGCGCCCTCCAGCGCACCCTCGACGTGGGCGCTCACGAGCTCGAAGAACGGAAGATCTGCGGGACCGGGCAGGGGATCGTGGAACGTGACGCAGGTGGAGATGCAGCGCAGCACCAGCGCACCCAGTAGGGTTCCATCCCTCCGGCGCAGCGGCAACAGGAGCTGAGCGGGATCCCCCCGCGGCTCCGACGAGCCCTGCTCCGCGAACAGCTCCTCGAGGCAGCGGCAGAGCGCGGCGATCCCCGGCTCGCCGCACGATGGCCCCACGAGCCGCGGTGTGCGGAGGTCCGCGAGTTCCTCGGTACGCAACGTGAAAACAATACCCGCCAGGGCCCGCGCGCTGTCTGCCTCGCGACCGCACCGCGCCGCGACGGTGACTGGCCGCAGCTCGCCCTCCGCTCCGGGCAGCAGGCCCGCCGCCTGTTCGAACGGAGTCACGTCGAAGAGCGTCTCGGCGGCGAGCGAGAGAACCTTCTGCGGAGTGGCGAGCGCGTCGTGCGCGCTCGCCGCGAGGGCGAACCGATTGAGAGCGTGTATCCGGCCGAGCTGACGTTCCACCTGCCGCTGCGACTCGTAGAGCTGCCGCTCCGTGCGTACGCGCAGCTGTTCCTCGAAGACACGAGCCTCGGCCCCCCGATCGGAGGCCCGATTCAGGGCCCTCGGAGGCGAATCGCGCCGCGTCGCTGCAGTTCTCGGCGAGGCTGCGCCTCGGTAGAGCGCGCACAGGACCACCGTGTAGTTGTGATAGTAGGTGCGGCCGAGCAGCGGGCCGATCTCGCCGTAGCTGTGAAACCCAGCCCACGGCACGTCCGCGCCCACGGCGCGCCGGAGCGGTTCCACCATCGCCTCGCTGGCGCGCTCCCCGAACAGGAGGCGGCCGCGCCCGGCGCAGTCGAACTGGAGCGCGAGTAGCGGCCGCTCCCCGGGGCGACGCTCCAGGAGCCGCTGCGCCGAGGCCAGTGCGTGCTGCTGGACGCGGGCCTGGTTGCGCTGGGCCATCCGGAACCGCGCGCCCGCCGTGAGACCACCCGGGAAGAACACGGTCCCGGTCTTCCTGTCGAGGCCGAGGGGTACCCTCACGACGTACTCGCCGTATTCGGGATCCCACTCTCCGGGTAGCCGCTCTGCCACGCACAGGTAGGCGACGTCGAGGGGGTTGAGACCACCCGTGTGGTCACCGAGGTACTCGCCGAGCGCCCTCCAGGCGGGGCGCCCGTCGATCTCCTGGACGCGCCCCCGTTCCGCCCGCGTGACGGTGTGCTCGACTCCGAACAGGTCCGAGCCGTGACTCACGATGGTCTCCGCAGAGACGTCGCCTCCGATGAGGACCGCCGAGAGGCTGTCCGAGTCGACCTCCCCGTCGTGGTACTGGTAGGAGCGCTGGAACTGGAGGGCGTCTCCTGCCGCGCCACCGACCAGCGTGACGGCGCGAGGGAGCCCCTGCTGAATCGCCTCGAGCAGCTCGGTGCAGTTGATCGTGAGCCCGTCGGGGAAGAGCAGCGCGACACGCGCGTTTTCGCTGGAGCAGCGGCCGGAATGGCGCCTCCACTCCTCGCAGAACCGTGCCGCGGCAGCGCGCGGGTCGCGTGAAACCTCCCGGATGCGCCGGGTCTGGAACGTGATCTCGTCGGAAGCGATGACCGTGACGCTGACGGAATGGCTGCCTTCGTCGGACCCGACGGCAGTGATGACGCCCTCGCCGGAGCAGCCGGAGAGCGGTGCGTCGTCGGTCACCGACGTCACCCCCTGGAGCAGCGCGCGCTGATCGTATCCCACCGTCGCGAAGACCAACACCAGCCCGGCGCGCCTGCCCCGGAGCGAGCTCATCGCTTCGCTGGCCGCCGCGCGCCCCGCTTCGGCGCTCCGGCGGTTCGTGCTTCGGCCCGCTCCGACTAAGGTCGCCAAGCGCGGCTCCCCCCGCATCCCCGAGACGAAATCGTCGCGCGGCTCGACGATTCTCGGAGGTACCAGATCAGGGCGCCGACGAGCCGATCATCGCGTCCCGAGATCCGCGAGCAGCTTCTGTAGGTCATCGTGGTCATACGGCTTCGTGAGGTGGTGCTCGAATCCGCTGCGCAGCGCATTCTCTCGGTCCTGCGGTTGGCCGTACCCCGTGACCGCCACGAGGCAGGCCTCCATCGACGGATCGGCCCGCAGGCTGCGCGCCAGGTCGTAGCCGCTGATGCCCGGCAATCCGATGTCGCAGATGACGACGTCCGGGCGCGCCGCCCGTGCACGGGCCAGCCCTTCCTCCCCGGTCACCGCGACCTCGACCTCGTGTCCGTCGAGCTGGAGCATCAGCCGGAGGCTCTCGGCCGCATCGGGGTTGTCTTCCACGACCAGGACCCTTCGACCCCCGGCCGGTGCGGGGGACACCGCGGGCGGTCGTGCGGCGGCCAGGGCCGAAGGACGAGCGGCGAGAGGGATGCGGAAGGCGAACGTGGAGCCGCACCCCTCCCCTGCGCTGTGAGCCTCCACCGATCCGGCGTGCAGCTCGGCGAGGTACTTGACGAGGGAGAGCCCCAGGCCGAGCCCGCCCCGGCGACCCACGCCAGAGCTCCCGACCTGCACGAAGGGCGTGAAGACGTGCTCGAGCGCCGCCGGGCCGAGGCCGATCCCGGTGTCACGGACGACCAGCACGGCCGCCCCGCCTTCGGCGCTCACCTCGACGTGCACGACACCGCCACGATCGGTGTACCTCTGGGCGTTCTCCAGCAGGTTCCCGATCGCCTGAGCGACGCGGGCGGGGTCACCCTCCACCGACAGGGGCTCGTCCGGCAGCTCCAGCTCGACCACGAGACCGTCCGCCTGCAGGCTCTCGCACCGATCGTCGAGGAGGGTCCGCACCAGCGCCACCAGGTCGAACCGCTCCTTCTTGAGGACGATCTTCCCGCGCGTGATGCGCGACAGGTCGAGGAGGTCGTCGATCAGGCGCGCCAGGAGCGCCACCTGCCGCTCGAGAATCGTCCTCGCGCGGTCGAAGTCAGGCGTCCCGGGCGCCGTCCGCCGCAGCAGGCCCGTGGCGTTGCGAATAGGGGTGAGCGGATTGCGCAGCTCGTGCGACAGCATCGCCAGGAAGTCGTTCTTGCGGCGGTCTTCCTCCTGCATGGCTTCCTGGGCCCGCTTCTGGTCCTCGAGGTCGGTGGCCGTTCCGAACCACCGCTCGACGCGCCCCTGCCCGTCGGGCAGCGGCAGCGCCCTCACCAGCTGCCAGCGGTAGACCCCATCGTGGCGGCGCAGCCGATACTCGCATTCGTACACTTCGCCGGAGCGCAAGGAGTGCTCCCAGCGATCCCACACCCGCTTCCGATCGTCGGGGTGGACGAATTCGAGCCACCGGTGCCGCAGGCCACCCTCGACCGGGACTCCGGCGTATTCCGGGCCGCGGGAGTTGATGTAGTCGAGCTCCCCGTTGGGCAAGGCGGTCCAGACGATCTGGGGCAGCGCGTCGGCCAGATGGCGGAACTGCTCCTCGCTCTGCTGCAAGAGGCTCGACGCCCGTCGCCGTTCTGCAGCGTCCCGGATGAGTTGGGCGTTGGCTCGCTCCAGCTCCCTCGTGCGCGTGGCGACCCGCCGGTCGAGCTCGTCGTGCGAGCGGCGCAGCGCCTCCTCCGCCTGCTTGCGCTCGGTGATGTCGGTGATCACCCCGAGCAGGATCGGGTGTCCGAGCTCGTCGCGGTGAAGCGATTTCCGGGTCAGGACGACGTGCGTCCGGCGCGCGCCGTCCGTGAAGAGCTCCTCGTTCTCGTTGGTCCGGCCGGTGGCGAAGACCTCATCGTCCTTGGCCCAGAAGACCTCCGCCTCGGAACGCGGGAAGACGTCGAAGTCCGACTTGCCGAGCAGATCCTCGCGCTGCCGGCCGATGAGCTGGCAGCAGCTGTCGTTGAGGATGATCCAGCGGTGCTGCGCGTCCTTGACGAAGACGGGGCTCGGCAGCGAGCCGATGATGCTCTCCAGGGACGACGAGGCGCGCGCCGTCTCTTCCCGCTCCAGTGGAGCCCCGACCCGGGAAGACCTCACTCGTGTTTCGCCCTGTTTCACGGTAAGTCCCGGTGGCGCACGATCCGTTTATCCGCGTTCGCGACCGCCTCGAGAAGCCGTGCGTGCCATCTCTCTTGGCCTTCCTCGGCCAACACCGTGTTTTTAATAACGAACGCGATTCCGGCCCGCCGCCGCCCAGGGCGCTGCGGCCCCGAAAGGACGGGGCGGCGAACGTCTGCGCCTCAGGCTCGGCGATGGCCCTGCGGCTCGGCAGCGGACCGCCAGGTCGGCTGCGGCGGCGGCACGACCCGGATCTGTGTCACGAAGCTTGCGGTGCGCCCCCGAACGGGGATCAATGCGCGTGTGCCCACCTTCGACCAGCTTGCAGCTTGGGTCCGCCAGTCGGAAGTCGGCAGGTCAGCCCCGGTGGAGTCGCCCTTTGGCCGCCGCCGGCTCCTGTACGCCGATCTCACGGCGTCGGGCCGCGCGCTGTCGTTCGTGGAGGAGCGAATGGCCCGGGCTCTCCCTCTCTACGCCAACGTCCACAGCGCCCTCACAACGGCTGGACGCGCTACCACGGCCCTCCGCGAGGACGCCCGCAAAACGATCGCCAATAGCGTGGGAGCAGGGCCGGACGACGTCGTTCTCTTCGTGGGCAGCGGCGCCACCGCCGCGGTGAACAAGCTGGTCGGCCTGCTCGGGCTGCGCATCCCCGAGCCCCTCGAGCGCGAGCACCACCTGTCCCAGGCCATCCCTCGTGAGCAGCGACCCGTGGTGCTGGCCGGACCGTACGAGCATCACTCGAACGAGCTGCCTTGGCTGGAGTCGATCGCGGAGCTGGTAGAGATCGAGCTGTCCCGGGATGGGACCATCGACCTCGACGACCTGCGCCAAAAGGCCCATGCTCACCGCGACCGGCCACTGCGGATCGGCGCCATCTCGGCCGCTTCCAACGTCACTGGCGTCCTCACCGACGTCCGTGCGGTGTGCCGCGTGCTGCACGACGAGGGCGCCGTCGCGTGCATCGACTACGCGGCCGCGGGCCCCTACGTGCCCATCGACATGCACCCGTCCAATCCGGAGGAGCGGATCGACGCGGTCTTCCTCTCGACGCACAAGTTCATGGGGGGCCCCGGCGCGTCGGGCGTGCTCGTCGCGCACGCGAACCTGTTCCGGTCGCGCGTGCCCGAGCGGCCCGGCGGCGGCACCGTGGACTACGTGGGCCCGGGGCCGGCGGCGAGCTCGCCGTGCTGTTGTCTGGACGCGGCCCTGTACCCCGGCGATCCGGACAGCTCGAGCCCGCCCCTGTGCGTCGACTACGTGACACGGCTCGCCGAGCGTGAGGAGGGCGGTACCCCCAACATCCTCGGCGACGTGCGGGCCGGCTTGGCCTTCGCGGTCAAGGACCTCCTGGAGCCGGAACGAATCCTCGCCCACGAGCTCCGGCTGGCCGAGGCGGCAGTGATGCGGCTCTCATCGCACCGTCGCCTCCTCTTCCTCGGGCCGACCGAGCGGCCTCGCCTGCCGATCCTGTCCTTCAACGTCGAGGGCCTTCACCAGGAGCTGGTCTCGGCGCTCCTCGACCACCTGTTCGGCATCCAGGCTCGCGCCGGGTGCTCCTGCGCAGGGCCCTACGGGCACCGCCTCCTGGGAATCGACGAGGACCGCTCGACCCGGTACCGTCGGCTCATCCAGGCAGGGCTCCTGGGTGTGAAGCCAGGGTGGGTGCGGATCTCGGTGCCATACTACGCGTCGCAGGCCGACGTGGAGTATCTGTTATCCGCGGTCGAGACCGTGGCCGACGTCGGCGAGGCCTTCGTGCCGCTATACGTGCTGTCGTGGCGGGAAGGTTGCTGGCGGCCGCTGGGAGCCGCGGCGCCCAGCCCCTCGTCGCTCAAGCTCGAGCTCGCCGAACTGTGGGCGATGGGCGATCAGCCCATCGCGGCGGAGCCGGCGCTCGACGAGGCCCAGCTCGCCCGCGAACGAGCCCGCTTCCTCGTGGAGGCACGGTCACGCGCAGCCGCGCTGCTGAAGCGTTGGCGGCAAGCGCCACCCGCGTGGAATCGGCCCACCGGCCAGCCGGAGGTCGACGACCTGGTCTGGTTCCGCTACGTCGAGACCGAGGGGCTTTGACTCGCCTTTCGCCTTACACCGTCGAGCGAGCGTGGGCGAACGACAGGCGCAGCAGCGTCACGACGTGCGACAACGCGCGCTCGTCCTCGCCATCACGAGCGGTGACGTCAGGCGCCACCGGAGGCTCGAAGGGCTCGTCCGCTCCAGGGACGCCGGACGCCGCGCCCGAACGTGCGCGGGCGTACAGGTGCTTGGGGTCGCGCCGCTCGCACTCCTCCCGGGTCGTCGCGACATGGACCTCGATGAACTTCGGCGCCAGAGCGCGCGCACGGTCGCGGTAGAGCCGGCGATGCGCGGTGGCGGCGACGACCACGACCAGCCCCTGGCGCGCCAGCAGCGCTGCCAGGCGCGCGAGCGCCTCGTACAACGCGTCCCGCTCTTCGCGTCCTCGACCGGCGGGGCGCCCGAGTGCGTCGCGGATCTCGTCGCCGTCGAGGAGGACGCACGGGGTTCCGTCCTCGCGCAACCAGGCGACGAGGTGCCCGCCGAGCGTCGTCTTGCCCGAGGCGGGTCGGCCCGTGATCCACACGACAGCGCCGCCTCTCATGGAAACAGCGCCTCCGCGATGCTGGGGTCGAAGGTCACCGCGCCGAGCGCCCTCTCCGCCAGGTCGAGAAGCGCACCACGCGCGCCCGCCTGGAGGTCCGGGTAGAACTTCGGACAGGCGAGCACGAGCGCTCGCCACGCGAGGAATGGGGCCGCCGAGGCGAGGACCTCGCGATCGCCGGAATCGGCGAGATACACGTCCCAGAACCGCCGCCACAGAGGACCGAACCCGCGTTCCCACGCGCGCGGCGCCTGCAGCGCGAAGAACACGTAGTTGACGGAGAGCGCCGTCAGGTCGTCGGCGGGGTCGCCCTTCCCTCCCCGGCTCGCGTCGAGGAGCGTGAACTGCGTGCCCTCGGAGAACACGATGTTGAACGGGTGGAAGTCACCGTGCGTCCGCCGAAGCCGCTCACCCCGCTGCCTCAGACGCCACCGCCAGGCGAGGCACTCGCGCTCGATCCGTTCCAGGCGCTCCGGTGGCGCACCAGGCACGTCGGGTGGGTACGCGTCCACGATGCCGAAGATTCCCTCGCCGTGCCCGATGAGATCGCGAACCGCGCGCCGCCAGGCGACGGCGTCCGAGAGCCGCTGGCGATGGAGCTCTGCCAACCATCGCGCGAGCGCCTGGCAACGCTCCAGGTCGCGCTCCATCGCGACGCCCTCGCGCGCGACCCGGCGGAGGTCGTCGGCGTAGAGCCGCCCTTCCGCGAACGTGGTGATGAGGTAGGGCTCGCCTGCCTCACGGAGCGAGCGGAGACCGGTGGGCGTGATGGCGCCCACGTCGAGCGCGCGGACGTGATCGGGGACCGTGTTGAACGTGTCGAACGCGAGGAGCAGCTCACCCGCACGATCGGCTCGCCGATCGTGGCCGAACTCGTTGCTCGAGGCCGTGCGGAACACGAGCGTCCGGTGCGTCCCGTCCTTGGCCTCGACGCCGATCTTGAGCGGCTCTCCATAGCCAATCTGCTTACGCGCCACCTCGGCGCCGGCGTCGGATCCGAGCGGCTCGCACTCGACCAGGCGTCCGCCTGGAAACAGGCTCGCGACCGCCTCCCGCAGCGCATCGATCTCGGAAGTGTGCTTGCCCACGGCACGCCCCCCTCCCCCTGAGCTCCAACTCGAGATCCTATGCACGCCCGCGGGTCTCGACCTGAGGCATCTTGTCTCACCTCCATGAGGCGGCCGCGCGCCGAACGGGTGTGGAAACGCGCCACGCCGCAGGGCGTACGCGAAGGCACTACAGCCTCGGTACCAACCCCCTCGACCGCACAGCCACCGCCCGAGATTGCGCTATCATTTTGGCTAGAGCGCTTTGTCGGGGCGCAGGATCGCTTCTCGCGCCTCCCGGCGCTCGTGAGGAGGTCTCATGCGACCCTGGCGCAAGATCTGCTGCCCTGTCGATTTCTCCGACACCTCTCGGACCGCGTTGCAGCAAGCTGCCTATCTGGCGAGCGTATTCGACGGCTCAGTGACGGCGGTGCACGTGTACGACCCTCCCCTGGAGACCGGCGACGCACCCTTGCCCGTCTTCGACCTGTTCGAGAAACTGCGTCCAGAACTGGAACAGAAGCTCGCCGGCTGGACGAGCGAGGTCGAGGAGAGCGCGCGCGGAGCCATCCGCTCCGTGGTCTTCCTCGGCAACCCTCCGGCCGAGATCCTGCGCTTCGCGCGCGAGGGCGGCTTCGACGTCATCGTGATGGGGACGCACGGACGCACCGGGCTCAGGCACCTCGTCCTGGGATCCGTGGCCGAGCAGGTCGTACGGCACGCCGAGTGCCCGGTGGTCGTCACGCGCTGACGGACGCAGCCCCGGGGCGCCCAACGCCGGTCCCGGAGTCCCGACCGCGTCCTTGTGGATGCTTCACTCGCCTCGCATCGGGCACCCGAAGGCGACCACCTCGACCTCGACGTCGGGATGCCGCGCCCGCAGCATCTCGCCGTAGTCCTCGACGCGGAGGCGGTTGCGGCTGCCGCAGATGGGAGGTTCGAGGCGTTCGTCCGCAGTCACCGCGGGTGACGTGCAGGCCGGGATGCCGTTCACCGTGACGTGCCAGACCACCATGGACGAGACACTAGCGCACGAGGCTCACCCCAGGCCAGCACCGCCACGCGGGTGAGCACGATGACAGGGCCGGCGGGGCGGCTCGCCGGCGGGGGACAAGCCCCCGCCCTACGAGACTTTAGCCGAAGCCTGCCGCGCCGGCGCGGATGTGGAGGTCATGCATGGCGCCGAAGCCGCTGCCGCCGGAAGCCCTCTGCCGGACTGCCCGGGTCTACCGTTCGAGACCACGGCCGAGCTCGCGGACGTGGAGGGTGCGCTCGTAGGCAAGCGTACCCTGACCGCGCGCGCCCTCGCGCGGCGCGCCGCGGACGACCCGCCCGCGGACGACTGGTGTTACCTCAACAGCTTCGTCGATCCGCAGAAGCCGCGGGCCTCCGAATTCTGGTGGCTCCATCGCTATGCAGCTAATCGGTACTGTTTACCTGTTTTCAACGAGCGCATCAAGGGGATCGGCCACCGCGTGTCGGCCAGCATCTCGTCGGCGGTCCCGGAGAGGCCGCGACAGCCCGTGCGAGCAGCGTTAAGCAGGAGAAGAGCGATGAGATGGTCGTGGCCGTCCGTGCCGGACCCGCTCGCTCGTCTTGCACTCAGGGTACGGGAGGGACACCGTCATGCAGCTCGGGATGATCGGACTGGGGCGCATGGGCGCCAACATGGTGCGCCGCCTCTTGCGCGGCGGGCACGCCTGCGTGGTGTTCGACAGGTCCCAGGAGGCGGTGCAGGCGCTCGTGAAGGACGGCGCGCTGGGCGCCGCCTCTCTCGCCGAGCTCGTGAAGCGGCTGTCGCCGCCGCGCGCCGTCTGGATGATGGTCCCGGCCGGCGTCGTGGAGCGGGCCGTCGCGGAGCTCACCCCCCTGCTCGAGAAGGGCGACATCCTCGTCGATGGCGGCAACTCCTACTACGTCGACGACATCCGGCGGACCCGCGAGCTCGCGGCGCGGGGGATCCACTACCTGGACGTCGGGACGAGCGGCGGCGTCTTTGGCCTGGAGCGCGGCTATTGCCTCATGATCGGCGGCGATGAGCCAGCGGTGAAACGCCTCGACCCGATCTTCGCCTCGCTGGCACCCCCCATCGACTCCGCCCCGCGAACGCGCGGGCGCGAGCGGCACGGCGGCACCGCCGAGCACGGCTACCTGCACTGCGGACCGGGCGGCGCGGGCCACTTCGTGAAGATGGTGCACAACGGCATCGAGTACGGCCTCATGGCAGCTTACGCTGAGGGGCTCAACATCCTGCGCCACGCCAACGTCGGCAAGCGCGACCAGGCGATCGACGCCGAGACGACGCCGCTGCGCGATCCCGAGCTCTACCAGTACGACTTCGACCTGGCCGACATCGCCGAGGTGTGGCGCCGCGGCAGCGTCGTCGCGTCCTGGCTCCTCGACCTGACCGCGGAGGCCTTGCTCGCCAGTCCCGGCTTGTCGAAGTTCTCAGGACGGGTCTCCGACTCGGGGGAGGGACGCTGGACCATCCGCGCCGCCATCGACGAGGGGGCGCCCGCGCCGGTCCTCACGGAGGCGCTCTACGCCCGCTTTTCCTCGCGCGGCGAGGCGGACTTCGCCGACAAGGTCCTCTCGGCGATGCGCCATGCCTTCGGGGGGCACGAGGAGAAGCCTTGAGTTGAATCCCGGCGATGTGGTCACTATCATGTGACCATGAAGCGGGCACGGCGAACCATCCCTGCTGCTGCGTTCAAGACGCACTGTCTCGCGCTTCTCGATGAGGTCAAGGCCACAGGCGAAACCCTCATCGTGACCAAGCGCGGGAAGCCAGTCGCGAAGGTCGTGCCATCCGAGGACGTCGAGCCGAAGCCGCTCCGCGGCAGCGTTCGGTATCACGGCGACATCGTGGCACCCATAGACGAGCCCTGGGACGCGACGAGGTGATCGTCCTCGACACGCACGCCTGGATCTGGCTGGTCGCCGATCCCGACAGACTGGGCTCTCGCGCGCGGGCCACCCTAGCTGCGGAACGGAGCAAGGGCATCGCGGCCATCAGCTGCTGGGAGATCTCCATGCTCGTCGCGCACGGGCGCATCGAGCTGGATCGAGATCCCGTCACCTGGATGGAGGAGTCTTTCCAGGCCGAAGACATCGAGCTCCTGCCGCTGACCCCCGCCGTAGCTGCGGCCTCGACGCAGTTTGAGTCGTTCCACGGCGACCCGGCCGACCGTCTCATCGTCGCAACCGCCCTCACGCGCGGGGCCACGCTCGTGACGGTCGATGAGAAGATCACGAAAGCCAAGCTCGTGAAGACAGTGTGGTGATACGCCTCCAGTAGGGCGGCAGACCCGATCCGCGCAGCGAGAATCCGGTCTGCGCAGGGCGGGGTGAATGCCGGCCACACTGACGAGCGGACGGGTGTCCTCTCCCGCGTGGCGCGCTGTGTCAACCCGGGCACCGGCTTGGCCAGAAAACTCGTCGGCGTTTCGTCAGTGCTGCAGGATCTTGGAGAGGAACTGCTGCGCGCGCTCGGAGCGCGGGCTGCCGAAGAAGTCGTCCGTGCGCGCGTCCTCGACGATCTGCCCTTGGTCCATGAAGACGACCCGGTGCGCGACCTTGCGGGCGAAGCCCATCTCGTGCGTCACGCACATCATGGTCATCCCCTCGCGCGCCAGCGCGACCATCACGTCCAGCACCTCGTTGATCATCTCCGGATCGAGCGCCGAGGTCGGCTCGTCGAAGAGCATGCAGATCGGGTCCATGGCGAGCGCCCGGGCGATCGCGACCCGCTGCTGCTGCCCGCCCGAGAGCTGACCCGGGAACTTCTCGGCCTGGGAGCGGAGACCCACGCGGTCGAGCAGCGTGAGCCCCCTCGCGATCGCCTCCTCCTTGCCGCGGCCGAGCACCTTCACCTGGGCGATGGTCAGGTTCTCCGTGATGGACATGTGCGGGAACAGCTCGAAGTGCTGGAACACCATGCCCACGTGCGCGCGCAGCTTGGGCAGGTCGGTTCTGGGATCGCCGACCGAGGTCCCGTTCACCACGATCTCGCCGCGCTCGAACTTCTCCAGGCCGTTCACGCACTTGATGAGGGTGGACTTGCCCGAGCCGGAGGGGCCGCACACCACGATCACCTCGCCCTTCTTCACCTCGGTCGAGCAGCCCTTCAGGGCCTGGAAGCTGCCAAAGTGCTTGCTCACGTCGCGGATGGAGATCATGTGGCGAGTCTGCCCTGGTAACGCTTCACGAGGAACGAGGCGAGGTAGCTCACGGCAAAGTAGACCGCGCCGGCGAAGAGCAGCAACTCCACCAGCCGCCCATCCCGGTCGCCGACCTTGTAGGCGACGCCGAAGAAGTCGGCCAGGGCGCTCACGTGGACAAGGCACGTATCCTGGAAGAGGATCACGGTCTGGGTGAGCAGGAGCGGGGTCATGTTGCGGAAGGCCTGCGGCAGGATCACGAGACGCATCGCCTGCCCGTAGGTCATGCCGAGCGCCAGCGACGCGCTGGCCTGTCCGCTGGGCACGCTCTGGATGCCGGCGCGGATGATCTCGGCGTAGTAGGCCGCCTGGAAGAGCGCGAACGCGACGAGCGCCGAGGTGAGGCGGGTGTCCGAGGACCGCGGGGTGTTGAACAGGCCCTCGAGGAACGCAGGGACGATGAGGAAGAACCAGAGCAGCACCATGATGAGCGGGATCGAGCGGAACAGGTTCACGTAGCCCGCGGCGAACCAGGACAGGAGCCGATTGCTCGAGAACCGCATGACGGCGAGCAGGGTGCCCCAGGCGATCCCAGCCAGCATGGCCGTGGCGGTGATCTTCAGGGTGACCTTCATGCCCGCCCACAGGAACGGCAGGGCGCCGGGGATGGAGCTCCAGTCGAGCTCGTACATGCTAGCGCCCCCCGCCGATGTAACCGGGTACCCGCGTTCGGCCCTCGACCCAGCGCATGAAGGCCATGATGACGACGTTGACGAGGACGTACAGGACCGTCACGGAGATGAACGACTCGTAGGGCTGGGCAGTGTAGTCGACGAGCTGCCGCCCCATGGCCGCCAACTCGAGCAGGCCGATGGTGGACGCGACTGCCGAGTTCTTGAAGATGTTGAGGAACTCGGAGGTGAGCGGCGGGACGACGATGCGGAAGGCCATCGGAACCAGGACGTGGCGGTAGGTCTGCGAGAGGGTGAAGCCCAGCGCCAGCCCAGCGCTCTTCTGGCCCTTCGAGAGCGACTCGATCCCGGCGCGCACCTGCTCGCACACGCGCGCGCCGGTGAAGAGACCCAGGCACACCATGGCCGCGAGGAACTGCTGGAGGAACGGGTGCAACTGCTTCACCGCGGTCCCGACGCTCACGGGCAAGAGCTCCGGCACGACGAAGTACCAGATGAAGAGCTGCACCAGGAGCGGGACGTTGCGGAAGACCTCGACGTAGACGGTGGCGATCCCGCGGAGCCAGCGGCTCGGGACGGTGCGCAGCACGCCCATGAGCGAACCGACCACGAGGGCGATGAGCCACGCCGTGAGCGAGAGCTGAACCGTCGTCTGCAGCCCGGTCAGCATCCACCCGAGGTAGGTGGCGCCGCTGGACGGGACCGGATCGAGGAAGACCCCCCATCTCCACTGGTAGGACATGCGCGTTGCCCCGAAGCTCGTTCGATCCTTGCGGCGGTGGCCCGGCGGGACGACCTGTACCGTAGGCGTGCCCTGCTACCCTGCAGACCCCGGCTGCACGCAGGCGGACCCCGTCGGCGTCCACCTGCTGCCGGGGGCCCAGGTCACGTGGAGCCTCGCCGCCGTGGCGGAGCTCGCCGTCCTGGTCTAGTCGAGGGCCTTGTCGTTCGGACTCTTGAAGAGCTGCTTCATGTCGTCGCTCAAGGGGAGATCGAGCTTCAGACCCTTGGGGGGGATGGGCGACTGGAACCACTTCTTGAAGAGCTTCTCTGCTTCACCGGAGGTCATGGCCTTCGCGATGGCGGCGTCGACGACCTTCTTGAACTGCGGATCGTCCTTGCGCATCATGCACCCGTAGGCCTCGCGCGACTGCGGTGCGCCCACGATGTGCCAGTCGCCAGCGCGGCGCGCCTTCGCCATCTCCCCCGCCAGGAGCGCGTCGTCCATCATGAAGGCCACAGCGCGGCCGCTCTCCAGCGTCAGGAACGACTCACCGTGATCCTTGGCGCTGATGACGTTCATCCCTACCTTCTTCTCCTCGTTCATCTTGCGGATGAGCCGCTCCGAGGTCGTGCCGGCGGTGGTCACCACGTTCTTGCCGGCCAGATCGGGGAAGTCCTTGATACCCGAGTTCTTCTTCGTCAGGAGGCGGGTGCCGATGACGAAGATGGTGTTCGAGAACGCCACCTGCTTCTGCCGCTCGAGGTTGTTGGTGGTCGAGCCGCACTCGATGTCGATGGTGCCGTTCTGGACCAGCGGGATGCGGTTCTGCGAGGTGATCGGCGTCAGCTTCATCTTGAGATCGGGCAGCCCGAGCTCCTTCTTGACGGCGTCCGCGGCGAGCAGCGTGAGCTCGTGCGAGTAGCCGACCACCTGCTGCTTGTCGTCGTAGTACGAGAACGGGATCGACGACTCCCGGTGCCCGAGGGAGATCGTCCCGGTCTCCTTGATCTTCTTCAGCGTCCCTCCGAGGTCCTGGGCACGGGCCGACGTGAGCGCGAGGCAGCAGGCGAGGCCGATCGCGACGAGGCGAATCCGCATGGGCTCTTCTCCTCCGTTCAGGCTACGGGGATAGGATGGTCACGAACGGTGACCATAATCGCGCGGCCGTCGGTCGGCGGGGAAACTATCGGCGGCTCCGCCGACCCCTTCGCAAACGAGGATGGCCAGGGTGCCGACGAGTCGTAGCCCGTAGCCTGTAGCCCGTAGCCGAGTTCTTCCTAGAGCTTGTAGCCGATCCTGCGCAGCAGCTGCTTGCGGTCTCGCACGTCGTCTTCCTTCTCGACCCCGAGAGGGCTTCCTCCGTCCACGACGCCCAGGATCCCCCGCCCCTGCTCCGTCTCGGCGACGACCACCTCCACCGGGTTCGCCGTGGCACAGAAGATGCGGCACACCTCGGGAACGGCCTTCACCTGGTTCAGGACGTTGACGGGGAAGCCTTCGCGCAGGAACACGACGAAGCAGTGGCCCGCCGCCACGGCGAGCGCGGCGCGCGTCGCCAGCTCGACGAGGGCCTGATCGTTGCCGCTCTG
>Ga0154716_1153_pt3 | contig 15595 bp, 13 predicted proteins | sample Rifle2008BG16ft_FD_105724 | JGI IMG/M metagenome (GOLD analysis project Ga0154716, IMG submission 105724) | Anaeromyxobacter sp. RBG_16_69_14
CCGAGAGCGGCGGGCTCTCGCTCGCAGGCTTGCCCTATGCCGAGATGCGCGACACCGTCGCCGGGCTCGTCCGCGAGGTGCGCGACAGCGCGTTGCGCATCGAGCGGATCGTCCAGGACCTGAAGGACTTCGCGCGACCCCGCGCCCGGGGAGCGCGCACCGAATTTCAGCTGAACGAAGCCGTGCGGCACGCGCTCCGCCTGCTCGCCCATCCGATCAGGGACCGCACCGATCACCTCCTTGTCCAGCTCGCGGAGGGGTTGCCGAGCCTGCGGGGTGACGCGCAGCACGTGGAGCAGATCGTGGTGAACCTGATCACCAACGCCGTGGAGGCCCTGCCGCAAAGGACGTGCGGCGTCACGGTGACCACGTCCTTCGATCCAGGCGCGCGCGATGTTCTGCTCGAGGTGCGAGACGAGGGGGCGGGGATTTCGCCGGCCCATCTGGCGCGCCTGTGCGATCCGTTCTTCACCACCAAGCAAGAGAGCGGGGGGACCGGGCTTGGCCTGGCCATCACCTCCTCTCTCGTCCGCTTGCACGGCGGACGACTCACCTTCGAGTCCGAGCCGGGCAAGGGCACCCGCGCGCTGGTCGCCTTTCCCTGCCCTCCATGACGAGGGGAGCGACACCTCTCCACCCGATTAGAAGTAGTCGAGGAGCGCGTTCGGCGACCCCTCGTCGCGAGGCGCTCGGAGAGAGGAGAGGCCGTCCCCCGTGAGAGATGCTTCGACCTTGCCGGTCCTTCTTGTCGATGACGACGCGCAGGTGCTGCGCAGCGCGAGCCTCGTCTTGCGCGCCGCGGGGGTGGCGCGCGTCATCACGGTCGAGGACGGCCGCGCCGTCCTGCCGCTCCTGGCGCAGGAGGAGGTCGGGGTGATCGTTCTCGACCTCACGATGCCCCAGATCTCCGGCCGGGAGATCCTGGAGCAGGTCGCCGGAAACCACCCCGACGTCCCGGTCGTCCTCATGACCGCGACGAACGATCTCGAGATCGCAGTGCAGTGCATGCAGGTCGGCGCCGCCGATTACCTGGTGAAGCCGGTGGAGGAGAGCCGGCTGGTGGCGTCCGTCAGGCGCGCGCTGGAGCTGCGCGACTTGCAGGCGGAGGTGCTGTCGCTCAAGGAGCGCGTGCTGACGGACTGCCCGTTCCCGCGGGAGGCCTTCGCGGAGATCGTCACGCAGAGCAAGGAGATGCTCGCGGTCTTCCGCTACATCGAGGCCATCGCGCCGTCACCCCGGCCCGCGCTGGTGACCGGTGAGACCGGGACGGGTAAGGAGCTCGTGGCGCGGGCCCTGCATAGGCTCTCCGGGCGGTCGGGAGAGCTCGTCGCGCTCAATGTGGCGGGCATGGACGACACGTTGTTCTCCGACGGGTTGTTCGGCCACACGCGGGGGGCGTTCACGGGCGCCGATCGCCCCCGTGACGGTCTCATCTCGAGCACGGCAGAAGGCACCCTGTTCCTCGACGAGATCGGAGATCTCCCGGTCCCCTCCCAGGTCAAGCTGCTTCGTCTCTTGCAAGACGGGACCTATTATCCCCTCGGCGCGGATCGGCCACGCCAGAGCCGAGCCCGGATCGTATGCGCCACCAACTGCGACGTCGTACAGGCCGTCGGCGCGGGGCGGTTTCGCAAGGATCTGTATTACCGGCTGCGGACCCACCACCTCAATCTGCCGCCGCTGCGCACGCGCACGGGAGATCTCGCCCTCCTGGTCAATCACTTCGTCGAGAAGGCGGCGCGGGCGCTCGGCAAGGAGCCGCCGACGGTGCCGCTCGCGCTCTATCAGCTGCTCAACACCTATCGCTTCCCCGGCAACGTGCGCGAGCTGGAGGCGCTCGTCTTCGACGCGGTCGCCCGCCACCAGGGCACGGTGCTCTCGCTGCTGAGCTTCAAGTCTGCCATCTTCGCTCGGCCGGAGCTCGCGGCGGCCGAGGCGGCGGGCGAGGCGCCGGAGGCCCCTCCTGCTCCGCCCCTCGCGTGGTTCCCCCATCAGCTCCCCACGCTCAAGGAGGCCGAGGATGCGCTGATCGCCGAGGCGCTGGGCCGGGCGGACGGTAACCAGGGCGTCGCCGCGGGGCTCCTGGGGATATCGCGGCAGGCCCTGAACAAGCGCCTGAGCCGCCGCGCCCAGCCGGAGGGCTCCGCCGGATCGGCTCGTGGTCGATCCGATGATGATCAGACCGGTCGCCCGAGAGCAGATCTCGACGGCGTGTCCGGCCATCCCGACCCCTGATCTCCTCGTCGTTCGCAGCGCTGGTGCCCTCCTCGGTCGGAGCGTTCCTCCCCCGCCGGCGCCCCGATCTGGTTGGAGCCGAGGCCACCCCTTCCCCGCCCCTCCCCGAGGCCGACGATCTCGTCGAGAGGCAGCAAGGGGAGCTTCTCGGGGACGGCGCGACAGTGTACCCTTGCGCCCACCCCAGGCAGCGCGACTTCACGCCTGCGCGACGGGTCCCGAGGGAGGAGCCCCGTGAAGCACTGCGTGATCATCCTCGATGGAGCGGCCGGTTGGCCCCTGGCCGGGCTCGGCGGAAACACGACGCTCTCCGCGGCGCGCACTCCGCACCTCGACGCGCTCGCCCGCGAGGGCACCGTCGGCCTGGCGGTCACCGTCCCGGAGGGCCACGAGCCCTCCTCGTCCACAGCATGCACCTCGATCCTGGGCTACGACCCGGTGGCCGATCGCGTCGGACGGGGAGCCATCGAGGCCGCGTCGATGGGCGTGACGTTGGCGCCTGACGAGGTCGCGCTGCGCATGAACCTCGTCAACATCGGGGACGGCGTGATGAGATCGTACGCGAGCGGCCGCATCCCGACGGACGAATCCCGCGCCATCGTGGGGGAGCTTTCCGAGGTGCTCGCCACTCCGACCTTCACGTTCCACCCTGGCGTGGCGTACCGCCACGTTCTCGTTGTGAAGGGCCACCCGGAGCTGCTCGAGGCCGTGTACGAGCCGGCCCACGACATCACCGACAAGCCGGTCGCGAGCCACCTGCCCATGGGGCCCGGCTCGGCGTTGCTCCTCGAGCTGATGGACCGGGCGCGCGAGCTGCTCCGTCGCTCACCCGTGAACGCGCGCCGCACGGAGCGCGGCCAGCTCCCGGCGACCGACATCTGGCCTTTCTGGCCGGGCAAGGCTCAGAGCGGCATGGTGCCTTTCGAGAAGGCGCGCGGGGTCCGTGGAGCGATGACCTCGGGCGTGGACCTCCTGAACGGCCTCGCTGTGCTCGCGGGCCTGACGAGGCTGCACGTCGCCGGCGTCAGCGACGGCCCAGACAACGACTACGCGGCCCAGGCCGAGGGAGGGCTGGCCGCTCTGGCCGACCACGACCTCGTGATCATCCACGTCGAGTCGCCCGACGAGGCGGGCCACGCCGGAGATGCCGACGGCAAAGTGGCCGCGATCGAGGCGATCGACCGCGAGATCGTCTCGCGCGCTCGCGCCGCGGCGGCCCGGTTCGCGCGCGATGGGGGCCTGCGGATCCTCGCCATGCCGGATCATCCGACGCCGGTGGCGCTCAAGACGCATGCGCGCGAGCCAGTGCCCTTCGTCCTGGCGGGGCCGGGGATCGCGAGAAACGGGGCCGATCGCTACGACGAGGCGGCTGCAGCCGCCACGGGCATGACGCTGGATCCGGGCCATCTCGTGATGGCCCGTCTGCTCGGCTGAGCCGGCCGAGGCCGCAGGGTCGGCGCGTTCGCGCCACCCACACGCGCAGCGCGTCGTGCTGCGCTGACCGTGCCTCGCTCGCAACCCCTTCCCGCGCGCGGCCGCGAGCGCGTGGCCGCCGGCCTGAAGAACGGCGAGGGCGATGTACGGCATCCCGGCCGTCCCTGCGCCTGCGCGGGAACGCTGGGCCAGTCGCGGAGTACCGCGCACGGGCCCACGCTCGACGGGGCGGGGGCCGCCGGCCCTCGCCCCACGTCGTCTCGCCCGTGTCTCGTTACGGGGCGTCTCGGCTAGGAGGGAGCGGCGGAGGAGGACGAGGCGGCGTCGCGCTCCCGCGCCGCGTAGTACCGCGCGATGTCTCCGAGCGAGACGAGCCCGAGCAGTCCGCGCGGGCCGACCACCGGCAGGTAACGTAGGCGGTGCCCACGCAGCAGCGCCTCGGTGTGCTGGCTGCTCGCCTCGAGGGTGACCGTCGCGACCTCGCGCGACATGACCTCCACCACGGTCACGGTCGCCGGGTCCCTCCCCTCCGCGACGACGCTGGCCACGACGTCACCCTCCGAGAAGATCCCCTGCACCTCGCCCGCGCGCGCCACGACCAGGCACCCGACCCGCCGGTCGCGCAGCGTGCGACAGGCCTCCGCGACGGTCGTCTCCGGCGGGCACGCGAACACGACGGCGCTGTTCTTCATGGCGAGCAGATCGAGGACGGTCGGGCTCATGCGGGGCAGCATCCGCTCTCGACGGAGAACGCGCAAGCCATGTACGACGAGAAGGCCTACTCCGTCGCCAGCGCGGCGTCACCGTTTGCTTCCCCGCCTGAACGGCGGGGCTTGTCGCGCATCCCGGTCACTTCTTGCTGGAAGTAAGCCGCAGGTCCAGTTAAACGTTCTTAATGGAATCATCGAAGAGCACCTTCACGATCGACATCCGCCGATTGCGCGTCCTGCGCGAGCTGCGGCAGCGCGGAACCATCGGAGCGACGGCCAAGGCGCTGCACCTGACGCCCTCCGCCATCTCCCAGCAGATCGCCGCGCTGAGCCGCGAGATCGGGGTGCCGCTGCTGACGCCGCAGGGGCGCGGCGTCCGGCTGACGCAGCAAGCGGAGCTCTTGCTCGAACACGCCACCGCCATCGACGTCGAGCTCGAGCGTGCCCGCGCCGACCTGGCCGCGTTCGAGGAGGGGTCGGTCGGGCGCGTCGTCCTGGGCTCGTTCGCGACCGCCATCACTGGGCTGGTGGCGCCGGCCCTGGAACGGCTCCGGCGCGAGCGACCGCGCGTGCGCCTCGCCATTCGGGAGATCGGCGCGGAGTGCTTCACGCTCCTCGATCGTGGCGAGCTCGACGTCGTGATCACCGTCGACCACCGAGGCGGGCCAACCCGCGGTGACCACCGCTACGCGCGCTGGGACCTGCTCGACGACCACCTCCTCGTCGCCGTGCCGCACGGCCATCCGCTCGCCGCGAAGAGATCGATCGATCTCCTGGCGCTCGCAGACGAGCCGTGGATCGTGGGCGGCACCGGCGGGCCGTGCCAGGAGTCCGGCCTGGCGGCCTGCGCAGCGGCTGGGTTCACGCCCGACGTCGTGCACGGGGTGGACGACTGGAGTGCGCTGCTCAGGCTCGTCGCCGCCGGCTGCGGCGTCGGGCTCGTCCCGGAGCTGGCCGTTGGCTCCGCGCCGCCGGCCGGCGTGGTGATCCGGCCACCCAGCGGGTTACAGCGCCCGTGCCGACATCTCTACGCGGCAGTCCGTGCCGGCGCAGAGCGCTCGCCCTGCATCGCGCCGGTCGTTGCCGCGCTCCTCGCCACGGCGCAGGAGCACTCGGGAACCCCTGCCCAGGCCGCGCCGCGCGTGGCCCGACTGAAGGCGCGTTGATCGCGAGCAGGCGGAGTGAAAGCCATGAAGGCTGAAGAGCCCGGCGTCGCGAAGTCCGCGCTCCCTGGTGTCAACGACCGGCCCGCTGAGATCGAGAAGGTGCTCGATCCGCACCTGCTCCGGAGCATGCTCGACGCCGCCGGCGACCTGATTTACGTCAAAGATCTCAACGGCGCGTACCTGGCCTGCAACAAAGCATCCGAGAAGCTCGTCGGCGTGAAGGAGGCCGAGCAGGTCGGCAAGACCGACTTCGACCTCTTCTCCCGCGAGTTCGCCGAAGCGGTCCGGGAAGAAGATCGCACGGTGATGGCTTCCGGCCGCGAGCGCCGCGTCGAGGAATGGGTGACGTATCCGGATGGCACGAGGGTGCTGATGGAATCCCTGAAGGCTCCCCTCTACGACCCCGGCGGGAGGGTCAACGGGCTGGTCGGCGTGTCCCGCGACATCACCGCCCGCAAGCGAGCCGAGGAGCGGTTGGCTAGAGAGCGCGACTTCTCCGAGCAGCTCATCCGGGAGGCCCCCGTCGGCATCGCTGTCTACCAGGCCGAGACAGGACAGTGCCTGGTGGCCAACGCGGCCTTGTGCGACATCACCGGCGCCACACCGGCCCAGCTCCTGGCGCAGAACTTCCGGGAGCTCGCCTCCTGGAAGCAGGCGGGCATGATCGACGCGGCGGAGGCGGCGCTTGCCAGCGGGCGAAGTCAGCAGGTCAGCGCGCAGTCGGCAACCACCCTCGGACGGAAGGTCTGGTTCCTGGCGGTCTTCTCCACCTTCCGCTCCGAAGAGGGCGTGCACCTCATCCTTCTCCTCAAGGACATCACGGACAGGAAGGTCGTGGAGGCGGAGCGGGAGCGAATGGTCAAGGAACTCACCGAGGCACTCGCGAAGGTGAAGACGCTGAGCGGCCTGCTGCCGGTGTGCGCCTGGTGCAAGAACATCCGGAACGACGAGGGCTACTGGCAGCGGATCGAAACCTACCTATCGGAGCGTTCGCATGCCAATTTCACTCATGGCATGTGCCCGGATTGCATGGCGAAGCACTTCCCAGAGGGCTCCTGAATCGCCGCCGTCAAGGGACCGGGAAGGGAAGCAGCCGTCCACGTCACCAGAAGGGCGGACGGCGAACGCGAGTCCTCCCGTTGGCTGGACGACCGGATCCGTCATCGGAGCGCGCGATCGATCCCGTCCAGCACCTCGAGCGCGCCACCACCGAGAGAGAGGTGGGGCGGGTCGATGCCCGGCTCGAAGGGGTTCACGCGGATCGCGGTCGCGCCGGGGATGAGGGCCAGCCGCTCGGTGGTGAAGCGGATGGTGGGCACGGCGGTGCCGGCACCGAGCTCGACGACGGCCAGCTTCGCCTGGCCGCGGTCCTCGAGGAAGGCCTCGAACCGGTGCCGCTGCTGGTCGGTGCGATACGAGATCCAGCCGTCATCGCCGAACATGAGGATGTTCGGCCGTGCCACGTCACCGCAGTGGGGGCAACGCGGGATGCGCCGCGCGCGCATGGTGGCGAGGTCGAGCTCGATCGGCGTTCGGTCCTCCCAGATGGCGCCTCGGCACCGCCCCATGCATTGCAGGTGGTGGATGGATCCGTGCACCTCGAGCACCTGCTCCTCGGCGAATCCGGCCTTCTGGAACTGCCCGTCGACGTTGGAGGTGACCACGAAACAACGCAGGCGGAGGCGCTCTGCCCAGTCGAGGAGGATCCGGAAGCCACGGTGCGGGATCGTCGCCCGATACATGCCCGCGCGATGCCCGTAGAACCCCCAGCCGAAGGCCGGCTCGCGTTCGAAGCTTGCCGGATTGGCGGCGTCGACGAAGGTGATGCCCAGCCGCTCGTACATCGGATAGGCTTTCCAGAACCCTTGGGGACCGCGGAAATCGGGCAGGCCCGAGTCGACGCCCATCCCGGCGCCTGCGGTCACGATGAGGGTGCCGGCCGAGCGGACGGCCTCGGCGGCGCGGACGAACCGTTCGGGGGCGATCACCGCGCCAGAAAAGCACGACCCCGGGGCCGACGTCCACGGTCGTCTCGACACGGGCGACGAAACCCCTCACCGTCGCGGGCATGTCGGTGCTGCGCGAGGAGCCAGACCACGACGCCGCGCTGGAGCGGAGCGTCGTCCTCGAGGCGATGGGGATCGCGCATGAGGTCGAGCCGGCCCCGGACGGGCGCTGGTTGATCGTCGTCGATGATGGGGACCGCCCTGCAGCGGAGGCCGCGCTCGCGGCGTGGGAGGCCGAGAACACGCCGCGACCCGAGTCGGTCGCGAGTCCGGACTACGGCAAGTCCCTCGTCAGCACGGTCGTGGGACTTGCGATCCTGGGCTTCGCCGTCCATGTCGGCCTCCCTCCGGCGAGGAGCCTCGTCGAGCGGGGCAGCGCCGACGCCATGCGCATGCTGAACGGCGAGTGGTGGCGAGCGGCGACCGCGCTGACGTTGCACGCCGACCTGGCGCACGTCGCTGCCAACGCCGCGGCGATCGCCATCTTCCTCGGCGCGGTCGCACGCCAGCTCGGCCCTGCGCTCGCCACCTGGCTGGCGCTCGCCGCCGGCATCGCGGGGAACGTGCTCACGGCGGTCGTCGCCGGCGGCGGCCACGTGTCCGTCGGGGCCTCGACGGCGGTCTTCGGCGCGCTCGGCACGCTGAGCGCCCTCCAGGTGCCGCGCCTCCGCGCCTGGCTCACCCTGGGCGTGGGGGTGGCGCTGCTGGGGTTCCTGGGCACGGGCGCGCGGGCCGACCTTCTCGCGCACGTCTTCGGCTTCGCCACCGGCGTGGCGGAGGGACTGGCCGTGCGCCGCATGAGGCCGCCGCGACGCTCGTTTCTTCAGCCAGTCATCGCGCTCGCGGCCGTCGCGCCCATCGCGCTCGCCTGGTGGCTTGCGCTCGCTTGGTGAAGGTGACGACCTCACCAACAACCACCGCAGGGCCGCGTGACGGTCACGATGCGACGCCCGGCCTGGGCGCGTGCGCGCATAACTCGCCGTGAGGCGCACCCAGAACGCGCAAATGGGGTGGTGGGCGGGGCGAGCTGCCTGTCGCATGATTCTTACCCGCTGTGGATGTGGCTGTCCGTGTAGAGTCGGGTGCATGCTCCGCCGCCGATCCGTCGCAGCTCCGTGCGCCCTCCTGCTCCTCGCCTGTGGTGGCGCGACCTCGGGGTCCGCGTCTCGCGGATCTCCGGTCGCACCGGCGAACCCGCCACCCCAGTCCTGCGGAGCGGGCGGCCTCCTGGGCGCGATCGGGAAGAACAAGCTCCTCATCGGCTATAGCGGCGGGGACGACGTCGCCGCCAAAGCGCCATTCGATCTCCGCTATCAATACCTGGCCGGCATCATCGGCAATGGATCGCAGAAGTGCGAGGACTATTCGTGGTGGCAGTGCTGGGGGCAGGAAACGGGCAAGCCGCCGGGGAGCCAGTTCGTCTCCGAGTACATCGCCCAGGCCGCGACGCACACCGAGGTGGCGATGTTCACCTACTACGTGCTCCTGCCGGCCGCGCGCCACAGGATCGCAAGCTTCTCCGAGGGCCCCGACGAGGTCCACCGCGCCGCCACCGATCCTGCCTTCATGGGCGCGTACCTTGCCGACTTCCGGACCCTCCTCGACGGCATCGGGACCAGCCTCGCGTTCGTCCACATCGAGCCCGACTTCTGGGGCTACGCGGGACAGATCGCGATCCCGAAGGGCCAGGATGCGCACTCCCTGCCGGCGGCGGTGGACGCGAGCGGCGACTGCCCGAGCCCCCAGTTCGAGAAGAGCATGGCCGGTCTCGGGCGTTGCATGATCTCCATGGCTCGTGCGCACGCGCCCAACGCCAAGGTGGGCCTGCACGCCTCTGCCTGGGGCACCAACTACGATGTGCTGCTGAACAGGAGTGCTTCTCTCGACGTCACCGCCGAGGCGCAGAAGCTCGGCCGGTTCATGCTGAGCCTCGGCGCCGACATGGGCGACTTCGTCGTGGCCGACATGAGCGACCGCGACGCCGGCTGCTACCAGCAAGGTCCGCCGCTCTGCGAGCGCCAGGCGGACACCTGGTGGAGCACCGACTCGGCCCTCCCCAACTTCGCCCAGGCCTTCGCCTGGTCGAAGGCGCTGGCCGACGCCGTTGGCCGGCCCGTCCTCTGGTGGCAGATCCCGGTGGGCAACGTGAACCAGAACGACACCGACACGCACTTCAAGGACAATCGCGTCGACTACCTTCTTCAGCACGCCGGAGATGTCGTGGCCAATGGCGCCATCGGGCTCGCGTTCGGAGCCGGACAGGACCACCAGACCACGCCCTCCACGGACGGAGGCAACCTCGTCAACCGGACGAATGCCCTGGCGGAGGCCGGTGGCGCGCCGGTCTGCCCCTGAATTCCGCCGCGAACGAATTGAGCGCCAAACAGCAGTGTTCCCACGCGGACACGGACCAGCGCGGCCGCCGAGCCACGCCCGCCCCGGACCCCGCGAAAAACCCACGCCGCTAGGGCACTTCCACCGAGGCCCCGCGCTGGCAGCCTCCATGCAAGCGGGGGGGAGGCATGCCCACGTCCAGACCACTCACCGCCGGCCCCCTCCTGGTCGCCCTCGCCCTCCTTCCGGCCCCGGCACACGCTGATCCGCGGGTCGCGCCCACCGACAAGACGCTCTCCCCCTACTTTGTTGTGGACGGCGGCGAATCCGGTGTCGACGCGCTTCCGCTCAGGTCGACCTCCGCCACCGTGGACGTGGCCGGCGTCATCGCCGGCGTGACCGTCGAGCAGACGTACGCCAACATGGGGACGACGCCCCTCCACGCCAAGTACGTCTTCCCGGCCTCGACGCGCGCCGCGGTGCACGGCATGCGGCTGACCGTCGGCGGCCGGACCGTCGAAGCACGGATCCAGGAGCGGAAGCAGGCCCGCGCCGACTACGAGCGCGCCAAGGCCGAGGGAAAGAGCGCCTCGCTGCTCGAGCAGCAGCGGCCCAACGTCTTCACCATGGAGGTGTCCAACATCCTCCCCGGCGACGTGGTCAAGGTCGAGCTCCGTTACACCGAGCTCCTGGTCCCGACCGACGGTGTGTACGAACTCGTCTATCCGACCGTGGTCCTGCCGCGGTACTCGAACCAGACCGAGGCTACCGCGCCCGAGAGCGACCGGTGGGTGAAGAGCCCGTACCTGCACGAGGGGAAGACGCCGACCTACGCCTTCGGCTTCCGCGCCCGGATCACCACCGGCATTCCCCTCCAGGACGTCTCCGTCCCGAGCCACAAGGTCGACGTGAAGTGGACCCGCCGCAACCATGCGCAGATCGGCCTCGACCCGGCCGAGAAGGACGGGGGCAACCGCGACGTCGTGCTCCGCTACCGACTGGCCGGCGCGAAGATCGAGTCCGGCCTCCTCCTGCAGGACGGCCCGGGCGCGAAGTTCTTCCTCCTCACCGTCGAGCCGCCCGAGCGGGTCGCCGCCGCCGACATCCCGCCGCGGGAGTACGTCTTCATCATCGACGTGTCCGGCTCGATGCACGGCTTCCCGCTCGACACCGCCAAGAAGCTCATCCAGGACCTCATCGGTGACCTGCGCCCGACCGACCGGTTCGACGTCATCCTCTTCTCGGGCGCGAGCCAGACCATGTCCCCGCGGTCGGTCCCGGCCACGCGCGAGAACATCGCCAGGGCCACCGCCCTCGTCGACAAGCAGCAGGGCGGTGGCGGCACCGAGCTCCTCCCGGCGCTGAAGGAGGCGATGAGCCTGCCGCGGACCGAGGGGACCTCGCGCAGCTTCATCGTCGTCACCGACGGCGGGATCTCCCAGGAGAAGGCGATGTTCCAGTACATCCGCGAGCACCTCGGCGACGCCAATGTCTTCTCCTTCGGCATCGGCTCAGCGGTGAACCGGTACCTCGTCGACGGCGTGGCCAAGGCCGGCATGGGCGAGTCCTTCATCGTCACCAGGCCTGACGAGGCCGCCTCGGTGGCCGCCGCGTTCCGGAGGTATGTCGAGGCGCCGGTGCTCGCTGGCATCCAGGTCTCCTACGACGGCTTCCTGGCCAGCGATGTCGAACCAGGCGCCATCCCCGACCTGCTCGCGCAGCGGCCCATCGTGCTCCAGGGCAAATGGACCGGTGCCGCCCAGGGGACCATCACCGTCACCGGCCGAACCGGCCGCGGCAAGTTCGAGCAGGTGATCGACGTGGCCAGAACGGCCTCGCGCACCCACGATGACGCGCTCAGGTACCTGTGGGCGCGCACGCGCATCGCCGCGCTCTCCGACTTCAGCGCTCGCGAGGAGAGCGCGGAGGAGAAGCAGGCGATCACGCGCCTCGGCCTCGACTACAACCTCCTCACCCGTCACACCTCGTTCGTGGCGGTGCTCCAGGAGATCCGGAACGCCGCCGGCCATGCGAAGGATGTCGACCAGCCGCTTCCGCTTCCGCAGGGCGTCGGCGAGTTCGCGGTCGGCGACCAGAACGCCCAGGGCGACGAACCCGGCCTGGTGCTCCTGGCGGCGCTCGCCGGGGCCCTTGCTGCCCTCGTCCGCGCCCGGCGCGCCCGCGCCGCGGCCGCTCGCTGATAGCGCATGCCACATGAACTGACGCTCGAGATGGGGGGCGCGGGGGGAGAGTTCTCCCCTCCGCTTGAGGCGCCGCAAGGCGCCGGACATCAGCTCACAGCGGCGGCGGTGACGCTGGAGAATCACATCAACTGGTCGCCGCTGTGAGGTCACCGTGCGCTCCCGTACCGCCGCCGCCCTGGCCGTCTTCCTCGTGGCGCTCGGGGCGGCCTACGCGCTCAAGCGCTACTACAGCACCGCCTCCGCCGCCGACCTCCGCTTCGTCCTCGCGCCCACCGCGTGGATGGTGGAGGTCGCCGGTGGGCACCGCTTCGACTGGACTCCCGCCGGCTACCTCAGCACCGAGCTCCGGTTCCTCATCGCGCCGGCCTGCGCAGGCGTGAACTTCCTCATCGTGGCCTTCGCCGCGCTGGTGCTCGGGTTCGTGCGGCCGGCTCGCGCCGCGTGGAGCAACTTGGGGATCCTTTTCGCGAGCGCGGCGGTCTCCTACGCGACCACGCTCCTCGCCAACGCCCTGCGGATCCTGATCGCCATCCCGGTCTGGACCCATCGCGTCTCGTTCGGCTGGCTCGGCGTCGCACGCCTTCACGAGGTGGTGGGCGTGGTGGTGTTCTTGGGGGTGCTCCTCTTGCTCCATCTGGCGGCGCACCGCCTCGCCTGCACGCCGGCCCACGCCTGGGTGCCGCTGCTCCCGTACGCAGGGGTGATGCTGCTGGTCCCGCTCCTGCGCGGTGCGCACCAGCGACCGGGGTTCTGGGTACACGCGGGAATCGTCGCGGGCGCGCTCCTCGTGGCGGCGGTCGCCAGTGTCGCGCTCCGGCACGAAACGACAACGTCCCGAGCAGCAGACCGCGCAGCAGCGCGGTCGCCTGCTGTGCCCAATGGACGCGTTGCGCGAATGCCGCCAGCACCGCCGTGACCACCGGGAACGCCGCCAACACGCCCGCCACGGGTCCTCGGTCGCCTCCGGCGGCCGGGTGTGCTGATCCTGCTGTGAGCGCGGCTGCGACCGTGTAGGGTCCGCGAGATGGCTACGCGGAGGCGCCCCGCCGTGCTCCTGATGCTGTCTCTGTCCGTCGCAGCTCTCCTGGTCATCCTCGCGGTCGCAACCGTGACCCAGCCGATCGCGCCGCCCGCGGTGCGCCACCGCTCCCGGGTCGAGCCGGATCGGCTGCGCGCCAGCGTGGAGCTGCTCGCGACGTCCCTGCAGCCCCGCGACTTCGCGCATCCCGAGGGGCTCGACCGGGCGGCGGCCTACAGGTGGCAAAGCGAGCCAAGCACGCAGGCGGAATGCCGAAGATGGAGCAGCGCTCCGCGCCGTGGCGCATCCACTTCTTTCAGCGGCACGCACGAGACGACGCGGCGCAGTCGGTCCCCGGGCGCGACTTCCTCGAGCGTTGCCCGGTGGCGGCGCGGATCGCCGCGGTGCTGAAGGCAGTGGCCGAGGCGCCGCCGAACGCGTTCGGCGGCGGCGGGTACTGGGAGGCGATGCATGGCACTATGGCCGGGTACTACGAAGTCCGCGTCGATGGACGCGACCGACGCCACTACCGGCTCTTCTGCCTTCTGGAACGTGAGGGAGCACGGCTCGGCCTCGGTGGGCCGAGCATCGTCGTGATCACCGGGCTGGAGAAGCCGTTCCGGACGAGGCTCAGCGAACGCGACTACGCGTGCGTCCGGCTGCTCGGGGACGAGTACCGGTTGCGCGTGCCGCGGTCGGTGCTCCGGTAGCCCCGCGGAACTGGCGCGCGAGTACGGGAGCAGGCGCCGCCCGCCGTCCACTGTTGGGTACGAGCTCGAGGTGGCAGTCCAGCGCGGCCGCAACCTTGAACACGGTGCTGACTGTCGGGTTCCCGCGCGCGTCGGTCAGCAGGCGACGGACGATCTCGGGTTTTGCGGAGATGCGGCGCGCAAGCTCTGCCTTCGAGATCCCGCGGCTCGCCCTCGCACCCTCGAGCGCACGGACGAGAGAGTCGGTCGCGGCGATCTCGGCACGCGCAACCTCGAACTCTTCACGGAATGCCGAATCCCGGAGCTTCTCATCGAGGAACCTGTCGAACCCTGTCTTGTTCGGCATCGTGGGTCGTAACATATACGCTACGATAGGCCCGGACAACCCCGCCCGGCTTCGGCAGCCAAGGCTGATGGACCCGGGTTGTGGGCCCGAGGGTCCGAAAAGCAAAAAACTCCGGAAGATCCGGTGCTTCTGATAGCGCATGCCACATGAACTGACGCTCGAGATGGGGGGCGCGGGGGGAGAGTTCTCCCCTTCGCTTGAGGCGCTGCAAGGCGCCGGACATCAGCTCACAGCGGCGGCGGTGCCGCTGGAGAATCACATCAACTGGTCGCCGCTGTGAGTGGAGGCGCCGGGAATCGAACCCGGGTCCAGGAGAACTTACGACAAAGTACTACGAGCGTGTCCCTGTAACCCGGGGGCCGGGTACGGCGTTGTCCCTGTCATCTTGATCCGGAGAGCACGGAACACTCTCTTCCGGACTGCATCCCTAGTCTTGCGCCACACCCGGTACCAGGGAGATCTCCCGGGGTGACGGCGGAGCTCACGTAGTCTCCGCACATGCCCGCCTTATGCAGCGGCGGTGGCCATGTTGATCATCGGCTCGTTGGCCTTTGATCTGTGGTCTGCTTTTTGCGAGGCCTGCAGACCAACCTCGGCTCGCACTTCGTCTTGGGCATCCTCTGTCGAAGCCAGTTCGCCCCCTTGAGGACCGCGAACCTACCTTCCTTACATAAGCTTTTGGGGGGCGCAGTCAAGCGCCGACCTGCCGGCTACCTCCAGTCATGCGTTCCTGGGAGGCGCTTCCTCGCGCACGAGGAGCACACAACGGGTACGCGGCCGAGGCGGACTACGGTACCGAAGTGGTGGCGCGGCGCATCGCCGAAGCGCGCCAGAGCAGGCGAGCGCGAGCACTCGCCCCGGGGGCAGTGCCGGCGCCCGAGCTGTTCGACGCGACGAAATCGCGCACCCGATTCGCTGCAGGGCGGGGCGAGCATCCCTTCCCCCTCCGGGAGCACTCCGCCGGGCGTCATCCACGGAGCGACGCCGTAGAAGGCCGCTCACCTTGCGGCCGCGAACAGCGGGCGCGGCTCGTGGATACCTCGGAGCGTGCCGTCGACGATGACCGTCAGCTCGACGCGCATGCCGTCGGGGTCGTCGAACCAGAGGCTGTGAAAGGACCCGAGGTCGTCGATGGAACCGGTGCTCGCCCCGCGCTCGACGAGGCGTCTCCGCAGGCGCTCGAACGCATCCGGGGACGCTGCCGCGAGCGCCAGGTGGTCGAGGTGACCGCGGTCGAACATGGCCGGGAGCGCAGCGCCGTGGGGGTTGCCGGTGACCTCGGCCGGGTGGAGCCACGAGCTCTCCCCGGTGCGGAGGATGGCGTGGCGGAACGCGGGCGTCGATTCCTCGAAGACGACCTCGAGATCGAAGACCTCGGTGTAGAAGGCGACGAAGCGTGCCAGGTCCTGGGTGAGGACCGCGACGTGGTTGA
>Ga0154716_1041_pt9 | contig 15478 bp, 12 predicted proteins | sample Rifle2008BG16ft_FD_105724 | JGI IMG/M metagenome (GOLD analysis project Ga0154716, IMG submission 105724) | Anaeromyxobacter sp. RBG_16_69_14
CAGGGTCCGGACAACTATGGGAATGTCCCGGTCGGCACCGCAACAAACCAGTACACGCCGAACGGCGAAGCCGCGACAGCCCTGACCCAGGCTACCGGCAATGCGGGCAATCGCATCGCCTGCGGTGTGATCAAATAGCGAGGGGCGTTCCCGCACGACGCGCGCGCGTCACCGGTGCGGCGGCGCCGCGCGCTTCGCCCAGGACTCGGGGCGTGGGTAGAGGACGGTGGTGGCCACCACCTGGAATGGCTTCACCTGCCAGTCCTTGGTCGCCTCGGCGAAGCGCTTGAAGTGCGGCATCGCCACGTGCGCGTCCACCGCCGCCTCATCGCGGTAGACCTCGAAGAGGTGGAGGACGTTCGGATCGGCGTCGTCCTGGGCGATGTTGAACATGAGGCAGCCCGGCTCGTCTCGCTCCGAGCCGTATGCGTCGCTCCACAGCTCGTCCAGCAAGCGGTCCTTGTGCTCGGGCTTCATGAAAATTGTCACGAACAGTGCCTTCATGGGTTCCTCCGGCGGTCTGTGGGGCGCGTCCGACGCGCTGGAGGCTATCACGGGCGACGACCCCGGACGGTAACTTTACCCTCGAGGCGCTAGGCGCAACATCGGCTAGCGCAACCGCGCCCTGAACGCGGCCACCGTGACGTGCTCCAGGCGGATCCTCGCTGCCGGAATCCCTTCTCGGCGGCGGTGCGGAAAAACGGTATTAAAAAAGGCGATGACTGGCCACTACAACCACAAGGATCACTCAAACCGGAAGAGCCGCCTCGCGTTCTCGGTGGTGATGTCCCCGACCTCTTCCGCCGAGAGGCCCCACAGCTCGGCCACCTTCTCGGCCGTCTTCGCCACGTAGGCGGGCTCGTTGCGCTTGCCGCGGTGAGGGATGGGCGCGAGAAAGGGGCTGTCGGTCTCGATGAGGAGGCGGTCGCGCGGCGCCTTGCGGACGGCGTCGCGCAGATCCTCGGCCGTCTTGAAGGTGACGACGCCCGCGATGGAGAGGTACAGGCCGAGGTCGAGGTAGGCCCTGGCGCGCGCCCAGTCACCGGTGAAGCAGTGGATGACGCCGCCCGCCTCGGGCACGCCCTCCTCCGCGAGGACGCGGGCGCAGGCCTGGTCGGCCTCACGCACGTGGACCACGACGGGTTTCCGCGCGGCCCGGGCAGCCGCGATCGACCGGCGGAAGCACGCCTCCTGCACAGGCCGCGGCGAGTGGTCGTAGTGGAAGTCGAGCCCGGTCTCGCCCACGGCGACGACGAGCGGGTCGTGCGCCCGCTGCTCCATCGCCCGCCAGTCGTCCTCCGGCACCCTGGCGCACTCGTGCGGGTGGATGCCGATCGTCGCAGCGAGACGGACCGCGGGCTCGTCACCCGGCGGCGAGAGCGGCGTCCGGCCAGCGAGCTCCAGCGCATTGCCGAACATGCCCGGAGCGCGCCACAGACCGATGAGCACGATCCGGCCCACGCCGGCGGCGCGGGCGCGCGCGATCACGTCCTCGAGGTCGCCCTGGAAGTCCTCGAAGTCCAGATGGGCGTGACTGTCTGTCAACACGGGGGCTGCGCCCTGGCGGTGGTCACTTCACCCTCGTACCGGGCGCAATCGCGTCGCCGACGGTGACGACCTGGAGGTTCGGTGGCTCGCCGGCGGCGAGGAGCATGCCCTGGGAGGTGATGCCGCGCAGCGGCCGCGGGGCCAGGTTCGCCACCACGACGATGCGCTTGCCGACGAGCTGCTGCGGGTCGGGATACGCCTGGGCGATGCCGGCGACGATCGTCCGCGGCTCGGGTTCGCCCACGTCCACGGAGAGCTTGAGGAGCTTGTCGGCCTTGGTCACCGGCTCGGCGCCCTTCACCTGCCCGACGCGCAGCTCCACCTTGGCGAAGTCCTCGTACTGGATGACGCCGACCGGCGGCGGAGCGACGGGCCTGGCGGTCGCCCTGGTCGCCGTCTCGGCCGGGCTGGGCGCCTTCGAGACGGGCTGAGGCCCGGGCTCGGCTGGCGCGGCGATGAGCTTCGCCACCTGCTTCGCGTCGAGCCGCGGCACCTGGGGCGGCCTGTTCCTCGCGACCACCGGCGGGCCGGCGAAAGGGTCGAGGTCCTTGGGCCAGGCCCGCGGATCCGGCTGTCCGAATGCCGTCGCGAGCTGCTCACCGAAGACCGGCAGGATGGGCGCGAGGACGACCGCGATGGCGCGCAGCGCCTTCACCACGCTGAAGAGGAGCGCGCGCGAGCCGGGCGAGCCAGGCTCCTCCCACGGCTTCGCCTCCTGCATGCGCCGGTTGCAGAGGCTCGCCACGTCGCTCGCGAGCCTGACCACCTCGCGGTACTCGAGGGCCGCGTAGGCGCCCCGCGCGAGGTGGAGCGCCGCGCGCGCCGCCTCGACGATGGCCTCCTCGGGGTTCGCGTCCTTCCCGTCCAGGGGCTCCCGGAGACGGCCCAGGAGCGCGAACACGCGCGAGGCCAGGTTCGCCACGTTGTTCGCCAGGTCCGCGTTGATCCGGTTGCGGAACTCCTCGAGCGAGAGGTCGAGGTCCGAGACGCCTGGCCCCAGGTTCGCCGCGTAGTAGTAGCGGAGCAGCTGCGGGTCGAGCCCGGCGTCGAGATACGTCTTCGCGGTCACGAACGTCCCGCGCGACTTCGACATCTTCTCGCCGTTCACGGTGAGGTGGCCGTGCACCGCCATGCGGTCCGGCGTCTTCAGTCCCGTCGCCTGGAGCATGGCCGGCCAGAAGACGGCGTGGAAGCGCAGGATGTCCTTGCCGATGAAGTGCTCGAGCCGCGAAGGCGCACCCTCGGCCAGGTAGCTCGCCTCGAACTCCCCTGGCGCGAGCCGGCGATCGGCGGGCGCCTCCTCGGCGAAGAAATGCTCGGCCGAGGAGAGGTAGCCGATCGGCGCGTCCACCCAGACGTAGAGGAACTTGCCCGGGAAGTCGGGGTCGTTCACCGGGAATCCAAAGTAGGGCGCGTCGCGGGTGATGGCCCAGTCTTGCAGGTCCGCCAGCCAGCCCTTCACCTGCTCGCGGACGCCGGGCTCGAGGTGGCCCTCCGCCTCCACCCAGCGCCGGATGTCCGGCTCGACCTTGCGCAGGTTCACGTAGGCGTGCTCGGAGGTCCGCACCACGGGCGACGTGTTGCAGATCACGCAGCGCGGGTCCTTCAGCTCGCGAGGATCGTAGGTCGTCCCGCAGTTCTCGCAGACGTCGCCGTACTGCCCGCCCTTGCCGCAGCTCGGGCAGGTGCCCTTCACGAAGCGGTCCGGCAGGAAGCGCCTGTCGACCTCGCAGTAGAGCTGCTCGACCGTCTTCTTGTAGATGAGGCCCCGCGCCTTGAGCGCCTGGTAGACGCGGTGCGCCCACTTCTCGTTCTCGGGGGAGTCGGTCGTGTAGTAGGTGGAGAACTCGACGAGGAACCTCTTGAAATCCTCGTGCTGCTCGCGGCGGTACTTCTCGACGAACGCCTTGGGCGCCATCCCCGCCTTGGCCGCGTTCACCTCGATGGGCGTGCCGTGCGAGTCGGCGGCGCAGACGTAGGTGACCTCGTCGCCGCAGGCGCGCCGGAAGCGCACGTAGACGTCGGTCTGGATGTACTCGACGAGGTGGCCGAGATGGACGCTACCGTTGGCGTACGGCAACGCGCTCGTCACCAGGACTCGTTTACTCACAGTATATCCTTTCCAGGCATCAGCCTCCACAGCACCCGCTCCAGCAACGGCCGCTCGTCCGATCCGGACTTCATGGCGAGGTCTGCGTCTGCGAGATCGGCGAGGGCGCGCAGGAGCGCGCCCCGAGGGTAGCGCTGTGCGGCCTGGTACTTCATCCAGAACCCGTACGGTTTCTTGGCGCCGATCTCGTCCTCGGGGATGCGTGGCAAAACCAGCGTCTGCCACGCGTCGAAGGAGGTGATGCGCCGGTCGCCGGCCGCCTTGCGGGCGCGCTCCCGTTCCAGCACCAGGCGCCGCACGGTCGAGGCGAGCGAGCCGAGCAGCATGAAGGGGCTGGCGCCGTCGGCGAGGCTGCGACCCAGCACCGCGATCGCCCGCGGGAGGTCCTTCGCCTCGACCGCGTTCCCCAGCGCGAAGAAGGGATCGGAGGCGACGCGCGTCACCACCGCGTCCACGTCGGCCACCGTGATCCCCTTGCGGTCCCCGGCGTAGGCGACGAGCTTCGCCACCGCGCCAGCGAGCGTGCGAGCGTCGTCGCCGACGAGCTCGCCCAGGCGAGCCTCGGCGCTTGCGTCGACCGCCTTGCCGGTGCCGGCGAGGAGCGCGTCGAGGATCGGGCGCAGCACCACCCGCTCCTCGCCCCAGGCTCCCTCCTTCCCGATGGCGAAGCTGACGCGCTTCCCGGCGGCGGCGAGCTTTTTCACCAGAGGTAACTTACCGTCCACCTTGCCCGCGGCGACGACGAGTACGTGGCCGGGCGGGAAACCGCTCGCCAAGGCCGCGTCCAGCGCCGAGGCGTCGTCCCTGGCCACCTTCATCTCGCGCCCCACCGCGAAGCGCGCTGCGTCGGCCACGAAGGCCGCGTCCCCGGCGTCGAGGACGACCCCCAGCTCCGACTTCCAGTCGGCCGGGCCGGGCGACCGTGGGGCGCCGGGCACGAGGTCCTCGGCCTTCCAGCCGGCCTTGACCGCCAGGGCGAGGAGCCGCCGCGCCGCCTCGCGCTGGCGCCCCTGGGTCCACAGGTCGCGGGCGCGCTCGAAGACACCGGAGCTGTCCTCCTTCGAGGTGAGGAAGGCGGGCTCGGAGACGAGCACGACCTTGCGCGAGCTTGGGCCGGCGAAGAGTCCGCGGGTGGCCAGCTCGACCGCGATCTCGGCCGGTGAGGCCGCCGCGTCGAGCTCGACCTGGTTGAGGTCGCGTTGCGCCTCCGGCACCAGCGCGCTGGCGAGCTCGCGCGCCGCCCGGCCCGAGAGGAACGCGTCGCCGTCGAAGAAGTAGACCGGGGCGGGTTTCCCCGAGCGCGCCTCCGCGAGGCACTGCTCCAGGGTGGGCCCGTCGGCCTTCCTCGCCGGCCTGCCCTTACCGTAGCTCGCCATGGAACCACCCGATGAGCATGCGCTCCAGCGCCAGCGCCGGAGCGGCGTTCTGTCGGAGCGCCGCCGCCGCCGCGCGCGCTCTCTCGATGCGCCACAGCGCCTGCGCAGGCGTCAGGCCTCCCGCCGCCGCGCGCGTCTGCGGCGTCAGATCCCCGAGCGCGAGCGGCGCCGCCTCGCCCGCCGCCTGCACAGCGAGCACGTCGCGCAGCCAGACACCGAGGAGCTCACAGGTCTCGCGCGCCGCCTCGCGATCCCCGCCCTGGTCGCGCGCGAACGCGATCCAGGTGGAGGCGTCGTCCGGGTCGAGCGCTACCGCGGCCTCCACCGCCTGCGCGCGGGCGGCCAGCGCCGCGGCGTCGAGGGCGAGCGCGCGCCCCAGCGACCCACCCGCGAGCGCCGCGGCGAGCCGCGCCTCCTCCGGTGAGCGGCCATCGGCGACGAGGCGATCGGCGACCACCGCGTCGGCGAGCGGCGCGAAGAGTACCCGGGCGCACCGAGAGCGAATGGTGGGGAGCAACTGCTCCGAGCTCGACGCCACCAGCACCAGCGTCGTGTCGTCGGGGGGTTCCTCCAGCGTCTTGAGGAGCGCGTTCTGCGCCTGCGGGTTCATGGCGTCGGCGGGATCGACGAGGACGAAGCGACGCCGCCCCTCGAATCGCTTCATGGCGAGCCGGTGGTCGACGAGATCGCGCACCTGGTCCACCACGATGTCCCTGGACGGCGCGCGCCCTCCCTTCGGCTCCCAGCGCCCCGCCTTCACCATCGCCCGCTCCTCGGCGAGCGCGATGACGTCGGGGTGGGTGCCGCGGGCGATCTTCCGGCACGGCCCGCAAATGCCGCACGGATCGACGCCGAGTGCGGAGGCGACCGGCGAAGCCAACCCCGGACCGAGCGACCCCTCTCCCTCGCAGTTGCAGGCCTGCGCCAGCAGTCGCGCGGCGGTCCCCTTCCCTACCCCCTCCGGCCCGCCGAAGAGGTACGCGTGGTGGAGGGCACCGCGCGCGAGGGCCGACCGCAACGCCCCGAGCGCGCGGTCCTGCCCGATGAGCTCCGAGAACGGCATGGAATGGCGGAACATAACATCCTCGGGCCTCTGTCGCCGTCAGTATTCCCAGGCCATGGCCATCGAGGACATCCTCGCCTGGTACGCGACGAGCGCGGTCGGGATCGCACTGCGCGTCGCCGTGATAACCGCACGCATCGTGACTTCCGACGACGTCTACGGCCGCGACCTGCGCGGCGCGCAGGCTCGTCCTCCTCCTCGGCTCCGCGCTTCTGATCGGTTGACGGCAGACGTCGTCCGCGACACGCGCGGCAACAACGGGTGGCGTTCACGACCGCCGCCCGATCGCCGCGAGGCCCGCGTCGTAGGCGGCCTTCACCTTGATGAACGCGGTGACCTCACCTCCGTGGTCGGGATGATGCCGCAGGGCCAAGCGCCGGAACGCTGACTTGATGGTGGTGACGTTCGTGGGCACTTCGGTGAAACCCAAGGTGCGGGCCCAGTCGGGCCGCGCCCAGTGCTCCGCCTCGGCCTCGAAGCGTCGTTCTGATTCGGCCTTCCATTGGGCCGCGAAGCGCTCCCACCTGGCCTTCCGCTCGGCTTCGGAACGTTCCCACTCGGCGTCCCGCTCGGCCTTGCGACGCTGCCGCTCGGCTTCGGACGTTGCACTTGGCCTTCGGGGGCGGGGCGGTTTGTGAAACGTATCCGGCAGCGGCAAGGGATCCCCGTGCTTCGGACACCAGGCGCCCAGCGCGAGGAGCTTCCCGCACGTCGGGCACCACTTGCCGGGCGGCAGCTCGGAGCGGCACTTCCCCTTGCATTGTCGGCACGTCCGGACGCTCCTCGGCTCGGCAGCAAGCATGGCGTCGCACCCTACCACCAGTTGTACGCGGTGGACGAGCGTGCCCTGACTGGCGGAACATGACCTCCGCGGGCATCTGTCGCTGCTAGTATCCCCGCGCCATGGCCATCGAGGACATCCTCGCCCGGTACGCGACGAGCGCGGTCGGGATCGCACTGCTCGCCGCCACCATCGCCGCACGCGCCGTGACTTCTGACGGCGCCTACGGCCGCGACCTGCGCGGCGCGCAGGGGTACCTCGTCCTCTTCCTCGGCACCGCCTGCCTGCGCGTCCTCACGCCAGCCCGGTGGTACCGGATGGACAAGAGCCTCTTCGTGGCGGGGCTGGTGCTCTTCGCGTTCGGCGCGATCCGCGGCGCCGCGGCGACCTGGAGCCTGCTGCACCGGAGGCGAACCGGGGTCGAGACGCCCAGGATCCTGCGCGATATCCTGGACGGGGTCCTCTTCGTGCTGGCCCTGCTCGTCATCCTGCAGGCGACGCTCGCCATCGACCTGTCCGCGGTGCTCGCCAGCTCCGCCGTCATCTCCCTCGTCCTCGGCCTCGCCCTCCAGGAGACCCTGGGGAACCTCTTCGCCGGGCTCTCGCTGCAGGCGGAGCGGCCCTTCGGAGAGGGCGACTGGGTGCGCATCGGCCAGCACCAGGGCAAGGTTGTCGAGATCGGCTGGCGCGCCACGCGGCTCCTCACCGAAGCGGGCGAGGGCCTCAACATCCCCAACAACGCCGTGGCGAAGGAGGCCGTCTACAACTTCAGCCGGCGCGGCTCGGCCCTTCGCAAGGTGACGCTCTCGGTCGGCTACGACGTCCCCCCCAACGCCTTCAAGGAGGCCGCGCTGTCGGTACTGCGGGGGCACCGGCGCATCGCCTCCGAGCCGGCTCCGGTCGTGCACACGGCCAACCTCGGCCAGAACGCGATCGGTTACGCACTCGCGTTCTGGGTCAGGCGCTGGGAGGACGGTGCCGAGATCGAGGACGACGTGCGCTCGCAGCTCTGGTATCGGCTACACAGGGCCGGCATCGCCCTCTCACCCGTCGGCAAAGAGGTGCGCCTCGCGCGCGGCGGGCGGCCCACCGTCGGCGCGGCCGAGGTGGACGTCCGCGCCCTCCTCGACCGGGTGGATTCCCTCGCGCCGGTCGAGCCGGCGCTGCGCGACGCGCTGGCGGGCCGCGCGCGGGTGGTGCGCTTCGGCCGGAGCGAGGTCGTCCTGCGCCAGGGAGACACCGCCGCGACCCCCTTCTACGTGATCGCCGAAGGCGAGGTGGCGGTGCGGGTGGCCGCCCCGGACGGCCAGGAGCAAGAGGTGACCCGGCTCGGACCGGGTGAGTTCTTCGGCGAGATGGGCGCCCTCACCGGCGACCCGCACACCGCCACGGTCGTCTCCTCGCGCGACAGCGCGCTCGTCGCAGTGGACCGCGAGGACTTCGCGGAGCTCTCCCGCCAAGCGCCCGAGGCAGCGCGCAAGCTCGCCGACGTGCTGGCGCACCGGCGCGAACTGGCGCGGCCGCTCGAGCAGGGCGTCCCCGGCGCAGTTCGGCCACCCGGGGAGCCGAATCAGCTCGTGGAGCGACTCAAGGGCATCTTCAAGCACCTCGGGTAGGCGGAAAGCTCTTCAACTAACCGACCTGGACGACTCCGAGTCGTCTGGGGGTCTATTTCGACGCGGCGCCGGGGGATCGGCCCACCAGCCGCGCCACGGCGGCGGTGAGCTCGGCAGGCTCGATGGGCTTGGCGAGATAGAGCTGGTAGCCCGCCTCGAGCGCTTGCTGGCGATGGTCGGACTGAGTGAACGCGGTGAGCACCGCGGCAGGGACGCGGCCGCCCTGCTCCGGCGCGAGGCCGCGCACGCGGCGGATGAGCTCGTAGCCGTCCTGTCCCGGCATGCCGATGTCGGAGAGCAGCACGTCCGGGAGGGAGCGGCGCAGCGACTCGAGCGCCTCATCCGCCGACGCCGCTGCCATCACGTCCGCGCCGGCCTGCTCGAGGAGCTGCTTCACAACCTCGAGCGTGTCCCGGTCGTCGTCCACGATGAGGATGCGAAGGTCGTCGAGCGACGCCACCGCGGGGAGCGGCGGCGCCGGGCGCGGCGGAACCCGCGGTGCCTCGAGCCCGCGAGAGCGCGGGCGCATCTGGAAGATCGGCAAGGACACGCAGAATGAGGAGCCGAGACCCGGTCCAGCGCTCTGTGCGGAGACCGTACCTCCGTGCGCCTCGACGAGGTGGCGCACGATGGCGAGGCCGAGACCGAGGCCCCCGTGCGCGCGGGTGGTGGAGGAGTCGGCCTGCAGGAACCGCTCGAAGACGTGGGGGATGAACTCGCTCCTGATGCCCGCTCCGGTATCTCTCACCGTGAGCTCGACGTGCTCGCCGCGGTGTTCGAGCCGCACCTCGACGCGCCCGCCCGGCGGCGTGAACTTGACGGCGTTGGTGAGGAGGTTCCACGCCACCTGCTGCAGCCGCCCGGGATCGCCGGCCACCGACCCGGGGCGCGCCTCCAGCACCGCCGTGATCTCGATCTCCCGCGCCCTGGCCGCCGGCCGCACCGTGTCGATGGCAGCCTCGACCACCGGCGCCAGCTCGACCGCGCGGACGTCGAGCCGCAGCTGACCGCGCGCGATACGCGCCATGTCGAGGAGGTCGTCCACGATCTGCGCCTGGGTGCTGGCGCCACGCTCGATGGCCTCCACGGCCTTCACCACGCTGGCCGCGTCGAGCTTGCCCATGCGCAGGAGCCGCGCCCATCCCAGAACGGAGTTGAGGGGCGTCCGCAGCTCGTGCGACAGCGTCGCGATGAACTCGTCCTTGGCCCGGCTCGCCTGCTCCGCCTCGGCGCGCGCCTCCCGCTCGCGCGCGAGCAGGCTCGACCGCTCCTCCTCCACGCGCCGGTGCTCGCGGATGTCGCGGAAGACGAGCACCACCCCGCGCGGCTGCCCCCGCCGGTCGCGAATCGGCGCGGCACACCCTTCCACCGGGAGCTCGGCGCCGCCACGCGTCACGAGCACCGTGTCGCGCGGCAGATCGGCCACGCGCAGCTCGCGGGAGACGCGCGCGAAGGGGCTCTCGAGCTCTACCCTCGCGTCCTCGCGGTGCGCCCGAAAGACGACGTCGATGGGCTGGCCGCGAGCGTCCTCGGGGCGAAAGCCGGTGAGCGCCTCCGCCGCGGCGTTCATGTCGGTGACCAGCCCCCGGTAGTCAGCCGCGATCACCGCATCGCCGATCGAGCCTAGCGTCGTGCGAAACCACTCGCGCTCCGCACGCAGGGCTTCCTCGACGGAGGTTCGCTCCTCGTCCACGCGCTGGAGATCTCTCGCGTTCCACCACACCACCGCCGCCCCCGTCACGATGGCCGAGAGCACCACCAGAGATGCCCCCACCATCGCCTGGTACTGGCCGGTCCGGAGCCCGGCGACGAGGAAGAGCCAGCCGAGAGCGATCGGCAGGAGCACGATGGCGAGCAGCAACCGGCGGGCCATGAAGCCAGCGGGGCCGTCCGACGCGACGACGCGCACGAATCCGTGTTCAGGCCGCGCCAGCAGGACGGCCGTACACAGGAGCGCAAAGGCGATCCCGCCGTGGATCGCCACCTCCGTGAGCGGGCTCTGCCCGTGCGCAGGCTGGGCGCCGTAGAGGTAGCCGATGATGGCCTGCAACGGGATGAGCGCCGCGCCGAGCGCGAGCAACTGGGCCGGGCGCTGCCCGCCGCGCGTCTCGCGGTCGAGGACCAGGAGCGCCAGCCCTACCAGGAGCATCGCCGTCGCGCTGCCGACCGACATCCGCCCCGGGTGGCCGACATCGAGCGGATCGCGGAAGAGCAGCTGGTCGATGTGGAGATCCCACCCGGAGGCGTGCTCGACGAGCGTCGAGAGGGCGAGCGCGACGACGAACGCGGCCAGCCCCTGCGCCGCTCGACGAACCGTCTTCCTCGTGTCCTTCGGCGCGAGGAGCGCCACCCCAAGACCTGCCGCGAGGAGCATCGCGGCGGTGTTCGCCATCATGGGAACGAACCCAGGGACGAGGCTCTTGAGTGGCTCGACTCCCAGTGCCCACCCGAGGAGCACCGCGGCTCCCGCCACCGCGACGGCGACGCCGAGGGCACGCGCGGTCTGCCGGAGCGATGGCGCCACGGCCTGGTTCGAGTCCATGCACAGCACCTACCGCATTCGACCTGCCTGAGAGGTTGCCTCGATGGGGGCCATGTACGACGCGATCCACCCCCGACGCAAATGGAGAGGACGACCTGAAGCCGGCGAACTGGCAGCGCGCCGCGTCAACGAGATCGCCGTGCGTCGGCGGGCGAACCGCCGAACGAGATCGCGCCGATGAAGGCGCCCACGGACCCTGCGACCGCAGGGTTACAGGTGAGGCCTCAGGTGGCTCCGAGCGCTCGCGAGATGAAACTGTATGCGATGCCCAGCACCGCGCCCGCCGTGACTGCCGCCGCGACGCGAAGTAAGGGCCACCTGCGTGCTGTCGATGGTTTCTGGTCCATGCCGCTCCGCTTCGTCCCGCGAAAGATCCGATATTCCCGTCGGGTGGGGGCTTGTCTCCCTCCGGCGGCTTTCCGTTACGATAACAGGCGGCGGGTACGATAACAGCCGGCGGCCGCAAGACGCGTGCAAGATATAAGCCGGATGTACGCAAAGGTGCGACCGGTTGGACGAGTTACCCGAAGCGCGATAGGGTCGATGGTACCCCAGCGGGAGATCGCAATGAAGCTCACGCCCATCGACATCACCCAGAAGTCCTTTCGCCGGGCCCTGCGCGGGGTTGACCGCCAGGAGGTGGAGGCCTTCCTCGCGCTCGTCGCGAGCGAGTTCGAGGGGCTGGTGAGGGAGGTCCAGTCGCTGCGCGAAGAGACGCGGCGCAAGGACGAGGACATCACCGAGCTGCGCAGCCGAGAGCGTGCCCTGCAGGAGACCATGATCACGGCACAGAAGGCGTGCGAGGAGATCCGGGAATCTGCCCGCAAGGAGGCAGAGATCACCCTCTCCGAGGCCGAGCTCCAGGCAGAGAAGATCGTCCAGAGCGCACACCAGCGCTACGTGAGGGTCGTGGACGACATCAACGAGGTGAAGCGGCAGCGGGTGCAGTTCGAGGCGAGCCTCCGCTCGGTAGTCGAAGGGCACCTCAAGTTGCTCGAGACGTTCACCGAGAGCGGCCCCGAGGCGGGCATCGAGTACCTGCCGGCGAAGAAGAAGACCGCCGATGAGAAGTGATAACGCATGCCACATGAACTGACGCTCGAGATGGGGGGCGCGGGGGGAGAGTTCTCCCCTCCGCTTGAGGCCGCAAGGCGCCGGACATCAGCTCACAGCGGCGGCGGTGCCGCTGGAGAATCACATCAACTGGTCGCCGCTGTGAGTCCCGCGCGTGGGGCGATGGTCACCTCGGGTGGTTCTTGACCCTGGAGGGCCGCTCCGGGTAAAGACCCGACGCAGCTTCGCGGCCGAGCGAGGAAGTTCCCATCCACTGGAGCTCGCCCGCATCATGGTCGTTCACCCGACGCGGGCGTGCCGGCCCAGGATTGCCCGGCGCGATTCGTGAATCGGGGCGGCCCAGCCGGCAACCCACATCGGTCGGCGCCAGGGGAAGAGACATGAAGATAGCCCTCATCATCCTCGCGGCCATCCTCGTGATCTGCGTCGCCATGTAGAGCGCCGCGATGGAGAGCGCCACGGCCATTTCGGCTGGGTGCCAGCGGCAGGGGGAAGACATGAAGGCAGCCCTCATCATCCTCGCGGCCATCCTCGTGATCTGCGTCGCCATGTAGGCCCGGCACTCCCAAGCGGTATCGCCGGCCACAGACTGGGAGCACCACGCATCCCCCGACCGGGGCATCGCGCCACTTGGCTTGATTGACACGCTCACAGCCCCCATGTCGTCCAAAAGGGCTTACGCGGTTGATCGCTGGTAGTCTCGAGCCCACCGGAGGGACAGCATGACGAAGCTTGCTCGCGCGTCGCTGCAGGCAATCCTGGTCGTCGCCGCGCTCTCGGCAGCATGGGCCGCTGGTGCACAGGTGGTCTGTTCGCCTGGACAACACCGCTGCGGCAACGGCTGCTACTCTCCGGCGTCTGGCCAGCGGTGCCTCGGTGGCGTCCTCTGCAGCGCTGGACAGCAGCGTTGTGGTAACGGCTGCTACTCTCCGGCGTTCGGCCAGCAGTGCCTCGGAGGCGTCGTCTGCGGCCCTGGACAGCAGCGTTGCGGTAACGGCTGCTACTCTCCGGCGTCTGGCCAGCAGTGCCTTCCGTAGTCACTCACCGCGTCGCGGCTTCTCCCGCGCCTTCGAGCACCGATGGCGCGCTGGCTCCTCGCGTCAAGCTGCCGCCCGCTCCCTGGCGGCCGCATGGCCGTGTCAATGGGCTTCGGCCCAGCTCCCCCCCTGCCTGACCTCCGCCTCGAGCGGAACAGCCAGCTCTCCGGCAGCGCCCATCTCGGCGCGCACGACCTCGACCAGCCGCGGCGCATCGCGCTCCGCCACCTCCAGCACCAGCTCGTCGTGGACCTGCAGGAGGAGCCGCGCGTCCAGCCCTTCGCGTGCTAGCACCCGGTCTACCCGGATCATGGCGATCTTGATGAGGTCGGCGGCCGTACCCTGAATGGGCGTGTTCACCGCCATCCGCTCTGCACCCTGCCGCAGCGCAGGATTCCGGCTCATGAGCTCCGGCAGCGCGCGCTTCCGGCCGAAGAGCGTGCGAACCTCGCCCTCCTTCCGGGCACGCGCCACCGTCTCGTCGAGCCAGCGCTTCACCGCGGAGTAGCGCGAAAAATAGCGGTCGATGATGGCCTGCGCCTCCTGGGGTGGCATGTCGAGCCGCTGCGAGAGGCCAAAGGCACTGAGACCGTAAGCGATCCCGAAGTTGAGCACCTTCGCCACCCGGCGCTGGTCGCTCGTCACCGCGTGGCGGGGCACTCCAAAGGTCTCCGAGGCGGTGGCCGCGTGCACGTCTTCGTGCAGTCGGAAAGCCTCGAGCAGGGCTGGGTCGCTCGCGAAGTGCGCCAGGATGCGGAGCTCGATCTGGGAGTAGTCGGCGGAGACGAGGAGCTGCCCTGGCGGAGCCACGAAGGCCGCGCGGATGCGCTTCGAGAGCTCGGTGCGAATGGGGATGTTCTGGAGGTTCGGATCGGACGAGCTGAGCCGCCCGGTGGCCGCGCCGCCCTGGTGGAACGTGGTGTGGATGCGGCCGTCGGCCTCCACGAGCTGCGGCAGCGCGTCCACGTAGGTGCCCTTGAGCTTCGAGAGCGAGCGGTGCTCGAGGACGAGCGCGGGCAGAGGGTGCTGCTCGGCCAGCCGCTCCAGCACGTCCTGATCGGTGGACGGTCCGGTCTTGAGCCGCTTCAACACCGGCAGTTTCAGCTCCTCGAAGAGCACGTGGGCGAACTCGCGCGTCGAGGCGATGTTGAAGGCGCGGCCCGCAGCCGAGTGGATGCGCTTCTCCAGCTCGCGCATGGCGCTCCCGAACTCCGCGCTCATCGAATCCATGGCGGTCGTGTCCACGAGGATACCGACGCGCTCCATCCGCGCCAGGATCGGGACGAGAGGCCGCTCGACGTCCTCGTAGAGCCGGGAGAGGCCCTCGTCCTCGAGCCCGCGGCGCAGCGCCGAGGCGAGGTCGGGGATCACCGCCGCGCATGGTCCGGCAACCTCCGCCACGAGCTCGACCGCGAGCTCCCACGGCGGGGTGCGTGCTCCGCGCTTCGCGCTTCCACCCTCGGGCTGGAGCGAGGGCAGCTCGCAGGAGAGGCGCTCGCGCGCCACGTCGGCGAGCGCGTGCTCCCGCCGCGTGGGCAAGAGGAGCCGGCTCGCGATCTCGGTGTCCACTCCCGGGCCCTCCAGGCGCAGCCCGAGCGAGGCCAGCGCGTGGACCTCGGCCTTGAGACCGTGGCCGTGCTTCACGACCGCAGAGTCCTCGATGAGCGGCCGGAGCCCCTCCCGCGCGTCGTCCATCGCGACCTGCGCGGGGGCGCCCAGATAGCGGTGCGCGAGCGGCAGGTAGAACGCGCGCCCCCCCGCGGCGAAGGCGACGCCGAACACCGGGTCCTTGCGCGGGTGTTCGCCCGACACGGCTGAGCGGATCCCGACCTCGCCCGCCGCGAGCGCCACCGCCACGGCCTCCTCCAGCGCCCGGCGGTCGAGGAGCAGCTCGGCCCGCTCGCGGCGCGCCGTGGGAAGCGGTGCCGGCAGGTCCTTCAGGAGTCGGGAGAACTCGAGCTCGCTGAAGAGCGCGCGCGTCTTCTCCGCGTCGATGGCGCGCCGCTCGAACGTGGCCGGCTCGTAGGGCAGCGGCATGTCGCAGCGGAGCTCGACCAGCTTGCGGTTGAGCCGCAGCCGATCGGCGTTGCTCACGATCTTCAGCTTCAGCCTCTCGCCGCCGCGCGCCACCGCGCCCGGGATCTCGTCGACCCGGCGCAGCATCTCCTCCACCGAGCCGAACTTGCGGATGAGCGCCGCCGCGGTGACCTCCCCCACGCCGGGGATGCCGGGGACGTTGTCGATCTTGTCGCCCAGGATGGCCTGGTACTCGATCGCCTGCACGGGCGCCACGCCAAGCTTCTTCTCGACCTCGGCGCGAGCGGTCCACCC
>Ga0154716_1080_pt3 | contig 15215 bp, 9 predicted proteins | sample Rifle2008BG16ft_FD_105724 | JGI IMG/M metagenome (GOLD analysis project Ga0154716, IMG submission 105724) | Anaeromyxobacter sp. RBG_16_69_14
GCGAGGCCGATCTTGTAGAGCGCGCACACCGCCGGCTCGGCCTGCTTGGTGTTCACCACCTCGGTGTAGTCCTTCTGCAGCCGGAGCAGCTTCAGGCCCTTCCACTGAAGCTGGTCCTTCAGCCACTTCACCTGGCGCGGAGGCGAGAGTTTCCCCGGTACGGCGAAGTCGATGCGCTCGTAGGTGGTGAAGGCAGGCTCGAGGGCGAGGTACTGCGCCTGGGCCACGACCGGCATGCCGCGCTCGCCCACCTGGCTCCTCCGCGCGCGCCAGTACTGCAGGGCCTGCTCGTGGGCGCGCTGCTCGCCGCTCGCGTTGCCGGCCTTGCGGTACAGCCTCGCGATCCGATCCTGGATGACGAGCCACTCGGTGGGGTCCCTCGCGTAGCGCTGCTGGTACTCCTCGAGGTGGCGCAGTTCCTTCGAGATCGCGTGCCGCTTGCCATGCAGGTCGGCGATGGAGAGGAAGACCTTGGGCGCCTCCGGCGCTGCGGGCCAGGTCTCGACGAAGAGGAGCCGGTCGGCCTCGGCCCGCTGGTACTGCCCGAGCCCCTCCCGCAGCACACCCGCGTTGTAGATGGCGTCGCGGGCTTTCGCCGCGTCGTAGCCACCGGCGTCCACCGCCGGCGCCGCGCCGACGGCGGCCCGCTTGCCGTGCTTGCCCTTCCTGGAAGCGGCGCCCGCGGGGCCCGGTCCGGCTGCCTTGCGCCAGCCGTGGAAGTAGCGCTCGTAGGCGTCGGCGGCGCGGTCGAACTCGGCGACCGCCTCGCGATCCTGCGCATTGGTGAGCACGACCTTCGGGACCAACGGGTCGTTCGGGTAGCGCTGCATGAGCTGCTCGCGCACGCTCATGGCGCGCTCGAGCCGGCCGGCGCGCACAAGGTCGACGGAGGCGTTGAAGAGCGCGGTCGGTGCCAGCTTCGAGCCCGGCCAGTCGCGCACGAACGCGACGTAGGCCTCGGCCGCCTCGGAGGGCCGCTGCGCCTTCTCCAGCTCCTCCACCAGCTTGAACGCGCTCTGCTCGATGACCTTGGCCAGGTCCTCGCGCAGCGCGGGCTGCGCCCGCATGAGCTCACCGTCCTCCCAGAAGCGCTTGGCCCATGCGCTCATGTTCCGCCAGTCGGACTGCAAGTTGAAGCAGTCGAGGGTGAGGTTGGCCGCGTAGCGCGCCAGCTCGTGCTTGGGGTGCTTCTCCGCGATCTCGGCGAAGAGCTTCACCGCCTCCGGAAAGTGGTTGTACTTGTAGTAGATGTTGGCGGCCTTGTAGGCGACCTCGACCCTCTTGTCGCCTCGCGGGGCGTACTGGAGGTAGCGCTGGCAGGACTCCGCCAGCTGGAGCTTCTCCTTGGGGATGGGCAGCCTGGTCTTGGCGTCGCCCTGCGGCCGCTTCTCGCCCCCCTCCGCTCGCTTCGCCACCACGTCGAAGGACTGCACCGCGCTCTCCAGCGCGTCGGCGAGGAACTTGCCGGGCTTCTGCGGTTTTCCGTCGGGGCCGGGCTCCTTCATGCGCTTGATGTCGAGCTCGGCCACGCGCGCGTACTCCTCGCCGGCCAGGGCGAACTTCTCCAGCGCGTACAGGAGCTCGGCGTGGAAGAAGCGCATCTCGTAGGCGTTGCGCGAGCTCGGGAAGGCCTCGAGGTGCTGGCGGTAGAGCTCGGCGGCGAGGGCCGCCACCGCGTCCTCGCGCGTCTTTTTGAACTCCGCGTGATACTGGACGGCGAGCGTGCGGAGCGTGTTCTCGGCCACCTGCCGGGCGTCGGCGAGCGCCTTCACCGCCTTCTCGTCGCCGCCGCGCTTCTCGGCCTCGGCCAGCATCTCGAGGAACCTGCCCGCCTGCTGGACCGCCAGCTCCTTCTTCCCCATGCGGCCGGCGCAGGTGACGATGCGCGCCTGGAAGAGCGGCCCTTCCGGCGAGGTAGGCCCGGCCATGATGAGCCCGTGGTAAACGAGGATGGCTTCCTTGTCCTTGCCCTCGTCGAAGTAAAGCCCCGCCAGGCTCTTCAGCATGTCGCGGGCGTCCTTGCCTCCCACCCGTCCGAAGTCGTCGGGCGCGCCCCGCGGAGAGCCGACGTGACTGTAGGTGCGAACGTAGTCCCGACGTGCCTCGCGGGCCAGCGCGAGCTTCTTGTCCGGCGCGACAGTCGAGGTGGGCAGCTCGCCGAAGAAGATGACCGCCCTGAACAGGTCGAGCGCCTCGTTCCAGGCTCCGAGGTTGTAGTGCACCCAGGCCTGCTTGTAGAGCGCATATCCGTAAACGCTCGACTCGGTGAAGGCCGCCGCGCGCTTGTAGGTCTCGAGCGCCTTCCCCAGATTCTCCTGCCGGTTTCCCCTCTCGGCGGTGTCGAAGTAGTGCTCGCCGAAGGCCATCCACGCGTCGGGCACGTACTTGGACCTGGGAAACCGGGTGATGAGGACCTTGTACGCCTCGAGCGCCTCCTTGCGACGGTTCTGCTTCCAGAGGTTCTCGCCGAGGAAGAAGACCACCTCGTCGAGCCGCTGGTAGCGAGGAAAGCGCTTCGCGATCTCCCGGTAGCGGGCGATGGCGGACGCCTGCTCCGCCTTCGAGCGCTCGTCGAGGTCCTTCCTCTCGGCGCGCAACCGGTCCTGCTGCGCGGGGTCGCCCTTGGCGGCGGCGATGGCGTCGTCCTTCCGGTTCGCCTCGAAGAAGAAGTACTGCGCCTCCTCCCAGTGGAGCTCGGCGACGCGAAAGAGCCACCCGGGCATCTCCGCCGCGGAGCCACCGAGGCGGACGAGTTTCTCGAGATCGGCCATCTCCTCGCGGCGCTTGCCGGAGACCTGCACCTCGATCGAGTACCGGAAGGTCTCGAAGTCGAGGCGCGGCCCGGCTGCCTCGGCCGCCTTGCCCTTGGCCTCGATCGATCCGGCGAGCGAGGCGTCGGGCGCGAGCGATCGCTTCTTTCCGATGGCCGCGTCCTTGGCGGCCGGCCTCGGCGACGAGGACCCGGCCGCGGCCGGCGCCGGGAGCGGGAGCGCGAGGGCGGCGGCGAGCAGCGCCGCCCGGAGCATGTTCCGCCGATCGGCGTGCCGGCTTCGTTGGTGCTTGCCCATGGTCGAGCTCTACCGGCCGGCGCGCGCGCCAGCGTCCCGGCAGCCCTTCGTCAGCGTGTACGTGTAGGTCCCGAGCTCGTCTCTCCAGAACTCGCCATCGTACGGCCAGTAAAGTTGTTCGTCGGATACGGCTACCGAGTAGCGGTAGTCGCGCAGGACGTTGACCTGGCCGCCGTGCGAGAGCGCGCTCTCGAGCGCCTCGCGCTCCTTGCGGGCCACCTCGATCTTGATGCGCAGCGCCTGCTGCAGGAGCCCCTTCAACGCGTCGCGCTCATACTCGAGCTTGCCCCGGGCGCGCGCACCCGCCTCCTCCACCAGGCGCCGGCGCTCTCCCGTGAGCTTCTCCTTCAGGTCGCGGTACAGCGCCGAGGAGCGGAAAGCCTCCCGCCGGGCGGCGAGGCCGCGGTCCATCTCGTCCTCCACCTCGAGGATGGAGTCGTTGAGCCGCTTCACGTTCTGGTCGGTGAAGGCGAGCTTCATGATGCGCCTCATGAGTGGCCGCGCCGCCGTCCCGCGCCCCTTCTCGGCGTCCTCGATGAGGTCGAAGAAAGCAGCCGGCTGCATCTGACGCGCGGTGAGCTGGTCCAGCTCGCCGTGGACACCTTCGTACGTTCCGTGGAAGTCGTCCAGGATGGCCCGCGCCTCGGGGTAGCGGCAGTTCTCGTAGTAGATGGTGGCCTTCAGGATCCAGGACTCGGGGAACCACTCGTCCCGGAAGTAGGGCGACTGGAGCGTGAGCAGGTTCCCGAGCGCCTTCTCGTAGTTGCCGACGCGGTAGTGCGCGTACGAGGCCTCCCACAGCCCCTCCAGCCAGCTCTCACCGCCCCAGGGCATCTTGTCGTAGTAGAAGATCGCGTAGCGGTTCTGCTTGTGCTCGTAGTGGATGCGGGCGAGCTGCAGGAAGGCGAGCTCGCGCAACCGCGGATCGGGCGCGCGGGCGCGGCGCGGATTCGTGAGCCGCACCACGTCCTTGAACGACTCCACCGCCCCCTGCCCGTCGCCCTCCGCGTACCGCACCAGGGCGTCGACGAAGCGCGCCTTGGCGTAGACGTCGCCCTCGTCGTCGCCCTTCTTCTGGGCGGCACCGCCCGCCTCCTGCCGCACCTGGCCAGCGAGCCGCCGCGCTTCCTCGTAGGCGCGGCGCGCCTCGCTCGCCTGTCCGGCCTCGTCGAGGGCGCGCCCGCGCTCGTAGGAGTAGCGCGCCAGGAGATAGTTGAACTTGTCCTGGTTCGCCGGCAGGAGCGCGCCGCCTCCGTGGCGCACCACCTCCGAGACGATCACCGACTCGTTCACGGTCTTCTTGCCGACCTCGAAGAGCCACTCGAGGGCGTTGTGGAAGTAGCGCGTGCCCTGCGGCCCCCTGGAGAGGATCTCGTCGAGCTTGGCCAGCGCGGAGTGGCTGAGCTCCAGCTTGACGAGGCTCTTGGCGAGCTGATAGCGCGCCTCGTCATGCACCTCGGCCAGCGCGGGATCGCGCAGGAGGGCGTCATAAGCGAGCGCCGCCGTCTCGTAGTCACCGCCGGCGAAGACCTTGTTGGCCTCGGCCACGCGCTTGCCGGCCTCGCCCTTGCGCGCGCCGAGGTCGAGCTCCGGCATGCTGACCGGGGCCTGCGGGCTGGCGGGCCTCGCCTCCGGGGCCTTCGGGGCCTCCGGGGCCTTCGGGGAGGGTTTCTTCGCCTTCGCCTTCGCCTTCTCCTTGGGGGTGAGGTCGATGCCGAGCTGGGCCGACGACGGAACCGCGAGCCCCACGGCGAGGGCGGCGGCGAAGATCCTGAGGCGAGAGTGGTGTCCCATCGCGCTTCCCGGTCACTGTCCGTCGCGGTGGGCCACCGGGACGAAGAAGGAGAGGCCGGCCTCCGCGAAGAGCTGCGTCTGGAGGTTCCCGCGGGGGAGATGCGGGACCGAGTAGAGGACGTCCTTCAGCTCGAGCCGGAGCGCCATGAAGCTGGCCAGGAAGATGCGCCCGCCGACTCCCAGGTGGCCACCGAGCGAGGTGGCGTTACCCGGCGTCACGCCCGGCTGCAGCGACGCGAGCACGTCGCGGTAGTTGACGAGATCGACCCCGCCGAGGACGTAGAGGTCGAAGTGCACGGCCTTCTGGGCGAAGACGTTGAGCTTGCCGTAAATGGGCGAGAAGGCGAGCTCGGCGCCCAGGAGCCACTTGATCTCGCCGGGCACGAGGTTCAGCTGGTCCGACGAGGCCGGTTGACAGGTCGTGCGGCAGACCGAGGTCGATCCGGTGGTGCCCGAGGTGCCGTAGAGGCCGCTGACGGCGAGGGAGAAATACTCGCTGAAGTGATACCCGAGCTTCGCGCCCCCCAGGTACTTGGTGAAGAAGGCGTCGTTCAGCGAGATCGAGCCCAGGGGGGTGAGCTCGAGCTTACCGGCCTTCTGGTAGAGCTGACCGGAGACAGGTTTCACCTTGTGCTCGAAGACGTCGGCGGCGCTCCCGCGCGCCGACCGAGGAGCGAGGGTCGCCAGCGCGGCCACGCACACGACCAGGTTGAACGCGCGCGTGGTCATGGGCGGGCGTACTCGAAGGAGAAGGGGAAGAAGACGGCGAACCCGAGCTGGGCCACGATGAGCTTCTGCACGGTGCTCGGGGCGGAGGCGGTGGGCTGATCCGGGTAGAGCGTGCCGATCACGCCGGCGTCGAGGGCCAGCCAGTTGCTCGGGTAGAAGCGGATCCCGCCGCCCACCTCCGCGGCCGCGTGGCCGCCCCCCGGAAACGGCCCGCCGCGCGGCGTGCTGCTGGTGGCGCTCCACACGCTGCCCAGTCCGGCGAGCAGGTACATGTCGAAATGGACGATCCGCGATCCGAGCCAGGCGACCTTGCCGTAGACCGGCGACCAGATCCCGTCCAGCATGGCCTGCCCGTTGACCCTGCTGGTGAGGATCTGGCTCGAGAAGGCGGCCTGGCCTTCGCGCACGTGCGCGGAACGGATCTGCCAGAAGTACGAGCCTCGCACCGCCAGCGCAAAGCTGTCCTCGAAGTTGTAGGCGAGCTTTCCCCCCACCCCGAGCTTCTCGTAGAAGGCGTCGTTGACGGTGCAGGGAAAGGCGATGCCGAGCTCGAGGCGGCGCCGCTTGAGGAACCCCTTGAGCTGGACCGCCTTGACGCGGTCTCCCAGGGCGACGTCGCGCTCGCCGGGGGCGAGCGGCGCCTCCGCGGGCCTGGCGGATCCGGCGTCGCGCGGCTTCGCCCCTGGTGGAGGAGGCGGCTGCGGCGCCTTCTCGGGGCTGGTCTGGCTCGGAGGGGGCTCGCTCAGATCGAGCCCGGGCTGCTCCTGGGCCTGGCTGAGCGCGGCAAGCGGCGCGAGTAGGAGCAGGAGAGTCAATGTATGTCTCGATAGATCCAAGGCTATCTCGGAACTCAATCAACCGCGTATCCTAGTCCAACGTCAACACAGGGGCAACGGAGGGCCCCTATCGCACGGGACCGCACAACGCACCGCGGCGGGAATACGCCCCGTCTGTCACACACCCAGGCCTCCTTGAACGGAGGGAGAACGCGTGCTAACCCTTGACGGCGGATGCGCGCAACCTTCTCGGCAGTCTTCGCCTTGGGTGTCCTCGGCCTCGCGGGGTGCCAGGGACCGGACGTGGGTCAGGCTTGCACGATCCAGGCTGTCGGTGAGGTCGACCTGAACAAGACGAGCGTCCCGGCCGACTTCTTCGAGTCCGGTAACCTCAGCTGCGACAACCTCGTCTGCATCAAGTCGCCCGACCAGTCGGCCGGGAGCAAGGTGAAGTCCAACCCCTATTGCTCGAAGGCATGCGTCTCGAATTCGGACTGTTTCGAGAGCGACACGGGGCTCGTGTGCCGGCCCGTGACGGTCGACCCGAACTTCATCAAGACGCTGCCGCAGGAAACGCAGGACCAGTATCAGCTGCTGCTGGGCCAGATCAGCTTCTCGAGCTACTGCGCCGCGCCCCTGCAGTGACGGTGCGGCAGCGAGGCGCGACCGCCGTTTTCGCGCTGGCGGCGGCGCTGGCGCTCTTGGCGCTCTGGGCTTGCCGCGCCTCTCCGCCTTCGCTGGCTGCCACGGAGCCGGCGGTCGCACAGCGCGTCATCGTGGAGAGCCCGTCCGGCCGCAGCGCTTCGGTTCGCGTCGAGGTCGCGCGCACGGACCCCGAGCGCGAGCGGGGCCTCATGTTCCGCCAGGAGCTCGGCGCGGACGACGGCATGCTCTTCGTCTTCCCGGAGAGCAGCGATCACGCGTTCTGGATGAAGAACACGTTCCTCCCTCTCGACATGATCTTCATCGAGAAGGAGGGCGAGGGTTGGGGCGTGGTCGGAATCGTGGCGAACGCCGAGCCGATGACGCCGACCCCGCGCGGGGTAGGCGTACCGAGCCGTTTCGTCCTCGAGGTCAACGGGGGGTGGAGCGCAGCACACGGCCTGGCCAGGGGAGATCGGGTGCGCTTCGAGGGGATCGGGGGCCACTGAAGCACGCAACGTGCCGCTACGTGTCATGTCATGTCAGAGGGGCGTGGCATGGTGCGACATGCCAGGCCCAGCCGAACCGCGAACAGCCGATCCTCCTCGCGAGCCCGCGCCCTTCCTCAAATGGGCCGGTGGAAAGCGCCAGCTCTTGCCCGAGATCCTACGGCGCGTGCCGGCCCTGATCGCGGGAACGTACTTCGAACCGTTCCTGGGCGGCGGAGCGGTGTTCTTCGCCCTCGTCGCGCAGGGGCGCCTGCACCACGCCGTCCTGTGCGACGTCAACGCGGATCTGATCGGCACCTACCAGGCGGTCCGCGATCAGGTCGACGAGGTGATCGAGGCCCTCCGCGACCACCAGAACGAGGCGGCGTATTTCTACCGCATCCGCAGCACGCCGCCGGAATCACTCTCCCTGGCGGAGAGGGGTGCGCGCCTCATCTACCTGAACCGGTGCGGCTACAACGGACTCTACAGGGTGAACGCCTCGGGCAAGTTCAACGTACCGTTCGGGCGAAACCCGAACGCGACCATCTGCGACCAGAAAGGGCTCCGCGCCGCCTCCGACGCGCTCCAGGTGGCCGAGCTCAGGATCGAGGACTTCGCAACCGCCCTTGGCGAAGCGCGACAGGGCGACTTCGTTTACTGTGACCCTCCCTACGTGCCGCTCTCGGCGACCTCCTCGTTCACGTCTTACACTCGAGGTGGCTTCACGCTCGAGGACCAGAAGCGCCTGCGCAATCTCGCGCTCGAGCTGAAGAGAGGGCGAGTGCCCGTGCTGCTCTCCAACTCGTCCGCGCCTTGCGTGGTGGATCTCTACTCGACAGGGTTCCGGCGGACCGAGGTCGATGTGCGCCGCTCCGTGAACTGTCAGCCCGGCGGGCGTGGAACCGTCTCCGAGCTCCTGATCGAGTGAGCGAGCCGCTCGGGGCAGGCGGTCAGCAGGCCGGCTGCGGTGCGCAGTCCCCCGGACGGAGCCTCGCCCCCGTTCGGGTTGACGCATCGCTATGACTAAATTGTAGCGGGACACATAGCGCTTACTCTAGGCCAAATAGGCCGTATCGGCCTTTCGCTGTCATGGGGCCGCCAACGAGTGAACGCGAGTGTGGCCGCGCAAGCTGGATGATGGAGACACGACACCGCTGGTTGCTGTCCACCGCCGGGCTGCGCGGGTCGCGCGCAAACGCGTGATGCGTGCGGTGCGCCAGATCAGACCGCGCGAGGTGCAAGGGTCGTCGTCACAGCGGTGCGACCGTCGTCACGGAGCGTTTCGCGCGGTCGCCGCAGCCTCCTGTAGGACCTCCGCGCGCCGGTTGCGCGCGTAGGCCTTGAGGGTGTGCGCGGCGTCGAGAGGCCTGGTCTCGCCGAACCCCCGGACCTGCATGCGGTTCATGGGCACGCCCTTCTTCGCGAGCGCATCACGCACCGCGCGCGCGCGGCGCTCCGAGAGCCCCTGGTTGTAGACTTCGGGTCCGCGCCGATCGGCGTGGCCCTCGATGTAGAGATGCAGCGACGGCTGCGCCCGCGCCTCCGCCGCGATGTTGTCGAGCACGGGCAGGGCCTCGGGGCGGAGGACCGCCTTGTCGAAGGCGAAATGGATCGTCCCCAGGAGCCGCGCGCCCTCGTCGGGCGGAGCGGCCGGCTTGTTCGGGACGACGGACACCGCCACTACAGGAGGCTCCGCCACCGGCCTCGATTGCAGCTCATGCGCCGCTTGGTCCTGTGGCGCGGCGGTCGCGCCGCCGAACGTGAGAGCGGTGAGCACGCGGTACCGGGGTGTACCGTAGGCGTTGGACAGACCAGGTCCCCCGCCGATGGTCACGGCCATCCCGAGAGGCCCGTGCCAGGAGACACCGGCGAGCGCCTCGAGCCCGGGGTCGCCTCCGGATGCGTTGAGCTGGGTCTCGCCGGTGAACGTCGCGACCGCGGACATGCGCTGGCCGGCGAGCCGGAACGGCGCCTCCGCGCCGACGGCATAGGCGATGGCGCTGCCGACCTTCAACGCGAGCTGCTCGCTCGAGCGGCGTACCGTGACGCCTGCGTTTCCGGTCAGGCGCAGCCCGCGCGCGACCGCCAATTCAACGATCAGGCGCGGGCTGACGGTGGCGCTCCCTTGTCCGAGATAGGAGTCGCTGTTTCCGGTGGGCAGCGTGATGGGGGCCGCAAGGGCCGCGGAGAGGCGCGACCCCGCGTATACCCGCGCCTTCGGAACGAAGAGTACATCTCCGATTCCGGTGCTGGAGAACGTGGAGGCCGCGGTGCCGCGTAAGCCCGAGCGTCCGGTTCGCTGTACGGAGAAGGGCAGCGCCAGCGAGAGCTCGAACCGGTCGTAGAGGCCGAGCGACGCGCCCAGAGTCAGGGTGGTCTGGCCCGGCAGGTACGCTCGCCGGGTTCCAGCCGCCGTGAGGCGCAGCGGCTCATCGGCGTAGGACAGAAAGGCCGCGGCATGGGGCGTGAGGTGCGGTGGTACCAGCGCCGACTGCACACCGAGGATGTCATGGGTGCCGGCCGCGGGCTGGAGCCGCTCGTTGGCGAAACCTCCCGCGCGCGCAGTCGCCGGGCCGAGCAGTGCCAGCGCGAGCACGGCGGCACCGGCGTGGTTGGGCCACTTCCGGCCCCGACGCCGCCGGCCGAGGAGAGCGGCGGCGCCGACGAGCGCCAGGGTCCACGCTCCGCCGCCGCCCGAGGAGCAGCCGCCGGAACCCTCGAGCCGCCAGGGCGCGACCGTGACCTGGGTGGTCGCCACGTTGCCCAGGGAATCGACCACCTGGACGTCATCGGCGACGCCGCCCGTCGGGCCGCTGGCGTATTCGCCCGTGCCAGCGTCGATGCTGCCTCCGGAGGCGTTCGTGACGAGCGACCAGCGATAGCCCGTGCCGCTCCCGCCGGTGGCGATGAGCGTCGTGTGCTGGGCCTCCGGCGCGAAGTTCGATCCTCCGGGAACCGTGATCGAGACGCAGCGCGTGACGGTGATCGAGTGCGTCGCAGTGTTCCCCGCCGAGTCCGTCACCCGCACCACGTCGACGACCTCCCCCTGCGCACCAGCCTGGTACATGTCCCCGGCGATGGTCGCGCTGGAGGCGTTCGTCTCCAGCGACCAGACGAGGCCCGTGCCGGTGCCGCCCGAAGCGGTGAGCTGCAACGTCCCTCTCGGCGGCACGCTACTGCCGGACGTCACCACCAGCTCGTGTCCGACGGAGACCGTCGCGAACGCGACGTTTCCGGCAGAGTCGGTCACCTGGATGCGATCGACGACGTGGTCGAGGGCCCCAGCCGTGTAGGTGCCCGTCGAGTCGATGCTGCCGCCGGAGGCGTTGGCCGCGAGCGACCAAACGTATCCATCGCCGCTTCCGCCATGCGCCGTGAACGACCGGGATGCGCCGGGTGCGACGCTCGCCGTGGCAGGGGTCACCGAGAGGGCCTCCGTGACTTTCACTGTCGCGGCGGCCACGTTGCCGGCGGAATCGACCACCTGGATGACGTCGGTGACGCCGCCTGTCGCCCCCGCGACGTAAGCGCCCGTCACCGGATCGACGGATCCGCCCGACCCGTCGAGCGCGAGCGACCAGCGATAGCCCACGCCGCTCCCGCCCGTCGCCACGAACGCGATCGCGGCGCGCGGCGCCACCTCCGCCGACGGGGGACAGACGGTCAGCGGCGAGTCCATGGGATCGTAGATCTCCGCGCTCGCGGAATGGCTCCCGCCCGCCACCAGCACCGAGCCCGACGGGAGGAGCGTGGCGGTGTGCCACCGCCGCGCCAGGGCGAGGGTCGCGGTGGTACTCCACGTCCCGGTGGCCGCGTCGTACAGCTCGGCCGCCGCCGTGTCGATGCCCCCCGCTGCCGTGTCGTCCGTGCCGCTCTTCGCGCCTGCGGCGACCAGCACCTTGCCGCTGGACAGGAGGACCGCCTGATGCCGGTACCGGGAGACGGTCATCGGGCTCGTGACGGTCCAGGTGCCGCTCGAGTCGTACAGCTCCGCCTCCTCGACGGCGCCCCCGTCGTAGCCGCCCGCGACGAGCACCGCGCCCGAGCGCAACAGCGTCGCCGTGTGGTTCTTGCGCCCGTGCTTCATCGAGGCGGCCGCGGTCCAGGCACGGGTCGCGGGGTCGAACAGCTCGGCTGTGACGAGATCGACATTGCCCTTGTCGCGGCCGCCGGCGACGAGCACGCTGCCCGAGGGGAGCAGGGTCGCGGTGTGCCCCCACCGCTCGTGCGACAGTGGCGCGACTGCCGTCGAGGTACCGGTCGCCGGATCGAACAGCTCGGCGGCGGCGGAGGTCCCGTCCCCCGTGCGGCCCCCGACGAGGAGCACCTGGCCGGACGCGAGCAGGGAGGCGGTGTGGTCGGTGCGCGCGACGACGAGATGGCCGGCTTGCGCAAAGGAGGCAGTCGCGGGTTCGAACAGCTCGACCGTGCCGACCGGCGAGCCATTCGAGCTCCCGCCGGCCATCAGGATCTTGCCAGACGAGAGCGGGGTCGCCGTGTGCCCACTCCGGGCGGTCGCCATCGCGCCGCTCGAGGTCCAGGAGTCGCGCGCCGGATCGTAGGTCTCCGACGTGGCAATGCTCGAGCCCGAGCCGTCGAATCCACCGGCGACGAGGACACCTCCGGACAGCAACAGCGTGGCCGTGTGCCGTTCACGTGGCGTCGCCATCGGCGCGGCGGGCCTCCAGGCTGCGCCAAGCCCTGCCGCGGTGGCGCTGCGTCCGGCCGAGGCAGCCGAGGAGTTCGCCGACTCCCCTTCACATGAAGCCACGACGATCGCGCTCACCAGCAGCGCGACGTGGCGTCGAATCACGAACGATCTCATCGCCTCCCCCACAAAAAGGCGCCGGCGTTCCATCTCCGGCGCGCCCTCCCGCTGCCGAGGCACCCGCCGCCTGCTCCGGTCCCCCATCATACGCACACGAAGTGAACCCATGCGCGCGGACGTCACGCTGAAGAGGCTGGCTGGTACCGCGTCCATCACTACCACACTGATGCGACAGTTGGTTCCAATGATGTTCGAAGTCACCTCGCAAAATCAGCTGGGCTAGATCGGCCGGGCGGATCCGGATCTCTTCCTGAGCAGGGCGTGCTTCGGCCTCGCCCTCGGGCCTGATCCCTTACGTCGACCGCCCGTCCACCGAGCAAGAATCCCGAGGAATTTGCCGGGCGTCGCGAAGCGCACGCCCTGGTGTCCGGCCAAGGCGAGCAGGTGACGGCGGGTCGAAGGTCGCGACGTACTCGGCTCCCCCCCCCAGCGCCGCCGCGGCGTACTTGTCGTCCTTCGGGGTCGTTCTTGACGACGCGCAAGCTGCGATCGGGCTCGACGCGCTCGTCGGCACCGCCGAGCGCCTCTCGTCGTCCGTGTGGCCCACGACGGCGGCCTATTCTGGCGCACGACGTGGCGACGCCAAGGCGTGTGAGCCCGATCACATACGCGCTCCGGGGCGCCTGCTACACTGGGACCCCGCCTCGCGAGTTTCACCCGGTCGAGCTCGCTGGCGCACGCACATGAAGTGAAGACAGGAAGGGACACCGGTGGACGCACCCGGCCCGGAGCGGAAACACTGCGGCTCCAGATCGGCGAATCGACGCTCATTCAGGGGGGAGAACATGACGATCGTCGCACGTAGCCTCGGCTTGGCCGCAGTTCTCGCCGTGGCCGCGCCCGGGCTCGCTCAGGGCAAGGGACCTTACGAGGTGAAGTCCGGCGTGTACGAGTACTCGGCCATCCTGTCCAGGACGACAGCCTACTTCGACGACTACGGCCTCAAGGAGGCCAAGTACACGACGACCGGCGGGGGCACTCTCGGGGCCGGCATGGAGATGCCAGTCACCCACAGTCTCGAGATCACCTTCGCCGACGGCACCCAGTACGACATCGATCTCGACCAGAAGACCGCCACGTCCGTGAAGATCCCTCCCGAGGCCGCCAGGGCCCTGGGCGCGACGATGTCTCCCGCCCTGACGAAGAACGCCAAGATAAGGGACCTGCCACCGATGCAGATCCTCGGCAAGACCTGCACCGGCAAGGAGACCTCCGTGCCGTCGATGAAGATGGTCACGCGGGTCTGGACCTGGAAGGGCATTCCACTGCGCGCCGAGATGTCCAGCGCCCAGGGCCAGGGGAAGCCCCTCGTCGTCGAGGTGTCCAGCCTGAACGTCGTGCCGGTGCCGGCGGCGAAGTTCCAGGTGCCGGCGCGGGTGAAGATCCAGTACGCGTCGGCGGAGAAGTGATAGCGCTGCTCAGTTGAAGTGACGCTTGGGATGGGGGGCGCGGGGGGAGAGGTTCTCCCCCCGCTCGAGGCGCCGCAAGGCGCCGGACATCAGCTCACAGCGGCGGCGGCGACGCTGGGGCTCACATCAACTGGGCGCCGCTGTGAGGCGTCGGAGCGGCCTGTCCACCGAAACATACTGGCCTCCGGGGTGTGTCAACGCGCCGCGAGGCTGCGGAGCACGTCAGGCGCGTCGCATCGCGGGCCGCCTTCATGTCAGCGTCGAAGTCCTCGCCTGGTCTCCGCCATCACTCGCAGCGGAGCAGGCCGAGCCGCGCGGCGATCGCCAGGGCCTGCACCCGGTTCGTCGCGCCGAGCTTCCTCTTGATGTTGGAGACGTGGAAGTTGACCGTGCTCTCGCTGATGGCGAGGATCACGGACACCTCCCAGGAACTCTTGCCCTGCTGCAGCCAATCGAGCACTTCCTTCTCACGGCTGGAGAGGGTGACTTGATTCGCTGCACCCTCGCCCTGCAGCACCCGGGAGAAGGCCAGCTGCAGGTGAGGAGCGACGAACTCGAGCATGTCGGCGGAGCGCCTGTCGTGCCTCATGGACGGGCTCTTGAAGGACAAGAGCGTGTCGGCTCCGGTCGGATCGGGCGACCTCCAGCCGAGGACGTAGCCCTCGCGCAGGCCAAAGTCCACGGTGAGCGAGATGACCTCCCTCGGCCGCCCTTGCGTCGCTTCGCAGCAGTACTGCGCACTGCACGTCGTGAGCGCGTCCCGCATCACCGGGTCCACCCGGAAATAGTCGCGTGACACGTATTCGCGGCAGAACTCATCCGGGTAGCTGACGTTCACCGTTTGGCTTGCCACCACCCCACCGTGTGACCCGAGCCGAGCGGAGATGGCGATCATGTGTTCGAACGGCACGAGCTCCACGACTCTCGGGAGCAGGCCCCTGAAGTCGCTGTCCGTCGTGCAGGAGATGCACGCGTGGGTGATCTCCAGGAGCTTGAGCGCATCCGCGGCGGAGAGCGAGCCCCTGCACTCCGACGCCTCGTGTGCACCTGCCATCGCCACCTCGGCCAATGAAGTCGACGGGGCGAGCGCCGACCGGTACGCTTGGTCGAGCCGCGCACGAGGTCGATGAGGATCCCCCAAGGGAGTAGAGCATTCCTGTGAACTGAACGCCACACCTGAAATAGGCAAGGACCGTGGAGCCGTAGCCGGCCGACCGAGGTCGTGCGACGCCGCTCCGAGCTCGACTTCGCTTCCTGCCTCCCGACCCCTGCCGCGGCTCTTCCTGTAAGAAGTCACAGGTGATAGGTCCAGTCAGGCGTGGGATCCTCGCGTGGCTCCTCACCGGACCGGTCGATTGCGCGGTTCCGATACGAGTGGCGGCAAGAGCATGTCGATTCGATAGCGCATGCCACATGAACTGACGCTCGAGATGGGGGGCGCGGGGGGAGAGTTCTCCCCTCCGCTTGAGGCGCCGCAA
>Ga0154716_1054_pt1 | contig 14952 bp, 11 predicted proteins | sample Rifle2008BG16ft_FD_105724 | JGI IMG/M metagenome (GOLD analysis project Ga0154716, IMG submission 105724) | Anaeromyxobacter sp. RBG_16_69_14
GTCGAGCGCGAGCCCGACCCCGAACAGCGTCAGCTTGGCGAGGACGTCGCCGCCGATGATGGCGGTGCCTTCGTCCCCCTTGGTGGCGTTGGCGACGCTGGTGGCGGCGTTGTTGATGTTGAGGTTCTGCCACCCCCCGTACGCCTCGAGCGTCAGCGAGTTGCCGATGACATCGGCGGCGCGCGCTGGCGCAACTGCGATTGCGTTCCCTGCCAGAATCGCAGTTGCCAGGAGCACGGTTGCAATCCGACTGGACTTCTCTCTGGTCGTCTTCATCATTTTCTCCTCGATGGCTTTCGAATTGAATCGGCCCCGGGCCATCACCCAGTGAGCCGACTTTCCACGGTTGCCTTGGATCCGGTTCCAGCCCAGGTTTCACAATGTGTGCAATACGACCGGCGCTGTGCGCTCATGGGAGCCGGAGGCACTTGCCGGAGAGCGCCGCTTGCGCTGCGAGCGTTGTAGCCACCAAGGGTGTGCACGCGTCGTGCCTGTCGAGCGCCGGCGCAAGGTGCACTTCTGCGGGCCCGGGGATCCGGCGCCCATGCGAAAGGGCCGTAGGTTGTGCGTCCGCGAACGTTCGCGAACACGGGCCCTAGCCGAGTCACAGCGGCGACCAGTTGATGTGATTCTCCAGGGTCACCGCCGCCGCTGTGAGCTGATGTCCGGCGCCTTGCGGCGCCTCAAGCGGAGGGGAGAACCCTCCCCCCGCGCCCCCCTCTCGAGCGTCAGTTCATGTGGCATGCGCTATCAGACCCGCTTCGCTCTCGGGGGCTGGCCCGCTCTGTTCGGGGATCGCGACGGCCCATAGGATTCAGTGCAGACTGGCCGGTCATGGCGACTCCCGAACCACGGCCACACCGGTCCCAGGTGAGCCTCACGACGGTGTTCACCGTCTGCTTCGGCGTGGTGTCGGTGGTTGCCTTGGTCTTCTTCCTCCTGAAGACGAAGGTTGCCCTGACGCTGGCTCTCGGCAGCGCGATGACGGCGGTCGCGATGGATCACGCGGTCGAGGCGCTGGCCCGCCGAGGCCTGCGGCGCTCCTGGGCCATCGTCGCCGTGATGGGCGTGGTGACGGCGGTCCTCGTCGGGCTGGGACTCCTCCTCATTCCCCCCATCGTGACCCAGGGGAAGGCGCTCGTCGCCGAGATGCCGGCCCTGTGGCAGAAGCTTCAGCACACACCGTGGTTCGTGCGCCTCGACGCCCGGCTTCACCTGCAGGAGCAGGTGCGCGAGTCCGGCTTCGCTGTGGCCGGCACGGTGACCCCGCTCCTCTCCGCGATCGGTGGCGTCGTCACCGCCCTCGCTGGGCTCCTCGCTTTCCTCTTCCTCGCCATCTTCATGCTCGTCTTCGGGCGCGATCTCGCGACCGCGTTCCTGGCGGAGCTGAAACCGGCCGTCCGCGACCATTACGAGCGCATGGCCGTCAAGATCTACCGCTCCGTGGGTGGCTACCTCGGCGGCCTGCTCGGGATCTGCGCCATCAACGCGGTCCTGACGACGATCTTCCTCGTCATCATCCGGATGCCCTTCTTCCTTCCACTCGCCATCCTGAGCGGCACCTCGAGCCTCGTCCCGTACGTGGGCCCGCTCGTGGTCGGGGCGGCCATCACGCTGTTCGCGCTCATCACGGGTGGCGCGTGGATCGCGCTGGCGGCGGCGATCTACTTCGTGGTCTACGGGCAGCTGGAGGGAAACATCCTCGCGCCGTTCATCTACCGCCGCACCGCGCACGTGAACCCGCTCGTGACCCTCCTCGCCATCCTCTTCCTGGTGGAGTTCATGGGGACGGTGGGGGCGGTGGTGGCGGTGCCGATCGCCGCGGCAGCCCAGGTCGTCATCGCCGAGATCGTGGCGATCCGTCGGGGGCGGGTGCGTCAACACGAGACCACGGGACCCCTCGGTGGTTGAGGCACGAGCGAGGCCTCGACCCAGGTGCGTCGGTCATCCGGCGCTCCACGCAGACGCTCCTCCGCACGTGACGGTGGCCGGTTCACGTCGTCGCTGGTCGCCGCCATCACCGCGACCAGGTGGTGGCGCGCCGGAGCCCCTCACTTCGACGGCGGGGCTCATCAAGCTCCACACGTCATTCACGAACGGTGGGGAGGAGGGGAGCCAGGAGGGGTCGACACGGCCGCGTCCTCTCCTGCGCTATCTCTCAGGGACGCGGCAAACGCGGCCTGGGCCGCGATCGACGCCTCGCGGATGGCCTGCGGCATGCGCGAGGCAACCCCCTTGGTGTCATCCACCGCGCCGGTGATGCGCCGCCGCGTCTCTGCGCCCGAGCGCGGCGCGAACAGCACCGCTGCGGTCCCACCGATCAGTGCGCCTCCGACGAATGCCAGGAACAGCGTCAGGGCCCCGTTCCGGGGATGCTCTGTCTGCGTCATGGTATGACCTGCCGTATTGGCTCGTGTTTTACTGCTCCGGAATCGACTTGTTCGGCGTGCAGCGGCGTGGGCGTCGCCACCTCGCGATCTTCGCGGAAGGCGTGCACCGCCGCCGCGACCGCCGGGCCCACCGCCGCGCCCACGGCCGACGCGACGCGGACGGTGTCCCGCAGCTGGCTCATCATCCGGCTCACGGCCGCGATGCCGTCCACCAGTTGCTCGATACGGCCCCCCTCCTCCAGCCGCACGACCAACCGATCGATCCGCCCGGCGGCGGTGGTGGTCGCGCCCAGCGCCTCGTCGAGCCGCGCGCCAGATCGCTGGAGCGCCTTCTCCATCGCGCGCAGCGTTGTCCGCAACTGGACGAGCACGGGGATCGCAGCGCCCAGCAGGACGGCCGCGAGGACCACAAGCGCTACCCCCCAGCTCTCCGTCACAGGACCTCCGTCGAGTTGCGTGAGCGCTCGTCGCGGCGGCGCGGCAGCTTCAGCCTTCTACTTCCCGAGGGCCTTCTCGACCTGGCCGAGCTTCTCCCGAACCTTGCCGCCGAGCTTCTGGTCCTTACCCTCGGCCTCCAGCTTGCGATGTCCGGTGATGATCCCTGCGACCTCCTTGATCTTGCCCTTCAGGTTCTCGAACTTGCCCTTCGCCTGGTCCTTCGTGCTGGACTTCATGGCTTCTCCTCCTGGGCGCATACTTGTCTGGCCCGCAACGAGTATGTGCTGTATTGATCGAATTGGCTGCGGGCAGCAGGGTCCCTTCTTTCGTTCTCACGAACTGTGCTCGGCTTCGCGGCGTTCCTGCTGGCCCTCCGCGATTCAAACGACCCGCCGACGCTGGACGAGGCCCACCACCAGCGCAATGACGGCCAGCGCCACCAAGAGGTGGACGAATCCGCCCAGGGTGTAGGAGCTCACGAGGCCAAGAACCCAGAGGACGAGAAGGATGACTGCAATGGTCCACAGCATGACGACCTCCTTTGCGAGCACGTGCTTGTCTGCCTGCGCGTGCCGGTTCGGCTGTGGTGCAAGTAAGAGGCCGCACCGGGACGCGCGCGTTTGCGCGCCCGGAGATACGGCGCTGGCGGCAAAGGGCTGTCCGTCGTGCGTCCGCGAACGTTCGCGAACACCGGCCGAGCGTCTCGAGTGAGGGAGGACGCCTTCTCCTCGCGGCTCCGCCTTCGCCTCGTCGAAGCAGGCGACCGGAGCGCTGGCGAGTGAACGCGGAGCCGTTCCAGCGGCGAAAGCGCGGACCGGTCGTTAGAATCAGACGGAGCCAGCACCACCATCCCTGTCGATGACGCGCTGACTCCCGCTCGGGAGCAAGCGTGCTCGTAGGTTCGAGGATCGATTCCTGGCTATTCGGGAGCGCGCGGCGGGACCCCGCGGGCGCCGGGAAGCCGCTGCGCGATGAGCTGCTCAGCATCGAGCGCCTGGAGGAACGAGCCCGGGCGCTTGCGGCGAGGTTCACGGTGGATCCGAGCCCGCGCAGCGCGGCTCGGAGTGTCTTCCCGCGTTTCGAAGGCAACGCGCGGCTCCTGCGCGAGGCCTACCGCATCCTCTCGGCGGATGTGCACCGAGGCGAGTTCGTCACCCATGCGGCGGAGTGGTTGCTCGACAGCTTCCATCTGGTGGTCTCCGAGGTTCGAGATGTCCACCAGGACCTTCCGCGCGACTACTACTGCGAGCTGCCCAAGCTGGCGCCGCGCGAGCTGGCCGGGAATGCCCGCGTCTACGCCCTGGCCGTGGAGCTGGTCCGCCACAGCGACAGCCGCCTGGAACCCCAGCAGCTCGTCCGGTTCCTCGACAGCTTCCAGACCGTCGCTCCGCTCACCATCGGCGAGCTCTGGGCCTGGCCCAGCATGCTGAAGCTCGCGCTCATCGAGAACCTGCGCCGCCTGGCGGACGAGGTGCTCGGTGCGCGGGCGGGCCGCCGTGCCGCTGACGGGTACGTTGCGCGGATCGATGCCGCGGGGAAGGGCGCTCCGGGGCCGTTGCCACCGGCGCTGCACCCCGCGGGTGTCGTGCAGCTCCTGCAGCGCGTACGCGAGTACGGCCCTCGGCTCTCGGCTGTCCGCGCAGGGCTCGACGAGCACCTCGCGTCGGGGCACCTCACCGCGGAGGAGGCGATCCGCAACGAGCATCAGCGCGAGGCCGCCGCCCAGGTCTCCGTCGCCAACGTCATCACGAGCCTCCGCCTCTGCTCCGAGCTCGACTGGAGGAGGTACGTGGAGGCGGTGAGCCTCGTCGAGCGCGTTCTCCAGCGCGATCCGGCGGGCGTGTACGCGCGGCAGGACTTCCTGACGCGGGACCGCTACCGACAGGCGGTCGAGGAGCTGGCCGACCCGACCGCCGAGGCCCAGGTCCGCGTCGCGCTGCGCGCGGTGGAGAGTGCGCGCCAGGCGGCGGAGGTCGAAGGGCCGGCCGCGCGCGCCGCGCACGTGGGCCACCACCTCATCGGCAAGGGCCGCCGAGACCTCGAGGTGGACGTCGCCTTCCGCCCCCACCTGGCGAAGAGCCTCCGGCGCTGTGTGTTCGCGCGAGCCACCTCGTTCTACCTCGGAGCGATCGCGCTCGTGTCCGCGGCGCTGCTCTATGCCGGCGTCGCGTACGTCCGGTATCAGGGCGCCTCGGTCGCGTCGGCGATCGGGGTGGCACTGCTGCTGCTCCTCCCGGGGAGCGAGCTGGCCACGGGCTTCGTCCAGAGGCTGGCCGCACGCTTCGCGCCCCCGCGTCGGCTGCCGCGCCTCGACCTCACCGAGGGTGTCCCCGAGGACGCGCGGACCTTGGTCGTCGTGCCCACGCTCTTGGCGAACGTGGCGATGGTGGAGCAACTCGTCGAGCACCTCGAGGTCCTGGCTCTCGGCAACCTCGACCCGCACATCCACTTCGCGATCCTCGGCGACTACACGGACGCCGCAGATCGGGACGTGCCCGAGGACGGCGCCATCCTCGCCGCGGCCCGGGACGGTGTCATGGCGCTGAACGCCCGCCTCGGCGACGGCCGCGGCGACCGGTTCTTCCTGTTCCATCGCGCGCGCGAGTGGAACCCGGGTGAGAACGCGTGGATGGGCTGGGAGCGAAAGCGCGGCAAGCTGGAGGAGCTCAACCGCCTCTTGCGCGGAGCCACCGACACCAGCTTCGACGTACAGGTCGGTGATCTGACGATGCTCGCGAGCGTCCGCTACTGCATCACGCTCGACTCCGACACCCGCTTGCCCCGCGACGCGGCGAAGAAGCTCATCGGCATCATCGCGCACCCGCTGAACCGCCCCCGGTTCGACCCGCGCTCCGGGCGCGTGACGGAAGGCTACGGGATCCTGCAGCCGCGCGTCAGCGTGACGACCGCCAGCGCCGCCGGCTCGCGGTTCGCCCGCCTCTTCGCCGGCCACACCGGCGTCGACCCGTACACCACCGCCGTGTCGGACACCTATCAGGACCTGTTCGGCGAGGGAACGTTCACCGGCAAGGGCCTCTACGACGTCGACGCGTTCGCGGCGGCCCTTCAGGGGCGGGTTCCGGACAACGCCCTCCTCTCTCACGACCTCTTCGAAGGGCTCCACGCGCGGACGGCGCTCGTGACGGACGTCGAGGTGGTGGATGACTATCCATCGAGCGTCCTCGCACATGCGCGGCGCCAGCATCGCTGGACCAGAGGTGACTGGCAGATCCTGGCCTGGCTCTTTCCGTTCGTCCCGACGCGCGAGGGCCTGAAGCGCAATCGCCTGCCGCTCATCTCCCGGTGGAAGATCTTCGACAACCTGCGCCGGAGCCAGCTCGCTCCGGCGACGGTCGTGCTGCTGGTGCTCGCCTGGACGGTCCTGCCAGGCAGCCCGACGCTCTGGACAGCCGCCGTCCTGGCGAGCATGGCCTTCCCGGTCTATCCGATCGCGATCGAGATCCTCACCGGACCGAGGCCCCGGCAGCCCTGGCGCGCGTTCGTGCGCACCCTCGCGGACGATGCGGCGAGCGCGCTCGCGCGCGTCGGATTGCAGCTCACCTTCCTGGCGAACCAAGCCTACGCGATGACTCACGCGGCAGCGGTCACGCTCATCCGCATGGTCGTCACCAGGCGCCGCCTCCTCGAGTGGGAGACGGCGGCCGCGAGCGCCGCGCGCAGCGGCGCGTCGCATGAAGATCTCCGGCGATCGTTCCTCGTCGGGATGGCAGCCAGTCCGGCCGTCGCGCTGATGTGCCTCGTCCTGGTCCTGGCCTGCCGACCCGGGGCCCTCCTGGCGGCGGCGCCCCTCCTCGCGCTCTGGGCAGTTGCGCCGCTCATCGCGCACCGGTTAAGCCAGCCCATGCCGAGCGCGGGCCGGAAGCTCGGGCTGGAGGATGGCCAGCTCCTCCTCGGAGTTGCCCGCCGGACGTGGCGGTACTTCGAAGATTTCATGGGCCCCGCCGATCACGGGCTGCCGCCGGACAACTTCCAGGAGGGGCCCGAGCCCAGGGTGGCCCACCGGACCTCGCCCACCAACATCGGCATGGGGCTCCTCTCGACGCTGGCGGCGCACGACCTCGGCTTCATCCCGACGGCCGGGCTCATCGAGCGGATCGACGCCACGCTGACCACGGTAGAGGGCCTGGAGGGCCTCGAAGGCCACCTGTTCAACTGGTACGACACGCTCACCCTGGCTCCCCTCCCGCCTCGCTACATCTCCACCGTGGACAGCGGCAACCTCGCCGGCTCGCTCATCGCGCTGTCCGAGGGGCTGCGGCGCCTCGCGCAGGAGCCGCCGCCGTCCGAGCGCGCCGGCGATGGTGCGCGTCTCGAGGGCCTGTCGCAGCGCGCCGCCGCGCTGGCGAACGGGATGAACTTCCGCTTCCTCTTCGACCCCCAGCGCCGGCTCCTCTCGATCGGGTACCGAGCCCCGGACGCCGAGGGAGCCGGACGGCTCGACCCGTCGCACTACGACCTCCTCGCGTCAGAGGCGCGGCTGGCGAGCTTCATCGCCGTCGCGAAGGGCGAAGTGCCCGAGGCCCACTGGTTCCACCTGGGACGTGCGGTCACCGCTGTCCACGGCAGCCCCGCGCTGCTGTCGTGGAGCGCGACGCTGTTCGAGTACCTGATGCCGCTGCTCCTCATGAAGACCTACCCGGAGACACTCCTCGACCTGACTTGCCGGATGGCCGTGCGCCGGCAGCGCGACTACGGCGCGGCGCGCGGGGTGCCCTGGGGGATCTCCGAGTGCGCCTACGACGTCGTCGACCGCCACGGCAACTACCAGTACAAGGCGTTCGGGGTCCCGGGGCTCGGCCTCAAGCGCGGGCTGGGGGACGAGCTGGTGGTCGCGCCGTACGCCACAGCGCTCGCCGCCCTCGTCGACGCTCCGGCCGCAGCGAGCAACCTGCGCCGGCTCGCCGACCATGGGCTGTACGGCAAGTACGGCTACTTCGAAGCGATCGACTATACCCAGCGAGGCGCGAAGGACGCGGAGGAGCGAGCGAGCGCGCCGGGTCCCGGCGGCACCGTCGTCAGGGCGTACTTTGCGCACCACCAGGGGATGACCCTCATCGCCCTCGCCAATGCCCTCGACGGCAATCGGATGGTGGAGCGCTTCCACGCCGATCCCCGCGTCGAGGCGACGGAGCTCCTGCTCCAGGAGAGGGCGCCTCGCCACGTCGCCATCACGCGGCCGCGGCCGGACGACGAGACACGCGTCGCGGCCCCGGTGCCGCCCATGAAGGTGCGCCGGTTTCGCTCACCGCACACGGCGTTCCCGCGCGCGCAGTTCCTGTCCAACGGCCACTACACCACCGTCGTCACGAACGCCGGCGGCGGCGCCAGCTTCTGCCGCGGCCGCGCCGTCACGCGGTATCGCCAGGACGCCACCCGCGATCCCGGGAGCCAGTTCATCTACCTGCGCGACGTCCGGAGTGGCCGCGTGTGGTCCGCGACGCACCACCCGATCGGCGAGGACGCGGAGGACGACCTCGTCACGTTCGCGCTGGAGCGGGCGACGTTCCACCGGCGCGACGACGACATCGGAACGCAGCTCCACGTCGCGGTCTCCCCCGAGGACGACGTCGAGGTGCGCCGGCTGGTGGTGACGAACCACGGCGACCGCCCGCGCGAGATCGAGGTCACGAGCTACGTCGAGATCGTCCTCGCGCCGCCGGCCGACGACCTCGCCCACCCGGCCTTCGGCAAGCTGTTCGTGGAATCGGAGTACGTCCACGAGAGCAACGCGCTGCTCTGCCGGCGGCGGCCGCGCGCCCCCGACGACGCGCCGATCTGGGCCGTCCACGTCATCAGCCAGGAAGGAAGGACGCAGGGGCCGGTCGAGTGGGAGACCGACCGCGCGCGCTTCCTGGGGCGCGGGCGCGGCGCCGACGATCCGCAGGCGCTCGACGGACGCCCGCTCACCGGGACGACCGGCGTCCTGCTCGACCCGATGGTGAGCCTGCGGCAGCGGCTCCGCCTCGCGCCGGGCGCGGTCGCCAGGCTGTGCTTCGCCACCGGGGTGGCGTCGAGCCGCGAGACGGCCCTGGCGCTGGCGCAGCGGTACCACGATCCCTCCGCCGCGACGCGAACGTTTGCGCTCGCGTTCGCGCACGCGCAGAGCGCGCTGCGACACCTCGGCATCTCGAGCGAGGAGGCCATGCTCTTCGAGCGCCTGGCCTCGCGCGTGCTGTACGCCGACGCGTCGCTGCGCGCGGATCCCGAGCTCCTGGCGCGCAATGCCCTCGGTCAGGAGGCGCTGTGGGGCCACGGCATCTCCGGCGACCTCCCCATCCTCCTGATGCGGGTCGTGAGCGACGGCGACCTCGCGCTGGTGCGCCAGGTGCTCCAGGCGCAAGAGTACTGGCGGCTCAAGGGGCTCAGCGCCGACGTGGTGATCCTGAACGAGCACCCGGTCAGCTACCTCGACGAGATGCACACGCAGCTTGCGGCCGTCCTCGACAACGGACCGTGGCGGACCTGGAAGCACCGCCCTGGCGGAGCGTACCTGCTGCGCGGCGATCGCATGTCGGCGGCGGAGCGCGTCCTGCTCTCGGGGTGCGCCCGCGCGGTCTTGAGCGGCGGCCGGGGTGGACTGCTACAGCAGCTCGATGCTCCCGTCCCCGTCGACCTCGGGCCCCCGGGCGAGGAGCTTGCTCTTCCCGGCAAGCCGAGGCCCGCGCTCGCGCCGGCCGGAGAGGCCGAGGTGCCTCCGCTCGCCATGCGCCATCGCCTGGGCGGCTTCGGCGACAAGGGACGGGAGTACGTGATCGTGCTCGAGGGCGACGCGGAGACGCCGCTCCCCTGGGCCAACGTCATCGCCAGCCCCGTCCTCGGCACGGTGGTCACCGCATCGGGATCCGCCTTCACCTGGTCCGAGAACAGCCGCGAGAACCGCCTCACGCCGTTCGCGAACGACCCGGTCTGCGACCCGACCTCCGAGGCCCTCCTCGTCCGCGACGACGATACCGGAGAGGCCTGGTCGCCGACGCCAGGTCCCCTGCCCCGGACGCGCGCGAGCGGCCGGTTCGTCATCCGCCACGCGCCCGGGGTCACCCGCTTCGCGCGCGTGACGAACGGGATCCGCCACGCCCTCGACGTCTTCGTCGACGCCGCCGACCCGGTGAAGTTCTCTCTCCTCGCCCTCACCAACGAAAGCGACGCGCCGCGGCGCCTGAGTGTCTTCGGGTACGCCGAGTGGGTCCTCGGTCCGCCGCAGGCCGGCCAGAACCTGCACGTCATCACCGAGCACGACGGGGCCAGCGGCGCGGTCCTGGCCACGAACGTGTACAACCACGAGTTCGCGGGGCGCGTCGCCTTCGCTCGCGCCAGCGAGCCCCTCGTCTCGGCGACCGGCGACCGCACCTCGTTCCTGGGGCGCAACGGCTCGCTGGCCGAACCCGCGGCGCTCCACCAGAAGGTGCTCTCGGGGCGCTTCGGGGCGGGCCTCGACCCCTGCGCGGCCCTCCAGCTCTCCATCAGCCTGGCGCCAGGCGAGTCCCGACGCCTCGTGTTTCTCCTGGGCGAGGGCAGGGACCTGGCTCACGCCCGCGAGCTGGCGGCTCGCCACGGTCGTGTCGCGGCGGCCGAGAGCGCGCTCGAAGCGGTTCGGCGCGGATGGGACGAGACCCTCGACGCGGTCCAGGTCCGCACCCCTGACGACTCCTTCGACCTCGTCATGAACCGGTGGCTCCTGTACCAGGACTTGAGCTGCCGGGTCTGGGCCCGCACCGGCTACCACCAACCCGGCGGCGCCTTCGGCTTCCGCGATCAGCTCCAGGACGTGATGGCGCTGGCGCTGGCGCGGCCAGCGCTCGTGCGGGAACACCTCCTGCGCGCGGCCGGCCGGCAGTTCCTGGAAGGCGACGTGCAGCACTGGTGGCACCCTCCGAGCGGCCGCGGAACCCGCACCCGCTGCTCGGACGATCTGCTTTGGCTACCCCACGCCGTGGCGCACTACCTCCGGACCACCGGGGACGCCGGCGTGCTCGAGGAGCGGGTGCCGTTCCTCGAGGCGCCGGCCCTGGCGCCCGACGTGCACGAGTCGTATCTAGAGCCGCGCGTCTCGACCGAGCAGGGCTCGCTGTTCGAGCACTGCGTGCGCGCGATCGACCGCGGGCTGACGGTGGGTGCCCACGGCCTCCCGCTCATGGGCAGCGGCGACTGGAACGATGGAATGAACCGCGTCGGGCGGGCCGGGCGCGGGGAGAGCGTGTGGCTCGGCTTCTTCCTTCACGCCGTCCTGAGCGAGTTCGCACCGCTCTGCGCCACCAGGGGAGACGTGGCTCGGGCAGAGCGCTACCGCGGCGAAGCCCAGCGCTTGGCGGTAAGCCTGGAGCGGTCATGGGACGGCGAGTGGTACCGGCGCGGCTACTACGACGACGGGACCGCGCTCGGTTCGGCGCAGAGCGAGGAGTGCCGGATCGACTCGATCGCGCAGGCCTGGGCGGTGCTCTCCGGGGCGATCCCGACGCGATTCGCGGACCGCGCCATGGACGCGGTCCGCACGCACCTCGTCCGCCGCGGGGCGCAGGTCATCCTGCTGCTCGAGCCTCCCTTCGATCACTCGGCGCAAGAGCCGGGTTACATCAAGGGCTATCCGCCTGGCGTGCGCGAGAATGGCGGACAGTACACGCACGCGGCGGCGTGGATCGTGATGGCGCTGGCCCGGCTCGGGAGCGGGGACGAGGCGGCCGAGCTGTTCCACATGCTGAATCCTATCAACCACGCGCGGACCGACTCCGACGTCGAGCGCTACCAGGGAGAGCCCTACGTCCTCGCCGGCGATGTCTGTGCCCACCCTGCGCACACCGGGCGCGCCGGCTGGACCTGGTACACCGGTTCGGCGAGTTGGATGTACCGCGCCGGCCTCGAGAGCATCCTCGGGCTCAAGCGCCACGGCGCGACGTTCGAGGTGGATCCGTGCGTCCCGGCGTCCTGGCCCGAGTTCGGCATCACCTGGCGCTTCGGCCGCACCTGCTATGACATCTCCGTCGTCAACCCGCAGCGGCGCTGCAAGGGGATCGCGGCCGCAGAGCTGGATGGAGTGGCGGTCGACGCGCGCGCCATCGCGCTCATCGACGACGGCGCGAAGCACGAGGTGCGGCTCGTCATGGGCCAGCCCAGCTAGCGACCCGGGCTTCGTGCCGGGCGCCGTAGACCTGTCACAGCGGCGACCAGTTGATGTGATTCTCCAGCGTCACCGCCGCCGCTGTGAGCTGATGTCCGGCGCCTTGCGGCGCCTCAAGCGGAGGGGAGAATCTCCCCCCGCGCCCCCCATCTCGAGCGTCAGTTCATGTGGGCTATCAGGCACGGAGACGGGTGGCGCGGGCGGCAAAGTATACGTGAATCGTCTCTCCGACGGCGGCGTTGACAGCGTGCGCGCTGGATCTGGCGCACGACCTCTGTCAGGCGCGCACCAGCCGGAGCCGTTCTGCCGCGACCTCGACGCGAACGCTCGTCCCCCAGGTGAATTCGATCCGGTCGTCCTCGATACCGTCTCCGAACACGATCCCTCCTTCGTCCATCTCCGAGATGACCTCGGGCCCGACGCTGGCATCGTGGTATCTCCGCCGGATGCCTGGAAGCGGGACGTTGGTCAACGTGGGCGCGGTGCTGCTCGGAACCACGGTGGGACTCCTCTTCGGGCGCCTGATTCCGGAGCGTGTACGCGCCACCGCCATGGCGGCCATCGGGCTTTCGGTGCTTGGGCTGGGTCTGCAGATGGCGCTCGACCCGCGGATAGATCCGGCCAAGCTGCACTACGGCGGCCTGCTGCCTTACCACCCCAACCCGCTCATCGTCATCGGCGGGCTCGTGCTGGGTGGCATCGCCGGCGAGCTGCTCCAGCTGGAGCGCGGGCTCGAGCGCATAGGGCAGCGGCTGCACGGCCTCGCTCGGCTGATGCGCCCGGCCGGGCTGTCCGAGGCCGACCAGGGGCACAAACTCGTCGAGGGCTTCGTCACTGCATCGCTGCTCTTCTGCGTGGGCGCTATGGCCGTCATCGGTTCCATCCAAGACGGCGCTGGCCAGCCCCAAGTCCTGTACGTGAAGGCGTTGCTCGATGGCATCGCCTCGGTTGTGCTGGCTACCACGCTGGGCGCGGGAGTGGGCTTGTCCGCGCTCCCGCTCGGTCTCTACCAGGGGAGCATCACGCTGGTAGCGAGCTCCATCGCTCCCTACCTCACGCTCCCAGTGCTCGCCACGCTCACCAGCTCAGGCGGCCTCCTCATCGCCGCCATCGGTCTCGATCTCCTTGCCATCAAGCGGCTGCCGCTCGGCAACCTCCTGCCAGGCGTGTTCGTCGCCTCCGTGCTGGCGTACTTCCTAGGATAACCGCGCACGAGGCCGTCCTTGTCGACCTGAGCAACATCCTCGACTGCTTCAACGGTCTGGGGACCTGCTCCACCGCGACCCAGCCGCCGCCCTCTACCGGAAGGCGTCGAGATTCCTCCGGCAGAACCCCGGAGACTTCCCCGGGCGGGCACCCGAAAAGGCCAAGTCCCTCCAGGAACAGGCAGCGCGATCCACGTGCGGGCCAGCTTCAGTGGTGGCGCCCACCGTGGTGCCCGCGCTCGTGCCGCGGTTCCCACCTCGCCGTCCTCCACGTGGACCTCTCTGCCTTCCAGCGCCCCTCGTGCCAGTGGCGATAAGGGCCGGGCGGGATGCGGCCGAGCGCAGGGGGCACGAAGCGAGGCTCGACGTAAACCCACTGGGTGCGGGGATGACGGTGGGCGGGATGATGGTGGTGAGCGCGGTACCAGGCGCGGTCCTGACGGCACCAGTAGGCGCCGTCGAGGAGGTACATCTCCTGGCCGAAGTCACGGGCGACGCGCACGCCGGGCTCCACCACAACCACCGGCAGGAACATCGGCAGGGACGCGCCAGGCAGGTTCATGTCGACCCTCACCTGCGCCTGCGCGGACGTAGCTGCGGGCGAGGTGAGGACGACGAGGGCGAGGGTGAATACGAGTCCGCGAAAGGGGTGAGCGGTCTTCATCGAGAGGCCTCCTGGGTGGCTCCGTTCTCTGGTTCCATGGACGCGGACCGCTGTCTGGATATTCAACCAGGCGCGTGGTGCCGGTTCTGGCTCACTTCGTAGGCCCGCGGAGCACGCTCGTGGCGAGCGCGACCATCGAGCCCACGTCGGAGAGGTTGGCCGGCAGGACGAACGTGTTCCCGCTCTTGGCGAGGTTCCCGAGCTGCTCGACGTACTGCTCGGCGACGCGCAGCTGCACGGCCTCGATTCCCCCCGGCGCCGCGATCGCCTGGCCCACCTTGCGCAATCCCTCCGCCGTGGCCTCCGCCACTGCCAGGATGGCGGCGGCCTGCCCTTCGGCCTCGTTCATCTGCTGCTGCCGGTTCGCCTCGGACGCCTTGATGACCTGCTGCTTCTTCCCATCGGCGACGTTAACGGCGGCATCGCGCTCGCCCTCGGAGCTGAGGATGACGGCCCGCTTCTCGCGCTCGGCGCGCATCTGCTTCTCCATGGCGGCGAGGATGTCCTGGGGCGGGGTGATGTTCTTGATCTCGTAGCGCAGGACCTTCACGCCCCAGGGAGCCGTGGCCTTGTCGAGCTCGCTCACCACCTGAGCGTTGATGTGCGAGCGCTCCTCGAACGTGCGGTCGAGCTCGATCTTCCCGATCTCGCTCCTCAGGGTCGTCTGCGCGAGCTGCGCGATGGCGAAGTGGTAGTCGGAGATCCCGTAGCTGGCCCGCTGCGGGTCGAGCACCTTGAGGTACAGCACGCCGTCGACCCCCACCTGCACGTTGTCGCGCGTGATGCAGATCTGTTCCGCGATGTCGATCGCCTGCTCCTTGAGCGTGTGGCGGTAACGGATGGTGTCGATGAACGGCAGGAGCACGTGAAAGCCGGCCTCGAGCGTCGCGGTGAAGCGGCCCAGCCGCTCCACCACGAAGGCGCTCTGTTGCGGCACGACGGTGGCGGTCTTCACGACGACCACCAGCACGAGGCCTGCCACGAGGATTGCGACGACGAGAGCTGTGCTGAGCATGAGGTCTCTCCCTTTGCTTTGCTGCGACGTTACGCCGGCTCGCGAGGAAGGCGGGCCGGGCTCGGACACCGCGTCCGGCGTCCGCCAGGGTCGCCAGGGATCACTCG
>Ga0154716_1093_pt2 | contig 14897 bp, 12 predicted proteins | sample Rifle2008BG16ft_FD_105724 | JGI IMG/M metagenome (GOLD analysis project Ga0154716, IMG submission 105724) | Anaeromyxobacter sp. RBG_16_69_14
TGCCCTCGGGCGCCTCGTTGGCGTCCCTATCGTACCCCTGGTAGGACGGGCAGCGAATCACGGTGGCAGAGTCGCCCTGCCGCCCGCGCCGCCGTTCGACGCCGGGCCGCGAGCCGACCGCCTCGTGCGCACACTCATATTGGCGCTATTGGACGTCGAAGCGATAGCTGTAGCGCACGCCGATGCTGTCCACGCCCTGGTTGTTTCTCCTGGCCAGGGTGCCGTTGGACATGTGTTCCCACATGAGCGAGAGGCCGTGATGCCGGTAGAAGCGCCATCCGGCCTCGAGGCCGAGGTGGAAGAGGACGCGCAGGCCCAGTTGGAGCCGCTCCGGATTGCCCGACCTGAGCTTGCCATCGTGCCAGGCCAGGCCGAGGTACCCCTCGACGAACGGACCGGCCGTGAACTGGTGATCCCAGTCGAGATCGAAATAGGCGTTGTCGGTGTAATCCCGGGCGTTGATCGAGCCGCCCAGGCGCGGGCGCGGTGAACCGAGGTATCGGAGGAACCCAGGGGCCACGAAGATGAGCTCGCCGTTGAGGTTGACGCCGCCCTCTGCACGCTGTCTGAAGGGATTGGGCATCCGCAAACTGCCGCGGTTGGGAAAGATCACGTCGTGGTTGAGCACGCCGCCGCGCAATTCCGAGATGGCGCCCCACGGCCGCTGCATGGGAGCGGTCGGCCGCGACGGGGAAGGCGGGTGCACCGCCTCGGCAGGGGCGAGGCGGCCGCGGACGCCGTCGGTCGAGACGGGCCGAAGCGTCGCTTCGGCGAGCGCCGCGCCGGGGTCCCTGGCCGGCTCCGACACCCGCTCGGCGGAATCGCGGGAGTGCGGAGGGGCCGGGTGAGCGGCCCCTCCGGACGCACAGGGAAACGGCAGGTCGAGCCGCGTCCCTCGAGAGGCGACGGCACCGACGGGCCCCGCCTCGTGGACACCGTCGAAGGGCTGACCCAGGAGGAAGGCGCCCCAGCGCTCGAGGGCGATGTCAGTCGGTCCGGAACCCCCGGACGTGGCCTGGGTCGCGCAATCGCAGTCGGAGCCAGCAGCGTCGAACGCGCCCGCCTGCGCGAGGCAAGCGGCCGCGACGAGAACCGGCCTGATGACGTTCACCAGCAGGGCGGGCGCTGTCCGCGTCCCGAGTCCGCTGCGGTTGTGGGACGCGCTCTTGGACTGGCCCATCGCCGGGTTCTTGGCTCCCGCTCGATGTCTAGGCTGAAGTCGGAACTTCAGTCCAGGCATTCGAGGGGGCGTGCCGCCATCGCTGTTCCACGCACCTCCGGCTGCCGGAGCGCGGTGCGCTCGCCTGCGTCCTGGATTAGCCTACCTGGATGAAGACACGAGTGGTGGAGGGCCACTATCTCGCGCAGCACAGGCGCGACACCGACGGCGGGCGCAAGGGGAAGGACTGATAGCGCATGCCACATGAACTGACGCTCGAGATGGGGGGCGCGGGGGGAGAGTTCTCCCCTCCGCCTGAGGCGCCGCAAGGTGCCGGACATCAGCTCACAGCGGCGGCGGTGACGCTGGAGAATCACATCAACTGGTCGCCGCTGTGAGGCGAGATCTGCCCGGCGCGGGGCCGACGCGTCACCAACGGGCTGAAGAAGGACTTTCAGCCGTTCGCGGCGCTGGGCCCGTCCATAGGCGTCTTTGACCAGCGCGCCGCCGAGCGCGTCTACGCGCTGGTGGAGGAGCTCGGCGTCGACGCCATCGAAGCGGGCGCGCTCGTGGCGTGGTGGATGGAGCGGATCGCCAGCCTGCCGCCCACGTAATCGTCCGCGTAGGCCCCGGTGGGCTCGGTGGTGACTTTACCGTCGGTGAGATCGACCTTCAGGATCTTTCCAACCCAGCCATAGCTCATCCTTGCTTCCCAGCCGCTTCACGGACCAGGGCGGGGATCCTGTCCGCACAGTCCAGCAACTTGAGATAGGCCTCCTTGGAGACTTCCTCGAACGTCAGGGCTCCGGTGGGGCAGACCTTGACGCAGGTGGGGTCGCCGTCGCACAGGTCGCACTTCAAGACCTCGCCGGTGCTCGGGTCCGAGAAAGTGGCCCCGAACGGACATGCGAAGACGCAGCTCAGGCAGCCGACGCAGCGCGCCGCGTCAACTTCCATGGCCCCGGTGGCGAAGTTGCGATGCGTGGCGTGCTTGGGACAGACCATCTCGCAGGCCGGCTTCTCGCAGCGCCGGCAGTTGACGGGAACGAAGATCCCCTCCTGCTCCCATTTGACCACGTGAATCCTGCCTCTGGCGGGATTGCAGATGCCCACGTGCTTGAGGGCACAGTAGCTCTCGCAGGAGCGGCACCCGGAACATTTCTGGGCGTCCACGATCAAGGTCTTCAGCATGCCCGGTATTCCTCTTGTGGCCCGTAGGGCGGTGCAATCCAGTTCAATAAGCCAGCAGGCTCAGCTCGATCCTCTTCTTCGTCTCTTCCCAGGGCTCTTTCCGAGCCAGGGATGCCTCCACCGCTCTCTGGGCCAGGATTCCGAAGAGCCCATTGTTGGCCGTGGCCGTGTCCAGGACCTGAGCTTCCACGACCAGGCCCCGTTCGTCGGTGCGGAAATGGTGGTAGATGAGTCCCCGGGGCGACTCCAGGGCGGCATGGCCCTCCTTGCCCACGGCCTTCGGAATGGTCCGCAGGACCGGCCCGGAGAGCTTCTCCACCTCGCACAGGGCGACCAGGCCCTCCGCCGACCCGAGGAGCTCCACCAGGAGGGCCCAGTAGGCCGCCACCACCTCGAAGCGAGGGAAAGGTCCGAGGGCCTCGACGAGGCGCTGGCGCTCGTCCTCGGCCAGCGGTGTGGCCAGCGGCTGTCCATTGTTCAGGCGTGCCAGGGGACCGACGAAGAAGAGGCTGTCTGCCGGCACCTTTCCCAGATCCTGCCAGCCCTTGGCCTTGAGGAAGGCGAAGGGTTCGTAGGACCAGGTCTCCTGGTGCAGGCCGACCTTGTCGAAGAGGGTGGCGGCGCCGAAGCGCTCCGCCTCGCCTCCGCCGGCACCTCTCAGCACCAGTCCGTCGGGCTCGGGCGCCAGGGTCAGGGAGGTCAAGGGCCCGGCTTCCAGCCCTCGGATCTCTCCCAGGATCTTGCCCTGCGGGAAGACCTGCTCCCGGAGGAACCCGCCCAGGCGTTCGGCGCAGCTTCGGCAGGCCGCCGCGATCTCGGCCAGCCGGGCATGGTGCTCCTCTTTCAGCGACCGGCTGACGCCGCCTGCTACCGCTGTGACGGGGTGGTCCGCCCGTCCTCCCAAGATGATGGCCGCTTCCTGGGCCAGCGACACGTGACGCATGAGATCATCCAGGAGGGAGCGCAGACCGTGCGGCCCTCGCTGGGCGTCCTGGGACCAGAAATCCGCGAAGGGATTCTCCAGGGACGTGACCAGGAAATAGAACTTCCTCAGGTGATCGCGAAAGAAGAGGGCAAGCCGCAGGGCCTCCCGCATGTTCTGTGCGACGGGCGGAGGCTCCACCCCGAAGAGCCGGTCCAGTGCCTGGGCCGCACACAGATGATGGGCCGGGGACAGGATCGACAGGATCCGAGGCAGCTCCTCGACCGGCCGGCCCTGACACATGGCCGCCACCTCGCGGGGAGCAGTTATCTGAAAGTAGACCTGAGGCGGCCCGCCGTTGACCGTGATCGTGGCCTGGGCCGGCTGGTCCTGCCACCTCAGCGCATCGAGCGTTACCTTCGACATCTTCCTCACCCCTTGTCTGGCGTTGCCAAGAGCGAACATTGGCTCGGCAGTGAGTAGCGGTAGAAGGTGCCGGCCAGGTCCACGAAGTTCTCGACCAGGGCGGCGATCTCCTTGGCATCCTTGGAGTCGAAGGTGGAGCTGATGGCCCCCACCATCTTGGCACCGGGATCGAAAATCGCAGGGGCCTTGCCAAAGCAGCCGCGGCAGGGCACCCCCACCCCGGTGCAGATGCCGCCACAGCCCTCCTGCGTGGCCACCCCCTGGCAGATCAGGCCCTGCTCCAGCAGGCACCGCCCGGTCTCCTGGTATTCCTGATAAGGGCGCTTGCAGATCCCGAACTTCTTCTCCTCCTTGATGCGGGAGCAGCTGCCGCAGACCGCCTTCTCGCCGGCGAAGGTGGTTCCCCGGCGAGGCAGCACGCCCGCGGCGATGGCCTCGGCCACAGCCTCCGGCAACCTGCCAGCGGCGTATGAGAGCCGCGCCGGCGATTCTCCCCGGCAGACCAGGGCCAATACCGCGGCCCAGAGGAGGTTCTGGGTGGGGGGACAGCCAGGGACGACGTAGTCGACCGCCACGACCTGCGACAGGCACAGGCCCTGCGGCTCGGCCCGGGGCAGGGTCGGTTTCCCTTCGCCATCCGCGCTGCTTGAGCCCGTTGTTTCCCCGGCCTTCGCCTCCGTGGCGTCAGCCAGATTGGCCAGTCCAGGCAACCCTCCGAACGCGGCGCACGCCCCGACGGCCACCAGGAGCTCGGAGCTCTCCCTGAGTTTCAGGGCCGCCTGACGATCCGCCTCCGTGCGGATGGTGCCAGCGAAGAGCGCGACGTCCACCTTGCCTTCGCTCAGAGCCTCCCATGGCGTTCCCAGGACATAGGGCCAGAAGACGGGATCGGCGAAGCGGCCGAGCTCGTTGACCTCGTAGTTGAGGTCCAAGATGCCCTGCTCACAGGCGCGGCAGCCCGTTGCAGTGTATATGGCTAGCTTCTTCTTTTGCTCTGGCCGGCTCACGCGACGCTCCTCGTGGCGCTCTTCTTCTTGCGGCTGAACGGACCCAGCTTGCGGATCTCTTCGGTCATCTCGTTGATGGTCTTGGCATACTGGCTAGGTTCGGAGGCGGCGATCCACTTCAGGCGGAAGCGCAGGTCTTCCACGCCCATCTCGCCGAGCAACTTCTTGAGGAGCGGGGCCCGCCGCATCGCCTTGATGTTGCCGGAGATGTAGTGACAATCTCCCGGCCAGCAGCCGCCAACCAGGACGCCGTCCGCGCCGCTCGCGAAGGCCTTGACGATGTAGCTCGGGTCCACCATGCCCGAGCAGTTCACGCGTATCGCCCGGACATTGGGCTTCTGGACGAACCGGGAAACGCCCGCGGCGTCCGCCGCCACGTACGTGCACCAGTTGCAGAGAAAGGCGATGATCTTGGGCTCGAACTCGCTCATGCCAGCATTCCTTCGATCTGGGCAAATATCTGGTCCGGCAGGAAGTGCTGAACCCGCAGGGCCGCCACCGGGCAGGCCGCGGCACAGGTGCCGCAGCCCTGGCAAAGGGCTTCGTTGACCACCGCCACCTTCCCTTCCTCGCTGAAGCTGAGGGCGTTGTAGGCGCACATGCTGACGCAGGTCTTGCAGCCGGTGCAAAGGCTGCGGTCTGCGCTGGCCACGGTGGGTTCCACCTCCACCTCACCCATGCTGAACAGGGTGAGGGCCTCGGCGGCCGCCGCGCCGCCCTGGGCCACCGACTCGGGGATGTCCTTGGGGCCCTGGCAGCCGCCGGCCAGGAAGATGCCGGCGAGGGAGGTCTCCACCGGCCCCAGCTTGGGGTGGAGCTCGAGGAAGAACCCGTTCTTGTCGGTAGCCAGGTTCAGGGCTCGGGCCACGTTGAGGTAGTCCTTCTGCGCCGTCAGCCCGGTGGCGAGGACCACCATGTCCGCTTCCACCTCGACCGGACCGCCCACGAGCGTGTTCTCACCCCGCACCACGAGCTTGCCACCTTGCTCGAAGACCTTGGCGGCCCGGCCGCGGATGTACGTGGCCCCTTCCTCCTCGATCGCCCGCCGCAGGAACTCCTCGTAGCCTTTACCGCCAGTGCGGTTGTCGATATAGAAGACGTAGGCCTTACCATCGTGGCTGTGGTGCTTGAAGATGCTGAGCTGCTTCGCGGAGACCATGCAGCAGACCTTCGAGCAATACTCCCCGCCCCGGGCCTTGTCCCGGGAGCCCACGCACTGGATGAAGACGATGCTCTGGGGCACCTTGCCGTCGCTGGGCCGCACCACCTTGCCTCCGGTGGGGCCGGCGGCATTGCACAGGCGCTCGAACTCCAGATTGGTCAGGACGTCCGGGTACTTGCCGTGTCCATACTCCGGGTACTTCTTGGCGTCGAAGATGTCGATGCCGGTGGCCACCACGATGGCGCCCACGTCGAGCTCGCGGATGCTTTCGCGCTGGGTGAGGTCGATGGCGACCGGCCCGCAAGCCCGCACGCATTCGCCGCACTGGCAGCAGAGCGAGCAGCTCATGCAGCGCTGGCCCTCGGCCTTGGCCATCTCCTCGGTGAAGCCCAGCTCCACCTCGGCGAAGGCGCCCCGGCGCTCCTGCGCCGCGAGGACGGGCATCTCCTGGCGGGGAATCGGCTGGGCCCGCTTGCGCTCCTCGGGGGTGATCTCCTTCGGCACCTCCCTTTCCTTGGGGGTGACCTCGCGCAGGCCGCCGTGCACGAGGTGAGCGTAGATCGACTCGGCGGCCTCCCTGCCCTTGCCCACCGCCTGGACGAAGGAGGCCGGCCCCAGGGTGCAGTCGCCGCCGGCGAAGACGCCGGGCCGGCTGGTGGACAGGGTGTCCGCGTCCACCTGGATGAGACCCCGCGGCGTCAGGGCGATGCCGTCCTCGGGGGCGAGGAACTTCATGTTGGTCTTCTGGCCGATGGCCAGGATCAGCACGTCCGCTTCCCGGGTGGTGAGCTGATCGTCGTGATAGGTGGGAGCGAACCGGCCCTGCTCGTCGAAGACCCGCGCCACCGCCCGCAGCTCGATGCCGGTGACCTTGCCGCCCTGCGAGAGGATCTGCTTGACGCCCCAGCGGTGCTCGAAACTGACCCCTTCGTGCTCGGCGTCCTCCACCTCCCATGCCGAGGCGGGCATCTCTTGCCTGCTCTCCAGGGAGATCGTCATCACCGAGGCGGGGCCCTGCCGGATGGCGGTGCGGGCCGCGTCCACGGCCACGTTGCCGCCACCGATGACGAGCACCCTCTTGCCGGCCAGCGGCGGCACCTTGCCCATGGCCGAGTCCCGCAGGTACTCGACGCCCCAGTGCACACCTGCCGCGTCGGCGCCGGGCACCGGGATGCGCATGGCGTCCTGCGCTCCGACACCGATGAAGACGGCGCTGAAACCCTCCTTCTTCATCAGGTCGTCGATGCTGCGGCCTGGCCCGATGGGCGTGTTGTAGTGGATCTCCACGCCCATGGAGGCCAGATTTTCCACTTCCTGCAGGAGGACGTCCTTGGGCAAGCGGTACTCGGGGATGCCGTAGCGAAGCCAGCCACCCGCCGCCGGCGCGGCCTCGAAGATCACCGGCTTGAAGCCCATGAGCGCGAGGAAGTACGCGGCGGACATGCTGGCGGGACCGGCGCCCACGAGGGCGATCCGCTCCGGGCGCTCGTCCTGCTTCTTCGGGTGGACGAAGACGCCCTTCGAGAGCTCGCGGTCACCGAGGAAACGCTTCGTCTGGCAGACGGCCAGCGGCTTGTCCATCTGCCCCCGCTTGCAGGCGCTCTCGCAGGGATGGAAGCAGATGCGGCCGCAGGAGGCGGCGAACGGCATGCGCTCGCGCACCAGGGCCAGCGCCTCGTCGAACTTCCCGAGGCCGGCCAGGTTCATGTAGCCCACCACGTTGACGCCGGCCGGGCAAGCCGACTGACAGGGAGCCGCGCCGTCGCGGATGATGGAGTACTTGTTGGGGATGGCCTGGGGAAAGGGACGGCTGATGGGGTGGCGGGTGGCCATCCCCAGCTCGAATTGGCTGCTGACGTTGATGGGGCAGACCTTCTGGCAATCGCCGCAACCCGTGCACTTGTCCAGCTTCACGTAGCGGGGTTGCTGGCGGACCTTGACCTTGAAGTTGCCCACGAAGCCGCCGACCGAGACGATCTCCGCCTTGGTGATGATCTCGATGTTGGGGTGCCGCCCCACCTCGCTGGTCTTGGGGGTCAGGGTGCAGCCGGCGCAGTCCAGGGTGGGGAAGGTCTTGTCGAACTGGGCCATGCGGCCGCCGATGATCTCCTCCTTCTCCACGATGGTGACCTTGTAGCCGGACCTCGCGATCTTGAGGGCCGTCGTGAGGCCGGCGATGCCGCCGCCCACCACCAGCGCCGCGGGCGTGACCGGCTTCTTGGAACCGACCAGGGGCTTGTGATACTTCACCCGGGCGATGCCGCCCTCGACGAGCGCCTTGGCCTTGATGGTGGCCAGGTCGCGGTTGTCGGTGACCCAGGAGCAATGTTCGCGGATGTTGACCATCTCGAACATGTACTGGTTCATCCCTGCCTGGGACACGCAGGTGCGGAAGGTCGGCTCGTGCATCTTGGGAGAGCAGGAGGCCTCGACCACGTGGTCCAGCTTCAATTCCACGATGTCGTCCCGGATCAGCTTCTGGCCGGGCTCCGAGCACATGTACTTGTAGTGGCGGCACACCACCACGTCATTGCCCTGCGCACCGATCTCGTCGGAGATCTTCTCGACGTCCACCATGCCGTCGATGTTCGTGCCACAGTGACAAATGTAGACGCCGACTCGCTTGCTCATCCGATCAACCCCTTCTTCTGCAGCAGGGCAACTGGATCGACGAGGTGGTGGTTCAGGCCCAGCGCCGCGGGGGCCAGTCCGAAGGCCAATCCCATGAGCTGGGTGAAGTAGATGACGGGGAGGTCATATTGCTTGTTGTCCTCCTTGCCCACCTGCCCCTGGCGCACGTCCAGGTTGGCCTGGCAGAGCTGGCAGGCCACCACGATGGCGTCGGCGCCGCGGAAGGCCGCCTCCCGGATCAGGCGGCCGGAGAGCTCGACCGCCTTGTCCGTCTTGCTCAAGGAGAGCCCGGCCCCGCAGCATTCCGTCTTGAAATCCCAGTCCAGGACCTCGGCCCCCAGCGCCGCCAGGATCTCGTCCATGGAGGTGGGGTTCTCCGTGTCGCCGCAGCCGGTCACCTGCTGGGGCTTCACCATGAAGCAGCCGTAGTATGGGACGACCTTCAGCCCGGCGAGGGGCTTCTTGAGCTTCGCGCCGATGGCCTCCAGGCCCACCTTCTCCCTGAGAAAAGTCACCAGGTTGTGGATCTTCAGGCTACCCACCAGCTCCGCGTCGATGACCTCTTCCACCTCGCCCTTCAACTTCGGGTCCTGCCGCATCTCCTCCTGGGCGCTCGCCAGGCGGCGGTAGCAGAAGGGACACGGCGCCACGACCTCGCCCGGCTCCTCCTTCTCCAGCAGCGCCAGATTGACGCCGGAGAGGGCCGTGGAGACAAACCGATTCATCTTGAGGCCCGCCGACGAGCCGCAGCAAACCCAATCCGTGACCTCCTGCAGCTCCACGCCGAGCGCGCCACAGACCTCCCGGGTGGAGTGGTCATAGCTCTTGCCGGTGGATTCCAGGGAACAGCCGGGATAGTAGCTGACCTTCATGGACTATTCTCCCGTTCCTTTCCGTTGTGCCTTTGACGAGATACGGGAGAAGATGCGCGCGACCCGCTCGCCCGCCCGGCCTCCTTTGAGGAACTCGCCGGGGTTTATCGCGCCCTTGCGCATCAAGGTCATCCCGACGCCCATGTCCTTGAACGGATGGTGGGTACGGAGATTGAAGTTCATGACGACCTTCAGCTCGTTGGCCCGGCCGTACTTCTCCACGGACTTCAGGAACAGCTCCTCGAACAGGTGGATGTCCGGCTCGGAAGGCGGGACCTTCTCCTCCTCGGCCATCTCGGCGAGCGCCGTGGCCACCCGGTACATGTTGATCTCCACCGGGCAGCGAGTCATGCATGTGCCGCAGGCCACGCAGTACCACCAGGTGGGATCCTCCAGCGCCTGCCGCTTGTTACCGTAGAGGATCTCGGCGATGAGGCGCCGGGGGCCGGCCACCTCGTCGGAGGAGATGGGGCAGCCCCCGCTGCACTTGCCGCACTGCAGGCAGGCCAGCAAGTTTTGTCCGCTCTCCTCGATGACGCGAGAGAGAAAGTCCTTCTCCACTGCCGCTCCGGTCAGTCTGTTCATACGGGCTCGCCTTCTTCCCGAGCGAAGGCCTTCGCCACCTTCAGGGCTTCCTGGATCCTGATCTCATGCACCACCCGGGCCGGGCTCCCGAAGAACAGGGCGCCGCTGGGGCACTTGACCACGCAGGCGGGCGACATTCCCTTGTCGATCCGCGTCCGGCAACCGTCGCACTTGGCGATCTTGCCGCTGGCGGGGTTGAGCTGCGGGACGCCGAAGGGACAGGCCACGGCGCACGTCTGGCAGCCGATGCAGAGCTCGAGATCGGAGAAGACGATACCGTCCTCCCGCTTCTGCATGGCTCCGGCGGGGCAGGCCAGGACGCAGGCCGGCCGGTCGCAATGGCAGCAGCTCGTGGGCTGGAAGGACATGACCAGGTCATCGCCCTTGCCCACGGGGCCCGCCTGGATCACTCGAACGGGCCGAGGCTCCCCAGGGAGGCCGTGCTCCATCTTGCAGGCGGCTTCGCACCCGAAGCAGCCCATGCAACGGGAGGCCTCCACCAGCCATATGTGTCTCTTGGCGTGAGTTGTCATGGGGTCAGGTTCTTCAGCAGGGTTCGAGCTTCATCCGGGAGTTGATCTATCTTGTGCACCAAGGCCGGGACTCCGTTCACCCCGTCGCCGTTCATCCCCTTGTAAGAGGCGACCAGCCATCGGGGCACCACGCGGCTGAGATTGGCCCGGGCTGGCAACGCGCCCTGGGGTGTGTCAATCACCACTTCGTCGCCGTTCTCGATACCAAGGAGGAGAGCCGTCTCCGGATTGATCTGGACCGCATCCTCCCGGGCCAGGCTCTCGGTCCAGGGCCAGAATCGGCTAGCGTCTCCGGACCGGCAGCTGCTCCGGGCCATCTGGAGGGCGAGGGGATAGTCCGCCGTCACGGCGGCCTGCGAACCGGACGCGAGCGCGACCGGAGCCGCGTGAGGTGCGAACTTGCCGGCGCCGGGCAATGCGCCCTCAATCGCGGGCCAGAATATCTGCGAGCCTGGTTGCACGCTCTGTAACTGGTTCAGCTGGAGCCCTGCGGTGCAGGAGCTCTGCGCCATGAGCCAGCCGTAGAAAGCAGCTCGATCGCCCCGGCCGTCTTCGGTGGCCCACGGGAAGTGAGCTTCCCAGCCGAAGCGTCGGGCCAGCTCCATCCAGAAATCGAGGCCCGAGCGGCACTCGGCCGGCGGCTCCACGATCTTGGCGCCCCACTGGACTGCTCCGTCGTTGCTGAAGGCGAGGCCATCCCGCTCGGCCCAGAGGGCGGCGGGAAAGGTCATGGAGGCTCGCTCCCAGGTGGCGTTGGGAAAGGAGCCGAAGTGGGCGACGACGCCAATGTCTTCCGCCAAGCCGAAGGGCGCCAAGTATTCGGACAGACTGTTGCCGGAGCAGATGACGGCCTGGAGGTTACCCCGCGCTCTCACCTCTGCAAGCGTCGGCGAGGCTTCGGACTTCGCCTTGGACTTCTCCCCGCCGGCGTCGGCTCGCACCGCGAACGGCGGGGTGCCAGCCTCGACCGGATACCAGCCGCCGCCCCTCTGCCCGGTCCAGCCCATGGCCGTGGCCAGGGTGCGCCAGATGCGGTGGTGCTGGAGATTGGCCAGGCTTCGGCCCGTGATCACGGTGACCGGACCGCTCCTCGCGAGGAGCCGGGCCAGGTGCTGGAGCTCCTCGAGGGAGATCCCCAGCGCGACCTCCACGCCTTCCAGGGACATCTGCTCGAAGGAAGCTGCCCAGCCCGCGGCGTCCTTGAAGCCGGCCTCCACCGCCTGAGCAGACTGGCCGCCCTCTGCCAGGATGATCTTCGTGAGAGCCAGGCCGAGCAGGTTTCCCTGGCCGGGCTTGATCCTCACGGTCTGGTCGGCCTTGGCCAGGGTGGCAGTGAAGAGGGCGTCCGCCGCCACGACCTGGGCGCCCCTGCGCTGAGCTTCCTGGACCCAGGCGAAGGCCACCGGATGCGTGGCAGCCAGGTCCGTCTCCACCAGGAGCAGGCAGCGGCTGTGAACCCAGTCGGAGCAGGGCGCCGCCGGGCCATCGAGGCCGCTGGCCCATGAATCCAGCGGTTGCCCCAGCGAGCCAAAGACCTGAGACGTTCCCCAGAGGTGGGCGAACCGCATCGCCCCCAGGTGAAAGTCCAGACCGCCCTCGAGATCGCAGCCGATGAGGAGCGAGTCGGGCCCGTGCTTCTCCCTGGCCTGGCGGAGCCGCTCGGCCAGGAGGTCCATACCGCTCTTCCAGTCATCAAGGGGCTGGAAGTCTCCCCCGCGCTTCTTGCGGACAGCGGGACGGACGAGGCGCTCGGGGAGAGTCAGCCCCTGGACAAAAGCCGTCCCCCGAGCACAGAGCCTTCCACGGCTGATGGGGTGCTGCTCGTCCCCCTGGATGTCAACGATGCGACCGCCTCTGACGGAGGCCAGTAGACCGCAGCCGACGGAGCATTCCTGGCAGACGGTCGTGACCTGGTCTTCCCGGTCTCGGTGCGACCCGGGGGACCGCGTCATCGGTAGGTGATCAAGCATGGGCACCTCCGCAAGGGTGGCAAGGCCCGCGGCTCATCGAGGGCCCCGCGGTGGTCCGCAAGAGATCCTCCTCCGCCTCGGCGCCAAGGAGATATGCAAGAGGGCGTCCGAGCCGATCGGCCCGGTAATTCCTGGGTGATTCGCCAGGTGATCCGCACCCGACCGCAGACTTTGCAGAACGCCCGAAGCGCACCGCAGACCTTGCGGTAGGTGCAAAGAACACCATCTCCGCAACTCGGGCGGCTGGGCGCGTCGGAGAGAACCCGGAGCAGGTCCGATAGATCGCGTCAGTCAATTCGTTCCCACAGGGCGATGTCGATGGGGTCGGCGAAAAGCAGGCGGCGATCGCCTGCTCCGCCTCACCCTCCAACCCCTCCTTGGCCTTGAATCGAGCCAGGACCGTGACCCTGGGTTCCCCCATCGTCGCCCCCCTCTTAGCTATGGATGGCTGCAGCGCCCTTGCAGCGAGCGAGCCACTCCCGGCCTCGGCTGAAGGAACCACTCCATTGCCCGGGCCATTGCGGGGCGCAAAGTCCAGGTCCGCCCACAGCGTCACACGCCCGCGGCTTCAATGTGACATGTCACGAAACGGCGACGGTGGCCGGACCAGAGCGCGATCCCCACAGGTCTTGCGCCCGACCGGCCAAATCGGTCACTTCTGTCGCAGCCTCGAACCAGCGCGGTGCGATCATCTGCCGCGGCAGGGCGAGGGCGTGACGCCTGTAACTCGTCGTGAAAAGGGCCGCTGCGTGCCCTCGCCCCGTCACACCGCGAGCGCCCGTTCGTCCTCGGGGCGCGCGCGCACCGCGATGCCCTCGGGACCTGCCATCACGCGCCTGCGGATCCAGCCGCTCGCGACGTCCACGCCGACGACGAGAGCGAGGATGGCGAGCACGAGCGTCGCCGCCCTGGGGTAGTCGAACCAGGACAGAGAGAGCTTCAGGTCGCGGCCGAGCCCGCCCGCGCCAACCACGCCAAGGACCGCCGAGGCACGGATGTTCACCTCCCAGCGGTAGAGCGTGTAGGCGACGAGCTGGGGGAACACCTGGGGCAAGACCGCGTGGAGGGCGGTCCCGAGACGCGAGGCGCCGGCCGCCCGGAGTGCCGCGAGCGGCTCCGCCGGCACCTCCTCGAGCGCCTCGAAGTAGAGCCGCCCCAACACGCCCGCCGTGTGCACGCCGAGCGCGAGCGCGCCGGCGAAGGGCCCGAGCCCCACCACCAGCACGAAGGCGAGCGCCCAGAGCAGCTCGGGCAGCGTCCTGCCAAGGTTCATGATCGAGCGCGCGAGGACGGCCAGCGCGGCGCTGGCGACGCGCTGCCAGGCCGGGTCGGCCTCTCCCGCGATCCGGTGCAGCGGGCGCGCCGCGAGATAGGCGAGGGCGATCCCGAGGACGGCCGCGATGGCCGTCCCGAGCACCGAGATGGCGAGGGTCTCCGCGGCGCCGGTCATGACGTGGCGCAGCAGGCGCTCGCCGAGGTCGGGGGGCCAGAGGGCGCTCGCGAAGGAGGCCATGCCGGCGATCGACCGCCGCGAGAGCAGCGTCCAGGGTGCGAGGTCGAGGAAGCGCGCAGCGGCGAGCGCCACCGCAAGGAGCGCTGCGCCACCCGCGAGCGCGAGAGAGAGCGCTCGCCGTGACCCGGGGAAGAGGGACGAGCGCGCGCCGACGCGGCGGCGCAAGAGCTGCGAGGCGAGGTCCACCGCACCCACCAGGAGGAAGAGCGCGATCACGTAGGTCGCCACCTCGTCGTAGCGCAGCATCTTGAGCGACAGCTCCACTTGCTGTCCGACGCCTCCCGCGCCCACCAGGCCCAGGATGGCCGAAGCGCGCAGCGCGCAGTCGAGCCGGTAGAGCGCGTACGAGACGAGGAGCGGACGCGCCGGGGGCAGGATGGCGAGCGAGAAGGCCGCCCATGGACGTGCACCAGAGGCGCCCAGCGCCTCGGCCGCGCGGCGAGGAACGCCTTCGAGCAGATCGGCGAAGACCTTCCCCACCACGCCGCCGTAAGCGATGCCGATGGCGAGCACGCCGGCGACCGGGCCGAGGCCGACCGCGCGCACGAAGAGGAGCGCCCACACGATCTCGGGGATGGAGCGCATGACCGCCAGCGTTCCGCGCGCCGCCGCGTGCAGGGCGCGACGCCCGGCGTGCGGGCGGGCTCCGCAGGCACCGAGCACCTCGGGCGAGGTGGCGAGCAGCGCGAGCGGCGCGCCGAGGGAGAGGGCCAGCCCCATGCCGAGTGCCGCGATGGAGGCGGTCTCGGCGAGCGGGCGGAAGAGGCCCAGGAGCAGCGCGCGATCGTGGGCCGGCGGCCAGAAGCCGCCCGCGAACTCGACCGCAGCGGCGCGCGCGTCAGCGGAGAGAAGGGCTCCCAGGCTCCCGCCCGAGCCGCGCCAGGCCAGACCGAGGGCGATTGCGAGCACCAGGCCGGGCCAGGAGA
>Ga0154716_1033_pt15 | contig 14890 bp, 15 predicted proteins | sample Rifle2008BG16ft_FD_105724 | JGI IMG/M metagenome (GOLD analysis project Ga0154716, IMG submission 105724) | Anaeromyxobacter sp. RBG_16_69_14
GCGCCTGGGAGATCGTCATGTCGAGGAAGTCTTCCCACGCCTCGGACTCGAGCTCCTTCAGCTTCTTCTTGGCCGCCTTCTCGTCACCGGCAGCGGCCGCGATCTTCTGGATCGCTTCCTCGGTGCGCATGTAGATGGGGCCCTTGCCCTCGAGCACGTCAAGCATGCCCAGGTAGTTGCGCAGGTTGGCCGGGATCGGCTTCACCTTGCCGTAGGGCAGCCACTTCTCGAGCTCGGGCTTGCGCTCCACCATGTACTCGCCGCCCATCGCGTTCGTCGCGCGGCTCTTGAAGAGGAGGAACCAGGCGCCGACCGGGCCGTAGGCATCCTTGAAGCGCACGGGGATGAAGCGCACTTCCTGGGAAGTGAGCTCGGCGCCGGCCTTGAGGGTGAAGTACGTCGAGCTGCCGGCGTTCCACGGCGGATACCAGGCGCGGCCGAGGCCTTCACCGGCCGAGCGCGGCTTGAAGACGTGCACGGCGCCGCCGAGAGAGAGCAGCGTCGCCTTGGACTTGAACACGTAGAACTTGTTCTCGCGGACCGAGAAGCCCACGGCACCCGCGCAGCGATCGCCGTCCATGATCGGACCGACGATGAAGATGCGCTCGAAGATGTTCTCCTTGCCCAGAGCGGTTTTGGCCGCCTCGGCAACGATCACCTTGTAGCTCTCGCCGTTGATCATCAGCTGCCAACGGCCCTCGTGCACGTAGCCGCCCTTCTCGTCCTTCCAGATCGGCAAGCCCCACTTCTCGAAGAGGTGGACGCTGCCGTCGACATGGCGGGCGATGTTGGCGACCAGGTCGTCACGCGCGACGCCCATGAGGTCGTTCCGCACGTATTCGACGTAGTTCTGGACAGTGTTCTGTCCGTCCTTGAGGCCGACGTACAGGTTGATGGCGGAAAGGCCCATGGCAACCGCGCCGGAGCGGTCCATCGCCGCCTTGTCGACGAGGGTGACCTTGAGGCCGTTCTTCTTCGCCCAGTGCGCCGCTTCGACTGCAGCGCCGCAAGCGGCCATGCCGCCGCCGAGGATCAGGAAATCCGTTTCGACTGTAACGGTATCAAAGTTAGTCATTCCCGGTCTCCTTTTACTTCGTCCAGACGTTGGGCAGGCCGAGTGATTGCGGCTCGGTGAACAAGGCGATGCTCTGGAGGTCCTCGCCAGGAGGGAACCCGCCAGTGGGCTCGGCCTTGCCTTCAGGGGTGGTGCGGATAGGGAACTTGAAACGCTTCACCATGCCGTTGCGGAACTTGACGGTCCACATGATGCTGTCGGTCGAGCGCAGCGGAACGACCGAGCCGCCCAGCGGCACGAAGTCGGCGTACCCGCGGACGTCGATCGCCTGCTGCGGGCAGATCTTCACGCAGCTGTAGCACTCCCAGCACATCTCCGGCTCTCGGTTGAAAGCCTTCATCAGGTCCTTGTTGAGGACCATCAGGTCGTTAGGACAAATGTACTGGCAGGCAGTCTTGTCGAGCGCTTTGCACCCGTCACACTTCTCCGGGTTTACGAAACTTGGCATCTCTTTCCTCCCTCTCGGGCTCGAGCTTCTTGATTGAGTTCCCGCTATTGCGTGCACAACCGTCGCGCACGGCCTATGCAACCGGGGCGGGACGGTATGCGATCGCAAAAAGCTAGTCAAACCCAAGAATTCGAATGCTGCTGATAAACAGGATTGATGATGGAGGGGCCGACCGATCAGCCGTTGTGTTTCGCGTCGCTTCCAGGCCAGCTGCGGCTCTGGCGGCGCAGCTCGTCGATGAAGGCCGCGACGGCGCGCGAGGCGGGAAACTCGTTCCAGGTGACGAGGACGATGCGGCGCGTGAGCGGCGGATCGACCAGGCTGCGCCCCAAACGGCCTTCGGGCTGCGCGTCGGTGACGACGTCGCGCTCGGTCACCATGTCGGGCAGGAAGGCGACCCCCATGCCGATCTGGACCATGCGCTTGACCGTCTCGACGTTCTCGGTCGAGAGCACCGGCTCGACGGCGACGCCGAGCCGGTCGAGATAGCTGGCGATGAGGGCGCCGGTGGGCGTCTGTGGCGACAGAGCGACGAACTGTACCCCTCTGAGCCTCTTGGGACGGATCGTCGGGGAACCATAGAAGGGGTGGGTGCGACCCGAGACGAGCGACACCCGCTCCTCGAAGAGGGTCTCGTATCGCAGCCGGCGATCGACCCGAGGATCGGCGAGGATCGCCAGGTCGACCTGGTTCGAGAGCAGGGTGTCGACGATGTCGTCGGCTTCCCGATACAGTACCGTTGGCCTCGTCGCCGGGTAGCCCGCGCGCATGGTCAAGAGCAGCTGGGGCAGGAAGTAGATTCCGACGCTGTTTACGGTGCCGATGCGGACCTCGCCGGCCGCTCCCTCGGAAAGCTCCTTGATGGCGCGCTGCGCCTGACGCACGGCGGCGCTGACCTGCCGGGCGTGCTGGAAGAGCAGGCGGCCGGCCTCCGTGGGGCTGACGCCACCGGGCCGGCGATAGAAGAGCTGCGCCCCGAGCTCCTCCTCGAGTTGCTTGATCTGATACGAAAGGGCGGGCTGCGTGATGTGAAGGCGAGCCGTGGCGCGCTTGAAACCCGATTCCTCGACCACCACCTCGAAGCAGTGGAGCCTGTTTAGGGTGGTTCCGCAGGCCCTCTCCGGCTTTGGCGCAGGACCACCCGCTGGAGCGGCGGGGTTGCCCGGGTTCTGGAAGACGGCCATGTACTTGCCTACCCCCCGGAGCAAGCGGCCCGGAGCTGGCGCCGGCGCCTCGGACTCGTAGCACGCCCCGGCACCACCTGTCACCCCCAAAGGGAGCACGCCCCGGACGCGGCGCCGTCACGCGCGGGACGCCGTAACTCGCGCCTCGACTGGCGCCGTGACACGCGCGTCAGCCGCGGCAGCCGCGCCACTGTCGCCCGGTCCGGCGTACCTCGCCGATGAACGCTTCCGCGGCGCGCGAGTGGTGCGAGTCGCGCCAGGTGGCGAGGACCACGCGTCGCGTGAGCGGCGGCTCGACCGCGCTGCGCGCGAGCCGGCCAGGCTTTCCGTCGCAGGCGATCTCCGCGCTCGTGACCATGTCCGGCAGGAAGGCCACGCCCATACCCGCCTCGACCATCCTCTTGACCGTCTCGACGTTGTCGGTCGAGACCACCGGCTCGAACTGGATGCCGAGCCTGTCGAGGTAGTTCCGGATGAGCGCTCCGGTTGGCGTCTGCGGCGACAGCGACACGAACTGCACGCCCTTCAGCTCTGCGGGCTCGACGCTGGGCCTGCCATAAAAAGGATGCGACGGGCTCGAGACCAGCGAGATGTGCTCTTCGAGGACGGTCTCGTACCGCAGCCGCCGGTCGGGGTGCGGGTCGGCGACCATCGCCACGTCCAGCTTGTTGCCGAGCAGGGCCTCGAGGAGCTCGTCCGAGTTGCGATACAGGATCTTCGGGCGCACCATCGGATGCTTGCCGCGGATCTCCCACAAGACCTGTGGAAGGAAATACGTCCCCACGCTGTTTACGGTTCCGATGCGGATCTCGCCCGTGGCGCCGTCCGACAGCTCGCGGACGGCCTGATGCGCTTCGTGCACGGCGTTGATCACCTGATAGGCATGCTGCAGCAGCACGCGGCCTGCCTCGGTGGGCGTGATGCCCCCGGACCGGCGATGGAAGAGCTGCACGCCCAGCTCTTCCTCGAGCTGCTTTATCTGGTAAGATAGGCCCGGCTGCGTGATGTGCAGGCGAGCCGTCGCCCGCTTGAAGCCGCCTTCCTCGAGGACGAGGACGAAGCACTGTAGCTGGTGCAGCTCCACTCGTGACTCCCAACCCAAGCACAAGCGGCGGCGCAAGCCGACGCGCAGCGACGCAAATCCTGCAACCGATTCCGGGCGTCATGCTAGCAGGGTTTCCTCCGTCGTGGCGACACCTTCCTGTGCCCGTCCCGACCCGTCCCCTCGACGTGCGCCTGCCTCACTGCCGCCGCGGACCGGAGCGGTCGGTTGGCTTGGGCGCGGCCTCTCGCCCCCTCGTCCTTGCACGGCTCGCCGTCCTCGACCAATTGCGTCACGAGTGTCACTTTCCGTCGATGGTGGTGCGTCCGTCGGAGGTTCGGGCCGTCGATGAATCCTCCACTCCACCGCGCCCTCGGGGCATCAATCGATTTTATCGAATGGTTCCAACTTCTGTGTATTGACACCCAGCCGGGTTCGCGCAACATGGCGGGCGAATAATCCTGTCAGCCCGAGTTCGTTCTCCTTGAGGACCCTACATGACCGACAAAAAGTATCCCACGCCGCTGCTGGACGATCTCGAAAAAGGCCCATGGCCGAGCTTTGTCAAGGAGATCAAGAAGAGCGCCAAGAGCCCCATGGTGCAAGACCTCCTGGGCCTCCTCGAGCGCTCCTACGAAGAGAAGATCGGGCACTGGAAGCACGGCGGCCTCGTCGGCGTCCAGGGCTACGGCGGCGGCGTCATCGGCCGCTACAGCGATCTGCCTGCGGAATTCCCTGACGTCTCCGAGTTCCACACCATCCGCGTCAATCAACCCTCAGGTTGGTTCTACACGTCCGATGCCCTGCGCACCCTCTGCGACATCTGGGACAGGCACGGCTCGGGCCTCACCAACATGCACGGCTCCACCGGCGACATCGTCTTCCTCGGCACCAAGACGACCGAGCTCGAGCCCATCTTCTCGGAGCTAACGGCGGCCGGCTTCGACCTCGGCGGCTCCGGCTCCGACATGCGCACGCCAAGCTGCTGCAACGGCATGGCGCGCTGCGAGTGGGCCTGCTACGACACGATGGCCTTCTGCAACGACGTCACTCAGACGTACCAGGACGAGCTGCACCGCCCGGCGTTCCCCTACAAGTTCAAGATCAAGGCCTCGGGTTGCCCGAACGATTGCGTCGCCTCGATCGCTCGTTCCGACATGTCGGTCATCGGCACCTGGCGCGACGACATCCAGATCGACCCGGCCGCCGTGAAGGAGTACGCGCTCGCCGGCAAGCTCGACATCGGGAAGGACGTCGCCGGCCGCTGTCCGACCAAGGTCATCGACTGGGACGGGACCACCCTCGCTATCGACAACAGCAACTGCGTCAAGTGCATGCACTGCATCAACGTCATGCCCAAGGCGCTCTCCCCGGGCAAGGATCGCGGCGCCACCATCCTCATCGGCGCGAAGGCCCCGATCGTCCAGGGCGCCCTGCTCGCTTCGGTGCTCGTTCCCTTCATCAAGCTCGAGCAGCCCTACGAGGACGTGAAAGAGCTCATCGCGGCCATGTGGGATCTCTGGGCCGAGCACGGCAAGAACCGAGAGCGCATCGGCGAATTCATCCAGCGCATCGGCCTGGGCAACTTCCTCGAGCAGATCGGCCTCGATCCCGCTCCCGAGATGGTCATCCAGCCGCGAACCAACCCCTACATCTTCTACAACCTGTAGCCGTGGGGTTGTGAGCCAGCGACAACTTCGAGACAACGACAACACTCTTAAGGAGGACTCACAATGTCCGCCGACGTAGTCAAAGCCAAGAGAAAGACAGACATCGGGCCGCCGAACTACACCAAGTTCCTTCCGCCGATCATCAAGGAGAACTACGGCAAGTGGAAGTACCACGAGGTCCCGCAGCCGGGCGTGCTCGTGCACACTTCGCACTCGGGCGCCAAGCTCTACTCGGTGCGCGCCGCGACGCCCCGCCTCCTCAGCATCGAGACCCTGCGGCTGTTCGCCTCCATCGCCGACGAGTTCACCGGCGGCTTCCTTCGCTTCACGAGCCGTAACAACGTGGAGTTCCTGGCGACGGACGAGGGCAAGGTCGCTCCCCTGATCGCACGCCTGAAGAAGGAGGGCTATCCGGTTGGCGGCATCGGGCCGTCGATCACGAACATCGTCCACACCCAGGGTTGGGTGCACTGCCACTCGGCCGCCTCGGATGCCTCGGGCGTCGTGAAGGCGCTCATGGACGAGCTTTACCCGCGCTTCGAGAACATGGACCTGCCCGGGAAGACCCGCATCGCCTTCGCATGTTGTCTCAACATGTGCGGCGCCGTGCACTGCTCGGATATCGCGGTCCTCGCCGTGCACCGCAAGCCCCCGAAGATCAACCACGCCACGCTCGGGAAGACCTGCGAGATCCCCAGCACGGTCGCCGCCTGCCCGACGGGTGCCATCCGCCCGGCCACCGTCGACGGGAAGCAGTCGGTCGAGGTCATCGAAGAGCAGTGCATGTTCTGCGGCAACTGCTTCACCGTCTGCCCGTCCATGACGATGGCGGACCCCGAGAACGACGGCATCTCGATCTGGGTCGGCGGCAAGGTCTCCAACGCCCGGCACGAGCCGATGTTCTCGAAGCTGGCGATCCCGTACCTGCCGAACAACCCGCCGCGCTGGCCCGAGGTCACGGCTGCAGTCAAGAACATCGTCGATGTCTATGCCAAGAACGCCCGCAAGTTCGAGCGCATCGGCGAATGGATCGAGCGCATCGGTTGGCCGAAGTTCTTCAAGCTGACCGGGATCGAGTTCACCAAGTACCACCTCGACGACTTCACGCATGCCGGCGAGAGCTTCAAGCGCTCGGCGCAGCTGCGGCATTCGTCAGAGGGCTGAGGAGGAACGATGCCTGCCCAGACTCCAGAGTCCGTTGCCGACGCGATGTATGCGATGCTGAAGGACTACGCCGGCAAGAAGAACCTGAAGGCCATGGACCTCACCAAGGCCATGATCGAGAAGTTTGGCGACGACTGCGACAAGCAGCTCTGCAAGAGCGCCATCCGGATTCTCATGGACGACGCCCGCTGCACGTACTCCTACGTCGGCGGCAGCTACGTCGTCCTCAACCCCGATTACGGCAAGTAAGCGTATTCAGCAACGTATCCCAGGTATCCAGTAACCGTACCCAGTAAGCGCATATCGTTACCCGCGGAGAATGCACGAATGGCCCTGCTGAAGAAGACGGACAAGAAGCCCCTGAAACTCCCCACTCGTGGCGGCGCGGGTGGCGGCGTGTCTTCGCTGCGACCCCAGCAGATCGAGAAGCTGGCGCCGTGCCTGGACACTTGTCCCGCGGGTAACGATATTCGCCTTTGGCTCAACACCATCTCGCAGCGCGAGAAGAGCAACCTCTCGCTCGAAGCTGCGTTCGACCTGGCCTTCCGCCTCGCCAGCGCCAACAACCCTCTGCCCGCGGTGATGGGGCGCGTCTGCCCCCACCCCTGCGAGAACAAGTGCAATCGCAAGGAGAAGGAAGGCTCCGTCGGGATCAACTCGCTCGAGCGGTTCCTCGGCGATTGGGCTCTCGACCGGAAGCTCAAGCTCTCCGTGCTCGCGCCCGCCGGCACTCACTCCGAGAAGATCGCGGTCGTCGGCGGCGGCCCTGCCGGCCTCTCCGCCGCCTACCAGCTCGCGAGCCGCGGTTACAAGGTGACGATCTTCGAGAGCCTGCCCGAAGCGGGCGGCATGCTGCGTTACGGTATCCCCGACTACCGCCTGCCGCGCTCGGTGCTCGACGCCGAGATCCAGCGCATCGTCGACCTGGGCGTCGAGCTGCGCTGCAGCACCGCAATCGGGAAGGACGTCAGCTTCGAGAGCCTGCAGAAGGACTTCGACGCGGTCTTCGTCGCCATCGGCGCCCATCAGGGCAAGAAGATCCGCGTGCCGGGCGAGGATGGGCCCATGGTCTACACGGGCACCGAGTTCCTGCGCCAGGTGGCGCTCGGGAAGCCGCCTCCTGTCGGCAAGAAGGTGGCCGTCATCGGCGGCGGCGACACCGCCATCGACGCCGCCCGCGTCTGCCTTCGCCTCCCCGAGGATGCCGCAAACGTCTCTAGCCGGCTCGGCGCCGACGTCACCCTCTTCTACCGCCGCACCCGCACCGAGATGCCGGCCATCGAGGCCGAAGTGGTCGGCGCCGTGGAGGAGAAGGTCAAGATCGAGTTCCTGGCCGCGCCCGCCAAGATCGTGCGCGACGAGTCGGGCAAGGTCGTGAAGCTCGTCATCCAGCGGATGCGCCTCGGCGATCCCGACGCTTCCGGCCGGCGCTCCCCTGTACCCATCGAAGGCGACCTCATCGAGGTCGATTGCGACACCGTGATCACCGCGGTGAGCCAGGAGCCCGATTTCAAGTCTGTCGGTGGCGCGCTCGGCGCCACGCGCTGGCTCGAGGCCGACGGATGGGGCAAGACCTCCATCCCCAAGGTCTGGACGGGCGGCGACAACGTGAACCTGGGCCTTGCCACCATCGCCGTGGGCCAGGGCCGCAAGGCAGCCGAGGCCATCCACGCCAGCTTCCGGGGCGAGGAGGCGAAGGTGCCGTCGCACGGTCCCGAGGTCACCGCTCAGCGCATCAAGATCGATTTCTACGAACCGAAGCCGCGAGCCGAGCGCACCCACCTCGATGCCGAGACGCGCCTGGCGCAGCCCCACGCCGAGATCGAGCATGGTCTCACGCCGGAGCAGGCGACCGAGGAGGCCAGCCGCTGCTTCTCCTGCGGCCTCTGCTTCGGCTGCGAGCGCTGCTGGATGTACTGCACGCCATCCTGCTTCACCAAGCTCAGCGAGCATGCGCCAGGCAGCTACTACAAGATCAAGCTCGACACCTGCGACGGCTGCAAGAAGTGCGTCGACGAGTGCCCCTGCGGCATGCTGGACATGGTGTAGGCAGGGAGAACGAGTTGCGGCCTTCCCTACCGAGAGTCGTCGTCGCCGGTCTTGCCGGCGACGTCGGCAAGAGCCTTGTGACGCTCGGTGTTGCGCGCGCCCTCCGTCAGCGCGGCTGGAGGGTCGCACCGTTCAAGAAGGGCCCGGACTTCATCGACGTCGCCTGGCTGGGAGCGGCGGCCTGCGCCCCTGGGCGCAACCTCGACACGTATCTCATGTCTCCCGAAGCCATCGCAGGCTCTCTGCAGCGGGCCTCGAAGAGCGCCGATCTGGCGCTCGTCGAAGGCAATCGCGGCCTCTTCGACGGCGCCGACGCGAAGGGCTCACACTCGACGGCGCAACTCGCCAAGCTCATCGGGGCGCCGGTCATCCTGGTGGTGAGCGCTGCCAAGGTCACCCGCACCATCGCCGCCCAGGTGCTCGGGTGCCAGGCCCTCGATCCGGACCTTAACCTAGCCGGCGTCGTCCTGAATCGCATCGCGACGAGTCGGCAGGAGAAGGTGATCCGAGAGGCGATCGCCAGCGAGACGGGCGTGCCGGTCCTCGGGGCCATCCCGCGACTCGAAGTGCAGCACCTTCCGAGCCGCCACCTCGGTCTCGTCTGCGCCTCCGAGCACCCGGAGCGCGAAGCGGCGCTCGACGGGCTCGCGGCGGTCATCTCGAAGCACGTGGACGTCGAGGCCGTGTGCGCCATCGCGGCTCGTGCCGAGTGCATGCCGGCGTCCGCGATGCCGGAGCTGCCCCGGAGCAACGGCCGGCCTGTGCGCATCGGCGTGCTCCGCGACGCCGCGTTTTCTTTCTATTACCCAGAGAACCTCGAGGCCCTCGAGGCGGCCGGCGCCGAGCTCGTCCCCATCTCGCCGCTCGCCGACGACGAGCTGCCGGCCATCGACGGCTTGTATGCCGGCGGCGGATTCCCCGAGGAGCACGCGGCTGCGCTCGCCGCCAACCAGCGGTTGCGCTCTGCGCTCGCAGCCGCCATCGACGCCGGGCTGCCGGCGTGGGCCGAGTGCGGTGGGTTGATGTACCTGTCGCGAGGGCTGGTGCGCGACGGGCTTGAACATGCCATGGTTGGCGCCCTCCCCTTCGTCGTCGAGCACACGGCGCGCCCCCAGGGGCACGGCTATGTCGCCGCTACGATCGACACCGCCAACCCGTTCCTCGCGGTGGGATCGCGCGTCGTCGGCCATGAATTCCACTACTCCCGCCTGGCCCGTCCGGCCGATGTCGAGACCGTGCTCGCAGTGGAGCGCGGCGTCGGCTTGGGCCACGGCCGCGATGGCGCGAGGGTGGGTAATGTCATCGCCACCTACACGCATCTGCACGCGCTCGGGGCTCCCGGGTGGGCTTCGAGCTTGGTGCAGGCAGCGCGAGGCGTCATTGCCCATCTGCCGGGGCATGCCGTCACAGCGTCGGCAGGAGGGGCACGATGACCACAGAGACGCAGACGATCGAGGAGCTTCGGCGGGCCGTGGCGGAGGCGCCGCCGTCGGCGCACGCCCACCTACGCCTCGGCACCGCATTGCTCAAGGCTGGCGAGCTACGCGAGGCAGAGCGCGAGCTCCGGGCCGCCCTGGCTCTCGACCCCAAGTGCGCAGGCGCGTGGGTGAACCTCGGTGGTATCTTGCTCGCGCGCTGGGAGTTCGCGGCCAGCATAGCGGCCAACCGCCGAGCCGCTGCGGCCGAGCCGACCCTGGCGCTGGCGCACTACAACGAAGCCATCGGGCACCTCCATCTGGGCGAGTCCGCGGACGCCATCGGGTGCCTCACCAAGGCCGTCGAGCTCGATCCCAAGAACGCCGCCGCTTACTACCACCTCGGTGTCGCATTGCAGGCGAACGGGCAAACGGCCGAGTCGAAGCTCTGCGTTGCCTACGCTACCGAGCTCGGCTACCGGGCTGATCCAGCGTCGCTGCGGGACCTGGAGCGAGCGCATACTGGCGCCCAGGCAGGTCTCGCCGACGAAGAAGACGCAACCGGAACGAGTTCGCAATCGAGTTGTACTCCGTCAACCAGCAAGGAGAAACACAATGGCACAGCTGAAGGTCGGTGACTTTTCCCTCGACCTGGACGAAGACGGCTTCATCCAGCAGCCCGAGAAGTGGGACAAGAACGTGGCGCTCGCGCTCGCCGAGACGGAAGGCGTGAATGAGCTCTCCGAGAAGCACTGGAAGCTCGTGAATTATTTGCGCGAGTACTACCAGAAGTTCGGTGTCGCGCCGATGATCCGCAAGGTCTGCAAGGACACCAACATGAAGCTCAACGAGATCTACGAGCTCTTTCCGTCGGGCCCGGCCAAGGGCGCCTGTAAAGTCGCGGGCTTGCCTAAGCCCACGGGCTGCGTCTGACCGCGTCGAGACCCGCTGGCGAGTAGTTTGCAGCTACAGCCCTCGGGGGCTGCGATCGGAGCAGAAGCGTGACGTTGCGAGAGTTCATGGTCCAGAGGCAGCCCGCCCTGTGCGAGCGGTGGCTGGATTTGCTCCTCGCCGACTACGGCGAGGAGACAGCGGCGAACTGGCGGCGCGAGCGGGATCCTTTTGCAAATCCCATCGGCCACACGTTCACCACCGAGGCCCCGAGGCTCGTCGAGGCGGTCAGCGGCGACGGTAAGTTCGACACCGTCGCCGCCGCTGCCCTCGAGGCGATCATCAAGATCCGCTCCGTCCAGGAGCTCGCTCCCTCCCGCGCCATCGCGTTCGTCTACATGCTGCGCGACGTCATCCGCGGCGAGCTCGGCACCGAGCTCGCTCGGGGGGCTCACGCCACAGCGCTCGCGACGGTCGATCGACGGATCGAGCGCCTGGCACTGCTCGCGTTCGACGTCTACGTCCGCTGTCGTGAGCAGGTCTTTCGCCTGCGCCAGGACGAGCTCAAGCGCAGCGTCGCCTCGCTTCTGCGGCGCTGGCACGGAAGTGAGCTTCCCGAGCCGGCATCGGAGGAGGTGGTGCACCTGTCTCCGCCTCCGAATCACGCCGTCCGGAGGTGACGAATGGGAATCCTCGTATCCTTTCTTGCGGTCGTCGCGCTCTTCCTCTCCGTCCTCGTCGGCATCGACAGCCTCGGCTTGCGGTGGCTGTTCGGCGTCGCCGTGCCCTACGCGGCTGCGGCGCTGTTCCTGGGTGGCTTCCTGGTGCGGGTCCTGGGCTGGGCTCGGTCGCCCGTGCCCTTCGCCATCCCCACGACCTGTGGCCAGCAGAAGTCGCTCCCCTGGATCAAGTCGGCGTCGATCGAGAACCCCTCGACCACACTCGGGGTGATCGCGCGGATGGCCCTCGAGGTGTTCGCCTTCCGTTCGCTGTTCCGCAACACCAAGACCGAGCTGCGCGACGGGCGGCTCTCCTACGCCTCCAACAAGTGGCTGTGGGCGGCGGGGCTGGCGTTCCACTACTCCTTCCTCGTCATCCTGCTCAGGCACCTGCGCTTCTTCATGGAGCCCATCCCGGGCTTCGTGCTCGCCCTGACCACGGTCGACGGCTTCCTCCAGCTCGGCCTGCCTGTGGTGCTCACCACCAGCTTGATCTTCGTCGGCGCGGTCACCTTCCTCCTCGTGCGCCGGGTTGCGTCACCGCAGCTGCGCTACATCTCGCTGCCGACCGACTACTTCCCGCTGTTCCTGCTGCTCGCCATCGGCGCGAGCGGTCTCTGGCTCCGCCACGTCACCAAGATCGACGTGCCGGCCGCCAAGGCCATGGTGATGGGCCTCTTGCAGCTTTCGCCCAAGCCGGCGGAGTCCCTGGGGACGCTCTTCTACGCGCACCTCTTCTTCGTCAGCACGCTCCTCGTCTACTTCCCGTTCAGCAAGCTGATGCACATGGCCGGCGTGTTCCTGTCGCCTACCCGCAATCTCGCCGCCAACACCCGCGAAGTGCGACATGTGAACCCCTGGAATCACCCGGTCGCGCTCCACACGTACGATGAGTACGAGGAAGAATTCCGCGAGCGCATGCGCGACGCCGGCCTGCCCCTCGAGAAGGAGTCGTGAGCATGTCCGAGGACCTGAAGCCAGACCAGCTGGAGTACTACAAGCAGGAAAGCCTGTTGAAGGTGGACTATCGCCCACCCGCGACAGACTGGATGCAGACGCCGACGGCGATGCGTCCCGGCGCGTTCATCTACTCCGCCAAGCCCAAGAACATCGAGTACATCGATTTTCCCAACGCCCGCAACTGGGCGCCGATTGACGAGGACTGGAAGCTCCCGACCAACTGGAAAGAGATCGTCATCCAGGGCATTCGCGAGCGCCTCGACAAGTACCGCTCGTTCAAGGTCTTCATGGACATCTGCGTGCGCTGCGGCGCCTGCGCAGACAAGTGCCACTTCTACATCGGCGGCGGCGATCCGAAGAACATGCCGGTGCTGCGCGCAGAGCTCCTGCGCTCCATCTACCGGAACGACTTCACCACTGCCGGCAAGCTCCTCGGCCGCATGGTGGGAGCGCGTCCGCTCACCATCGACGTCATCAAGGAGTGGTTCTTCTACTTCTACCAGTGCACCGAGTGCCGCCGCTGCTCCGTGTTCTGCCCGTACGGCATCGACACCGCCGAGATCACGATGATGGCGCGCGAGCTGCTGCACCTGCTCGGCATCGGCGTGAACTGGATCATGGAGCCGGTCGCGAGCTGCTACCGCACCGGCAACCACCTCGGCATCCAGCCCCACGGCCTCAAGGACACGCTCGAGTTCTTCGCCGAAGACATCGAAGAGGTGACGGGGGTGAAGGTCGAGGTGCCCATGAACAAGAAGGGCGCCGAGGTCCTGTTCGTCACGCCCTCCGGTGACTTCCTCGCCGACCCCGGCACCTACACCGCCATGGGTTACATGGCGCTCTTCCACGAGATCGGCCTCGACTACACCTTCAGCACCTACGCCTCCGAGGGCGGCAACTTCGGGCTCTTCACCTCCGCCGACATGATGAAGCGGCTCAATTCCAAGATCTACGCCGAGGCCAAGCGGCTCGGGGTGAAGTGGATCATGGGAGGCGAGTGCGGCCACATGTGGCGCGTTCTGCACCAGTACATGGACACGATGAACGGGCCTGCCGACTTCCTCGAGGTGCCCGTCTCGCCCATGACCGGAACGCGGTTCGAGCACGCGCGCTCGACCAAGATGATCCACATCGCCGAGTTCACCGCCGACCTCATCAAGCACGGGAAGCTGAAGCTCGATCCGAGCCGCAACGACTGCAGGCGCGTCACCTTCCACGACTCCTGCAACCCGTCGCGAGCGATGGGCATGCTGGAGGAGCCGCGCTACGTCCTCAAGAACGTCTGCCGGAACTTCTTCGAGATGCCACCCAATACCATCCGCGAGCAGACGTTCTGCTGCGGTGGCGGTGCGGGTCTCGGCACCGACGAGAACATGGAGATGCGGCTACGCGGCGGGCTCCCGCGCGGCAACGCCGTCAGGCATGTCCAGGAGAAACACGGCGTGAACCAGCTCGCCGCGTGCTGCGCCATCGATCGCGCCACGCTCACGACCGTCTGCGATTTCTGGGCACCAGGGGTCAAGGTGACCGGCATCACCGAGCTCGTCGCGAACGCGCTGGTCATGAAGGGCGAGGGCGATCGCAAGCTCAACTTCCGGAAGGAACCGATGCGCGGCGAGGAGGACGGCCATGTATAGTGCTGGCAAGATCATCCTCGGGCTGGGCGTCTTCGCCGCTGCCGTGACCGCGCCAGTCTGGTACGGGCTCGCGCACGGCAAGAGCAGCCCGCCCGACCTGGAGCGCCCCACGGAGGCCAAGGACTGCGTCGAGCCCGCGGCCTACATGCGAGCGCGGCACATGGAGCTGCTCGACAGCTGGCGCGACGCCGTGGTGCGCCGGGGCGAGCATGTCTATGTCGCGGCCGACGGCAAGCATCACGACATGAGCCTCACCGGCACGTGCCTGCGCTGCCATTCCGAGCCGAGCAAGTTCTGCGTTCGCTGTCACGATTACGCTGGGGTGGAGGTCTTCTGCTGGGACTGCCACCAGCAGAAGAAGAGGAGCTGACCATGAGACGACGCAGCTTCCTCAAGATGGCGGGCCTGGGAATCTTCGGGGCCTGCGGCGTGCCCGTCGCGCAGGCCATGGCCCGCGCCGGGAGCACCAAGCCCGCATCGAACGCGTCGCATGGGAAGCGCTGGGCGATGGTGATCGACGAGCGCAAGTGCCTCACGAAGTCCGGCTGTGAGGCGTGCGCCCTGGCCTGTCACAAGGGCCACAACGTACCGACGATGGCCAACCCTCGGCACCAGATGAAGTGGATCTGGAAGGAA
>Ga0154716_1001_pt6 | contig 14805 bp, 15 predicted proteins | sample Rifle2008BG16ft_FD_105724 | JGI IMG/M metagenome (GOLD analysis project Ga0154716, IMG submission 105724) | Anaeromyxobacter sp. RBG_16_69_14
TTCACCGTCCGCCTTCCCGCGCCAACGCCAAACGCACCCGCCGATCGAGCCTGCCCGCCGATCGAACCTCACCCTCTTCCGCTGGGGTAGGGCTAGCCTTAGGCTAGCCTAGCAAAATGACGAGCGCGCAGTGGCGAGGTCCCGCCGCGGACGAGCCATCTCACTCCGGGTGCAACGTCTCCCGAGCGCTCTTCACCCTCGGTCCGGCGGCACTCGTACCCCTATTGCTGTTGCTCGCGCTCTTCTTCGCCGCGGGCGTGCACGCCCGCGACTTCCTCTTCGTGCCCGTCTTGGGGATCGCGACGGTGTCGCTCGTGGGAGGAGTCGTGCCCGGCCTGGTGGCCGTGGCCGTGTCGGTCCTGGGCTACGGGTATCTGCTCTCGGTGACGCAGGACCAGTTCCAGGCGGTGCGCCTGATGGGGCTGACGCTCGTCTCCCTGGTGGTGGCGCTGGCGGTCGGGTCGCTGCGCCGGGCGCACCAGCGAGTGGAAGCGGAGCGCGCGGCCGCGCAGGATTTGGCCGTGCGCCTCGTCCGGGAGCGGGCGGAGACCGAGCGCGCCGAAGAAACGAAGCAGCTCTCCGAGCTTCGCTATCGCCAGGAGGAGCGGCGATTCCGCCGGATCGTCGAGACCGCCCAGGAGGGCATCTGGATGCTGGATGACCGGGGCCGCTCGACGTACATAAACCAGCGCATGTCGGAGATGTTCGGCGTCGCGGCTGACAACGTCGTGGGCGTCCCGGCCGAGGAGTTCGTCAGCCCGGATCATCAGGCCGAGCTCCAGGGCCGCATCGAATCCTCCGCCGGCGAGCGCTCCGCGGACCGGTTCGCGTGCCAGCTCCTGCGCCGAGGCGAGGGCGCCTTCTGGGGCTCCGTGGCCATGAACCGCATGGGCTCGGGCGGCGAGGCGCCGGGCAGTGACCAGGCAATCCTGCTCATGGTCACAGACGTCACCGACCAGCGCAGGCTGCAGGAGCAGTTCCTGGTCTCGGACCGGATGGCCTCGATCGGTCTGCTGGCCGCGGGCGTGGCTCACGAGGTCAACAACCCGCTCTCCGCCGTCCTGGCGGCGCTCGAGGCGGCAGTCGGCACCCCACCGGCGAGCGGCGCGGCCGCTGGAACGGAGCCTACGCCGGATGTGCGCGAGGGCCTGGGCGACGCGCTTAGCGCGGCAAGGCGCATGCGCACCATCGTGAGCGACTTGCGGGTTTTCTCGCGCGTGGAGGAGCCGAACGGCCTGGTGGACGTGGAGACGGTGCTCGAGTCCATGCTGCGCATGGCGTGGAGCGAGATCAGGCATCGCGCCCACGTGGTGCGCGCCTACCAGTCCGTACCCAAGGTCAAGGGAAACGAGTCGCGGCTGGGGCAGGTCTTCCTCAACCTCATCATGAACGCGGCGCAAGCGATCGACGAGGGCTCCGCCGACCGGAACGAGATCGGCGTCGCGATACGGCTCGATCCGCGGCAGCGGGTGCTTGTGGAGATCCGCGACACCGGGTGTGGCATGCCGCCCGAGGTCGTACGCCACATCTTCACCCCCTTCTTCACCACCAAGCCCTCGAGCACGGGGACCGGCCTGGGCCTCTCCATATGCCAGCGGATCGTCGACGCCATGGGGGGCGAGATCACCGCCGAGAACGCCCATGGCCGGGGGAGCGTGTTCCGGGTCCATCTCCCCACCGCCGCGGGGGAGCCGTCGCTCCGGACCGGGCCGGCCGCACCGGCCTCGGCGCCCGCGCCGCGGAGGGGCCACGTCCTGGTCATCGACGACGAGGCCATGGTGGCGAGGGCCGCAAGCCGCATCCTGGCCCGAGATCACGACGTGACCGTGGCGACCGGCGCGCGAGCGGGGCTGGAGCATCTCGCGCGAGGAGAGCCGTTCGACGTCATCCTGTGCGACCTCATGATGCCCGAGGTCAGCGGGATCGACCTCCACGCCGAGATCTGCCGATCGTACCCCGAGCGTCGGGCGAGCCTCATCTTCATGAGCGGCGGCGTCTTCAGCACCAAGGCGCGTTCCTTCGTTAGCGAGCATCCCGAGGCAGTGGTGGTGGAGAAGCCGTTCGATGCCGCCCGGCTGCAAGCCCTCGTCCAGGCGGGCCTGGGAGGCGATGGCCGCGGCTGAGAACGAGCGCTCGCAGCGCCCGAACCTTCCCTTTGCCCGTGGCGCAGGCCCATCGTGCAACCAAACGGACGGAGGTCTGTGCAGCACGCGCGGCTCTCGCCAGCACCGGTTCGAGCCAGTGTGAGCAGGTGGGGCGCGGCGCCCGCCGACGCACTATGGACACCGGCTCCGGGCCTACCGATTCGAGGATCGCGCGGACGGTCTCGAGCGCTTCCTCTGTCATCGGGGCCACCGGCTGCGACGCCACGCGGACGAGAGCCGACGGGCTGGCCACGTCCAGCGGATCGAGGATGAGGCGCTCCGCCTGAACCGTCGCGCGCCGGACGGTGCGCGCCTTCTCTGCGAGGGCCGTGCTGGGCGCTCCCAGACGGGGTGAGTCCGGCGAGCCCCCTCACGAGGAAGGAGGCCTCGCCGACTGCACTTTGGAAATTGTGGATATGAGCATCTACAATGGCGCCGTAGCGGGCGGATGACCGTTGGAACGTCTCGGACGTGGAGGTCGCCATGGAGAGCCGGTTGAGTGGCGCCGTCGAGGTCGGGATCGAGTGCATCGACGAGCAGCACCGCGAGCTCCGCCGGCGGGCGGCGGCGTTCTTGCGGGCGATCGGGGGGCGCTCGCGGCAGGACGTTGGGATCCTCCTCTCCTATCTCCGCGTCTACGCGGTCGCCCACTTCGGGGAGGAGGAGGAGGCGATGCGCCGCACCGAGTACGCAGGGTATCACCGGCACAAGGCGCAGCACGACCTCTTCCTGCGCGACCTCCTCGCGCTGTCCGCCCAGCAGGAGCGGCCCCGGAGCGCCGGGGTAGCCCCCCGCGACCTCGCCCGCTGGCTCAAGGCCTGGTTGAACGAGCACGTCTCCCGCACGGACACGGAGATGGCGCGGTACTTCGAGCACCTCCGCGCGGACGAGTGTCCGCCCCGCTGGACGGCTCGTCGCGACCCGGTGGCGTGACGGGTCGGTCGGCGGGAGCGGGTCCGCTAGGGCGCCGCCTCCGCGTCGGCCAGCTCCTCGATGCGCTCCACGAGTGCCCGCAGCGGCGGCGGCGCGCGCCGTCATGGCGTGGCGCGCAGCGCGCCGCTCCAATACGGACGCCAGCGAAAAGTCTCGAGCTCCGACGTCGACCTGTCCCGACTTCATGCCATCGCCCCCCTGGACGGCAGATCATTCCCGCGGCGTCATCCGGTCCTCTCCACCTGCGCACTTCCGGGCGGCTTGCGGTGGGCCCACGGCGGGTAGTCGAGGCCGGCGAGCCGGTTGATCGCTATCGCCTGCAAGGCAAGAACGGCGACCGCAACCTCGATGAGAACCAGCTGCGTGGGGTGCGTCATCGCGCCCAGTGACACAATGAGCGTCGTTGCGCCTCCAGGAGGATGGGCCGCACGGAGAAGGATCATGAGAGCTCCGGTCGCACCGAGCGAGAGCGCGGCAGCCAGCGCGTGCGGCACGGTTACACCGACCGTCATGGCTGATCCGGCATGCTGCAACCCGAGAAGCGTCAGCACCATATAACCGCAGCAGATCCCGATGGCGTGGCCGATGACCGCGTGCCGGGGGGTTGCGCTGGGAGCGATAGGGTCGAAGAAGAAGAGGAAGGCAGTCGCACCGAGCGAGGGGAAGACGAGCGGAGTTCCGGAGACCACCGCCATCCCGGCGAGCAAGCCTATGGTCAGGAAGCCGTTCACCAGCATGAACGCGGCCCACACAAACCGCTGGTCGAAACGCTGCAGGAGCCGCACGACACGGAAACGCGCCATCAGGCTGCGGTCGGCGGGCGGCTGGAAGGTCCGCAACGCTCCCTGCTCGCGCGGTATTTGGTCAGCCATCCTGTGTCATCCCCCTGGAGGCGCATCGGACTCGAGCGCGCAACAGGCCAGGCGCGCATCGACGACGAGAGTACGGACGAAGCGATCCTCGCGGGAGCGGTGTGGCCGCTCTCGTCAGAGAAGGCGGCCGCGAGTAACGAGAGCTGGATCAGAGTTGCTACCGCAGCGGAACCCAACCGATGAGGCTTTGCCGCTTCCGCAGCACCCGAGAGAGAGGGGGGCGGCCTTCTCTTGGTCGAGCGACGAATGGTCGATGTTACCCTCCCGATGGCCGGGACAACGACAACCTCCGCGCCATCGGTGACGGGCGTCTCGACGCCTGCTTGAGCCGGACGTCTTCGTTGTCCCAGCAAGAAGAGGACGTAGGAGCAGGCACTCGTCGCTATCTGTCACTACCCTTCCTTCAACGCTTCGTTCATGGCGCCCGTCCGATAGCCCTGCAGGTCCACGGCCACATAGGTATACCCGGCTGTCTTGACTCTTCGAACTGCCTCTTCCCGCAGGCCATTGACGACCCGGCCGAACTCCTCGGGCCCGAGCTCTAGTCGCGCAACATCTCCGTGGTGGCGTACCCGCAGCGTCCGGAATCCCAGGTCCCGCAGGGCCTCTTCGGCCCGGCCAACGATAGCCAGCTTCTCCCGAGTGATCTTGATCCCGTAGGGGAAGCGGGAGGAGAGGCACGCGAAGGCCGGCTTGTTCCAGGTGGGAAGATCCATCGCCTTCGATAGCTCCCGGATCTCGGCCTTGCTGAGGCCTACCTCCTCCAGCGGGCTCCTCACGCCGAGCTCCTTCATGGCCTGTCGGCCGGGCCGATAGTCGCCCCGATCATCCACGTTGCTCCCGTCAGCCACATGGGGAAGCCCCTCCGCTTCGGCCACCTTGCGGAGTTTGGTGAAGAGTTCATTCTTGCAGTGATAGCAGCGGTCCTTGGGGTTCTCTGCGAAGCCCGGGATGTCGAGCTCCTCGGAGACGATGACCTGGTGGCGGCCGCCGATCCTCGCGGCGAGCTGCTTCGCCTCCCGGAGCTCGCGTTCGGGGTAGGTCTCGGACGTCGCGGTCACCGCCAGGGCCCGCTCGCCGAGGACCTGGGCAGCGACGGCGTGGAGCGTGCTCTGATCGACCCATCGAGATGCGCTCCGCGACCCATGTCGGGGCATGTCGAGGGTCATCGTGTCGAGAAACGCTGCCCGGTTCCGACCAGTGAGTGAAGGCGCCTCGTGAAAGGAGAACCACGTGAAATACATGCTGATGATGAACACGCCGGGCGGAGGTCCGTACCAGGTCTCGAAGTGGCCGCAGCAGGACCTCGCGCGGCACATCGAGTTCATGAAGACGTTCGCAAAGAGGCTGGGAGAGTCGGGTGAGCTCGTGGGCGCGGAGGGCCTGGCCGGGCCGGACCAGGCGAGAAGGGTCCGCGCCGGGAAGGACGGCAAGGCGATCACCGACGGCGTCTTCCCGGAGGCGAAGGAGTTCCTCGCCGGGTACTGGATCGTCGACGTCGACGCTCCCGAGCGCGCCTACGAGATCGCGGCGCAGGCCTCCGTCGCCCCGGGTCCGGGTGGAAAGCCGCTCTACCTCGTCATCGAGGTGCGGGAGGTGATGAGCGCGCCTCCAGGACGACGCCGACGCGGCGGTGGAGAGGGACGACACTCTCGAGCTCCTCTTTCGCTGCTGTCACCCTGCGCTCTCGCCGTCGTCGGCGATCGCGCTCACCCTGCGCGCCGTCGGCGGCCTCACCACCGCGGAGATCGCCCGCGCGTTCCTCGTGCCCGAGGCGACCATGGCGCAGCGGATCAGCCGGGCGAAGGAGAGCATCAAGGCCTCCGGGGCGGCGTTCGCGATGCCTTCCCCCGACGAACTCGCCGGGCGGCTCGGAGCGGTGAACCACGTGCTCTACCTCGTCTTCAGCGAGGGTTACGCGGTCAGCGGCGGGCCGGAGCTGGTGCGGACCGATCTGTCAGGGGAGACGCTGCGTCTCTGCCGGATGCTCCATCGCCTCGTCCCCGACGAGGCCGAGGTCGCCGGGCTCCTCGCCCTCATGCTCCTGACCGACGCGAGGCGCGCCGCGCGAACCGGGCCGGCGGGCGAGCTCATCCCGCTTGACCGGCAGGATCGCACCCGCTGGGACCGGGGCGCGATCGCCGAGGGGGTGGCGCTGGTCAGCGCAACTCTGTCGCGTGGTGCGGTCGGCCCGTACCAGCTGCAGGCGGCGGTCGCTGCGGCGCACGACGAGGCCGCCAGCGCAGAGGAGACCGACTGGCCGCAGATCCTCGCGCTCTACGGCCTCCTGTCGCGCATGTCCGACAACCCGATGGTCGCGCTCAACCAGGCTATCGCGACGGCGATGGTCTACGGCCCCGCGGAAGGGCTCCTGCGCCTCGATGCCCTCGCCTCCGATCCGAGGCTCGCGGGTCACCACCGCCTCGACGGAGCACTCCCCGCATCTCTCGCCCGAGGCTGAGCGCGACCGCGCGCAGGGCAGCATAACATCACCGACCGTGCTATAGGAGGCAACGATTGAGCAGCCGGAAGACGCGCCAGTCGTCTTTCCACATCAAGCGGGACACGACCTCTTGTCCTTCGCCATGTGCTCTTCTCGCATCGAGAGCACAAAAGGCTCACAGCTCAGCTCCGAACCTCATTTGGTGTGATAGCGCATGCCACATGAACTGACGCTCGAGATGGGGGGCGCGGGGGGAGAGTTCTCCCCTCCGCTTGAGGCGCCGCAAGGCGCCGGACATCAGCTCACAGCGGCGGCGGTGACGCTGGAGAATCACATCAACTGGTCGCCGCTGTGAGACCCATCATGGTTTGGCACACTGCGCCGAGCGCACCCATCTTGGCGCCACAACCGTCGCGCGAAGCTGCGTGGAGCTCTCGCTCGCGACTTGGACGATCTGCATCGACGCAGCGTGAGGAGAGCCATCCATGCACGCATTCCGGAGCAAGGCGATCGCAACGATCGCCTCCCTGCTCCTCCTCCCAGCCATTGCGCTCGCCCATCCGAGCAAGGCCGAGGCTGCGGGCCACTCCGGCGACCAGCGCGGAAAGCGACCGAAGCTGCCACCGCCGGTCTGGTCGACCGGGTCCAGGTGACGCTCTTCCCCGTGATCACCGGTCAGACCGGACTGGACCCGATCTTCCGGGGTGGGGCCGACTTCGACCTCGAGCTGATCGAGAGCCGGACGCTCGACGGCCACACCCAAGAGCTCATCTACCGGCCCACCCTGCATGTCTGATAGCGCGTGCCACATGAACTGACGCTCGAGATGGGGGGCGCGGGGGGAGAGTTCTCCCCTCCGCTTGAGGCGCCGCAAGGCGCCGGACATCAGCTCACAGCGGCGGCGGTGACGCTGGAGAATCACATCAACTGGTCGCCGCTGTGAGTCGGAGGCCGGGGTGACGGAGACAGACGGGCTCACCGACGTGGGGCGGCTGGTGGTGTCCGCTGTTCAGGCTGGTTCGGCGGTTGAGTATCGGATCTTGAAGCCAGGAGATGGCGACAGCGGCCACAACCGATGAGATCGGTGCGGTGGTCCTGTCTAACTGAGCGACGACTGACCTTGACCCGCCTTCGGGGGACACCGTGTCCACGGAAGCGGGCAAGGTCCGACCCCAACCCCAAACCAAGAAGGAACCGCGATCATGACGAGGACAACCGACGAGGTCATCGACCGCTTTAACCGGGCGTTCCAGGAGCGGGACGCCACCCTCCTCGAGGACATCATCGCCCCCGACTGCGTCATGGAGAGCGTCCAGCCAGCCCCCGACGGCACCCGCTACGAGGGCTATGACGCGTCGTTCAGCTCGTGGAAGGCGCTCATCGACGACACCACCAGCCACTTCGAGGTCGAGGACGTCCACACCGGCGACGAGTGGGCGCTCATCCGCTGGCGCTACGTCTGGGGCCCCGGCCCCGACGACTCGGTACGTGGCGTCAACGTCATGCGGGTCGTCGACGGCAAGATCGTCGAGGCCGCCGGCTACTCGAAGACCGCGCCGATAGTCGCCGTCCTGGAGAGCTGACCGATGACCACCGTCAACGCCAATGAGGTCGCCCTGGGCATCGAGTCCTTCGGTGACGACGACGCACGCCTCGTCCTGCTCGCGGGTGGGACGACGATGCTCTCCTGGCCCGACGCGCTCTGCGAGCGCCTCGCCGCCGGCGGGCGCCGCGTGGTGCGCTACGACCTGCGCGACAGCGGCGAGTCGACGACAGCCCACCCGGAGGCGCCCACCTACACCCTGCGCGACCTCGCCGCCGACGCGGCGGCCCTCGCCGACGCGCTCGGCGGCGGGCCCGCGCACCTCGCGGGGATCGGCGTCGGCGGGATGGTCGCCCAGGTCGCCGCGCGCATCTGGGACCGCACACCCGGCACCGCACCCCCGATCCAGATGGCCAACCAGCTCGGCATGGTCTTCGCCAAGCTCAACTGCAAACCCCGCTGGCGCGAACGCCTGCCCGAGATCGAGGTCCCCACGCTCGTCGTCCACGGCCGCCGCGACCCGTTCTTCCCCGTCGGTAACGGCGAGGCAATCGCGCGCGAGGTCCCGGGGGCGTGGCTGCTCGTCCTCGAGGAGGCCGCCACTGCGCTCCCCGATGCGGCGGCCGGCGAGGTCGCCGAGGCGATGCTCGCGCTCGGGTAGAGGACGCGCGTGCTGCGCAGGAATGGCATCCGCGCTGCTGTGGGCGTCGGAGGCTCGAGAGTTCCGCGGGCGCCGATCGCGGGCGTCGATCGGCCACACGACCAGGAGCACGTTCGAGCACGTTCGATCGCTACAACATCGTCGATGAGGAGGACGCTCGAACGGTCATCCGACGGCTCCAGGCCGGTACGGCCACAGAACTCGCCAGGACGGGGCAGGAGTTACGGCAAGATTCCGTCAAAATTCACCGCAGCGCAGTGCGTCAAGAGAAGGGCCCCACGGCCAAGTCCCCGTGAGGCCTCTGTTTTTGGCGCGCCCTAGAGGATTTGAACCTCTGGCCTTCGGATTCGTAGTCCGACGCTCTATCCAACTGAGCTAAGGGCGCAAGTTATGGTATTTCAACAGTTTTTTGCTCGTTAGTCGCACTGCTATTCGACTGATGTTCGGCCAATGTTCGGCCGTTTGTACCAGAAGCGGTACCGTTCGGCCAAGTGTTCGGCCGATTCATGCAGACCGCGTTGAACTCCTCGTCGGGGAAGAGGTCGACCCGGAGGTGACCGTACCGGCGCGTCACCTCGGTGTCGGTGTGCCCGAGGGTGGTCGCCAGTCGCTCGATTCTTCCGCCGTTCATCAGGTAGTGGCTCGCGAACGTGTGTTTCGTGGCCTCATACCACGTGACGGGCGGGTGCTTGCAAGCAGTAAGCGCCACCTCCAGGTGGCGCCACATCGTGTGCTCCTGGATGAACTGGGGAGGCGCACCGGGTCGCCCGCCCCTTTTCGAGACTGGCCGGAAGACGGGCCCCTGCCCGCCCGTCTGGAGTCTCCACGCCTGAAGCATGGGGCGAAGGTCAGCCTGTATCGGAACCTCCCGCGTGCGGCGCCCCTTGGTCTCGTTCTTGAGCTTTGAGCGGTAGACCTGCTGGCAGACGTAGATGAAGGGCCGGTCCTGGTCGAGGTGGACGTTTTCCCAGTGAAGGCCGCGAAGCTCGCCGGGACGCAGCCCGGTGTAGACGCCCACCGCGAACATCACCTTCGTCGGCCCGTCCTCGAAGGAGTCGAGGATGCGGCGAACGTCAGCCCAGGTCTTGATGAAGGGGGTCTTCTTGGGGTCGTGCTCCGACCGGAAGAGGTCACGGTCTTCCTTGTCGAGCAGGGCCACCGGGTTCACCGTGACCCCAGTTCGCTTCCGGTTCTTGAAGAGCCTGCGGTAGAGCGACGAGAGCAGGTGGATGCAACGCCCGACCGTCGGGCCAGAGAGCCCGTCCTCCCCTGTGGCCGCCGACTTCTCCCGAATGAAGTCGCGGAGCAGGTCTTCGTCAACGTCCTGTGGCTTGAGATGGCCGAAGTACGGCTTGAGGTGCTTGTTCCAGCGACTCGCGTCCGTCTCGAAGTCCTTGCGGGTCTTTATCCACTCATCGCCAAGCTCGCCGAGCGTCAGTTCGCACTCGACCGGCTCATCTCGCGCAGACTCATGGCGCGCGTTGCGCAGGTCGGCGGCGAGCGCGTCCGCGCGCCGTTCGGCCTCCAGCTTGTTCGTGTAGCTCTCGGGGAGGTACTTCCGCTTCCCGTTCTCGCGGTAGCGGACGTAGAAGCGACCTCGGTGCTCCTCGATGCTGCAGCCGCCCCAGCTTCGCTTCTTCCTTCTCGGCACCTTGCGCCTCGACTTGGCCGAACATGGCCTAACAGCCCAAGTTGGATTCGCAAGATACCAGGAAATAGGCTGCCTGTACCCCTCTAACGGACTAGAGCGGCAATGCCGCGCACCGATTGAGACATCTTCCGAGTTCGTTTCTGCGACTGGAGGCGAGCCTCGACGTACGCGCGGAGGTCCGCAGGCCGGAAGAGGACCCGGCTGCCATCTTTCACGCGAGGCACCTCTCCCTTCTGCGCTCGGTGCAGGAGGGTGCCGGGAGCGATACGGAGCAAGTCAGCGGCCTCCTGGACATCGAGCAGCCGTTCCATCACAGGTGCCTCAGCACTGCCCTGGACCAACGGAGCCAGCATCTCGAACGCCCGAGTAGCAGCCTCCCGAACGAGAAGGTCGAAGAAGTCAGCCTTCTGCCGGAGGGAGAGGCCCTCGTCTACGGCAGTATCGGTCCGGTTCGCGACGTGGTGGGGGACTGCTGCGCTCACCAACTACTTTAGCAGAGCGCCGAGGGGTAGCCGGCATCTATCCCCGGCGCCCCGCCCGCCCTAAGCGCCGGCCACATCCTATTCAGCTTCTGGTGCCGTGTCCCCTGCCGCACTCTGGCGCGGGTTTCGCCCGAGGCCGGCCCGCTCGCTGAGGTGCAGCACGTCGGCGCGACTCGGGCGCGCGGCCTGCGGTCTGCGGTCTGCGGCACCGGCGGCTAAGGACGTACGACCCGGAGCCCGCCATGCCCATCTACGACCTCTTCTCGAACAGGAACCGCCCGCGCCCCGAGAAACTGGTCTACGACACGCTGCCGGAGAGCCAGAACTCGACCCGAAGTACCTGCACTTCCTGTTGGTGCATGCGTATCAGCCGCTCCGAGAACTCGGCCAGGGTGGCCAGCAGGACGCACTCAACTGCGCCACCATCAAGGCTTTCAGAATCCCGTTGCCGCCGCTTGCAGAGCAGCAGCGCCTCATCCGGGAAGTCGAACGCGGTCTTGTCGCCGTTGACTCTTCGGCCGAGAGCGTGTCGAAGCAGGTGACCGTGCTCCGCGAGTACCGCCAGGCGCTCATCACCGCCGCCGTCACGGGCCAGCTCGACATCGCCGCCCAGCCCCTGGAGGCAGCGTGAGCGCCCAGCACATCGAGCGCGCGTTCGAGACCGCCATCGAAGAGCACCTTCTCGGCCACGGCTGGATGAAGGGCAACCCCGACCACTTCGACCGCGCCATCGCGCTCGACTCCACCCAGGCCATCCGGTTCATCTCCGAGTCCCAGCCCCAGGCATGGGCGGGGCTGGTGAAGGACCACGGGGCCAGCGTCGAGAAGACCGTCATCGAGTGGCTCGCCAAGGCACTCGACTTCCAAGGCACCCTCTACACGCTGCGGCACGGCTTCAAGGGCCCTGGGAAGCACTTGAGGGTTGCCCACTTCCCGCCGACCCACGGCCTCAACCCCGACCTCGTCGCCCTGGCCGGCAAGAACCGGCTCACCGTCACGCGGCAGGTGAAGTTCGACCCCGCCAGCGAAAAATCGGTGGACATGCTGCTCTCGCTGAACGGGCTCCCCGTTGCGACGGTCGAACTGAAGAACCCGCTCACCGGCCAGAACGTCCAGCACGCCATCGAGCAGTACAAGAACGACCGCGACTCGAAGGTCCCGCTCTTCCAGTTCAAGAAGCGGGCGCTCGTCCACTTCGCGGTGGACCCGGATGTCGCCTACATGACGACGCGGCTCCGGGGGAAGGACACCTTCTTCCTGCCGTTCAACAGGGGAAACCAGAACGGGGCCGGCAACCCAGAGGTCGCCCGCGGTTACAGGACCTCGTACCTTTGGGAGGAGGTCTGGGAGCGCGCGAGCCTCCTCGACATCCTCGCCAGGTTTATGCACCTCTCCACCGACGTGAAGCAGGTGGCCGGCAGGAGGGTGACCACGGAGACGGTCATCTTCCCCCGGTATCACCAACTCGACTCGGTGAGGCGGCTGGAGGAGGCGGCTCGGGAAGAGGGTCCAGGCCGCAACTACCTCATCCAGCACTCGGCCGGCAGCGGGAAGTCGAACAGCATCGCCTGGCTCGCGTACCGCTGGCCGAACTCCACCAGAACGACCAGCGCGTCTTCCATTCCGTCGTCGTGGTCACCGACCGGCGGGTCCTGGACAAGCAACTCCAGGACACCATCCACCAGTTCGAGCACAAGCTCGGGGTCGTCCAGAAGATAGACGACAACTCGACCCAGCTTGCCCAGGCGCTGGCGGCCGGTACCCCTATCATCATCACCACCCTCCAGAAGTTCCCCTTCGTCGCGGCGAAGGTTGGGGAGCTACCGAACCGGGCCTACGCCGTCATCGTGGACGAGGCCCACAGTTCGCAGGGCGGCGAGTCGGCCTCGAAGATGAAGGAGATTCTCCGAGAGCGCGACCTAGCGGTGGCGGCGGCCAAGGACGACCAGGGGGAGGAGGACGCCGAGGACGTTCTCCGCAAGGTCATGGAGTCGCGGGGTCCGCAGAAGAACATGTCGTTCTTCGCCTTCACCGCCACGCCCAAGGCGAAGACCCTGGAGGTGTTCGGCCGGAAGGACTCCGAGGGGAAGCCCAGGCCGTTCCACCTGTACTCGATGCGGCAGGCCATCGAGGAGGGCTTCATCCTGGACGTGTTGAAGAACTACACGACCTACAAGACCTACTGGAAGCTGCTGAAGAAGACGGCCGATGACCCGAACGTCCCGAAGCGCGAGACGGCCGCGCAGCTTGCCCGCTTCGTCTCGCTCCACCCCCACAACATCGCGCAGAAGACGGAGGTGATGGTCGAGCACTTCCGCGCCCGGGTGAAGCACAAGCTCGGCGGCAAGGCCAAGGCGATGGTCGTCACCGGCTCGCGCCTGGCCGCCGTTCGCTACCGTCTCGCGTTCGACAAGTACCTGGCCGAGAAGGGCTACAAGGACATCCGCGTGCTGGTGGCGTTCTCGGGCGAGGTTGTGGATGAGGACATCCTTGACCAGAAGTTCACCGAGTCCAGCATGAACGGCGGCATCTCGGAGCGGGAGCTTCCAGGCAAGTTCGCGTCGGACGACTTCCACATCCTGCTCGTCGCGAACAAGTACCAGACCGGCTTCGACCAGCCGCTCCTCCACACGATGTACGTGGACAAGAGGCTCTCCGGTGTCCAGGCCGTCCAGACGCTCTCCCGGCTGAACCGGACCTCCCCCGGCAAGACCGACACCTTCGTCCTCGACTTCGTGAATGACGAGGAGGAGGTCCGGAAGTCCTTTCAGCCCTACTACGAGCAGACCACGGTGTCGGAGACGGCGGACCCTCAGCGCCTCTACGAGCTTCAGCACCAACTCAGCGAGGCCCAGGTGTACACGCCGTCCGAGGTGGACGCCTTCTGCAAGGTCTTCTTCACGCCGAGGAAGAGCCAGACGACGGCGGACCACGCCGAGTTCTACCACCACCTTGCGCCGGCTGTGGACCGCTTCACCAGCCTCGAACCCGAGGCGCAGGACGAGTTCCGGGTGGCTCTCGGGGCCTACGTGCGGCTCTACTCGTTCCTGGCCCAGATTCTCCCGTTCACCGACTCCGACCTGGAGAAGCTGTACACGTTCGGCCGGTTCCTGGAGATGAAGCTCCCACTGGACCCGAAGAAGACCCCGCTGAAGCTCGATGCCGACACGGCGCTCGCGTACTACCGGCTCGACCTCATCCGCCAGGGAAGCATCCCGCTGACGGTGGGCGAGCCCGGCGAGGTGTACGGCCCCGCGTCCGCCGGCACGAAGTGGGCGAAGCCCGAGGAGGTGAAGCTCTCCGAGGTCATCACCATCCTGAACGACCGCTTCGGGACAGACTTCACCTCCGCCGACCAACTCTTTTTCGATTCCGTCGTCGAGGAGGCCAAGGCCGATGAACAGGTCAAGAAGTGGGCCGGAGCGAATCCCTTGGACGGTTTCTCGCTGGCGATGAAGGGCAAGCTCCGCGACGCCATAGTGGACAGGTTGGACAAGAATCAGGAGATAGCGACGCGATACCTGGACGAGCAGGACTTCGAGAACGTGGCGTTCGGGGAACTGGTGAAACGCATCTACGAGGACCTGCGACAGGGAAAGCCGGCGTCCCCCTGACGCTGGAACTTTACCCCTGTCGTTCGCCTGCGGCACAACGTGTTGCCCAGTCGATGATTGATTTGACTTGCGAGATGTGGTATACAATTCAACAGTAGTTGACGTTCCATCCAGACGCGGCGAGGCCAAGGCGCACGGCCGACGACCCGCACCAACCGGCCTCCCAGGCATCGGTGGTTCGTGCGCTCGAAATGGAACTATGACGCCCACTCCGACCAAACGACGCTAGCCCGAACCCCCAGGTTTCTGGCCGTCTCTGTCTTCATCGAACTGCCGGGTGTCCGCCCGGACTGGAGCGGTGCGCATGGCCTTGTGGCGAATTGACTCGGACGCGGAGCGGGACCTCGTAACGCTAACGTATTTCGAGGCCCCGGAGGCCAGACCCGACCCGCGCTTGAACGGGTAGAGCTTCGCCGGCGGCCGGTGGCGTGGTTCGGTGCGGCTGGACGCGAGTTGGCCTGC
>Ga0154716_1001_pt2 | contig 14796 bp, 12 predicted proteins | sample Rifle2008BG16ft_FD_105724 | JGI IMG/M metagenome (GOLD analysis project Ga0154716, IMG submission 105724) | Anaeromyxobacter sp. RBG_16_69_14
CGCAGGAGGTCAGTCTCGTGCGCCAGGATCTCGAGGGGGTGCGCGACGGCACCGACCAGCTGGGTGGCAGCGCCGTACGCGGCGAGGAGCGTGAGCCCCATGACGATCCAGAGCAGCCACCGCGCGTCGGTGGTAGAGGGCTTGCCGATCGACCAGAGGCCGATGACCCCCAGGGCGACGGCACCGAGCGCGACGAGCGCAATGGCCAGGTGAATCTTGGTTCGAAGCTTCATGGAATCTTGCATAGGGGTCTTCGCGTCGGGATCTGGTGGAGTGTTTCGACGACGGGTTGGGCGTGGGGACTCACAGCGGCGACCAGTTGATGTGATTCTCCAGCGGCACCGCCGCCGCTGTGAGCTGATGTCCGGCGCCTTGCGGCGCCTCAAGCGGAGGGGAGAACTCTCCCCCCGCGCCCCCCATCTCGAGCGTCAGTTCATGTGGCATGCGCTATCACAGCGAGGAGGTTGAGGACTGCACGACGTCGTCGGCCTCGTCGGGCGACAGGAGGCGGCCGATGTCGATCAGGAAAATCACCCGATCGTCGGCCTTGCCGATGCCGAGGACGAAGTCGATGTCGTCCGCGCTCTGCCCGAAGGAGGGCGGGGGCTCGATCTGGGCGGCGTCGATCGAGAGCACCTCGAGCACCTGGTCCACCAGGACTCCCATCGTCAGCGTGCGCCGGCCGGCCGCGCACTGCACGACGATGATGACGGACTGGTCGGTGGCGTCGGCGCGGTCCATCCCGAGCTTGAGCCGCAGGTCGATGACCGGGATCACCTTGCCGCGCAGGTTGATGATGCCCCGGAAGTACTCGCGCATCTGCGGTGCGGGCGTGATCTCCATGAGGCGGATGATCTCCAGCACCTTGAGGATCTCGAGGCCGTACTCCTCCCGGGCCAGCTTGAAGGTCATGTACTTCCCGCCGAGCTGGCCGCAGGCACGGGACGCGCCGGGCCTGGCGGCCGGGCTCATGCTCTCGGAGAGGGTGTCCATGTACGACCTCCGGGACGTCGCCGGCGTTCCGGCCGGGCGTCCTTTCCAGAACGCCACCCTTTGACAGGACCGAAGTCCTCGGCACGGGGCGGCATCCGTCGCGGCGGGGCTCTGCTTGAGGCGTGCCATTCCCCAGCGGCGCTTTGCCGATTCCGCCGCTCCGAGCAGCGCGCGGCCCCGCTCTTCGGGTGGATCGACCCGCCGCAAGCATGCGGCGTCGGCCTCCGGCGCGCTTCGCGCGTGGGTCAGCCGCTCCCCACCCGTCGCCGTGTCGTCGCCCGGCCGTGGGGACGCGGAGAATCGCCGCCATCCCGCGACAGGATTGCCAGGGACCCGTCGATGAATTGCCAGTTCTCGAGTCGATCCGGGAGAGAGGTCGCCTCCCCCTCGCGCGCGAACGGGATCGCCTGCTCACCCCACCCGGCGCCAGGACGAGCGTCGGGTGCCAGACGACGATTCCGGTGACTCACCGGGTCCACCGGACCCCGGGTCGCGCGTCGTCAGGCGGGGGGCCGCCTTCAAACCGCCGGCCCCCTCACGCTCCCTGCTCGCTCCGGGGCAGCCTCATCCGGCTGCCCCTGCACTCGCTGGACGCCCTTTCGTCACCTGGCGCGGACCTTGGCCGACGTCTTCGACGGTGCCCCGGCGGGTGCGGCGGGCCGCACCTGGATCGGGCCCAGCGGGACCCCCTCGAGCTGAGGTTTGACGGCCGCCGGGTCGCAGACCATGACGGTGGTGAGCTTGGCAGTGTCGAGGTACTTCTGCGAGACCCGCTGCACGTCCACCGGGGAGACGCTGGCGACCTGCACCGCGAACTGGTCCCAGTAGTCGTCGGGGAGACCGTAGACGACCTCCTCGGCCAGCTTGCCGGCGATGCCGGCTGTCACCGCGAAGTCGGCGGGCAGGGACAGGAGGAGCGCGTTGCGCGCCACCGCCAGCTCCTCGGGCGGCACCGGTCTCTCGCGCAGGCCCGCCACCTCCCGGAGCACCGCCTCGGTGGCGGCTCCGGTCACGTCTGCCTTGACGCTCCCGACGATGAAGCTCGTCCCGCCGAGCTTGCGCGCCTCGCTCCGCGCGTAGATGCCATAGGTGTACCCCTCCTTCTCGCGCAGCTTGCGGAAGAGGCGCGAGGCGGTGCCGCCGCCGAGGACCTGAAAGGCCACCTCCGAGGCGACGTAGTCGGGCGAGGAGCGCTGGAAGCCGGGCATCCCCATCATCACGTAGGCCTGCGGCGCCGGGCCCCGCTTCTCGACGAGCACCGTCTGTAGCCTGGGTGGCTTTGCCACCGCTGCCTTGCTCGTCGGTGTCGACCCGCCCTTCCAGGCACCGAGCGCCTTCTCCAGCGCGTTCCGGAGCCCCTGCTCGGCGACGTCACCCACCACCACCAGCTCGCTGGACCGTGGCTTCCAGCGCGCAGCGTGATACCGGACCAGGTCGCCACGGCGGGTCGCCTTCACGGACCGCTCGGTGCCCATGGGCCAGTGGCCGTACGGGTGATCACCCCAGTAGAGTTTCTGGAAGGTCTTCGCCGCCGTTGCACCGGGCTGGTCGCGCTGCTGGATGAGCGAGACGAGCCGTTGGTCCTGTACGCGCGCGAAGTCGCCCTGCGGGAAGACCGGGCTCATGAGGACATCGGCGAAGATCTCGAGCAACTCCTCGAGGTGCCCGCTGAGCACCGAGCCCGAGAGCGACGCGGAGTCGAAGCCGGCGCCTGCCGAGAGGCTCGCCCCGATGAAACCGAGGTCGTCCGAGATCCGGGTCGCGCTGCGCTTCTTCGTGCCCTCGGTCAACATGGCGGCGGTGAAGCTCGCCAGGCCGGGTTCGTCCGCAGGGTCGTAGCTGGCGCCGGCGTCGACCACCAGGTGGAGGGCGACGACGGGGAGCTTGTGAACCTCCACCAGGCGCACCTTGAGGCCGTTCGTGAGCTGGAAGTGGCGCTGGGGCGGCACCTTGAGAGCGGGGGCCGGGCCGGGCTCGGGTACGCGAGAGCGGTCGCCGGGCTGGACCGCGGCGGCTTCCAAGGCGGGCTTTGGCCCCGATGGTGGCAGGTGCTTGGGAGCGCAGGCGAGGAGCGCGGCGGCGAGGAAGGGGGTCGCGCGGCGCATCACTTGCTCCCCTCGTTCGCCGGCCGAGCGGGCCGGGTGGCGGGCGAGCCGGGCGGTCGCGGCGTTCGCGGAGCGAGGGCGACCTTCCTCGGCATCACAGTCAGGATGACGCGGGCGTCCTTCTTCAGCCATCTCGTTGCCACGTCGCGCACCTCCTCCGGCTTCACCTTTCGATAACGACCGATGTCCTGCGGAAAGTACCCCGGGTCGCCGGTCTCGAAGTAGTAGCGGTTGAGCGAGGCGGCGCGGCCGCCGAAGCCGCCCACCGGTTCCAGACCGAAGATCGCCCTCGACTCCGTCTTGTTGACGGCCCGCTGGAGCTCGCCTTCGGCGGGCGGCTCCTTCTTGAGCTTCTCGATCTCCTCGTCGATCTCGGCGAGGAGCCGATCCACTGTCTGGCCCGGCTTGGGCGTCGCCACCACCAGGAACGTGCTGGCGAGCTCCTGGGACGACTGGCCCGCCGAGATCTGCTGGGCGATGCGCTCGTCCATCACCAGCCGTTTCACCAGTCGGGCGCTCTTCCCCTCGCTGAGGATCGCGCCGAGCATGTCGAGCTGCGCGTCGCCCTCCGCGAAGAGCTTCGGCGTCTGCCACGCGACGTACAGGCGCGGCAGCTCGACGTTGTCCTCGATCGTGACGCGCTTCTCCTGCGTGAGCGGTCTGGGCGTCGGCCGGCGGTGCTCCGGCGGCGGAGAGGGGGGGATGGCGCCGAACCACTTCTCCACCAGGCGACGCGCCTCCCCGGGATCGAAGTCGCCGGCGATGGCGAGCGACGCGTCGTTCGGCCCGTACCATTGCCTGAAGAACTCTCGGACGTCGGCGAGGGTGGCCGCCGAGAGATCCTCGTGCGATCCGATGGGCAGCCAGTGATACGGGAAGTCGGGGTCCCACAGGTTCGCGGCCAGCGTGATGAAGGCCGTGCCGTAAGGCTGCATCTCGAACGACTGGCGGCGCTCGTTCTTCACCACCTCGCGCTGGTTGTCGAGCTTCGCCTGGTCGAGGGTCGGGAGCAGCCACCCCATGCGATCGGACTCGATGAAGAGCGCCTGCTCGAGGGCGTTCGACGGCACCTGCTCCCAGTAGACGGTCTGGTCCTGGCTCGTCGATCCGTTGGCGCTGCCGCCCACGTTCTCGATGAGGCGATCGGCCTCGCCCTTGGGCAGGTGGGCCGAGCCCTGGAACATGAGGTGCTCGAAGAGGTGCGCGAACCCCGTGCGGCCGGGCTTCTCGTCCTTCGAGCCGACGTTGTAGTGCACGTCGACGCCGACGATGGGCGCGGTGTGGTCCTCGGACAAGATGACGTTGAGGCCGTTCGCCAGCTTGAAGCTCTCGAACGGGATGGAGGGGATCTTCTCGGGCTGGGCGTGGTTGGCGAGGGAGAACGCACTGGCGAGGGCGAGGACGAGGCTCGTCATGCCGGCGCTTATAGACAAAGGACGGGCCCGCGTCGATGCGTTCGAGGGGCCTCACAGCGGCGCCCAGTTGATGTGAGCCCCCAGCGTCACCGCTGCCGCTGTGAGCTGATGTCCGGCGCCTTGCGGCGCCTCGAGCGGGGGGAGAACCTCTCCCCCCCGCGCCCCCCATCCCAAGCGTCACTTCAACTGAGCAGCGCTATCACGTCGGCTCGAGCCGCATGCCCTTGGGGATGACGACGATCCCGCTCTCCGTGACGTGGAAGCGCTTGCGGTCCTCGTCGAGGTCATAGCCGATGGAGGTACCCGCCGGGATATCGACGTGCTTGTCGACGATCGCTTTCTTGATCCGGCAGTGCCTCCCGATGTTCACGTTCTCGAAGAGGATCGACTCCTCCACGCTCGAGTAGCTGTTCACCCGCACCTTGGGAGACAGGATGGAGCGGTTGACGCGCCCGCCGGAGATGATGCAGCCCTCGGACACGAGCGAGTCGGTGGCGTGGCCGAGGCGCCCCTCCCTCTCGTTGGCGAAGACGAACTTGACCGGCGGGTAGTTGTACTGGACCGTGAAGATGGGCCAGCTCTCGTTGTAGAGCGAGAAGATGGGGTCGACGGCCACCAGGTCCATGTTTGACTGGTAGTAGGCCTCGAGGCTCCCCACGTCGCGCCAGTAGCCGCGCTCGCGCTCCGACTGGCCGGGCACCCGGTTCTGCGCGAAGTCGTACACGTACACGCGCTTGCGCTCGTAGATGCTCGCGATGATCGACTTGCCGAAGTCGTGCGCGCTGTTGGGGTCGCCGGCGTCGCGCACGATCTCCTGCACGAGCACGTCGGTGGCGAAGAGGTAGTTGCCCATCGACGCGAGACAGCGGGTCGGATCGCCCGGCATGGTCTTGGCGCCGCTCCTGGGCTTCTCCACGAAGCCCACCATCCTCCCGGCGTCGTCCACCTCGATGATGCCGAAGTCGTGCGCCTCGTGGATCGGGATGGGGATGGCTGCCACCGTCGCGTCGGCCTTGCAGTCGAGGTGGTAGTCGAGCATTTGCCGCACGTCCATGCGGTAGACGTGGTCGGCGCCGAACACGTAGGTGTAGTCGGGCTCCTCGTCGGTGATGATGTTGAGGTTCTGGTAGATGGCGTCGGCGGACCCCTCGAACCACTTCGGGCCCACGCGCATCTGCGCGGGTACGATCTCCACGTACTGGTTGAGGAGCGCGGCCAGCCGCCAGCCGCGCTGCACGTGCGTGTTGAGCGACTCCGACTTGTACTGGACCAGGACCTTCATCCTGAGGAAGCCGGAGTTGGCGAAGTTGGAGAGGACGAAGTCGACGATGCGATACCGGCCGCCGAAAGGCACGGCGGGCTTGGCACGTTCGCGGGTGAGCGGGTCGAGCCGGCGGCCTTCACCGCCGGCGAGGATCATGGCCAGGCATTTCGCCATCGGCGAGGGCTCCTCTGGCGACGGAAGAGACCAGCTGCTTCGCGTCCCGCTCCTTGTCCTGCGTCACGTGGTCGATGCTAAGAGGTTCGGTGTAGACCGGCAAGCAACAGCGATGGGCCGTGGTCCGCGGTTTCCTTGGCCCCGTGGCATGGTCCCCTTCGATGGCCCCTTCCAATGGCGCCCTTACCATGTTCCTTCTCACTGTCCCCTGCGAGGGATATAAGGTCCGCGGCCGTGGACACCGCAACTGTCGCTCGCGCCCTCGCGGGCTCGTCTCCCCCCGCCTATCCGCGGCCGCCGAACTGCTACCTGTGCGGCAGCGAGAAGATGGCGCTTCGCTTCGCAGCGCGCGCCGGGCCCACGCCTGATCGCATGTTCTGCTGCACCAGCTTCGGCCACCGCGCCCACGGCCCCATCTGGGGTTGCGGGTCTTGCGGACTCCTCTTCCAGTGGCCACTGCCGGAGACTACTGCGCTGCTCGCCGCGTACGGGGCTGTCGAGGATCCGCTCTACCTGGCCGAGAAGGAAAACCGCTACCTGACCTTCCGCAAGGCGCTGGGGCTGCTCGGGCCGGCCGCAGGGCGGCGGCTCCTCGACGTGGGGGCGTACTGTGGCTACTTCGTGGACGTCGCGCGCGAGGCAGGCTTCGACGCCGAGGGGATCGAGCTCTCGCGATGGGCGGTGGGGCAGGCGCGCCAGCTCGGACTCTCCGTGCGCAACGAGTCCATCGAGGAGCGGGCGCGCACGGGGGTCCGTTACGACGTGATCACGATGTGGGATGTCATCGAACACCTGCGCGATCCGCGGCGCGAGCTCGAGGCATGCTCGAGGCTCCTGCGCCCAGGCGGTCGCCTCCACGTCTCCACCGTCGACGCCGGCAGCCTGGTGGCACGGTTCCTCGGCAAGCGCTGGCCGTGGCTGATGGACATGCACCTCGTGTACTTCGACCGCGCTACCCTGCCAGTGCTCCTCGCGCAGACGGGCTTTCGCGTCCTCTCCCGCCGGACCTACACGCACACCGTCTCGGCCGAATACTTGACGTCCAAGCTGGCGGCGAGCTTTCCGCCCCTCTCGTCGCTCCTCGGAGCGCTCCGGCGCGTCGTGCCCGCGCGGTTGCCGGTCCCGGTGAACCTGGGGGACAACATGGTTGTGTCGGCAGAGCGGATCTAGCTCACGCCTGGGCGGCTTCCTGTGCGGCGCTCTGCTCCTGCGCGCGCGACCGCGCCGCGAAGTGCGTCAGCGTCTCCGCGATCTCGCGGTTCACCTGTTTCAGGAGATCGGACTTCTCGCGGAAGGGCAGGAAGCCGCTCTTGAAGCCCTGCACGATCACGGTCACGAGGTCTTCCAGGGTGAACCCCATCTCGCGGTGGGCGATCCAGAGTTCCTTCGTGCAGGTGGTGTCGGTGATGAGCCGGTTGTCGGTGTTCACCGTCACTCTCAGCCCGAAGTCGAAGTAGAACTTGAGTGGATGGCTTTTCACGTCTGCCACCGAGCGCGTCTGGACATTCGAGGACGGACACATCTCGAGCGGGATGCGGTGGTCGTTCACGTAGTTGAGCAGATCGCCGTTCTCGCGCAGCCGTACTCCATGGCCGATGCGGTGCGCGCCGCAGTAGTGCACCGCCTGCGCGATGGACTCCGGGCCGTACGCCTCGCCGGCGTGGATGGTGACGTTCACGTTGTTGTCGAGGATGAGCTGGAACGCCGCCTGGTGGTCCTTCGACGGGTGGCCCTCCTCGGCGCCGGCGAGATCATAGCCCACCACGCCCTTGTTCTTGTAGGCGACGGCGAGCTCGGCCAGGCGCAGCGAGGTGACCGGATCGATGTGGCGGATGCCGCAGATGATCACGTTCGACTTGATGCCGGTCTCGCGCTTCGCGACGCGCAGGCCCTCCAGCACGGCATCGACGATGGTGGTGGGCTTGAGGCCGAGCCGGGTGTGGAGGACCGGCGCGTAGCGCACCTCCAGGTAGCGCACGTTCTCTCGCGCCGCATCGAGCGCCAGCTCGTAGGCGCAACGGTAGAGCGCCTCCTCCGTCTGCAGAACCGAGAGCGTGATATCGAAGGCGGTGAGATAATCCTCGAGGTTCCTGCAGATCTGCCCCTGGTGCAGGGCGCGCGCGAGGCCGTCCGGCGTCTCTTCGGGAAGCTTCACCTCCTGCCGCTCGGCCAGCTCGAGGATGGTCCCGACGCGCAGCGAACCATCGAGATGGCAGTGAAGGTCGGTCTTGGGGAGGGCGCGGAGCAGCTCCTCGGTGACCAGGGGAAGCTGGCCCACCGGGATGGGGCCGGACGGGAGGATCTGCGGCACTGCACGATCATAAGCCGGCGGGACCGTCCGGCCCGGGTATCCTGGGAATCTCTGGAGGGGAGCATGCTCAGGCACCTCGGCGCCTTCGTGGTCCGACTGGCGGTCTCGGCGGTGGTTCTCATGCTGTCGGTGGGATGGGTGAGCCCCGGGAACAGGTACAACACGGTCGGCCGCGCCGCGCTGGTGTCGATCCTCCTCGCGATCGCGTCGTACCTCACGCTGGCGCGCTTCCTCTGGTTCCTGCTCCTGCCGTGGCTCCTGTACGCGTTCATCTGGCTCGCGACCATCATGGGTGCCTACGGCATCGGGTTTTTCTCGGCACTCCTCCTGGCGATCGCGCTCACGATCCTGTCGCTCCTCATCTCGCTGGTGTTCGGGTTGCGAGGTTTCTAGACGCCGGCGATCACTCGACGAGCCCCTCGCCGCGCGCCGCGCGCGTGAGCTTGTCCTTGAGCCGCTCGAATCGCTTGCGCAGGGTGGACTCGTCGAGGCGCTCGCCGTCCTCCGCGAGCACGAGGGCCACCTCGCCCCAGCTGAGCTGGCGATCGACGCGTAGCGTGAGGAGCGTCTGCTCGTCGGGATGGAGCTGCGCCTTGAGCCGATCGAGGGCGGAGCTCTGCCGCTCCAGCTCGAGGGCGGTGGTCGCGTAGATGCGCCCGGCCACCCGGCTTGCCATGCTGGAATCGAGCCGGTCGCGGCGCCGGCGGTAGGGATCGCGCTTCTGCGACAGGACGGCGCGCCAGGCGATCCGGTAGCACCACACGCGCAGGGACGCCTCGCCCCGGAAGCCGTGGAGGCCCCTCCACACGCTCTCGGCGAACTGCGAAAAGGCGTCGCTCGCTTCGTCCTCGTCGCGCAAGACGGCGCGCAGGTAGCCGAGGATCTCCGGCCCCAGCGATTCGATCACGGCAGTCGCTGCCTCGTCGCACAGCCCCTGCGCGATGAGGTCGGCCACCCGCCCGTCGACGGACATATTACGAATTGTACGCTCCTCGTGACGCGGTCCGCCACCTGCAAGGCGAGAGCTTGTAGAAAGCGAATACATACCCGATCGGGACCGCCGCCCCAAGTTCGCCGGACTGGGAGGCGCTCCTGCGCCCCTGGCGTTCCGAACGAGCCGTCCGGATGGGTTCTCAGCCCGGCGCACTCCGGAGTTCCGCGCGGTGGCCGGTGGTGCCCCTGTGCTCATGCTCGCCGTGGCCACGGTGAACGTCCGTCGCCCGCGCCTGGTCGATGGCGGTGGCCGTCCCAAGCCCGCCCGTCCCGGTCGCCGAGGACTGGAGCTGGAATGTGGCGAGCATGGAGGCGAGCTCCTCTGATTGCCCCGATAGCTCCGCCGCAGCCGAGGAGGACTGCTTGGAGCTGGCGGCGTTGTGCTGGGTGACCTGTTCCACCTCGACCACGGTCTTCGTGATCTGGTCGATGCCAGCCGCCTGCTCCTTCGCGGCCGACGCGATTCCGGCCACGATGTCGCTCACTCTCGCGACCGAGTCGGCGATCGCGCCCAGTTGCTCGTTCGCGCGCTTCGAGGTCGCCTCGCCCGCTCCCGCCTCCGCCACCGACTTCCGGATGAGCTCCTCCGTCTTGCTCGCGGCCACCTTGGAGCGGAGCGCGAGCGAGCGGACCTCCTCCGCGACCACGGCAAAGCCGCGGCCCGCTTCGCCGGCGCGGGCCGCCTCGACGGCGGCGTTGAGGGCGAGCAGGTTCGTCTGGAAGGTGATCTCGTTGATGTCCTTGATGATTTGCGAGGTGCCCTCCGCGGAGGCGCGGATCCTCTCCATGGCCCCGATCATCTGCTGCATGGCCGCGCCGCCCTCGCTGGCCGCGCCCTTCGTCTGTTCGGCGACCTCCTTCGCCTGCTGGGCGTCGCCGGCCGACTGCTTGACCATCGACGCGATCGCTTCGAGACATGCGTTCGTGTCCTGGAGCAAGCTCGCCTGCTGCGAGGCGCCGTCCGCAACCACCTGGCTCGACGACGCTATTTCGCCCGCCGCCGAGGAGACCTGCTTCACCGCCCCTGCTACCTGCGTCATGGACTGGTGCAGCGCCTCGGCGGTCGCGTTCACCGCCGCCGTGATCTTGGCGTGGTCACCCCGGTACGCGCCGGTCACGCGGGTGCGCAGGTCGCGCTGTGCGAGCGCCTCCAGCACCTCTGTCGCGTCGTTGACGGGCCCGAGTGCCGCGTCGAGCGTGGCATTGAAGCCCCTCACGATCTTGCCGAAGTCGCCCTGGTGCCTGGACGCGTCGGCGCGCGTGGAGAGCTCGCCCGCGATGGTCGCCTTCGCGAGCTGGCCGGTGTCGGCGACGACCGAGTTCACCGCGTCGATGCAGCGGTTGAGGTTGTCCTTGATCGCGTTGAAGTCGCCCCGGCACTCGTCCGAGATCTTGGGCGGGATGTCACCCCTGGCGATCCGGCCGACGTGCTCGGCGGTCAGCGCCATGGGCCGGACGAAGGCGTCCATCACCTCGTTCATGCCGAGCAGGACGCCGCGGAACTCGCGCCCGACGGAGTCCGGATCGGCGCGTTCGGAGAGCCTTCCCTCGCGAACGGCCGTCTCGAGCCGCTTCGACTCCCCACCGAGGCGCGCCATGGCTCCCTTCAGGCTCAGCATCACGAGGATGCCCGCGGCGCTCACGAGCAGGCCCATGATTGCGGTCAAGGCGATGGTGCGCCTCACCTCGACCGCGGCGGCGTCGTCCACGTCGTCGAGGTAGAGACCCGTGGCGACGAGCCAGCCCCAGGGCTCGTAGAGCTTCATGAAGGAGAGCTTCCGCACCAGCTCGGTCCGGCCGACCTTCGTCCACCGGTACTCGACGAACCCCTCGCCGCGGGGATCCGACCGCACCCTCTGCGTGGCGTGCGCGAGGAACTGCTCGCCGTTCCCGTCGCGGATGGCGGCGATGTCCTTGCCGTCCAGGTCGGGCTTCACGGGCTGGACGACCATCCGCTGGGAGTCGTTGATCCAGAAGTACTCCTGTCCCTCGTAGCGAACCGCGCGGATCATGTCCACGACAGCGCCCTGTGCCTCCTCGCGCGACATCTTGCCCGCTTGGGCCATCGCACCGTAGCGCGCCATCTCGCCATGGACCGTCTCGACGGCTGCCCGGATCTTGGCCCGGCGCTCCTGCATGGTGCGACCGGCGCGCGCGTCGAGCGCCGTCAGGGATAGCGCCAGCTGACCCGCCAGGCAGGTGACGATGAACCCACCTGCGAGCCACAAGCGGCGACCGATGCTCAGGTTTCGGAGCGCGCGTATCATGACACGGTGGTCGATGGAAGATTCGTGCCGTGTACCGGATTCGTGTGCTAGAGCGCGCCGCGAGTCCTTTCCTTCGAATGATCGGGTTGCGGTCTCCGACAGCGCGTGGGGTCTCGAGCACCCGGGTAGCCAGCACCCGGGCGTCCGCCCTCCACGCCGGCCGATCTCCACCCGGCGAGAGCGGCGGTCCGACCCCTGACTTGCGTTCTTGACGTGAAGCAAGACAGGATACTCGGGACAGCAGGAACCTTGGCCCGTGAAACCGCCGAGTGCGACGAGGGCGTCATGCAAATCCCCCCTGCAGCTCACCCAACCTGGGCCGATCTGGTGACCGGGAAGGTGAAGTTCGAGCCCTCGTTCCTGGCGGCGCGCATGTTCATCGTGCGCGTCCGCATGGAGGTCGGGAAGGCCGGAGCCAAACCCGAATTGATCCGGAAGCACGCGACGGGGCTGCGCGACTTGTTGGCGCAGAACGCGGACTGCGCCAGTGTGCAGCAGGACATTGCCAAGATCTTCAAGTAAGGGAGGCACGCGTGAGCCAGCAACTGTACGAGGTCAAGGATGTGGAGGCGTTGATCCGTCGCGGGGACGGCCTGCTGCTCGCCGGCGACGAGAGCCTCTTGCGGCGGCTTCCCCGCGGCAAGTGGATTGCCGGCACCATCCCTTACTTCATGACCGAGGCCGGCGGCCTCGTGAACCGTAAGCACATCTTCGTGAACGAGCTTCCGGAGGGCCTTGCGTGCGTGGGCATCCGCCGCTACGGCGAGGAGGACATCGCGAGGGTCTACTCGGACCTCCCCGCGAGAGGGCTCGGCATCATGATCGCGCCGGCGACGAGCAAGGTGCACCTCTCGTTCGCCTTGAACGCGCCCAGCTACGAGAAGTTTGCGATTCGCCCGCTCATCGGCTGGATCTCCGGGGTGCACCTCTCCGAGCTCGGGAAGGCCACGCCCAGGGTCTTCGATGGCACCTCGGGCGAAGCGCTGGACCAGCAGGCCGTGGTGATGCACATCTCCGTGCCGGCCGGGAAGGTGGCGGAGCTGGGCATCCTGAATATCTTCGAGGAAGGGGAGGGCCCCGCCTTCACGTTCCCCGCGAATGGCTTCTCCGCCACGGACGTCGAGATCGGCGGGCGCAAGCGCAATCTCGCCCAGTTCATCCAGGAGACCAGTCTCGACCTGCGGCTCCCTCTCGTCGCCGACTACTGCGGCGCCAAGATCAACGTGAGCTTCCAGGCCGTGGATCAGGCCAAGGGGGAGGTCCAGTTCTACGCTCCGGTGTTCGCGGGGGTCCCCTACCACCATGCCAAGCCGGTCGCCGACTACGTCACCGAGTTCGACTCGAACCTCCCGAAGCGGATCGATCAGATCGCGTTCTCCTGCAACTGCATCCTGAACTACCTCCACTCGGGACTGGAGGGCAGGAAGACCGGCGGGATCGTGGGGCCTATCACGTTTGGTGAGATCGCCTACCAGCTGCTGAACCAGACCATGGCCTACCTCACCATCGAGAGTTCCCAAGCCTGACTCGACCGGGTAGGGGCGTTCACGCAAGGGAACGGCGCTCACCCGCGGCGCAGGAACTTCGCGATGACGCGCTTCTCGCCGCGCTCGTAGAAGGCCACCGTCACCTTCGCCTGGGGGCCCCGTCCCTCCCTGGAGCGGATCACCCCTTCGCCGAGCGTGGCGTGCAACACGCGGGTACCCGGAGCGAGGTCCTCGTCCGTGAGCGATCGCTGATCGAGGTCGTAGTCGATCGTCGGTTCGCCGCGTCCGGTGGCGTCCGCGGACTCCGCGCCCCCGTGGTAGGGCGGAGGCCCGTGCCTCGCCGGAGCCACACGGACCGTGGAGTCGCGCCAGCCATCGTCGTGATCGAGCTCGATGACGGGCTCCCCGGGGAGCGCGCCCGGGTGGCGGCGGATGCGCGGTGGCGCGGCGCGCGGCGGTTCCCCCTGGCGGGGACCCAACCCCGGCTTGGCCTGGCGCGAGCCCAATCCGAACAGTGCGGGCGGGAGGTCTCCGAGGAAGCGGGAGGGCTGCTGCTGGCGGAAGGTCGGGCCGGACTCGCCATAAGTCATGCGGCGGCGCGCCAGGGAGAGCGTGAGGAGCCGCCTCGCGCGCGTCATCCCGACGTAGCAGAGGCGCCGCTCCTCGTCGAGCTCGGCCTGCCGTAGCTCCTCCGACTCGGGTCTGCGCCAGGGCCTCGTGTACGGCAGGACGCCCTCCTCCATGCCCGCCAGGACGACGGCGTCGAACTCGAGCCCCTTTGCCGCGTGGAGCGTCATCATCGCGACGCGCCCCTCCGGCGTGGGAGCGTCGGCGTCGCCGAGGAGCGCGATGCCTTCCAGGAAGCGCGCCAGCGGGGGTGTCACCGGCTCTTCGGGATCGCGCGGCGGCGGCGCTCCCGCCCGCGCGTCGTCGAACTCGCGCGCGGCGGCGAGGAGCTCCATCAGGTTCTCGGCGCGCTCGACGGACTCGTCCGTCCCCTCGGTCTTGAGGCGCTCGATCATGGCGCTCTTCTCGAGCACCTCCTGTACCGCGATGCCGGCGTCGAGGTCGGACACGCGCCCGTGCAGATCGGCGATGAGCTCGCGGAACGCGCCGAGCGCCTTCATCGCCCTGGGCGTGAGCTCCGGGACGAGGTCCACCTCGCGCAGCGCGTCGAAAAGAGCCAGGCCGCGGTCCCGCGCGAAGGCCTGGAGCCGGTCCATCGACTTCTCGCCGATGCCGCGCGCCGGCCGGTTCACGACGCGCAGGAGGTCGAGGTCGGAGCGCGGCGTGAGCGCGAGGCGCAGGTAGGCCGCCGCGTCCTTCACCTCGGCGCGCTCGTAGAAGCTCGTGCCCCGCACGATGACGTACGGGATGCGCCGTCCGATCAGCGCCGACTCCACCGGCCGTGACTGGGCGTTCGTGCGGTAGAGGACGGCTATCTGCTCCCAGCGCGCCCCCGACGCATGGGCGGTCTCCGCCGCCCTCGCGATGAGCTCGCCCTCCTCGTGCTCGTCCCGCGCGACGAGGAGCGAGAGCGGCGCGCCGCCCTCCTGCTCCGTCCAGAGCTCCTTCCCACGCCGGCGGTGCGCGCGGGAGATGATCGCGTGCGCGGCCGCGAGGATGGGTCGCGTGGAGCGGTAGTTCTGCTCGAGCTTCACCACCCGCGCACCTTGGTAGTCGCGGTCGAAGTCGAGGATGTTCTTCACGTCGGCGCCGCGCCAGCGGTAGATGGCCTGGTCGTCGTCGCCGACCACGCACACGTTCCGGCTCGGCCCGCAGAGGAG
>Ga0154716_1087_pt12 | contig 14778 bp, 17 predicted proteins | sample Rifle2008BG16ft_FD_105724 | JGI IMG/M metagenome (GOLD analysis project Ga0154716, IMG submission 105724) | Anaeromyxobacter sp. RBG_16_69_14
AAGCTCGCTGGAGGCGCGTGGCAACACGCGCACGAGAGGAATGTTCGCCACCGTGCCTCTGCGGAGCCACGGGACAGAACTCGGCTTACAGGGCGGCTCCGGCATTTCTGCCCTGAATTCAACTGGTTCTGAGGGCGCCTCAGCCCCCTGGATCCGGTCTTGCCTCTTCCAAACGAGTACTGCTACGTACCCGCCGCGAACCCCGGCTCTTCTACGCCGAAACACCTCAGCAGCGCGGACTGGTGAAGAGTCAGGCCACGAAGCACGACCTTGAGGGCACGGTTCGCCCCCAATATCGCAGCCAGCAGGCTGCACGCTGAGTCGTGGAACTCGCGGACCTTGGTGAAGTCCAGCGTGAGCTGGGTCAGCGGCGCAAAGGACAGAATGGTCTCGGACAGCCGCTCTGTCTCTGAAATGCCGAACCGCCTTCCGAACCTGAGCAGGAGCGAGCCGTCCTTGAACTGAGCGTGCATAAGACTCCCAAGGCGAAGCCCAGCAAGTCGGCGGCGGAAGGCCGATCCCTGGGCCCCGGGAATGATAGCGGGCTTCGAGGCAGCACCGCACCATGGAACTCCTGGGCGGCGAAGAAGTTCCCCGCCCGCGCGGGCTGCGCCTGCCTCCCCCAAGCGATGGAGACGAGACCGGGGCCGCTATCCGGAAAGGGCCCGGAAGCCGACGCTGGTAGCCAGCTGTGCCGCCGGACGGATCGGCGATCCCGCACTTCGCCCCGATCGACACCTCGCGCGCCCGGCGAAACTTGGCGAGCCTCGCCGCCCGTGCCTAGTCGTCTTCGACGCGGCCGAAGGCGCGTTGCGCCTGGAAAGCGGGATCGAGGCCGCTTGCGCGCCCCTCGACCAGCTGCCAACACTCGGCACAGAAATAGGCGGCGAGGCCGGAGCGCACGCCCTCGGGCAACGCCCCGCCGCACCGGACGCACGGACTGTCACCCGCGTACGCGCCAGGTAACGGAAGGGGACGAGGCGAGTGGCGTGTCATGGGTTCTTGGTCGCGTCTGCTTTCTTGGAGAGCGGTCGGGATGGAGAGCTTAGGGGGCCGCCGCGCACCTGTCACCGGTCGCGATGGGGCGGGAGTGACGGCATGCTTGCCCTCGATTGACGCGCCAGGGCGGCATTTGCGGCGCCTGCACTGTGTGACGCGGTGGTACGGATTCACCTTCGATGCTCCGCCGACCAGCGCCGCCAGGATTGCCCATGTGCGTCGTCCGAATCAGGGAATCGGATGATCGGACCTGAAGGCCCACGGTGGCGATCAGCACGGCAACTGCTCGAGCACACGGCATGCCAGGTCGGGCGCGCAGAAGGTCGGGTACTTGTGGGCCTGGGAACGCAGGTATTCATGACCCGGGGTGGGAGTTCTAGCCTGGCTCCGGCCACCGCGAGCACCGCAACGCGTGGCCAGCGAGCCTGGCCGGACGCCGAGCCGCATCGGCGCTTGGGCGAGCGTGAGCGCCAGCCTGGCGTCCCGCGTACGACTCGGCATTCAGCGAGTGCGTCGGAATGCCGCGCCCGTCGGGGTCAATCGCAAAACCGGCTGCGAACATCGCGCATGGGGTGTCATTGACGTGGGCCAAGTGTGGCGGTTGCAGTGTGGGATAGGGTGCCAGTTCAGTGACGAGCAGGCGAAACAGAATCCTCGTGGTCGACGATGACGCGGATATCCGGGAGGCACTGGAGCAAGTGCTGCTTTCCGCGGGTAACCGTGTCAGCACTGCCAAGAACGGCAAGGACGCTCTGGATCTGATTCAGACGAACCGGCCGGACGTGATCCTGCTCGATCTGATGATGCCGGTCATGGACGGCTTCAGGTTCAGAGAGGCCCAGAAGCGGGACCGCACGCTCGCTGACATCCCCGTGGTCGTCATCTCGGCTGTCGCGGCACAGAACGCGGCTGCGCTGGGCGACGTGGCGGCATGCCTTCCCAAGCCGTTCAGCATAGACGTGCTGCTCGACACGATCTCCATGTGCCAGCGCCAGGCGAGCCGCCGAGGCATGGTAGACCCATCTGGGCGGTAAGGTCCGCCTGAGAAAAAAGTCACGAGGGGGGTACCGGCCAGGCGAGCCGTTATTACCCTAGCAGGGCGGCAACACCCGGTCACCGGAAGGGGACACATCATGCCTCACATCGACATCGAGATCCTCGTACCGTTCGCGGCGAAGTACATGGACGGCAGGAAGCTCACGCCTGCGGAGCGCAGTGAGGTCCTGCGCATGGCGCAGGGCTTCGCGTGCAAGGACTCGGCGGCAGCCGCCAACATCTCGCCCGAGACCATCCGCGCCCGCCGAAAGAGGATCTACCGCAAGCTCAAGCTGTCGGGCTCGAACGAGCTGATCTCGACGCTGCTCGGGCTCTCCCTCAGCGTGCTCGCGAAGGGCGCGAGCGTCGAGCAACCGGCCGAGCTGCCCTCGCCGGCGGAGGACGCCCCAGCAGCTCTCGCCACGCACTAGTCCTGCTGCCTGGCAGAGGGAGACGGTCGGTCTCACCTTGCCGCCGGCTACCCTCGTCGCCAGCCAGGCGAACGAGGCCGGCGGCAGGCATTATCAAACCTCACAGTGCTAGATCCGTCTGCGAGGCTATGCGGCAGCGCCGCAGCGTTCGACTGTCTTCACTTTTGGCCTGACCGCGAAGAGCACGCAGCGAGCGCATGTCCAGCTCGTCCAGCGCTTGTTCACGGCCTCGTCGAGGCAACCGTCGTAGTGATCGCAGAAGAGATTGCGGTAGTGCTCGACGACGCGATCCGGATCGATCAGCTTCAACAGCTCGGTGGGATGGTGGTTAGCGACCATGGCGGCCTTCTCCCGTATCGACTGCATTCTCGTTTACCGTGCACTGAGCACCGCCGAAGCAGGCGCTGAAGCGCGACGACCTTCGAGACCGTGAAGGGCGGGCCGTCACGTGCTCCAGTTCCCCGTGATCTTCGCCAGCGGGATGTAGAACAACTTCTCGTACTCGTCGTCCCGCACCTTGACGCACACGGCCGTCGCGTCGACCCTGGTGATGACGCCGATGATGCGCGCTCCACTTCCCGGCGACGTGAACGCGATCCTGATGCCCTCTCTGAGGGTCAAATTGAGAGTCGAAGTCTCATTGGTCATGGGGTTCGGATCCGCATCCGATGCCGCCAGCGCCAGGAGCCGCAAGGAGGCCGACCGCAGCACAGTCCCCTCCCCGATTGGTGGATCTTCGATATTGATGCTACCAAGGGGGCACCGCAACGGTCCTTGATGGCGGTCATGCGTCGTTGCCGCACCCCAACAGAGTCCATCTGGTGCTGCATCGATGCCATCGAACCAGGACGGGCGGGCGCTCCATACCGCAAAGCCCCCTTGGTCCGAACCCTTCCCCCTCCTCTGGCGGGCTCACTGCTTGCTCGAGGCGTGCCTGGCTCGACCGGGCCGGCGCCCCGCCTAGGCACCAGGATTGCTGGGACACGAGTATACTCGGCGATCGACCACGATATCGCGAGGCGTCATGCAAGTTCCGGCTGCCGCTCACCCGGCATGGAGCGACCTCCTGACCGGGAAGACCCAGCACCAGCTTTCGTTCCTCGCGGCGCGGATGCTCGTCGTTCGCGCCCGCATGGAAGTGCTGAAGACGGGGTCTCGGCCGGAAGTCGTCCGCAAGTACGCGGCCGAGCTCGGGGAGCTGTTCTCGCAGAACGCGGACTGCCGCAGCGCGCAACAGGACCTTGCGAAGATCTTTGGCTGAGGACGCGAGAACGACCAGGCGCCCGAGTGCGCAGGACTTCCTCGAGCTCGTCGAACGTGCCAAGCGCGGGCGGCTCAAGCTGTACGTCGGGTTCGCCGCCGGCGTGGGCAAGACCTGGCGCATGCTGGAGGAGGCGCACGCGTTGAAGCGGCGGGGCGTCGACGTGGTGGGCGCCCTCATCGAAACGCACGGGCGGGCCGAGACGCGGGCCCTTATCCGCGACCTCGAGGTGGTGCCGCGCAAGGAAGTGGAGTACCGCGGGGTGGTGGTCGAGGAGATGGACCTCGCGGCGGTGCTGGCGCGCCGCCCCGCCGTGGCCATCGTGGACGAGATCCCGCACACCAACGTCCCGGGCTCGAAGAACCGCAAGCGCTACCAGGACGTCCTCGACCTGCTCGCCGCCGGGGTGAACGTCATCGGCGCGCTCAATATCCAGCACCTCGAGTCCCTCAACGACCTCATCCAGCGCAACACCCACGTGACGGTGCGCGAGACCGTGCCCGACTCGTTCCTGGAGCAGGCGGACCAGGTCGTGAACCTCGACCTCGCCGTGGAGGACCTCCTCGAGCGGCTCAAGACGGGCAAGATCTATCCCAGCGAGAAGATCCCCTGGGCGCTCACGCACTTCTTCCGCGACCAGAACCTGGCCACCCTCCGCGAGCTGTCCCTGCGCGAGGTGGCCGAGAGCCTGGACCGGTCGGCTGCCCAGGCGGCGCGCCTGGGGGAGACGCCCGGCAGCACGCGCGGGCGCGTCATGGTGGCCCTCTCGTCGAACCCGCCCCACGCGCTGGCCCTGCTCCGCCGCGGCTCGCGCATGGCGGGCAGGCTCAACACGGACTGGTTCGTGGCCTACGTCGAGACGCCGCAGGAGGCGCCGGAGCGCATCGGCTCCGAGGCACAGCGCAACCTGCTCGACAACATCGAGAAGGCGCGCGAGCTGGGCGCCGAGGTGGTCCGCCTCAAGTCCGACGATCCGGCCGCGGCGCTGCTCGACTTCGCCCGCTCGCACCGCGTGAGCGATCTCATCGTGGGCCGGACCGAGCTGCCCTGGTGGCGGCGGCTCCTGGGGAGGTCGGTGCTGCAGCGGCTGGTGGACACCAGCGCCGGGCTCGACCTGCACGTCGTCTCGTTCGAGGGGGAGGAGGCGCGGCCGTGACCCTGCGCGCGAAGCTCCTCCTGGCCCAGGCCCCGCTTGCCCTGGTGCTGGCCCTGTTCGGGGTGGTCTCGGTCACGACCATCTCCTCGCTCGGCCACAGCCCCGAGCTCATCCTCAAGGACAACTACCGGAGCGTGCTCGCCCTGGAGCGCATGCTGCGGTCCCTCGAGCGGCTAGAGGGCGAGGCCTTGGCGCTCGCCACGGGCCGGCCTGCCAGCGCTCCGGCCGGCGCGGACGACCGGCGCGCTCTCGAGGCCGAGCTGGTGGTGCAGGAGCAGAACATCACCGAGTCGGGGGAGGACGCGGCGACTCGGCTCCTGCGTCAGCGCTTCACCGAGTACCAGGCGGCCTTCGCGAGGCTCGGTGCGGCGCCGTTGCCTGAGCGGCTCGGGCTCTACTTCGAGGTGCTCGAGCCCGTCTACCAAGGGGTACAGGCGGCCGCGGGTGAGATCCTGGCGTTGAACCAGGACGCGATGGCGCGCAAGAGCGAGCGGGCGCGCCGCGCGGCGGAGCGCAACAGCTCCTTCGTGGTGGTGGTGACGATCGGAGCGCTGGCCCTCGGTCTCATCTCCTCGCTCGCGCTCACCGCGCGGCTCCTGAGACCCCTCGGCATTCTCTCGCAGACCGTGCGACGCATCGGCGAGGGCGACCTCGCGGCCCGGGCGCGGGTGGGCGGCAAGGACGAGATCTACGCTTTGGCGCAGGAGTTCAACACCATGGCCGACCGGCTCGGCCAGTACCGGACGAGCTCGCTGGGCGAGCTGTTGCAGGCGCAGCAGGCGTCGCAGGCCGCCATCGACAGCCTGCCCGATCCGGTGCTGGTGCTCGATCCGGCGGGCGGCGTCATCAACCTGAATGGGGCTGCGGAGGCCATGCTGCGCATCGGCGCGGGCGGTGCCGTGCCCCCGATGTCGGCACTCGAACCTGGCCTGCGCGCGGTGGTGGAGCGGGTGCGCCAGCACGTCCTCTCGGGGAAGGGCGCCTACGCACCACGCGGGTTCGAGGAGGCCGTCCGCGTCGCGTCGCCCGAAGGCGATCGCCATCTGCTCCCACGTGCCACCCCGGTCTACTCCGAGCAGGGCAGCATCGTGGGGGCGACCATCGTGCTGCAGGACGTCACGCGGCTCATGCGCTTCGACGAGCTCAAGAACGACCTCGTCGCCACCGTCGCGCACGAGTTCCGGACTCCGCTCACATCGCTCAGGATGGCGATCCACTTGTGCGCCGAGGAGGTGGTGGGCCCCCTCACCGAGAAGCAGGCCGACCTCATGGCGGCCTCGCGACAGGACTGCGAGCGGTTGCAGGGGATCGTGGACGACCTGCTCGACCTCTCGCGCATCCAGTCCGGCCGGATGGCGCTCCGGGTGGAGCGGCTCGACGTGGGCGCGCTCCTGGAGGGGGCGGCTGGCGGGCTGCGCGCTGGGGCCGAGGCGGAAGGCATCGAGCTCGCCGTCACCCCCGAGGAGACGCCGGACGTCCACGCCGACCCCGAACGCATCCAGCTCGTGCTCACGAACCTGCTCGCCAACGCCATGCGCCACACTGCGCCGGGCGGACGGGTCGAGGCGCGGGTGATGCCCGCAGGAGGCGCAGTCCGCTTCGAGGTGCGCGACACGGGAGAGGGGATCGCGCGCGAGCACCACGACCGCATCTTCGACAAGTTCTACCGCGTGCCGGGCGCGCGCTCGGGCGGAGTGGGGCTGGGCCTCTACATCGCGCGCGAGATCGTGCAGGCGCACGGTGGCGCGATGGGTGTGGAGAGCGAGCCGGGGAAAGGGAGCACCTTCTGGTTCACGCTGCCGGTCGACCAGGAGCAGCCTGCGGCGGCATGAGCGAACTCGCTCACCGCCCCCACTTCTTGCGCTTGCGCCAGAGCGTGGAGGCGTCGATGCCGAGGATGCGCGCTGCGTCCTCGAGGGTGGCGGCGCGGGCGAGGACGCGCAGGACGTGCTCGCGCTCGATTTCCTCGGCGGTGAAGTCGCCGCCCAGGACGATCGTGGTGGGATGCGCGGCGATGCGCTCGGGGAAGCTCTCCGGCTCGAGCACCTGGCCTGGCGCAAGGATGAGCGCGCGCTCGATGGCGTTGCGCAGCTCGCGCACGTTGCCGGGCCACCGATAGGCGAGGAGTACCCGCTCGGCCTCTGCGGACAGCTCCGGCGGCTGGCGGCGCCCCTGGCGCGCGAAGAAGGCGACGAAGCGGCGCGCCAACGGCAGGACGTCCTCGGCGCGATCGCGCAGGGGTGGCGCGGTGACCTCCACCACGTTGAGGCGGTAGAGGAGGTCCTCGCGGAACTGGCCTACCTTCACTTCTAGTTCGAGGTCGCGGTTCGTCGCCGCCACGATGCGCACGTCGGCGGTGCGCGTGCGCGTCTCGCCCACGCGCTCGAACCGCTTCTCCTGGAGGAACCGGAGCAGCTTCGCCTGCAGGCCAGGCGAGATCTCTCCGATCTCGTCCAGGAAGACCGTCCCGCCCTCGGCCGCCTCGACGCGGCCCTCCTGGTCCTTCACCGCGCCTGTGAACGCGCCCCGCGCGTGGCCGAAGAGCTCGCTCGCGAGGAGTTCCTCCGAGAGCGTCGGGCAGTTGACGAGCACGAACGGGCGGTCGCGGCGGGGGCTGTGGGAGTGGATCAGGCGCGCCAGGACGCCCTTCCCGGTGCCGTTTTCCCCGCGCAGGAGCACCGCGACGTCGTGCCCGGCGGCTCGTTCGATAACCTCCAGGACCGACTGCATGCGCGGGGAGGCGGTCTCGACGTTCGCCTCCGGGGCGGCCTCCTCGAGGCGCGTCTCGAGATCGGACACCCGCCGCTCCAGGGCGCGACGCCCGATCGCCCGGCTGACGAGGTGCCGGATCTGCGCGGGCGTGAAGGGCTTGGGCAGGTAGTCCTTCGCCCCGCGGCGCATCGCCTCCACGGCGGTGTCCACCGTGGCGTAGGCGGTGATGACGACGACCTCCAGTCCGGGCCGCTCGGCGAGCAGGCGGGGGAGCAGGTCGAGACCGCTGTCATGGCCGAGCCGGAGGTCGCAGAAGGCGAGGTCGAAGGGCTCGAGGCGGAGGGCCTCGAGCGCGGCCTGTGGGTTCGCGGCCTGCTCCACCTTGCAGCCGAGCCCCTCGATGCAGAGCGCGAGCGTGGTCCGGATGTTCTTCTCGTCGTCGATGACCAGCACGCGCAGGGGCGTGGCCGAGGTGAGGTCTTCGGGCATCGAGGGGCCTTGCGTCGTCGGCTGCATGGGCATCCTGCAACATGCACGGATGCGGGGGCCAGGCCCATCGCGAGTTGCAGGAGGTGCCCTGCCGGGACCTTCTCGACGCTCCAGACCGGGTGTCGCGCCCCGCGAAGCGCGCGGCTACCATGCGCGCCGGAATGGACGGAATCATGTGGAGCCTCGAGGCGCGGAGCGCGCTGGCGCGCGCGGTGGCGGGCACGTTCTACCTCGCCGCGGTCGCGCTGCTCGTCCTCGTCCAGGAGCTCGGGCTGTGGCTGCGGCGCGAGGAGAACCGGGCCTGGTGGGCCGGCAACGGGCGCGATCTCCTCAACGCGGGGGGACTCACTGCCGTGGCGGCTTCGCTGCGCGCCTACGGTTTCCCCCTCGCAGCGGCGTTGATCGTGAGCGCGACGCTCACCCTCGCGCTCATCGGCACGTCCATCTTCATGGAGACGCGGATGCGCGTGGCACGCCCGCGCGCCTGGGCGCTGACCGTGGGGCTCGCATTCGCCGCGCCCGTGCTGCTCTTTCCTGCGGACGTCCTGGGCGCCTTCGCGCGCGCCGCGGGGACGCTCTTCCCGTTCAGGGGCTGAGTGTGATCCACCTGCAGGTGTTTCGAGGTGATCGGCGTGGGCGCCAAAGAAAGAGGCCGCCCTGAGGCGGCCTCGAGAGGGGAGGGGATCCCGCGCTGCGGCGGGAAAACGACCCTCGGGTTGTGTGCGGTGCAGCGGGCTACATGCCCATGCCGCCCATTCCGCCCATCCCGCCACCCATCCCGCCGCCCATGCCAGGTCCGCCGCCCGTGTCCTCCTTGGGCTTCTCGGCGATGAGCGCCATGGTGGTCAGCATCAGCGAGGCGACCGACGCGGCGTTCTGGAGCGCCGTGCGGGAGACCTTGGTCGGGTCGATGACGCCGGCCTTCACGAGGTCCTCGTAGTCACCCGTCTGCGCGTTGAAGCCGTAGTTGGTCTCCTTCGACTCCTTCACCTTGTTCACGATGATCGAGCCCTCCCAGCCGCCGTTCTCGACGATCTGGCGGATGGGCTCCTCGAGCGCGCGGCGCACGAGGTCCACGCCGATCTTCTCGTCCGGGTTCACCTGCAGCTTGTCGAGGTTCTTCAGGCAGCGCAGGTAGGCAATGCCGCCACCAGGGACGATGCCCTCCTCGACGGCCGCGCGGGTCGCGTGGAGCGCGTCCTCGACGCGGGCCTTCTTCTCCTTCATCTCCGTCTCGGTGGCCGCGCCGACGTTGATGACCGCCACGCCGCCCACGATCTTCGCGAGTCGCTCCTGGAGCTTCTCCTTGTCGTAGTCGCTGGTGGTCTCCTCGATCTGGGCGCGGATCGTCTTCACGCGCGCCTCGATGTCGGCCTTCTTGCCGGCGCCGTCCACGATGGTGGTGTTGTCCTTATCCACCGTGATGCGCTTCCCGCGGCCGAGGTCCTTCAGCGTCACCTGCTCGAGCTTGAGGCCGAGCTCCTCGGCGATGAGCTTACCGCCGGTGAGGATGGCGATGTCCTCGAGCATGGCCTTGCGGCGGTCGCCGAAGCCGGGCGCCTTGACCGCGCAGACGTGCAGCGTGCCGCGCAGCTTGTTGACGACGAGAGTCGCCAGCGCCTCACCCTCGACCTCCTCGGCCACGATGAGCAGCGGCTTGCCTCCGCGCGCTACCTGCTCGAGCAGCGGGAGCAGATCCTTCATGTTCGAGATCTTCTTCTCGTGGATGAGGATGTAGGCGTCCTCGAGGACGGCCTCCATCCGCTCCGGATCCGTGACCATGTAGGGCGAGAGATAGCCGCGGTCGAACTGCATGCCCTCGACCACCTCGAGCGTGGTCTCGAGGCCCTTCGCCTCCTCGACGGTGATGACGCCTTCCTTGCCGACCTTGTCCATCGCCTCGGCGATGATGTTGCCGATGGTGGTGTCGCCGTTGGCGGAGATGATGCCGACCTGGGCGATCTCCTTGTGATCCTTGGTCGGCTTGGAGAGGGTCTTCAGGTGGGCGACGACGGACTCGACGGCCTTGTCGATGCCGCGCTTGAGCTCCATCGGGTTGTGGCCGGCCGCGACGAGCTTGGAACCGTCCCGGTAGAGCGCCTGGGCGAGCACGGTCGCGGTGGTGGTGCCGTCGCCGGCGACGTCGGAGGTCTTGGAAGCGACCTCCTTCACCATCTGCGCGCCCATGTTCTCGAACTTGTTCTCGAGCTCGATCTCCTTCGCCACCGTCACGCCGTCCTTGGTGATGGTCGGCGAACCGAACGTCTTCTCGATGACGACGTTGCGCCCCTTCGGACCGAGCGTGACCTTGACCGCGTCGGCGAGGGTGTTCACGCCCTTGAGGATGGCCTCGCGAGCGCGCTGGTCGAACATGATTTCCTTAGCAGCCATGTATTCTCCTCGGAATCTGGCGCACGGCGAGGGACGAACCCCGCCCTGCGTTTCTGGTGATCGCACGGCGCGGAACGAGCCCGCACCCTACGTCAGTGGTGATCGCACGGAAGCGACGAGCCGGCCCTACTTCTCCTCGATGACGCCGAGGATGTCCTCCTCGCGCATGATGAGGTGCTCCTCGCCCTCGATCTTGATCTCGGTGCCAGCGTACTTGGAGAAGAGGACGCGATCGCCGGCCTTGATGTCGAGCGGGCGGACCTTGCCGTCCTCGAGCACCTTGCCGTTGCCGACGGCGAGCACCTTTCCCTCGATCGGCTTCTCCTTCGCCGTGTCGGGGATGATGATGCCACCCTTGGTCTTCTCCTCCTCCGCGATCCGCTTGACGATGAGGCGGTCCTGCAGCGGACGGATCTTCATATGGTCCTCCTTGCTACTGCGGTTACCCGCGGTCGGGCTCACGGCCCTTGGGAAGGGGAAAGGTCGTTAGCAGTCCCGTTGGGTGACTGCCAGCCGACCCGGCGTAGCTTAACCACGGACGAGTGGCTGTCAAGGGAAGCAGCCAACCCGTTAGGGTCTGTCAGGACTGAGGATTCCGGCTGTCGTTTAGCAGTTGATGGCGGCTGGCGCTTGCCAGCTTCGACTGCCAATAATGTCTATTTATTTCGTGGGGTTGCCTGCGATCGATGGCGGGTGTTACCTTGAATATAAGGGGCAGCCTGGTCCCCAATAGGGGGCGGCCAGGCGACCAGGGCCCCGCAACCCCGCCATCGCGGGAGGCGAGTACGGTGAGCGACAGGATCGTCGTCGGGAAGAGCGCGCAGGAATTCTTTCGGGAGCTCGTGTCCGACGCGCTCTCTCACAGGCGCCTTCAGATACAGGAGGCGACCGAGTTCTACCTCGTGAACTTGCTCGCCCAGCATCTCCAGGAGGAGCGACTCCTCGCCCGGGTGGAGGGCGGAGAGGCTCAGGCAGAGCCGCTCGCCCTCATCCTCAAGCGCGCTCTCGAGGGCGACCGCGAGGCGCGCTGGCGCAACCTCAAGCGGCTCGGTGACACCTCCCTCTTCGTGTCGGGCTTCTTCGGCGATTCGCTCGCCCGGTCCCTGGTGGACATCGACTACTACATCGCCATGGGCGAGCGCGCCTATGACGCCCTCTCCGAGGAGCCGCGCGGCCCCTCGGGCGCGCAGGAGCTGTTCGCCGAGCTGGCGGAGCGGTTTCCCCAGTTCGTGGACCTCTTCGCCGAGATCGCCGAGCTCGCGGACCTCGGGTCAAACCGTGGCCTGCTGCGACTCTACGAGCGCTTCCTGCTCACCGGCTCGGAGCGCGTCGCCCAGAGGCTGCGCGAGCGCGGCGTGGCGCTCTTCGGCGGCCCGGGCCGGCCGCGCTCCGGCCCGTTCAAGCAGTGACGATCTCCTTCTTCCAGGAGGAGATCGAGGCCATCTACGGCGTGCGAGCGCCGCGGGTGATCGACTTCCTCGTCGATCGGGAGGGGGCGCGCAACGCGGCCGGTGAGCCGCTGGCGCCGGAGGCGCTCCTCGTGCGGGAGTCCGAGGGCGAGCTCGAGCTGGGGCTATTCCTCGACGACGACGTCGTGAGCGCCGCGGATTCCGCCGACCCGCACGATCCGCGTCCGCTCCTCACCGCGCCTTCCTCTTTGCCCCACCTCGCCTGCGCGGCGGAAGGCGTCTCACACTTCGTCTACCTCGCCACGCGCGCCGCGGCCGGCAGGCCGGTCTCGCTCCTCGAACTGGAGGTGCAGGCGGAGGTGGACAAGTTTGCGCTGCTCGTCCTCCACCTGTGGCGCCGCGGCCTCCGCCGCCTCTCGCCGGCGCTGCGCCGCCGGCTCTTCGAACGCGTCCGGTATCACTCCCACCTCGACGGCGCGGAGCTCGAGCGCTACCGCGTCGCCAACCACCTCGGGGGTGGGTACGCGGGCTGGCTGGAGAGCCGCTACGTGGAAGGCGCCGACGTGGAGGGCCTGCTGCGCGAGCTGCGCCAGAGCTACCGGCTCGGCGGCGGTGAGAAGCTCGGGTACCTGGGAGCGCGCACGCGTCACTGACTCGCCTAGGCAGCGTCGTTCGTGCTCGCCCGACGGTTCCGAGGCGAGTCAGTGCGATCCCCGGGCTCGCTGCGCTTCGCCCTCAGTTTGGGGGGAGCGACCGCCGCTCCCCCCAAACCCCCCACCGGCAAGTTCTCGCTCGGCAGTGGGGATCGGGCAGGTCAAGTGCCTCGCGGGACGCCGGTACGACCCGGGCGTCTGCCACCTGAACGCCCTGTACCTGCGGACCGTCCCGTGCCACGCCATCGAGATGACCGCGGCGTATCTCCACGCCTCCGTTCCGGCAGGCGGGGTTGCGAGTGCGCCGGCACTTCGATATCCTCATCCATATGAAGTCCATATCGTTATCGGTATCGGAGCAGGACTACGATGCATTCCGCAAGGCTGCGCAGTCCCAGGAGAGGCCCATCGCTTCGCTCATCCGTGAAGCGATGGCCGCCTACCGGGCTGAGAGGCTCGAAGGGCGCGGCAGGCTCGAGGAGATCGTGGTGCTCACCGGCCACGCGCCACTCGCGCCCCTCCCGTCCCGCGAGGAGCTGTACGACGAGGCATTCGACGCCCCCGACGACGAGGAGCGTCGGTGAAGCGCGCCCTGGACACCAACGTCCTCGTCTACGCCCACCTGCCCGGCTTCGCGGAGCACGAGCGCGTCCGCGCATTCCTCCAGACCGAGCTGCGCAAGACGGACGTGACGTTCTGTGTGACCCCCATGGTGCTGCACGAGTTCGTGCACGTCATCACCGATCCTCGCCGCTTCGTCTCGCCGGTGACCATGAGCGAGGCGGTGACGGTCGCGCGCTCGTACCTCGGCCGGGAGAACGTGGAGTGCCTGCCGGTGAATGAGGACGTGATCCGCGAGGCCCTCGCCCTGCTCGACCGGCACTCGCTCGGGCGCAAGCGCATCGCCGATACGCTGCTCGCGGCGACCCTCTTGCAGAACGGTGTCGCCGAGCTCGTCACCTGCAACCCGCAGGACTTCCGTCTCTTCGAGGGCCTGTCCGTCACCGACCCCACCGCGCGGCCGCCGTCGGAGCCAAAGCAGGGCTAGCCGTTGCTGACATCCATGTAGACGCGCCAGTGCACCCAGGACTACCTGATTCCCGGCGCGGCCTCCGCCTTCAGCGGGGGCTTCTCCTGAAGCTCGTCCGCCGACTTCGGGAGCGAGGCCAGGGCAGCAGGGTCGATCTCCACGATGCGTGGAGAGGAGAGGGCGCGGGCGAAGGTCTTGCCTCCCCGATCGGCCGAGACGAGCAGGCGATCCAGCTCCTTTCCGCCTTGATCGAGCAGCGCGACCTGGTAGGCAGGGTGGTCGAGGCCGTGCTCGGCGAGCGTCCGGCCGCTCTCGTCGGCGAAGGCCTTGGCCTTGAGCGAGGAGAGCGTCCAGAGCAGGCTCGCCAGGCGGCGGCCCCCCTCCTCCTGCTTGGCGTCGACCTTGCCTTCGAAGGACGAGCTGCCCACGGTGAATTTCGCCGCGGCGACCTTCTCGCGGTCGAAGTGCATCACGGTCTTGTCGCGGAGCGCGAAGAGATCGACGTCCAGGTCCTTGGCTGCGCCGTCGGGCAGGACCGCCACCTCGCGGGCGCCCTCGATCTTCGCGTACAGGCTCGAGGTCCCGGTCTGATCCCGGGGCGGCGACGCAGGTGATGACGGTGGCCGCGACGGAGGTCGCGGGGCCTCGCCGAGAAGGAGCGTGCGGGGCGCGCCGCTCGCAGCCACGAGCCTCACCTTCCATCGCGGCTTCTCGAGGCCATGGGCGCGGTCGCCCTGAGGCGAGCCCAGGAATGCCGTGGCGCGTAATCCACGGATGGCGCCGAGCACGCGCGCTGCGGTGGCGTCGTCGGCGCGCTCCTTGGCGGGCGCGTCGAGCCGCCAGGTCTTCCCGTCGCGGACTAGGGCGTAGGAGAGCCTGGGCGCCGTCACCTCCACCCGCCGCAGCTCCTCGTCGTCGAAGGGCAACAGTCGCTTCTCGCGCAGGTCGAAGGTGGTGCGCTCGAGGGACCACTTCGCATCGCCGGTGACCAGCTCCACGGCGCCGCTGGTCGTGCGCACGAAGACGCTGCCGTCGAAGGAGCTCTCGTCCCCGAGCGCCAGCGTCTCCACCTTCCCGTCGTCGAGCGTGAGGACCACCCTGGCGCGCGGCTGCGACAGGCCGTAGTGCGTGAGCGAGGCCGCGTCGGGAGCGGGGGCGATGGCCGCCTTGCGGCGCAGCTCGGCCACCTTGTCCACGAGCGCGTCGGCGGCG
>Ga0154716_1112_pt1 | contig 14770 bp, 16 predicted proteins | sample Rifle2008BG16ft_FD_105724 | JGI IMG/M metagenome (GOLD analysis project Ga0154716, IMG submission 105724) | Anaeromyxobacter sp. RBG_16_69_14
GTCCTCGCCGTCCGTGTTCTGCAAGCGTGGCAGGGGGCGCGCCTCCGCGGCGTCCACCGTCTCCTGCCAGATGCGGAGGAGATCCCCACCGGCGGTCGCCGCGTGGAGCCTCTCCGCGGAGACGAGCTTCGTGCGCGCTCCGAGCGCCTTGCGGGCCTGCGCGAGCGCGGCGGCTCCGTCCCGTGGAGCGAGCATCTTCGGATGGCAGCCGGCGAGAATGGCGCGGCCCCCGAGGTCCAGCACCCGGCCCAGGATGACCGCGCGCGGAAGGAGCGTCCGGGAGGCGGTCTTCTCCGCGACCACCCGCTCGCCTCCTGCGAGCAGATCGCGGAGCGTGATGGACTCCCCGGGCTTCGCCGACACCACTTCCTGATAGCTGAACCAGGCTCCGCGCTGTGCCTCCGCGTACCGTTTTCCTACCTCGTCGAGCCCGCCGCCGCGCTCCTCCACGTACAGGTCGAGCGCGGTGCGACCGTCGGGGCCCCCGTAGTGAGCGACGTGCCAGCCCGACAGGTAGCCGCCAACCTCCGGATCGAGGCCGAGGCCGGCAAGCGTCCCTTCGGGATCGAAGGCACGTCCCCACCGCTGGCGCGCAAGCGCGAGAGCGTCGGCGGTGATGCGCTCGTCGAGCCCGTGAATGGGGTCCCGCTCCGCGCGCCGCCTGGCGTCAGCCCGAGCCTCCTCGGCCCCGGGTCCCGTCCCGCGTGCCCTCCGTGCCTGCTCCTCGTCCAACTCGAGGTGGCACTTCTTGTACTTCTTGCCGCTTCCGCAGGGGCAAGGTGCATTGCGCGGCGTCCTCGAGCGGTTCGTCGCCACGGGATCCGCCACCAGCATGGGCTCGTGGTCGTCGTCGTCCATCTCGGGGATCGTCAAGCGTACGGTGACCATCCGCCCGTCCACCTCGATGGACGACTCGGCGTCATCGAGGTCCTGCTCGGTCGAGAGGTTCGCGGCCGCCTCGAGAGCCGCCGCTAGGACATGTAGTTCGTCGCTCGTGGGCGAACTGGCAGCTCCCTTCCGGATCCGCAGCGGCACGGGGAGCCGGGGGAGGCCAAAGGCATCCTCGATCGCTGCCGCGGCCCAAGCCGGCTCTTTGTCGAAGGTCACGGCGGTAGCGGCCATCTTCTGGGCCAGGCGACGGTCCCCCAGGGAGGACGCTGCCTTTATGCGGTCCACGGAGCCCACCCCGTCGTAGAGGGCTACGCCGTACTCCTCACCGCCCGCGCCCATCACCACCGCCTCCAGATGGCGCGTTCGTCCGTCCATGGCGAGGGCGGCGGGCAGCCCGATGTCGGAATCGACAACTTCCCAGGGACGAGCCTTCCAGAAGGTCGCGCAGGCCTGGAGGAAGCGAAGAAGGACGCCGAGCCTGGGGCGGCCGGAGACCTTTCCCAGTCCGAGGCCGTAGGCCAGCACAGCCCGGGGGACGAGTGTATGGGCCGGGAGCTCGGCTGAGACGATCCCGAGCGCCCTGGCGGCTTCAGCAAGGGCCGGCTCGCAGCGCCACTCCTTGCCGGCGAGCCGCGAGGCGATCTTCGTTAGGCCTGTAGTATCGTCGTGAGCGGCCTCGGGCGCGACGAGTTCTCCGTCGTCGTCGGCCCCTGCGTAGGTGAAGGCATCGCCGTCCGCAACGCCGATGGGCCCCAGGCGGAAGACATGGATCATGGCCGCACTTTGTAGCAGGCAGCCACATGCGCCGCGACGGCTGAAGTCATCCGGCTCTGGTCCCTCTCGTTCGCTGGAGGCGACATGCTCCAGCTCCTGAGGCTGGGGCGTTGCCTGGAAGTCGGGCGCGAGCGGGAAGGCGCAGGCCAGCACGTTCACGGACGCGGCCCGCTTCGGCGCCGTGAAGGGCACGGGCGCCACCGCGGCGGTGGACGCGTGCGGCTCGGCTCCCGTCGTGAGCGTATGGTGGCGGGGCACGAGGCCCCGCCGCCCCGCCCTGCGGGATCAGCTCAATCGCGGCACCTCAGACCTAAGGCGAGAAACCCGACGTCGAGCGGCGGTGAGCCTCGCTCGATTCGTCGTGGATGAGGCCCTCGACCTTCGGGAGCATGAGCGGACCTGTGACGACGCTCATGTTGTGGGCCTGCTGGGCGTGCCGGGCCACCTGAGCGAGGATCTCCTGTTTCGAGTTGCCAGTCGCCACGAAGTCGCAGCTCACTCCGGCGTCACGACAGTGAAAGTCCTTCATCTGCACACTCTCCTTTCGATGGCGAGACGTAACACTCGTCGGCGTTGGAGCCATGGCCATTCGGGGATGCACGAAGCGGGAAGCCCATGGATCGAGCGGCAACGGAGCGGAAGAGCGAGAGTCCGCGTTAGGGGTCGGAGGGCGCGGTCTCAGCCACGCGCTACATCCCTCCGCCCACATCTCAGGGCGTCGCGTGAACCTCGCGGCGGTCGTCGCGTTCGACGCCCACCGGCCGGATGCGATCTCACGGTGTTGCCGGCGCGTCAACGTACCGAACGGGCTTCCATGACAGTCATGGCCCAGTGAACTCCCAGTCGCAGCTCTTCGCCACGAGGTCCGCAAAGGCCTTCACCTTCGCCGAGAGCAGCCGGTTTGTCGGGTAGACGAGGTGGATGGGCGAGGGTGGCGGTTCGAAGGCGGGCAGCACCACCCGGAGACGCCCTGACCGCGCTGCCGGGGCCACCTGATACGCCAGGACCATCGTCAGTCCGCCGCCAGACTCGGCATGGCCGATGGCGGCGTCGGCGCTGTTGGTGACGAAGCGAGGCACGAGCGGCACGCGGATCTCCGCTCCGCTCCGCGTGAAGCGCCATTCGGCCGCCGGCGTCAACGCGCTGAACTGGATGATGTCATGACGCGAGAGGTCCTCCGGGCGCCGCGGGGTGCCCCGCCCTTCGAGGTAGCCCGGTGCGCCCACCACGACGCGTCGCGTGTGACCCGCCAGCCGTGCCACCAGGCTCGAGTCGGCCAGGTGGCCAATCCGCACGGCCAGGTCGACCCCCTCCTCCACCAGGTTGACGGTCCGGTCCGCCAGCAGGAGTTCCCCCACGATGGCAGGGTATCGCGCCAGGTAGGCCGACATGAGGGGCGCCACGTGGAGGCGCCCGAAGACGTTGGGCGCTGCGACGACGAAACGGCCCGTCGGCTCGCTCCGTTCGGCCTGGGCCATGGCCTCGGCCTCCGACACGTCCGAGAGGATGCGCCGTGCCCGCTCGAGGTAGCGGGCACCGGCGTCCGTGAGCGCCACTGTCCTGGTGGTCCGCTGCAGGAGGCGCGTCCCGAGCCGAACCTCGAGCGCAGCCACGAGGCGGGTCACGGCCGGCCGAGAGAGGCCGAGCCGGCGTGCGGCGGGGGCGAAGCCACGCAGGTCGGCAACGGAGACGAAGACGGCCATCGCCTGGAGTGAGTCCATCCTCTATTTCATTAATTGAAATAGTGAAGTGTCAAGAGCGCATGTTGTTGCAGGGCACCCTGGATCCCTAGATTCCCCCCGAGCATGTCGGGAACCGGCAGTACATCAGCCTCGGCAACCTCGCCGAGAACCCCCGGGTGCATCTGTTCCTCATCGACTACGCCCACCGTCAGCGCGTGAAGATCTGGGGCGAGGCGCGGGTCGTGGAGGGCGATCGGTCCCTGCTGGCTCGGCTGACCCCGGAGGGCTACAAGGCCCGGCCGGAGCGGGCCATCGTCATCCGCGTCACGGCCTGGGATGCCAACTGCCCGCAGCACATCCCGCAGCGACTCGAGGCCGACGATGTGCGGGATGCCTTGGCCGAGCGCGACGCGCGGATCGCAGCGCTGGAGGCGGAAGTGAAACAGATCCGATCCGCCGCTGTGAGCTGATGTCCTGCGCCTTGCGGCGCCTCAAGCGGAGGGGAGAACTCTCCCCCCGCGCCCCCCATCTCGAGCGTCAGTTCATGTGGCATGCGCTATCAGACCCTCGGGCAGTTTCGGGAGTGTTGCTGTTTCCTGGCCTCTTCGGGTCATGCTCAATGTCGTTCCTCAGGACGCCACGGCGTCAGGCGGGGCAACCACATGGGAACGTTGCGGCGATACTCGTCATAGGCATCGCCCAACTCGGCGCTCAGGTTCTTCTCCTCGTGGATCGTCCCGCCGAGGAGGAACAACGTCGACAGTACGGCGAATTCGAGCCTTCCATGATTCATCACCGGCGCCACCCAGTTGGCCAGCAACAGACAAAGGTACATCGGATGGCGGCAGTACGCGTAGAGGCCCTTCGTCGAAAACACGGACGGCCTTGCCGGTTTGCCCTTGATGCTTCGCACGATATCGCGTACGCCGAGGAAGTCGAGGTAATCGATCGTCGTCGTCGTGTAGACGAGCCCCGCTATGCACAGGACGAAGATCGCCGACACGATCCAATTGGCCAGTCCATCAAGCCTCCAGAGCCCGCCTGAGACGGGCCGCCAGAGGACCAGGAGGACCATCAGCGTGAATCCCGAGACAACGGAGAACACGCTGCGCACGTAGGGCTCACCGACGATAGCCGCCAGGCGATCCTTGGCGAACCGCCGCGTGAGGAGACTGTGAAGCCCTGCGAAGCCGGTGAAGATCATTGCATTGAACGCGAGCGCACCGATGCCTCCCTCGCCCTCTGTCGGCCGGTAGAGCAAGTAGAGCATCCAGAAGAGGGGAATGTCGGCCACGAGCCTCACGGCCGCCACGAACGCGATCTTCAGTGCGTTGTTCATGGACATGTATTCTCCGTTGGCATCCGGATTCACGCCGTTCGCGCCACCGACCGCCGCTGCCTGGAACGGCGATGCTGCACCGCTCCGCTCGGTACAGGTGCCACGCGGCCACGGACTTCCTGCCAACCGCAAATCGGCGCGCTCGTCAGGATCGTGCCTTCGGTCGGCTGCTCATTTCTGTTCCGCTCTCTCCCTGCTCCTCTTTCTCGCCTCGGCCAGCTGAGCCCTTACCCGGCCTCCGCTCACCGCCATGACTATCGCCAAGACGGCGCCGATCTCGTCATCTGTGATCCCTTCCTTCTCTTGCTGGCCGAAGTAGAACTCCACGCAAGGTTGGCACGCCACGGCCATGGCGGCTGCCATATGGATCAAGTACGTGGTCTTCGGGTCCAGGACGTCGTTGTGGCGGGCCGAATCGTAGAAGGCCCCGAACGCCTCCAGCGGCTTCTTCGGTAGCATGACCAAACCTCCATGTTGTCCAGTTGCATTCGACGGCAACGTCTGACTGCGCTCGTGCACACTCACCGACATCCGTAAAGCAAGCATGACTAAATGGTCAAGGACGATTTACTAAACGCGCGCCGATCGGGTAGAGAGTAGGGATGCCCACGGTTCGAGACTGGGAGGCCCTCGATCGCATCAAGCGCGCCAGCGTGGGGCAGCTGCTGATCAAGGGAGCGCGCCTGATGCAAGAGCGGTTCCTGGCGCGCATCAACAGGCAGGGGCCCAAGGTCACCCTGCGCCGCGCCCACACCAGCCTGCTCCCGCATATCGACCAGCACGGCACCCGGCTGACCGAACTGGCCCGGCGGCTGGGGATCACCAAGCAGGCCGCCGGCCAGCTGGTGAGCGACCTCGAGTCGATGGCGCTCCTGGAGCGGGTCGATGATCCCCGGGACGGGCGGGCCAAGCTGGTGCGCTTCACCAAGCGCGGGCTCGAGTCGATCCACGACGGCCTCTCGGTGCTGCGGCAGATCGAGTCCGAGCTGGAGGCGGTGCTGGGCAAGACGAAGATGCGCCAGCTGCACGAGGCGCTGCTGGTGGTGGTGGACGAGCTGTCCAGGCCGGAGCCCTAAGACCCGGTCACCGCAGATCGGGTTTGAGGGAGCGGTCGTGCAAACACAAAGGTCTGCCGCCCTAGTCAGCGCGGACTTCGATCCGGGGAGCGCCAGGACGATGCCACCCCGTCGGCGGATCCTGCAGTTCGTCGGCGCCATCGACCGTTCGTCGCAGCGCCCGCCACCCCCGAGCCGGGCGGGCTACGGTCGCGCGCAGGAGGAGGCCGATGGCGAGCCACGCGACGAGCGGCGCAGCGCGAGAACGAGGCGAGGCGGGGAGCGCCGCGGCGGCGGTGGCCGCGCCGATCCTCTTGCTGGAGGGCGTCGCGAAGAGCTACCGGACGGGCCAGGTGACCGTCCCGGCCCTGCGCGGCGTGAGCCTCGACGTCGGCCTGGGCGAGTTCGTCGCGCTCACCGGGCCGTCGGGGAGCGGCAAGAGCACGCTCCTCCACATCTGCGGCCTCATCGACGCGCCTGACGCCGGGCGATATGAGCTCCTGGGGCGCGACACGGGCCGCCTCTCGCCGCGCGAGCTGGCCGTGGTGAGGCGCGAGAAGCTCGGCTTCATCTTCCAGGGCTTCAACCTCGTGCCGGTGCTGACGGCCCTCGAGAACGTCGAGGTGCCGCTCCTCCTCGCCGGCGCCCCGCGCGCCGAACGCGCCGCGCGTGCCCGGGCGGCCATCGAGGCCGTCGGCCTGCGAGGCCTGGAGCGGCGGCGGCCCGACGAGCTCTCCGGAGGCCAGCGCCAGCGCGTCGCCATCGCGCGCGCTCTCGTGGGGCAGCCGAAGCTCGTCCTCGCCGACGAGCCGACCGCCAACCTGGACGGCGCGACCGCGGCCCAGGTGATCGACCTCATGCGCGAGCTGGGGCGTACACGAGACGTGACGTTCATCGTCGCCACGCACGACGGCCGTATGGCGGCGCACTGCGACCGGGTGGTCGCGCTGAAGGACGGGACGCTGGCATGAAATGGCTCTGGTTCGCGGTGAAGAACGTCCGGCGCAACCGCCGCCGCTCGGCCACGACCGTCCTCATCGCGGTGGTCGGCACCGCCTCGCTGCTCGTGGGCGGGGGGTTCGTCGAGTACATCTACGCGCTGCTCCGCCGGATCGCCGCGACCGACAGCGGGCACGTCATCCTCGCGCACCGCGACCACTTCGCCATGGCCGAGGACGTCCCCATGCAGCACGGGCTCGACGACGCCCCCTCGGCGAAGGCCCGGCTCGAGGCCGACCCCCGCGTGAGCGCCGCCCTGCCGCGGCTCCAGTTCTCCGGCCTCATCAGCAACGGCGACAAGTCGGCCGTCTTCATCGGGACCGGCATCGACGCGGCGGGCGAGTTCCGGGTGCGGGGCTCGTTCCTCTGGAAGGTGACGGCCGGGAGCGCGCTCGCGGCCCGCTTGCCCGAGGATGACCTCCCCGAGATCATGCTGGGGAACGACCTCGCGCGCCAGCTCAGGGCGGCGCCGGGGAGCACGCTGACCCTTCTCGCCACCACCACCGAGGGGAACCTCAACGCCCAGGACGTCCGCGTGAAGGGTATCTACACGGTCGGTGTCCCCGATCTGGACCGGCGAGCCGTCCTCGTCCACATCGCGACCGCGCAGAAGCTGCTCCTCACCGATCGCGTCAGCACGATCTCGGTCTACCTGCGCCGGATCGAGGACAGCGACGCCATGCGCGCGGCGATGGGCGGGCTCTTCCCGGGCCGCGCGCTCCAGACCTGGCGCGATCAAGCCTTCTACTACCGGGCGGTGCGCGCCCTCTACAACCGCATCTTCGGCCTGCTCGGCGCGATCATCGTGGTGCTCGTCCTCTTCGCGGTCTCGAACACGATCGGGATGGCGGTGGTCGAGCGCACCCGGGAGATCGGCACCTTCCGCGCCCTGGGCGCCTTCCCGGCCCAGATCATGCGCAACTTCGTCATGGAGGGGCTCGTGGTGGGTGTCTCCGGCGCTGCCATCGGCACGGTCGCGGCCGGCCTGATCTCCTTTGCGCTCGGCCGGTCCGGCGTGATGATGCCGCCGCCGCCGGGGTACTCGGTGGGCTACCCGCTCCTCATCTCCCGATCGCTCGAACTGTACCTCGGCGCGGCCCTCGTCATCGTGGGCGCCTCGGCCCTCGCCGCCTGGGCCGTGAGCCACAGGGCGGCCGCCCGTCCCATCGTGGAGGCGCTCGCACATGTCTAGAACGGTCACGCTCGCCCTCGCCCTCGCCGTGGCTTCGCCGGCCAGCGGGGCCGCGGCGTCGGAGGTGCACGCGCTCCTCGAGAAGGCGGACGCCTATCGCCTCGACCCCGGCGCCGCGCGCGTTTCGGTGCGGGTGGAGGTGCACAAGGACGGTGAGCTCGACAAGGAGCGCCAGTACCTCGTCTACTGGAAGCCCGGGCGCCGCTCGCTCGTCCTCTCTCGGTCCCCGGTCGAGAGGGGCCAGAAGGTGCTCATGCTGGGCGACGACTTCTGGATCGTCCTGCCCTCCTCGCAGCGCCCGATCCGCATCACGCCGGCGCAGAAGCTGCTCGGCGACGCGTCGACCGGCGACATCGCCACCATGACCTGGGCCGAGGACTACGACGGCGCGATTTCCGGGGAGGCGGAGGTGGAGGGCGTCGCGTGCGTACGGCTCGACCTCGCCGCCCAGCACCGCGGGGTCACCTACAAGCGCATCGAGCTCTACCTCGCCCGGGCCGACGCGCGCCCGGTGCAGGCCGACCTGTACGTGGCCTCCGAGAAGCTGGCCAAGCGGGCCACGTTCGAGATGGGGGAGATCGACGGTCGCCGCCGGGTCACGGCGATGAGGATCGCGGACCGCATCCAGCGGGGCCGCGAGACGCTCATCCGCTACCTGGCGCGCTCGCCGCGGTCGCTCCCCGACGAGTACTACAACCCGATGTTCCTCACCCGCCACGAGCCCGATTGACAATGGCGAGCGACGCGGCGAGCAGCGCTGCGCTGGAACCAGGCGAGGCGGGGAGCTCGGGAGCGGCGGCGCCGCTCCTCCTCGCCGACCACCAACCTGGACGGCGAGTACTACAACCCGATGTCCACCACCCGGCACCCGCCCGATGGACCGTGGTCCGGACGGCAGCCGCCGCCGCGCTCGCGCTCCTCGGTTCGGCCCGGGCGCTGGACCTCTCCGACCTCGACCTCGCCGTGCGGATCTGGACGGCGCCCGAGGCGTCTCGCTCGAACCAGGACAGCCCTTTCGCCCCCGCCGCCAGGCTCGCCGGCCTCGGCGGCGAGCGGGGGCGCGGCGAGGCCGACCTGCGCGTGCGCCATGGAGGGCTGGGCGCGGAGATGTCGGCGCGCTCGACGGCGCGCCGGGGCGAGGAGCTCCGCACCAGTGGGCTCGTGAACGAGCTCTTCTACGAGGCCGATCTCCTGGGCCAGCACTTCACGATCGGGAAGAAGGTCGCGAGCTGGGACGTGGGTTTCGGCCTCCGGCCCCTCGACGTCGTGCAGCAGGCGGACCGGCGCGCGCTCCACCCGTTCGCGCTCGAGGGCGTCCCGCTCGTCACCTGGGAGCTCTTCGGGGAGAGCTGGGCGGTGACCCTCCTCTACGCGAACCCCCTCCGCGGACGCGCCCCGGCGCCGCGCGACGACGAGTCCGTCGCGCTCCACTACTACCAGAGGCTCGGATCGGCGGATCTGCACGCCGTCGGGCGCTACAGCCGTCGGACCCGGCTCCAGGCGGGCGCGTCCACGGCGGTCGTCCTGGGAGATGCCCTCGAGCTCCACGCCTCGTCCCGCTACCAGCGCCACGGGGAGCGCTTCGCGATGCCGGCGAGCCTGGCCGGCGGCGCGCCGCTCGCCGCGTCCGAACCTCGGGCCACCACCGCCTCCGCCGACGTGCTCGCGGCGCTCCTCGGCTTCACCCTCACCCCGGGCCTCGGCCTCTCCGTCGTCGGCGAGGCCTGGCTCGATCCGGCCGGAGGCACGGCCGGCGAATGGAGCGCCCTGGGGGCGCTCGCGGAGAGGCAGCGCGCGCTGCTCGGAGACCCGGCGGTCCCCAGCGCCGCGGTGCTGGCGAACCTCGCCTGGGAGCTGCGCGCCTTCGACCGGCCGAGCCTGCTCCGCGAGAACCTCTTCCTGCGCGTCTCCTGGAAGAAGGACCGGTTCGAGCCGACCGCCGACGTCCTGTACACTCCCGCGGACGGCGGCTTCGTGGCCACCGCCGCCGTCGCGTACCAGGGCGAGCGGACGCGGCTCGACGGCGGGCTGCGCCTCTTCGGCGGTCGCGCCGGATCGGCGTACCGCCTCTTCCCCGAGTCGGCTATCCTCTACGCTGCCTTGCAGGTGTTCTTCTGATGGCGCCCCCCGGTCGGATCGACTCCGTGCCCGAACGGACTCCGACCACGCTCGATCTGGGAGTGGGCGGCGTCGCCAGGGTGAGGCGCTCGACAGCCCGGGGGCCATCGAGCTCTTCGAGGCGCGCCGCCCCGACGTCGCCTTCCTCGACATCCAGATGCCGGGCACGAGCGGGCTCGACGTGGCGCGCCACATCGCCGGCCGCTGCCACGTGGTCTTCGTCACGGCCCATGAGCAGTACGCCCTCCGCGCCTTCGAGAGCGCCGCGGTCGACTACCTCCTGAAGCCCGTCGACGGCGAGCGGCTCGCGGCGACCGTGGACCGCCTAAAGGCGCGCCTGGCCAAGGCGCCGCCCGATCTGGCGGCGCTTCTCGAGGCGCTCGCGGAGCGATCACGCCCGGCGGAGCATCTGGAGTGGCTGACCGTGCAGCGGCGGCAGGACGTCGTGCTGGTGCCGGTGGAGGAGGTGGAGGTCTTCGAGGCGTCGGACAAGTACACGCTCGCCATCACTCGCGACGGCGAGTGGGTGATCCGGACCCCGCTCAAGGATCTCGAGACGCAGCTCGATCCGGCGCGCTTCTGGCGAGTGCACCGCAACGCGATCGTGCGTGTCGAGGCCATCGCGCGCGTGAGCCGCGACGGCACCGGTCGCGCGGTCGTGCACCTCCGCCGCCTCGACCGGAAGGTCGCGGTGAGCCGGGCGCACGCCCACCGCTTCAAGGCGCTGTGACTCCCGATGGGTGGGACGTCCTACCAGGGCGACGCCCACCGACCGCACCATCCGGAGCGAGCGCCTGTTCGGAGCGCCGCGCGAGCAGGTCTGGCTAGCGTTCACCGATCCGGAGCGGGTGGCGCGGTGGTGGGGGCGCGGAAACCTGCTGGTGGTGGAGCGCATGGAGGTCGAGCGCGGCGGCCACTGGCGCTTCGTCGAGCACGGCCCCGACAGCGTGCACGGGTTCGAGGGGCGCTTCAGCGAGCTGTCGCCGCCGGAGCGCGTGGTCCAGACCTTCGAGTGGGACGGCCTGCCGGGCCACGTGGCCCTGGACGAGCTCTCGCTCGAGGACCTCGGCGGCGGGCGCACCCGAATCGTCGTCACCTCGCTGTTCCACACCGCCGAGGACCGCGACGGCATGCTCGGTGCCGGCATGGAGCAGGGTTTGAACGAGAGCTATGCGGCGCTGGATCGCTGACGCACGACCTCAGTCGGGGCTGCCGAACCTGGCCATCCGATCCTTCACCCAGCCCAGAGCCTCCACGCCGCCCCAGGCGAGCGCCGCGAAGAAGCACGCGGTCAGCGCGAAGACCGCCAGCGCGGCCACCGCGCAGTATCCGTCGCGCTCGAGCAGCGCCGCGGCGGTCAGGATCACCACCAGCGCCGGCAGGAGGTTGGAGAGCGGAATGGGCAAGGGCAGGAGGAGCAGGAGGCCGGAGACCAGGATCATCAAGCCGTAGACGTGGTGGAGCACACCCTGCTCGACCAGCGAGACCCAGCGTGGCCGCAGCCCCCATTCCAGCAACTGGATGATTCGTCGGCCCGCGAAGAGCAACCGGGAGAAGAACCGGGGCGGAAGCGCCGTGTCCAGGATCCGGGACGGCAACCACGGAGCTTGCCGCAGAGAAAGGCGAAAGCCCACAAGCGCGATCATCAGCCCGAAGGGCGTGGAGAGTCCGGGCAGGGGGATCGGGGTGCAGAACGGCAGGGCGAGCAGAATCAAGAGCAGCGTGTAGGCGCGTCCGCGCAGGACCGTGATCACCTCCCGTAGGGTCACGGGCCGTTCAGCGAACGTCTCGCTCAGCCGCGCCAGCTCCTCCGAGAGCCGCGGCGGGCCGGCCGGTGGAGACCGTTCGTATGGGGTATCCACTTCGCTCTCGTATTCCCTACAGGTTGGGGTCGATCGCGGAGGGAGCCGGCAGAGAGCGGAACTCGAGAACAACACCGTTCGCGTCGATGACGCCCTTACGCACGGAGCGGCTTCCTCATGGAAGTAGTGCTAAGGTAGCTCGCCGGGCGCGCACGCGTTATAACCTGAAGCCCCGAACGTGCCGCGGATCCATGCTGACGAGCGCCATCACCGCAGGCATCACCGCCGTCCTGATTTGGCTCGGCATCCCGCCCGGCCCTTACATCGCCGTCGTCTGGATCGCCGTGAAGATCCTGCTCGTCGCGCTCCTCGCCCTGCTCGGGTGGCGGGCGGCACGGAGGCGAAGCCACGCGGCGCCTCCACCCACAGGCGTCGGCTGAGCGGAGCCCGCCGGTGGCCCGGTCACGGGCTGCTCGGCGGTGCTCCTCGACAGACGCGCGTGAACCACGTGCCCGCCATCGGCGCTGCGCAACCGGCAGGGTCCTGCACCTCGCGCCAGCGGACGCCACCCTGGGTGAGACGTTCGCCCACTGCCGGCTGGATCCCGAAATACACGGGCACTGGATCGACCGAGCGGCGCAGGTCGGCCAGTTCCTGGCGAATCCTCGCCTGCTTCTGGCGGTTCCGGTTCACGTAGTTGGCCCCGACCACGGCGACGTCGGCGAGGAGCGCAAGGAGGACGCCCATCCCGACCGCTCGAGAGCGGCGCCGCCCGGGGGAAACAAGCGCGGGCAGCGCGAGGACGAAAGGGACGAGCCATAGCTGGGGCGCGATCCGCGCCCACCAGCCCTCCGCCGTCAGCAGCACCGTTCCGAGCAACGCCGCGCCGCAGAGGCCGGCGGCCAGCGTTCCCTGCTGGCCCCGCGCCAGAAGGAACGCCACGACGGACAGGAGGAGCGCTCCCCCGAAGAAAGGGCCGAACCCGCTCACCTTGACCTCGGGGTCGTGGAACTTGGTCGCCTCGTCCCCGACGACCGTGAAGGGGAGCTTGAGGCGCGGCAGACCGTCTGGAACCCCGGTTGACGACGCCGAGAACAGGGAACGGCCCAGCCGCTCGAAGCGGTTCATCTCTCCGAACCCGGGCGGGCGAGAGTGCGCCACGAAGTCGATGGCATACGGACCCGCGGCAGGGTAGAGCGGGTGTCCCGCCCGCAGGGTATTCGTGACGTAGGGATTGTACCCGGTGAACAGAGCGAGGGCGCACGCCGCGGCACCAACTGCTCCCGCGATCCGCGTCCGCCTGCCGTCACGACGCAGGAGCGCCGCCAGGACGAGCGCGATCCACAAGATGAGGGCGTAGGGTCCGCCAGTGAGCTTCGCGTTGGCGAGCAACTGGGTCGAGGCCGCGGCCCCCGCCCAGGCCAGACCCCCGCCGAGGGTCAGCGCCAGCAGCCCGAACGCGAGGAGCGCCGTGAACGCGCTCGCGACCTGACCGTCGACGCAGAAGCTGAGCGACTGGCACGTGGCAACAGGGTTGAGGGCGAGGCATGCCGCGATCGGCCCAGCAAGCGCCCTCCGGAGGCCGACAACGCGCAGGGCGACGAAGGCTGCGAGGCCGGCAGCCGCGGCGAGCCAGAGGTTCAGCGCCTTCGCGGGCTCGAGCCGGCCCGCGAGTCGCATGAGCACCGCCTCAATCACCCACGGACCCTTGGGGAAGTGCTCTCGCTGGTACGCCAACGGGCCGGGGGTCGGAGGAGTCGGTGAGCGCCACGGGTTCCAGCCGCGCGCGATGTCCACGACTCCCGTGTCGTGATAGGCGAGCCCGTCGTATGACGTGTCATACCAGCGCCCCGCCAGGACGAGCGACGCAAACGCGATCGATGTCGCGAGCAGAAGCGCCGCCAGCGCGGCCCACAGATCCCCGCGGCTGGATCGACAGGCGACCAGCAGCGCGAGCGCAGAGCCTGCTCCGCCGACGACCCCGTACCAGCCCGCCACGGGAAGCCGCAGGGCGAATCCCATCCCCGCCAGCACGAGTACGGCCGACGGAGCCAGCACCAGTGCCAGGGCCGTGAGCATGGCGAGCCTGGAAGCATGACCCAGGTCGTGGGCGCCCATGCTTCGACCGGGCGAGATGCGATCCAGGGCGACACCTTGCCTCTGGTTCTCCATGGCCGCGCTATAGCACACTGCGGCAAGTCGTGCCCACGTGGGCACGGCCCCGCCTCCCGTAGTAGAAGCGATCTTACGCGGGCCCTGCCGGGCCGGTGCCCGCACGCGGGAGTGGCCGATGTCGCCGTCGTACTTGACCGATGCCCAGCTGCGCGCCGAGCTGCTCCGGTGCCGGTCCTGCGAGGCCAAGCCCTGCCGGCGCGGCTGTCCGGCGGGCTGCTCGCCGGCCGACTTCATCATGGCAGCCCGCTGCGGCGAGCCCTCCGACTACCGGCGCGCCGCGGCGCACATCCTGGCGCACAACCCACTCGGCGGCGTCTGCGGCTCGGTCTGCCCGGACACGCTGTGCATGGCGAGGTGTACGCGCCGCGGCTTCGACGCGCCGGTGAACATCCCGGGGGTCCAGGCCGGCATTGTGCGCAAGGCTCGGCAGCGGGGCGTGCTCCCCCGCTTCGAGCCGCTGCCCGCCACGGGGGAGCGCGTCGCGGTGGTCGGCGCGGGGCCGGCGGGGCTCGGCGCCGCGAGCGTGCTCGCCAGGGCCGGGCACGCGGTGCACGTCTTCGACTCGGCGGACAAGGCCGGGGGCATGGTCCGGCTCATCCCGCGCAACCGGCTCGATCCCGAGGTGCTCGAGGCCGATGTCGCCGGGCTCCTCGGTGCGGGCGACGTGCAGCTCGTGCTCGCCGAGCGGGTGGATCTGCCGCGCGACCTGCTCTCGCGAGGCTACGCGGCGGTGATCGTGGCCG